>ERZ1740058.1065-NODE-1065-length-14905-cov-6.391515_pt1 | contig 14905 bp, 16 predicted proteins | sample MGYA00581745_ERZ1740058 | MGnify/ENA primary metagenome ERZ1740058 (study PRJEB43018, sample SAMN04849742) | marine metagenome | isolation source: floating plastic debris | place: Pacific Ocean | collected 2008-08-30 | study: EMG produced TPA metagenomics... | reverse complement strand
TTAGGCAAGAGCGCGCTATTAAAGCGTATCTTTATAAAAGTGTATACCATGCTTGCTTCAATAAACAAGAGCAGAGCTTTACCCGGCGGCGGCACGAGCAGTGAGTTGCCCAAGCCCAGAATATAACCGATTTCATAGACTTAATGGAAGAGAGAGTATAGATCGTATCTACTAGGCTATTGAGACCCTGCCTACCCAGTCTCGATAAGTATTCAAAATGAACCGGTTAGAAGGTATAACTAATCAAGCAATTGCCCCGCAGCTTCAGCTTTCAAAAAGAACAGTAGAAACCCAAATTGGTAAAGTCCTACGCTTGTTACGTCAACAACTACTGTAGTAGTTTTTTGAGTACGTCGAGTGAAGCTTACCCATCCTAAACCTGGTATAGAAACGTTTCGTCCGCTGTTATTTTATCGAACAAAACGTAGGTTTTTGCGGGAGTTTGGCCTCATATTTATATCTTTATGGCCTGTTAAGCTTCATCTAACATAGCATCTGAGATTTTGAAACGGCGCCCACAACCAAAAAGGTGCGCTATGCACTAAGACCTTCCAGTTTTTGGTGCCTTGGATAGCTATGTCTCCTCTCTACCTACAAGTTCTTAAAACGAATCACTGACTTATTAATTAGTCGCTTCAACGTATTGTGCGATATGATTGATAACTCATAGTAGACAATCTACCACTTATAAGATGAAACATAAACAGCTAATTAGCCGAAATATAGAGCTATTCTATAATCGAGCCTCTGAAGAAACCAGGCTAGAGAAAGGAATGGGGGTATTTGAGTTTGAAAGAATCAAATCGCTCATTGAGAAATACATGACCACCACCAATGCTACAGTGGTTGATGTGGGAGGCGGCACGGGAAAGTATGCCGAGTGGCTAGCTAAAAAAGGGCATCATGTTCATTTGGTTGACCCCGTGCTAAAACATATTTGTATTGCGCAAGAAAGAGCTAACACTCTGAGAAATAAATTCTCTGTTTATCATACAGAATCGCGAAGGCTAGACTTTCCTGATAATTTCGCTGACGTCCTCATTTTGCATGGTCCACTCTATCACCTTCAAAAGAAAGAAGATCGGGCACAAGCTATTCGTGAGGCGAAGCGGATTTTAAAGAGAGATGGGGTGTTGTTGGGCTTCGCCATAAACTACACGGCATCTACCTTGGTTGGTCTTCTTCACGGATTAATCCATAAGAGATCATTTTTCCAGATGTGTAAGGAAGAATTAACGACTGGAATTCATAATCCGCCTACTGATTTTCCCTGGCTGTTAGCAGAGGCCTATTATCATCAACCCGAGGGACTTAAAGAGGAGTTTACAGCGCAGGGCTTATGCTATATTAATACCTATGCGGTGGAAGGTATGGCTTGGCTAGATCAAAGCTTCTTTGCTAGTATGCTGAATGAGAAAAGAAGAAAAAACTTACTAGAGCTGATTCAGATTACCGAAAATGATAGCTATCTTTTACCCTTTAGTCCGCATATGATGATTGCAGTAAGAAAATAGCCGCATCAATGTTTTTGATAGTGTTGTATTTCAGATGAGGCAGTCAAGACGTAATCTGAATGGCCATGTCCTAGCTGCTTTAGTTACCTATCATTTTATGTTCTATCTAATCTAAATACTTCTCTACGAACTGCACTACGTCGGTACGAAAGCGTTCCGGCTCGTCTTACATAGTGTGGATGAATAATAACGCACTAATTAGTGCTAGCTTGGTGCTAGAGTACTTCATAATAATAAAATTTTTCAGTGTCAGAGGTAATCTTTAGTATACGCTCACTAGGATATGGGGCATCCGTGTAAACTCACTTTGAGCCTCATATTTACCAGATCTGCGTAGGAAAGACCATGATTTTGATGCAAAACTATTGGTCAGTTTTGACAATAGATTGTCAAAAAAATAAGATAGTTTCTTATGAGGAGTGCTGTTGGTAGTAGCGGTTAACTTAAGACGCCAAAAAATTTACTAGGTAAATACGTGTTATAGTCTTCGTTACTGTCATAAGAGTGTACAAGAAATAGAAAGCTCCTGTTAGTCAATTTATTTAGATAATGGCCAAAGTGTTTCCAGGCAAAAAAATAATATTTAATCACATAAAAATTATACTATGAATCAAGAGCACCCGAATATCGCTATCTTAAGTAAATTTGACCCAACAAACGTAGCCGGGGCAGCGGATACACTTGCCGAAGATGCCGTTTGGCATTTCTTCAACCCCCTACTACCGGATGTCCAGGGAGACTATGTTGGCCTACAAGGTTTTCAAGAATTCTTCGAAAAAATGGGTGGACGTACTGATGGCACATTCCACGTTAATCCGGTTTCTGCTACTGCCATTGGCGATGAACTCGTCGTTTTGCACAGTAAAAACACGATGGTTTTGGAAGATCAACCGATAGAAGTTGACGTGGTAGTTATATGGCGTATAGTCAATGGTAAGATTACCGAAGTGTGGGATATTCCATCGGTTTATACTGCGCAAAGTAAAGAGATACCATACTAAACCACGACTATTTCTCAGCATTAAGTATCACCAGAGTGATCGTTGTAATTTTTAGAACAAGAATAACTAACCACAAACCAATTCATCAATATGAACAGAAAAGAATTTCTGAAGATAGCCTCTTTTAAGGCCACTGTGCATTATTGCGCCACGACGGTTTTCGGTGGCCAATACCGGCGCATTGGTCTTCTTCCCAGCGGGGACCGCAACTGCTTTTATTGACCCCAAAGTAGAAGAAATGCGCTACATGAGCATTGTAGATAAACTAAGAGGTACTGTTGCTTTGATCACCTATTTTTTCAGGCCGAAACATTTCAACTATATTTAAAGCACGTAGTAAATTTATGACTATGAACTATCAGGATACCTACTACGATCATTTTTCTAAACGTTCGACAAAAACACCGCCTCAGTTTAAAGAAGATCAGAACTACCTGATGCGCTTCCACGCACCACTTTCTAGCTATACTTTTGAGAACAACAATCTTACGATCATTTACTTTAAAAATGGCGTGGGTGAGCTACGATGGAAGAATAAAAGGGTAGAAATTAAAGGAGAAAGATTCATCATCACTAACCCCAGTTTGGGTTGGGAATATATCAACTCCAAAGCAAAGCCTATTGATGTGCTCAGTTTGGTAATTAATGAAAAATTTCGAAAGCAATTCCACTTTTTCAAGACATCATCATCCCTTCGGCAGTTAGATGATCCTTGGGGTGAAGATGCGCCTGCGTCCTTTTTTTTAGAAAAACCTCTAATTTCTTCTTATTATAAATCAGGTCAACTTCTGCAACGTATTCATCAATTGAGCAGTGACTCAATGTTTCAATTTACTAGTCCGAAAGAGCTTGCTATAGATGTACTAACATCTATTTATCAGGATCAGTATCACGGGTACGCTCTTGCCTCCCGGGTTCAAGCGAAGAAACCATCAACCCAGTTAGAGACCTTTAAAAGGCTACTAATAGCTTACGAGTATATTTACGATAACATCAATAACCCTATCACTTTAGAGGAACTATCGAATGTATCTTCCCTCTCTAAATTCCATCTCTATAATTCGTTCAAGAACGTCTACGGTCAAACGCCTCATCAGTATATAAACCGACTGAAAGTAGCTAAAGCCAAAGAATGTATCCAACGAGGAGAAAACTCTATTGGAGAAATAGCTAACCAATTTGGTTTTAACGATATCTCTGTATTTAGCAAAGTTTTTAAGAAGATCTGTGGAAAACCTCCTTCGCACTATCTGAACTAAGATAGCAGCTTTACCATCTTTGTTAGTTTAAACTTGACTTTTTGACAAACGTCGGTGAATGAGAAGGGCTAACTCCGCTCTCATACTACATCCAGTAACAAAAACATATTCTTATAAGAAAGCTAACTGTATTTACTTTGATATTAGGATACCTGTCAATTCTTTCTTGTTCGGAAGAATGGACAGATAGTAATAGCAAGTTGGCCAATATGACTATTAACTACATTAGATTTTTTCAAACAACCGCTATTGGAACCTCCCAAAACTGGAATGGCATTATCCTGCACTTTGATTTAAGCCAGAATGAGACGGAGGTGAAGGTTGAGCCAAAAGTTAAGATTACCTTACAATCGACGGGGTCAATTTCTCTCCTTCGCAGTGCATATCTTGCTACGTTATCGTAATAGGGCTCTATCAACTCACTTAATTTATCGGGTGATGTATCTGCTTTATTTGCCATCGAGTATTTTAGGTATTAGTTCCTGAAAAAAACCATTGTTGTAGTACCGACCACTACAATTGGTGGTGACACTAATTGTAGTTTGGGTCTTTTCGTTAAAAAATACAAACGACTGATATTTTAGCGTACCACCGTAGTGACCAATGTATTCTTTCCCTTTGTACTGTAATCTCATCACTCCATTACCGTACTCCCCAATACTTCCCGATCCAATAGGGATAGGCGCAGGTTGTATAGGTATCCATTTTTTCATCTGGGTAATAGTAGAATCACTTAGGATAGTTTTAGCAACCAGAAGTTTATGTAAAAAACGATTCAGTTCCTTAGGATTAGAGTAGGCGCTTCCAGCAAAGCCGTGGTATTCTTTCCACCTCGATGAGCTTTGGCTTGATTCAGCCGTTTGGGCGAAGAAGGATTGTAGGGTGGGATCAGAATTACCCATTTTAATTTCAGGTAAACCCACGTTTTGATAGAAGTCGTCAAAAGCAATATTAAATGGCTGGTTTGTGATGGACTCTACGACTTTTTCAAGAAACAAATAATTTGTATTACTGTACGAAAAAGTTCCGGTATTGGCAAGACTTGAGTCAATTAGTAGTCTTTTCTGATCAAAATCTTTAGGTGGGTTCTCGTTTATAACTTTTTCTATCCACTCCGGATGTTTTGAGTAGTCAGAAATTCCACTACTATGATTTAGTAAATTCCGAACGGTGACACGTTGGATGTTTTCTATGTGGTCTACCGAACTTACATACTCGGTGATAGGATCATCAATATCTAGTTTACCTTCTTCAATAAGTTTGAAAATAAGTACAGCAGCCAGAAATTTGGTAGTGCTTCCAATTCCGTATACTTCTTGTTTTTCTACATCAGGATGGTGGTAGGTAAAGTTTACGGAATCATCTTTGGTATTAATAGATACCTCAATGGAAGGAATATTTCTGTCTTTAGCCAGCTTGATGACTTTTTTTTCTATTCTAGTTAAAGAATTAGATGGTGTGGATATTTCTTCTCCGCAAGAAGAAGACAGCCATATTTGGCATATTATGCACAGTAGAAAGGCAATCGCATTGTCCATAAATTGGGTTTGGTTTAGGGTAAACGGGAGACTACTGTTATTTAGCTTTTATTGTTGGCAGGCTTTACTATCCATTCAATGGTTTCGTCACGGTAATCTATCTTTTCATTTGTATTCTTAAGTTCTCTACCCAAAAAAGAAATGATGACCTTAGACTTTAATTCGTGCCCCTCTTCTCGGTCTTTCCCGTGTTCGGTGGGGAGCCAAACTTTATAATCCAACTCATTCTTTACCGATTCATGGGTAGCAACCACATGGTACAGCCCACTCATTTCCGGGATTGAAAATACCGGAATCAGGTAGGAAAGGCAAGACGAAATAGGAATGCCTAGTATTCCGAAAACCAAAAGAATCAGCTTCCCCGTTTTATTATTAATTTGTATGCTAAAAAATTGGCTACTCACTAGGCAAACAATAATCACGTAAACTATGACCATCTGCCATTGGTATCCTTCCCAACCAAGATGAGCAATTAATGTAAGGATACCCATGATTGGGAGAAGACGTTCTATCGCTCCAATTTTCAAAATTGCAAACGACTGGAAAGTCCATACTATAGAAAATAGAACTAACGGTGCTTCAAGTATTCGCATCCTTTACGATTTTGTTAAACAGCTCTGAATTATCAAGATCTACAAAGTATCCACTTCTGTTCATTTCAATCATTTTAACATTGTCTTTTACCTGAAACTCAATGTAGTTGGTGATTGAGTCTACTCACTCTTCCGGCGGCGAAATAGGAGTAACAAACGTACCCTGAGTAATCCGTAAGGTATCCAGACGCTCGCGCTTACTAAAAGGTGATAATGTATCCTCTACCGCTAGAGCCACCTGGAAGCGCCCTTCTAGCCGTTGCGCTGCCGAATCGTAGCGGGTAATGACAAGTTCGTTAGGACCTTTATCTTCCAGTATTTCATACAGCATTACTAAAGTTGCGCCACTATACGTCAGGGCTGAACCGAAAGGAATATCCAACTCACATTCACCGGAATTAGTATCTCCCCTCCGCAGTGTATATCGTCCTTCTTTGGCCGGAATATTTCCTACGAAGAACGACGTTCCTCTTTCAAGATTTGCACTACTCTGGTTTAAAGATATTTCAAGGTTTTCAGAGTTACATTGCCAACCACGAGCTGACACTGTAAATTCCAAAGGTTTGTCGTTGAGTACGAGTGTGGCTTTGCCAAATTCACTTGGCAGGGGACCTTTCGGATCTTCATCGTCACTACAGGCTAGTAAAATAAATACTAGGATGGTTGTTAAAATTATATTCTTCTTCATTACTGTAATTATTAAAGTTAAACATTCGTTTACAGAGCGTACTTCTTACTCAGAAATTAGGGAGGTAAAAACAGTTCACGGAAGATGTGAAGGCGAGCGAGTCATTGTTTTACTCCTATCATTGATAAATTCACCTAGAATCTGGTTAAACCTATTCAGGTTATCTAGGTTGGCGAAATGACCAGCCCCCTTCACCTCAGCTAGTTTAAAGTTTTCTTTTTTCTCAAATTCAGCGATAGTGCCTTCTATGGCTTGATTGATGCTCCTATCAAACTCGCCTTTGATAATCATACTGGGAACGCTTGAGGTCTTTATTACGCTCAGGTAATTGAAATTAGCAATATTGGGAAGAGTGGAAAGCAATGCGGACTTACTAACCTGTGACATCATTTTCTTGATGTTCTGTTTAGATGCAATAGTCTGACCCACTGCTTTGGCTAGAGTTCCTATAACCCTTGTAGGCAATATTTTATACGTGTAGTTCATAACCCAAAGAGTGAACTTAGAAGTACTTAGCTGGGCAGTAGTGCCAAATGTGGTAAAAGAGCTAAATAGGCTAGGTTTCAGTTTGAGAATTTCGTAGCCGACGTTTCCACCCATAGAATTACCAACAAAGTGTACCCGATCAATATTGAGAGCATTTAGTACTGCGATGACATCTAGCGCCATTTTATACAGTTCAAATTCCGTTGGGGTTGGTTTACTGAATATTCTGGACTTGCCGTGACCTCGTAAGTTTACCGAAATAACCCGATAATCTGGGCTAAAATACTCGTGCTGGCACTGAAACTGAGAAAGATTAGCCCCTAAACCGTGTATGAACAGTATTACTTCTGACGGCCCTTCGCCCGTTAGCAAATACTCTGTCTCGCCATCTTTTAAGGGAATAGTTTTCATCATTTCTTAGCTACTTTTTGCTTTGAAGATCTGACCTGACGATTTATCAAAGAGACTAGGAATCCTTATTCTTGAAAATCTCTAGCATCCGAGGGGCTTGTAAACTATTAGAAACTAAGGTACCACGAAAACCCGCCGGAATCACAAAGAAGTCGCCCGGATAAAAGTACTGTTCAGCATTACTACCTTCAGTGTTGATACTTAGAATACCGTTTAGTACGTGGATCATACGCTCCTGAGACAGGTTCTGAAATACCAATTTCTCAGTACTTAGCATATTTACCATCAGCTCTACTCCTCGGTAGACAACTTCTTTTTCGGTGGTCAGCTCAGAGACACCGGAAATAGTATTCCGGTCAATTACCATAGCTTTACTGATGGGCGACTTGATGGTGGAGTCGGGTCTATCCTTGGCCATTAGCGCTAGCTCGAGGTGTAAGCCCCCATTGTCAACGAAATTCCATTTTCCTTCAAATCCTTTGGCCTGTACAAAAAAGTCGCCCGAATGAACCTCAAAGGGAACGTCGTTTGCGGGTTCAACCACGGCTTTTCCATTCATCCAGAAGATAAACTCTTCCATCGGGAAGCTCTGAAACTCATTGGTAATCCCCGTACTAATGGCTATGATATAAATAGCCAAGTCATCTCCATTGTAAACCTTCTTCTGGTAAACTTTTCGACTTGAATCTGGCTGCTCAATTGGATCTAAGCCTTCACCAGCTGATAACTCTTGAGGGATTTTGTAAACTGATGGGCTTTCTGGTGGCCTTGGTTGGGCTAATAGTACGTTGGCGGTGAATAGGCAGAGGCTACAAGTGATAATCGTTGTTGTCATATTCTTTTTGGCAAAAAGGTTTAAGAAGAAAAATACCAATGTATAAATGTTAATGAGGTTATTGTTTCAGAAAACGGATGCGAGTGGTCTCTCCAGTATGGCGGGATGAATGTAGTTCTAACCAGTAGATACCACTGGCTAATTGAAATACTGATACTCCATTAGCCTCTGCCCGCCCTTTGGCTACCGTGCGACCTAGTACATCTAGAATACAGTAGGTACTTTCGTCAAAACGATCAGTACCCTGCCAATATAGTACCTCCTTAGCCGGATTGGGATATGCTACTATCTTAGTATGAGGCACTTTGGTGGGGGAATCGGTAATCAGTTTTCCTCGCAGTGTTACTAGGGGCGAAGTATCACTACCGTAGACTCTATTATTCGTGGTTAGGGCATCCACCCGAATTCGACCTCTCGGTTTTGGTGTAGTCAATAGGCTAGTAAGCGAGTAGGTTCCGGCACTGCTGAGAGCTTTTCCAAGTAATGTCCATTCTTCGCTACCCACAGGTTGAAAATAGATGGCAACCGAATCTTCTTGGTTTTCAATGGCCCACGAAACGCTACTAACGGATGAAGTGGTGTCAATATTAGTAATCTGAATAGCCTTAGCTGGAGGACGACCTCTACGCTGCTGGAAGAGCCATTCGATAAAAACAGGGTCGGGTATAGCAACATCACAAACCTGATGGCACTCTACACCCGTGCAGTTGAACGTTTGGGGTGTATACTCAGTGTAGAGGTGTGTACTGTTGAGAATATTGTTATTGGGATAGGGCTGGTTGTTAATGACGAAAGATATTCCCTCCTCTTCCAGGACTTCAACTACTTCTCGAGTTGGAGTAGGGCGTGATTCAGGGTCACGAGTGTAATGAAATGCCCAGACTGAGATGTCTGGGAAAATCTCCCGGGCGGCTTTAATTAAGGGAACTCTGGCTTCTTCTTCTATCCAAAATCCACTCATGGGGGCAATAGCGGCCACGGGTATTTTCGAGAAAGTAGGAAAAACCCAAGCCCCAAACCCACCTACCGAGTGACCTAATACATATATCCGGTCGGGGTCTACTGCACCTTCATCGATGAGTGTTTGAATAATGGCATCTAGCGCAGTATTTACATCTTTTTCGCCCCACGAGCCTTCACCGTCCTCTGGCCAATTTAAGTATGCTTGCGGAGCCAGCACGTAGGGCGCGTACGTATCCTGTACGTTAGGAGTAACCCACCCTTTTATCACCTCCCGGCGGATAAGATGACCACCTTCGCCATTTTCAATCATCTCAATCGTTCCATGTAAACCTACAATAAGCGGATAGCCGTTCGCTGGCTTTGGGGCAGTAGGAGTAAACGTGTAGTAGGGTAGCTCAAAGCCGTTGTCTAAGACCCATTCTTTTTTCTCAAACTGGCTTATAATTTCCTCGTCCGTTTGGCACCAGCCTGGGTTAGTGGCACTAATAACGAAAGCGATCACAGATAAAGATTTGATAATAATGTGTTTAAAAGAACACTCTCTAAGGGTACTACTACGGTACTTATCTTCAGACTGTGGCTGATTTATCTTCTCGCGAAGCTTCTCAAGCATCGTTTCCTCTTCCAGCTTTTGGTAGCCTAAGTAAAGAATTCGTTGTTCCAAATCGCAGGTTAGGTTTTTTGTTTTCATAGCGATTTAGTTGATTTCTAATAGAAAATATTGTTCAAAAAATGAATCATCCGGTTGAGGGCGGGCACGGCATCTTTTCTGAAGTTAGTACCCAGAAAGAAATTAGACCCCGAATCTAGAAAAGCATGAGGGCGCCCTTGATGAACCCAGAGTTCAGCATCGCTATGACCAGTTGCAATGAGTGTATCTTGGTAGCTTCTTACCATTTCGGGAGTTACCAGCCTGTCCTCAGAACCTACCGTGAGGAAGAGAGGCGGCAGTGGCTTTTCGTTACTACTGGGAACGATAGATACGGGCGACACCGCCCGGTAGTATTCCGGATGATCGCCAATGTCGATTGAGTCGCCGAAAAACCCTCGGGCTTGGGTATTAGCTTGATTCCAAAATAGATTTTGCTCCTCAAAAGCCTCATTTTTGACTTTATTGTACACACTAACTGCCCCGTAATTAATAATACCCGCTTGTACTTCCAGTCCATTCTCCGCTTTAATCTGTTCGGCAGTTTTACCGTCTGGTAACCACGACGGAGTAAAGGCCAGTACACCTTGTTGAAAGTTCTTGGAACTAAGATTATCACCACCCAACAGAATCATCGAGGCCAAATGCCCTCCAGCACTATCGCCAGTGACAATAATCTGTTCGGGGTCGCCTTGGTATTCTTCAATATGGTGCTTTACCCATAGCACTGCCCCAAAAGCATCTTCTATAATTTCATTAATTTTTACTGTATTGTTGCTTTGAGGTAGCAAACGATAGTTAACATTACAGATGACGTACTCCGCTTGGGAGGCTAAGTAGGCACTAGGCTCATCCATTATTTCATTCGTGTTCAGCATCCAAGCTCCGCCATGGAACATGATAATTACGGGATAGGACTTCTTACCTGCATTCGGGGTGTAGATATCCATCGTAAGCTCAATACAATCAAGAAAAGCACAGTGATAATCTTTTTCTACGCGGTAATCATGCCTAGCCTTTTTCTCAATGTACTCCGCGTAGTCTTTAGCACATCCGCTCAGCAGGAATGGTAGTAGTGGAAGAATAAGAAATCTATTATAGGTAAATCGCATAGGTCTATTGTTTATGTTATGATTGCGGTTACTTATTGCATTGCTAGAGTCCAAAGCTACGACCTAGTTTCAAAGAGCCTTTGTCAAAAAATCGAGATTTTGAAATTGGATAAATCCTGACTAGCGAGGAAAGTAGCTTGAGGCAGCTAAACTGCTAATTCTGATAATGTGAAGGCGGGTTTCCGTAAATCTTCTTGAAGATTTTACTAAATACGCATATATCGTTGAAGCCAAACAAATCGGCTACTTCCCCGATAGAGTTTTCTCCCTGTTGAATGTACTCTTTGGCTTTAGCTACTTTCAGTCGGTTTATATACTGATGAGGCGTTTGACCATAGACGTTTTTAAACGAATCGTACAAGTGGAATTTGGAAAGCAAAGACACCCTTGCAAGCTCTTCTAAAGAAATAGGCTCACTGATATTATCGTGAATATACTCATAAGCTATTAGTAGCCTTTTAAAGGTCTCTAACTGGGTTGATGGTTTCTTCGCTTGAACACGTTTGGCCAGAGCGTACCCGTGATACTGATCCTCGTAAATAGATGTTAAGACATTCATGGAGAGTTCTTCCGGATCGGTTAGATGAAACGCTGACTCGTTGCTGAACTGGTGGATACGCTGTAGAAGCTTTCCGGATTTGTAGTGTGCCGCCCCCAACGGTTCTTCTAAAAAGAATGAGTCTATGTTGACTTGGCCGAACGGATTATCCAACTGCTGCATCGTTGAAGTTGACTCAAAGTAATGAAACTGTTTTCTAAGTGCTTCGCAGATTACAATACAGAGGACATCAATAGGTCGCGATTTTGGGTTGACGTATTCCCAGCCTATACTTGGATTGGTAACAATAAATTTTTCCCGATCAACTTTCACCCTTTTGTCTTTCCACTGCAATTCCCCAGCACCGTTTTTAAAGTAAATAATCATAAGATTATTGTTCTTGTAAGGATAATGAGACAAAGGAGTAGCAAGACGCATTAAGTAGTTTTGCTCCTTATCAAGTTGATAGGTAGCTCGGGTTACGCGCTTGGAAAAATGGTCGTAGATAATATTGGTGTAATCGGTAATCATGGCGTGACTTCTTATTGATTTTTACTCTTTAGATTGAATTAGCGCATGGTACAATATGCGAAAGAAATGTTCTTGGTTCATCTGTAGCAATCCTCATTTTTCCATCGTATGAGTACACCATAAGACGCTCATAATTCTTCACAAAGAAACCCCTGCGCTTGTAGTGCCGAAGAAATAATTTCTGGATGGGGCTCTTTAGCCTCCACTCGAAGGATATTATCACAATCATCTAGGTCAAAATTCCAGCGTCCTTTACAGTCAACCAGTGCGTTGAGTAACGGACGCAAATAATTCACTTCTTTCTGATGCGTAACGGAAGTCCTAAATACGAATACCGGTGTTATCATTGCAGTGCTTCAGTTAATGTTAAGTAAGGTAGTTAACGGTCATTATGGGTTTTCATCTAGTGTTATGACAGTGCTGCGGGCGTCTGCACGTACACCCACTAAAAAATATTTCGAGAAAAGGTAAAATATCATGCGTACGATTGCATGATAGGCTTATTTTCAGATTGGACCTGGTTATTCTTCCAGTGCCATGCCAACCAAACGATGCACAGTAGAGCTGTTACTTCAATAATGCTAAAGAAGATATAGTGTAAACTGTTGTCATCAGCTAATAAGCTACCGAGTTGCACCAATACCAGTATTAATCCAAAAATAAGGTTGAGTATTCTGTTGAGTTTGTAAGTAAGTAGCCTCGAGAGAACAATCATCATCATGGAAATTTCCATGATGATGGCGAATAAAAGTAAGAATTCTTGGGTTAGTTCGATTTCACCCGCTTTCCCGTTTAAGATTTGCTGTAAGTCTTCTGAGTACATGAGTGTAAATACATCACAGAAAATAAAATTTACCGTCAGAAATATCCAGATCGTTGAGAGTAGTACTTTAGTGTTCTTCATAATAGTTATGGTTTACACAAATGTTCTAGCGAGGTGTATTGACACAAACGTACCTTAATAGTGAATTCGCTCCACTAGTATTTTCCTAGACACCGAAGTTACCGGTTTAGTTTGAACGCTCGCCTAATAAAAATACTTTTTTTAGTTTTTTCATCTTCCTAAAGACTGTTAAAAATAAAATTGATTTTTTGACAAATAGACAATTTTCAAGAGTACTATCTTATGCGCTAACTACGAAGATTACATACCCGAAGTTAACGATTACGAACAAATAGGCAGAGAAGAGACAAAAGATGTGGTTTTATTTCTCTACGATTCCAAGAGTCGCGAACGTATTAAACTTTATATTGGCTCGGCTGATAATACGAAATTCGAGGTTTTGGATACGTTAGGTAACGTAGTTGACTTACTTTCTCCCGGACTTTCTGAGTAGATAAGGTAGGAGCCATAGCCATCCTACGAGACAGACCTATCTAAATAGTCGCTACTAACCAACGTACGTCTTTCATCATTCTCATTCATATCTAAATTTCTGACTGATTGTTCAAACTGCTGATAATATGCTCGATTTGAACTTACAGCTATTGCTACTGACCAACGTTTTTTCTCTTTCATAATACAATTTGTTAGAATTTATTCACCGGCTACTGCTGAGGCGCGTACTACTGATGAAGCACCAAAGAAACCTAGAGCGTAGTTCTGCTCATCGGTTACGTTGGTGATATTCCCCCGTACTGGGTCAGGAGGGGTATCAAACAGTCCACCAACTCCAACCGTAAGTTGTTGTACCCGGGTTAAGAAATCTTGAGATTCAGCCGAAATAGAAAGTTGCTCTAGCATCAGAATATCTCCTACCTCTAGAGTCTCGCTTAAAATAAACTCCGTCACCTTAATCTGTTCACCATCCACAAATTCATCGGAAAATACGGCAATATCTTCGGCACCGCTTTGGTACGTATCGTTTATGTAGAACTTCCATCGGTAGTAGTCTTCCGAACCTTCGGGATCAGTAAATTCCCACGCCGGATAGTAACCTTCGTTTTCCACTTCGGGAGATTCCCTAAAAACCGTGTATACTGTATCTAGTGGAGCTACCGAAAACAATGTCTGAGGGGTAGATTCGTAGCGTTGTCCCTCACTGGTTTCTATTACTAAGGTGTAACTTTGCCCTATGGTGCCCCGAAAATCGGCCTGATACCTACCGGGGTCAATCTCAGTATAGTCAAATGTTTCGCCTGCTTCAGTTTTCACAGATACCGTAGCTCCAGTTTCGGACGGCAGATCACCTGACACGACGTAAGGAGCTGAATTTTTTAAGGCAATGGTCTGTGTCTCTCGGTCATCATAGACCCAACCGTCTATCACCAACCGGGGCTCCCCTTCAGGAGCTTCTACTTCAATTACGTCTTCGCAGGCAGCTAATAGTCCGCAGCTAAGTAGTCCTAGTAAGTAGTAGGATTTTAACTTGTTCATGGTTATTAGAAAGTAAAATTGTAAGTAATAGAGGGAATAATGTTACCGAAAATAGATAGCTGTACTGCCTCAGTAGTATTAGGATTATCAGCATTGGGACGGAAGAAGACGGAATAGGGATTGCGACGGGCGTATACGTTATATAATCCGAAATTCCAGCTACTGCGCCAACGACGCCCCGGCTTAGGTTGGGGCTCGTAATTTACTGATAGGTCTAATCGGTGATAGTCGGGGGTACGTGCGCCGTTACGCCCTGTGTAGTCTGGGATTACAATGCCATCATATTCAAAACGACCCGCCGGAATGGTCATGGGCCGCCCCGTCATATACGCAAAATTAGCCGAAGCATTCCACCGTTGATTAATGTTATAATTCAGTACCAGTGATACATCGTGAGGCTTGTCGTAGTT
>ERZ1740058.1064-NODE-1064-length-14911-cov-9.413234_pt1 | contig 14911 bp, 12 predicted proteins | sample MGYA00581745_ERZ1740058 | MGnify/ENA primary metagenome ERZ1740058 (study PRJEB43018, sample SAMN04849742) | marine metagenome | isolation source: floating plastic debris | place: Pacific Ocean | collected 2008-08-30 | study: EMG produced TPA metagenomics... | reverse complement strand
CATGAGAGTGTGGTTGTGGGTGCCGCCGCCTGACGCGATGACGGTCGCGGGGCGGGCGGGCAAGTGCGCGATGATCCGGCCGAGGGACGCGGCGGAGAAGGCGGTGAGCGTTGCGATGCGGTCCTCGAAGGCGAGGTGTGCGACGGGCGCGGGGTCGAAGGCGTCCCGGTCGAGGGATTTTGGGAGCGGCGCGGCGAAGTAGGGATGGCTGAGGAGCGCGGCGAGTGCCTTGGCATCCACGCTGCCGGATGCTGCGATGGCGCCGCCGGCGTCGAACTTTGCGCCGCGCTCGGCCACGGCGTCATCGATGAGGGCGCTCGCGGGGCCAGTGTCGCAGGAGAGCAGCGTGTCGCCGTCGATGAAGGTGATGTTGGCGACACCGCCGAGGTTGATGACCATGGCGGGTTCGGGGAGTGCTGCGGCGCGGACGAGGGCGGCGTGGTAGATCGGGACCAGCGGGGCGCCCTGCCCGCCTGCGGCGACATCGGCCTGGCGCATATCGACGATGACCGGGAGCCCGAGGTCGGCGGCCATGGCCTCGCCGTCGCCGAGCTGGACTGTCAGGCGACGCCCGGGGGCATGGAAGACGGTTTGGCCGTGCCAGCCGACCACATCCGCGGTGGCGCTCAGGGCGGCGATGGCGGCGGTGTGTTCACGGGTGACGAGGGCTTCGGCGCGGGCCATGGCTGGTGTGCGCTCGTGCGCGGTCGAGACGTGACGGGCGTCGGCCATGGCCTCGCGTAGTGCGGATTTGGCGGCTTCGCTGTAGGGGACGGTGTGGTTTTGGCCGCGGGTTATGCGGCGTTCGCCGTCGGTTTGGATGACGGCGACGTCAATGCCGTCCATGGATGTGCCGCTAATGCAGCCGATGGCGGTGAGGCCGCCGGCGGCGGCACGGGCGGCGAGGCTGTTGCGCTCCTGCGCTGATGGTGCCATCGCACGACCCGTACCCGCCTCTGAGACGCCTGCTTCCCACATGCCGACCTCCGAAATGCCACGATCTGACTTTTTGCACACGCTGACCAGCCGCGGCTTTATCCACCAGATCAGCGACACCGCTGCGCTGGATCAGGCCGCGCGCGATGGCGTGATCACCGCCTATATCGGTTTTGACTGCACCGCACCAAGTCTTCACGTGGGCTCGCTGGTGCAGATTATGATGTTGCACTGGCTGCAGCAGACCGGGCATCGCCCGATTGTGCTGATGGGTGGCGGCACGACGCGCATTGGCGATCCGTCGGGCCGGGACACCACGCGGCAGATCCTGACTGTGGACGCGATCGAGGAGAACAAAGACTCGATCTTTCAGATCTTTGAGCGGTTTTTGACATTCGACGACAGCCCCACTGGCGCGATCAAGGACGACAATGCCGAGTGGCTGACGACGCTGGAGTACGTACCGTTCTTGCGGGAGGTGGGGCGGCACTTTTCGGTCAATCGCATGCTGACGATGGACTCGGTGAAGCTGCGGCTGGAGCGCGAACAGCCGCTGACGTTCTTAGAGTTCAACTATATGATTTTGCAAGCGTATGACTTTGTTGAGCTTTATCGCCGCCACGGCTGCCAGCTGCAGATGGGCGGCTCGGACCAGTGGGGGAACATTGTCTCCGGCATTGATCTGGGGCGGCGGATGGCCGGGGCGGAGCTTTTTGCGCTGACGACGCCGCTGATCACTACAGCGTCGGGCGCGAAGATGGGTAAAACGGCTGATGGGGCGGTGTGGCTGAATGCTGACCGCACGAGCCCGTATGACTATTGGCAGTACTGGCGCAACACTGCGGACGCTGACGTGGAGCGCTTTTTGAAGCTGTTTACGACGCTGCCGCTCGACGAAGTGGCGCGGCTGTCGGCGCTGGGCGGCAGCGAGATCAACGAGGCGAAGAAGGCGCTTGCGAACGCCGTGACCGCGCTGGTGCATGGTGAAGCGGCGGCAGAGGCGGCAGCAGCGACGTCGGCGGCTACCTTTGAGAGCGGCGCTATCGATGAGGGATTGCCGACCGCTGAGGTGCCGATTGCCGAACTCTCCGCTGGGGTTGGCGTTTTGGCGGCGTTTGTGCGGGCTGGGCTTGCGAGCTCCAACTCTGAGGCGCGGCGCGCTGTGCAGGGCGGCGGGGCGCGCGTGAACGACAATAAGCTCGACGACCCCACACGCACGCTGACCGAAGCGGATCTGCAGGGCGATGTGATTAAGCTGTCGGTGGGGCGGAAGAAGCACGCGCTGCTGAAGGCGGTATAGGCTTAGCCGTCAGTTCGCGGTCTGGAACTCGAAGATGCGCCGGAAGATGCCGGGTGCGATGGCGCTGATCGGGTTTACGACCAGCGTCGGGTTGTCGATGTTGCCGACGAGCTTGAAGGTGACCCCGATGAGGCCGCCTTTGTCGCCGCCCCCCAAGATGCCGCCCAGGATGGGTAAGCGCCCGAACAGGTTGTTGACGCCGTAGGCAGGGATCAGCGTGCCGGCGATATCCATCTGTTGCCGGTCCAGATCGATGGTGCCGCTGGCGGTGCCGCCGACCACCGTGCCGCGCAAAATGGCTTCGTTGACTTGGATGCGCCCGCCGGTCTTGCGGAAGTCGATCATGAGGCGTTCGAACGGTAGGCCGTCGCCGTTGTTGCCCGGCCGGAAGGACAGCGGGAGGGGGTTGCGGCCATCCTCATCGAGCGCGCGGTTGGTGGTGGCGATGAGCTGCTCCAGGGAGCGTTCGCCGGACAGCACGAAATCGGTCGCCATGCGCCGGCCGGTCATAACGCCATCCGATGCGAGGCGGGCATCCAAAGTGGTACGGCCACCGTCCATGCGGTCATAGATCCCAAGTGCCGACAGGGCGCGGCCAAGCTCTGTGAGATCGGCCTGGAGCGTGCGTGGTCCGCCGTTGTTGGGCGATACGCTGACCGCGAATGAGCCCGCTGCAGTGTCGTCGAAACGGCCGCTTGCCGTGAGGGCGGCAATGCGTTCGCCGTCATACTGGCCCTTCACATCAAGGTCGCCGATGATGCCGTTGTTGGCCACGAGGACCCGCCGCGCTTCAAGGTCCAGGTTGATCGCCGGGCCGGCACCGTTGTCGCCGCCGCCATCGCTTTGGCTTCGCATGTCTTCGATGATCTGACGCGCATCGAACCGGTCGGCGACGAGCGCCACGTCGTAGCGTCTGCCCGTGCGCCCCACCCTTCCGCGCAGCCGATCCCCCTCCGACAGAGCGAGCTGGTTGATGGTCGCGGTGCGCAACGCGCCATCGCGGATCGCGAGATTGCCGGCGAAAAACGCGCCGGCGCCATCTAGCCGAATTTCGGTGACGTCGAGCGCATCGGTGTCGCCATTGACGACAGCCTCGCCCTCCATCGCAACGCCTGCCGCCTTGCGAAAGACAGGCAGCGAAATGGTGGCCCGTGTGAGGTCCGCGGAGACCGTGCGCTGCTGCGTGGCGGTTTGCTCCACCGTCAGCGTCACTGGACCGCGCAGGGCATTTCCGGTGTCGAAGCCGCGGCGCGCGCGTTCCTCATCGGTCACGATAAAGCGGGCCGCGCCCGACTTTCCTCCTGCAAACAGCTCGTTGTAGTTCACGTCGATGGTGAGACCGTCGATGGTGGCGCGGCCTCTGGCTGCAACTCTGCGCGCGTTGAGGAGCACCTCTAAGTTAGCGCGTGAAATAACTTGCCCGCCTATGGGAACGCTGGAGCTGGCATCCCTGAGCTGCGCATCGATCGACCAGCTGCGCTGATCCATCGTGACCGCCGGGCCAAGCGGTGTGGTCATTCTGGCGACCGCGTTAACGGTGCCGGTTACGTCCTCGGGAGAGACGTTAAACCCTTCTGCCGCTTCGATCTTCAACTCATCAGCCAGTTCGACGACGGCGCTGAGATCACCCTCTACGCTGGCCGAGATCCGGGCTTTCGCGTCCGGCCCAGTTTCTGGAATGCGCAGTGTGGCTTCGGTAATGGCGAACCCGCTGCCCTCTCCCACGGGCAGGCGACCGCCACTAAACTCGGCAGTCAGCCGTCTGTCCCGCACCGTGATGACGCCGTCCATCGCTTGTGCCGCAAGCGGAAGCCCAGGAGCGCTGAGCACGGCTTTGCGGACGGTCGCATCAACGGTCAAACCACCGTCGATCAGAAGGTTGGTGCTGGGGTCTCCGTCAAGCATCCGGGGCGTGAGCGCAAAGTCGAGATCAGCGCTCACAAGAACACCGCCCATCACCGTATCGCGGATGGCTTTGCGCGGCTGATAGACGAACGCAATGGGCCACGCCTTCATGAGTTCGTTGATGGGCGCAGAACTGATGTGGGCGGCACCTGCCAGGCGCCGGCCATCCTCTGAGACGATGAACGTCATCACCGCATCGGCCCGACCGAACGGCAGATCGGCGGACGCGCGTTCGAAGTGGATGATGCCATCGCGAGGATCGACACGCCCTTCGGCGAACAGATCCGCGATCACGGGCGGGCCTTCGACGTCTTCGGCATCGAGGACGGCGTCGGGCGCCCGCAGCACGAAGGGCCAGGCCTCATCGCCCGCTGTCGGTGGCTTCAGCGTTCCGGTGGCTTCGACGACGGTACCGCCGGCGACAAACTTCGCATGGGTGAGCGACACGACACCGTCGGGTGAGATCGAGATGCTCGCCGCCGCGCTGTCGAGCCGGCGCACAGGATCGCGGGCAAAGCGAACAACGCCGGGGCCGACGTTCAGCTGAATGTCGGCCCGTTGGAAGACGCCCTCAGCGTTGACGCGGCTGACGAGCGAGGCCTCCGTCGCAAAACCGGAGCGGATCGGGCCGCCGCCGCCAAGGTCCGTGGGAGTGACACCGTTGACGGACGCTGACACCACGCCGGCATCGGCCTGGAAGGTTAGGGCGATGGAGGCGCGGCCTTCGCGCGCGATGGCGTCGGCGGTGGCGGTGAAGCCGTCGCCGTCCACGATGAGTTCGGCGTTCAGATCGCGAAATACGCGTGCGGCCGACAGGTCGGCCCCGGCGGTGATGAGCTGAAGCCGCGCGCCTTTGACGCTGACGCGGCGCAGACCAGTGCGGGTCAATTGGCCGCTGAGCTGACGCAAGGTCTCGCCGAGGTCGCCGAGCGCTTGGTTGGGGCGGGGTAAGCCGATCTCAGAGTTGCCGGCACCGGCTCTGGCGTTGATACGCATTCCGGCGAACGTGACTTCGCGGCCCCAAAGGCCGGCATCGAAGGTCAGGCCATCGGCGCGCGCGCTGACAGCGTCGGTGCGCACGGAAAAGCCACGGCCCACAAAGCGCAGGCTGAGGCCGCGCAGCTGCACGGAGACGGCGTCCAAGGTGACCGGGCTTTTCAGGGCGGCGCTGGCGCGCTCGCTCACCCACTGCGCGGCGGGGATTGCGACGGGTGCAATCATCAGACGGAGCAGAATGACGAGGACGAGGACCAGGCCGGCGGCCAAGATCCAGCCGTTGCGGCTCAACCGGAGGGGGCCGGTGCTCAGTTGCCTGAGGGTTTGCCGCACTGCCTCGATCGCTTGCCCCCTTTATCCGCGCGCGAAACGCCCTTTGTTGCTGAGGAGTGAAGGCGACGTTTTCGGACCGCCATCGCATGTTTCGCGCCAATGGGACTGACACAATGAGCGAGCCAACGGAAGGCGTTCCTGCGCCGGACTTCACCCTTCCAGGGGATAGTGACAGCACAATCACGCTATCGGAATATCGGGGAAAACCGGTAGTGGTGTACTTCTACCCCAAGGACAACACGTCGGGCTGCACCAAGCAGGCGGAGAGCTTTGAAAGCTTGCTTGGCGAGTTTGAGAACGCTGGGGTTGCGATCATCGGGATTTCGCCGGATCCGGTGAAGAGCCACGATAAGTTCAAGGATAAGCTCGGCTTGTCCTTTCCGCTGGGATCGGATGGGGATCAAGCGGTGTGCGAGGCCTATGGCGTGTGGAAAGAGAAATCCATGTACGGCAAGAAGTACATGGGCGTGGAGCGCTCGACCTTCCTGATCGACAAGGACGGGACGATTTCCAAGGCATGGCGCAAGGTGAAGGTTCCGGGACATGCGGAGGCGGTGCTGGCGGCGGCCAAGGCGCTGTAGCGCTGCCGTTTGCGTCGCTCGCTGATGCGGCGGCGCAAATTGTTGGCGAGCCGGAACCCGCTGAGAAGGCGCGGCTGACGCGCCTTGCGCGGGAGGCCTGGCTTGGCAGGACACTGTCGCTGCGGCGGGCGACGCTTGACCGGCCGATGCCCGACCGGCCGGGGCGTCCTGCCGCGCCGAAGCTGTTGCCGCCGCGGGCGATGCCACGGCGCTCGTTGACGGGCGCTAAGGGGCGAGTGGCGTTTCTCCACGCCATTGCGCACATTGAGCTGAATGCCATGGACTTGGCGTGGGACATTGTGGGCCGGTTTGCCGGGGAAGGCATGCCCCGCTCCTTCTACGACCAATGGACGCGGGTGGCGGCGGAAGAGGCGCTGCATTTCGGGCTTTTGTCGGAGCGGATGGCGGCGTTTGGCGCGCGCTATGGCGATTTGCCGGCGCACGATGGGCTGTGGCAGGCGGCTGAGGCGACGGGGCACGATCTGACCGCGCGCCTTGCGGTGGTGCCGCTGGTGCTTGAGGCGCGCGGGCTTGATGTGACGCCCTCGATGGTCGCGACGTTTCGCGGCGCGGATGACGATGCGACGGCGGACGTGCTTCAGCGCATTTATGATGATGAGAAGGGCCACGTTTATGTGGGTGCGGCTTGGTTTCGCTATTTGTGCGACCGGCAGGGGCGCGCGGCGGAGCCGGCCTTTCATGCGTTGGTGCGCAAGCATTTTCGCGGTGCGCTGAAGCCGCCGTTCAATGATCGTGCACGCTCGGAGGCGTGTTTGACGCCTGGCTTTTACCGGCCGCTGGAGACGGTGCGGACATGAGGGTCCTCGCGCTGGCCGTCATCGCAGCTTTGTTTGGGGCAGGCGCGTGGGCGCAGCCGGTGAAGCCAGCGCAGGAGGCGGAGCGCGGCGACAGCATTGGCGAGTTCATCAACGCGCTGCCGCGGCGAAAGCCTCGCCCGCCTGCGGCGAGCCCAGAGCCTGTGGTGCGGGAGCGTGCCAGGGCGGGTCGTCGGCCGGCGGGTTCGGCGTCTGGGTGTGAGGCGCAGCTGGCGGCGCTTGGGGTGCGGTTCAGTGTGGCGCCTGCGATTAAGCAAGGGGCGTGCGGGGCGCCGCGGCCGCTGCGGGTGACCGCGATTGGTGATGTGGCGCTGAAGCCGGCCGCGACCGTGCGCTGCCCTGTGGCGCTGTCGACGGCGGGGTGGCTGAGCGATGTGGTTGAGCCGGCGGCGCGGCGGCACCTGCGCAGTAAGGTCGCGGAGGTTTATGTGGCGGCGAGTTATGCGTGTCGGCGGCGAAACAATCTGTCCACCGGTCGGCTATCGGAGCATGGGCTTGCCAACGCCATCGACGTGCGCGGCTTTCGCCTAGAAAACGGGCGCGAGTTTGCCGTGGCGCCTGCGCGGACCCGGCGCGGGAGGCAGGTGCGCTTTCAGAAGGCGATCCGCGAGGGGGCGTGCGAGCACTTCGGCACGGTTTTGGGGCCTGGGGCGGACGCGTTTCACGACGACCATCTGCACTTTGATATGCGCCAGCGCAGGCGGGCTTTTTGCCGCTAAAGGTCGTGCTGGTACTTGATGAAGGGGGTTAGGGTGGCGATGCGGTCGTAGAGCTGGCGGGCGGTCTCGTTGAAGTGCTGGGTGGTCCAGTAGACGTTGGCGGCGCCGTGCTCTTCGGCGAGGTGGTAGACTGTTTCGATGAGCTTGCGGCCGATGCCCTGGCCGCGGACTTCAGGGTCGGCGAAGAGGTCTTGTAGGTAACAGACCGGGGCGATTTTCCAGGCGTGCGGGTGGTAGAAGTAGTGGACGAGGCCGACGGGCTTGTCGCCGACCACGGCGAGGCGGCCGCGCGGTGCGTTGGGGTCGTCCGACAACAGGCGGGCGAAGGTGGTTTGGTAGACGTCCTCGCCGACCGACGAATTGTAGAATGTGAGGTAACCGGTCCAGAGGCGGCGCCACTCGGCTTCATCATCGTGGGTGATGGGGCGGATCATTACCTCACTCGACATCGCTGACATCGGCCTCCGTGCCGTAGGCGCGCTGGGCGAGCGCGGCTTCCATGAATGGTGTGACCTCTCCATCGAGCACGTCGCCGGGGGCGGTGCTTTCCATGCCGGTGCGCAGGTCTTTGACGAGCTGGTAGGGCTGGAGGACGTAGGAGCGGATTTGATGGCCCCAGCCGATATCGGTTTTGGCGGCCTGGTCGGCGGCGGCTTTTTCCTCGCGCTTTTTCAGCTCCGCCTCGTAGAGCCGGGCGCGCAGCATGTCCCACGCGGTGGCGCGGTTTTTGTGCTGGCTGCGCTCGTTCTGGCAGGCGACGACGATGCCGGTGGGGGTATGCGTGAGGCGGACGGCCGAATCGGTGGTGTTCACATGCTGCCCGCCGGCGCCGGACGCACGGTAGGTGTCAACGCGCACATCGCTCTCGTTGATCTCGATGTTGATGGTGTCGTCGATCACCGGGAAGATGGTGACCGCGGCGAACGAGGTATGGCGGCGGGCGTTGCTGTCGAACGGTGAGATGCGCACCAGGCGGTGGGTGCCGGCTTCGGTTTTGAGCCACCCGTAGGCGTTTTCGCCCTTTACTTCGAGGGTGGCGGATTTGATGCCGGCCTCTTCGCCGTCTTGGTATTCCAGCGTGTCGACTTTGAAGCCCGCCTGTTCGGCCCAGCGCACATACATGCGCAGGAGCATGGACGCCCAGTCCTGCGCCTCGGTGCCGCCGGAGCCGGAGTGGACCTCAAGGTAGGCGTCGTTGCGGTCGGCTTCGCCCGATAGCAGCGCCGCGATTTGCTTTTTGCCAAGGTCGGCGTTGAGGGTTTTGAGCGCGGCTTCCGCCTCGTTCACCACCTCCTCGTCGCCCTCCATTTCGCCAAGCTCGATGAGCTCAACGGTGTCGTTCAGCTCAGTTTCGATGCCGTTGATGGTGGTGATGGAGGTTTCTAAGCGCTGGCGCTCTTGCATGAGTTTTTGCGCGCTCTGGGGATCGTTCCAGAGCGACGGGTCCTCGGCTAGAGCGTTTAGCTCTTCCAGCCGTTTGACGGCGTTATCCCAGTCAAAGATGCCTCCTCAGCAGGCTTACGGCCTGCTTGATGTCATCAGTGAGGGCTTTGGCTTCGGCGCGCATGACTCGTTCTCCTTGGGCAAGAGCGGTAGCGCGTGATGCGAGGGATGGGCAAGGTTTTGATACGCCAAGGCGGTCGCGACCGCCCTCCCCGACCAGTCGACATACCGCCCGCGACCTTTGCGATTTTCGGATCAGAGCCATGCGCGCAAGGGTGAACGATTGTGGGGCCCGCGACGTGACGGCGCAGGCGGCGTCTGGTAATAAGAATATATGCTTGATGTCGATCACATGACCGTGGCGATCGGCGACGCCATCCTGCTCGCCGACATCAGTCTTACCGTTCCGGCGGGCGAAACCCACGTGCTGCTCGGTCCCAATGGGTCGGGCAAATCCACCTTCCTTTCGGCAATCATGGGCCTTGAACCGTTCGAGTTGACGGCCGGGACGATCCGGTTTCGGGGCATCGATTTGGCCGGGCTTGGTGTGTCGGAACGGGCGCAGCACGGGATTGGTATGGCATTCCAGCGGCCGCCCTCCATCGAGGGCGTGAGCGTGGCGGAGTTTGCTGCCGCGGTGGGCGGCGCGGATCGGCTCGCCCATGGGGCCGAGCTTTTGGACCTAGAAGCCTTTGTGGATCGTGACGTCGCCGTGGGCTTTTCCGGCGGTGAGATTAAGCGCTGGGAGGTGCTGAAACTCTTCCTCCAGAAGCCGGATTTTTTCCTATTCGATGAGCCTGAAAGCGGCGTCGACATGGAGCACATTTCCGCCGTCGGCATGGCGATCAACGAGCTTGTTGCCGAGCCTGGCCCTGATGGTGCGAAACGGGGCGCATTGCTGATCACTCATACCGGGTTGATCCTGGACTACGTGAATGCCGATCAAGCGCACATCATGAACGGTGGGCGGATTATTCATTCCGGACCGCCGAAAGAGCTTTTCGCTCACATTCAGGCCTCCGGGTACGTGGCACCGGGATAGGCCGTTGGGGGGCCGGAATGACGCAGGCTGACACGACGATGGCGGCTGAACTCAGCGCTGAGGAAGAGGCTATCCTAAAAGAAGTCGGCTACAGCGATCCCACTTCGCGTGGCGCGACGACTGTGCTTGTCGATCATGCGCTTCGCCTGACACGCTCAGAGCATGAGGGCGTTGAGGTGATGTCGATCCAGGATGCGCTGATGCGCTATGACTGGGTGCAGGACCTGATGTTCTCGCTGGTCGAGCCGGACGAGAACGAGTTGCTGCGCCAAGCCTCGGAGCTGTTGCAGGATCCGATTGGGCACTTCCTCTATGTGCACCCGGGCGCGAAGGTGAGCGCGCCGTTGCAGAGCTTTACCGTGATGGAGCGGCCGCAAGAGCGCCAGTTCACCCACAACATCACTGTGATTGGCGAGGGTGCGGACGTTGAGATGATTTCGGGGTCCGCGGTTCCGGCGCGGGTTCATGCGGGCCATCACGTGTCCATCGAAGAGGCGTTTATTGGCAAAGGGGCGCGGTGCCGCTCGATCTCCATCGAGCATTGGGGAAGCCGCATGAGTGTGGATTCATACGCCCGCACGAAGGTGGATGACGGTGCGGAGGTGACGACGAACCAGATCATGCTGTCGTCCATCAAACGCTCGGTCAGCGACACACAGATGTTTATCGGCGCCGATGCGCGGTGCAGCGACCAGGCGATCATTTTTGCGCCGAGCGGGACGGAGCGGGTGTTTAATACGCAAACTACGCTGCTTGCGCCCGGTGCGCGCTCTGAGTCCATTGCGCGGATGGTGTCGGCCGGGGGGACGATCACCAACAACGCGCTGCTGATTGGGGCGGCGGAGCACACCAACGGCTTTTTGGGGTGCGATGGGCTGCTCCTGTCGAGCGATGGGGAGATTACCGCGACCCCTGCCCTGCGCGCCAAGAGCGCTGAGGCGGTGCTGTCCCACGAAGCGTCGGTGGGCATGATCGATCGGGACAAGCTCACCTATTTGATGGCGAGCGGTCTCAGTGAAGATCGCGCGCGGGATCTCATCGTGCAGGGCTTTTTGAGCCTTAAGGATGACTACATCCCGGCGGGGCTGCGTCAGCGGGTGACGGAGATGATCGCGTCGGCGCAGTCCGGCGGAATGTGAGGCGGCGTCCCGGTGCTAGAGGCAGCCTGGGATCATGGGCGGATTGGTTCGTCGCGAGGGATTTGCAACGACGCCATACCGTAACGCGATGGAGAGTTTCGCCACCGAGCGTTGGCATGACGATGTGCACGCCAACGCTGAAGGCTATTCAGCGGCTTTGTGGTCCCTCACCCTCAATGGCGGGGCGTCGGCGGAGCTTTGTGGAGATGGCCGAACCGGTCGATAAGGATCGCCTCGACCTCTTCCATCTCGCCGATGGTGCCGCCGTTGCGCAGCACGGCCGGGATTTTCCGTTTCGCCACTAATGGAACGGTCATTGAGACATTTTCAGATTTGTCATAGGCGACCATCTGCTCCCGCAAGATGCCGATGGTGATGTCTTCGCCGAGAACGACTGATTCAATGTAGTCAGTGTTATAATGCACTCCAGCAACATTGCGGCCGTTGGAGATGTTCCACATGAGTTTATTGAGTTCACCTTCCAATGTGAGCCCTTTTTCGACCTCGACAGTCATAAGGCCCACTGAAATGTCGTTCTCGTCGTCACCAGGGTCTGGCACCAACCCCTTTTCGCCAGGCTTTACGACGTAGGCCGGTTTGGCGGTGTCGCTGGGATCGCGCATGTTGAAGAACGCCTTCAGAAGCGTCACGCATGCGCCAGCAACGGTGGCGTGGCCGGCACCGTAGGCTGGATGCATGGGCGAGCCCTCGGGGAAGGCCATTGGCAGGAGCCATGTGGATTCCCCTGCCCCACCGAAACGGCTGTTCTGCCCTTCGTTGTGCAGGCGAACATCAGTGAGGACTTCTTCGAGTACTGGCTCAGATCCCATCCCGACAGGGAATGTATAGGTTGCCAGCGTACCGCCGAGCGTCTTTCGTGCCGCGGCTTCTTGTGACCCATCGCCGAGCGGATACTGCTCCGCGCCGACAACAGTGTCGCGATGAGGTGTGTATTCTGTGTAGATGGTATGGAACAGCGCTGCGAGAGCCTCCGGCCGCGCCCGGCGATGTACGGAGAATTTTTGCCCACGCACGGCTTTCAACGCCCGGCTCGAAACCTCTGTGACGAGGGTCAACAGGTGGGGGCCGCCGAACAACGCAAATGGTTCCTGGTTCGGCGCAGGCGCATCGGAGCCACCGTGATAGGGAATGCCGGGGTCGAACGCATAACGTTCGTTCAACATGATGAGCGCAGCATTGAGATAGGCTTGGTAAAGTTGATCGTCGTGGACGTACGTCGCCAATTCTCTCAAGCGATTGAGTGGGCGATAGTGTTTGCCTTCAATAAAATTGCCACCTGCATCAAATATCCCAAACTCTGAGTGCTTCTTATCAGGGAAGAGTGCACCTCGGGTTTGGAACGCGTTCTGGACATTCAGATAGTGGGCCCAAGCGGTCATGTAGTCTTGCTTGGGGGTGGCGACTGCAATCTTCTGATCGACGCGTTGGTTGCCGTAAGCAATCAAGCCGGTCGCTCGCTGGGCCAGGTCGCGGGCTGATCCGCCGGTGCCCATGATCATGAACTGGGAGATGAATGGCGTTGGCCACGGGTCTTCTCCGATCCCGCGAAACATATTTGAGGCGGTTTGTTCGGTCCCAAACCTGCGGCGGTGCTTTTCTTCGCCGGTTGCCACGTCTCGTCTGTCTGTTTCGCCGCTGAACCAGCGCATTCGGCTGAGCCGCTCCGCTGCCGCGGCTACGTCTTTGTTGTGGCTGGCAATCAGTTGGCGTTTGTCAGTGGGAGGACGCCTGCCGTTTAGCTGTCGAAGCGCGGCACACAAGCTCGCGTCCATGAATGCAGCGACGGGAAAATCGCGGAACAGCGCCATCTGGTAGACTTCGGCCATTTCAGCAGCGAGCTCAGCGGAGCCGGCGGGGGGCGCTTCGGGCATGGCCAGAGCCAACGGATCGGGCCCCATCAGCACATAGGCGAACCCGCTCGTGGGGCTTTCCCACTCTCGAAAGAGACCGACGTGCGGTGGCGCCGGTGGCCCGGGAAAGGCGATACTTGGATCTCGGTTGAGTGGGACGCCATCAAAAAGACTGCGGTCGGACGACTGGGCGCCGTCTTTGAACTCGGTAAAGTCGGACACGTCCTCCAACATGCCGTTGACCTTGTGTTTGAGGCCTTTGCGGAAGCTGAAGATGAACGGCGAACGCTCATCTCTTGGTACGACTTGCTTTGGATGGGGAACATCTGTCGACAACTCAGTCGCTTGATCGCGACGGTGTTTTGCGTGTTCACGGCGTTGTGGATCTGGGAAGGTCACGGGACGAAAATCCTTGCAAGATCAATGACAAGAAATCCTCGGCACGCTTCGGTTGGATAAGGCACAGCGACGCCTTTTCCATTCTTCGTGAGATGAGCAATTTTACGCAAACAATGGGATCGAAAACCGACGGGGTGCCGACGATTTCAATAACAAACAAAAATGTGGCTTACTTTTGACCGGAAGATGCCGATCTTTATAGCACCAGGACTTTAAGCCCAGCCTAACTGCTTTAACGCCTGGGCGTCGTTCCAGATTTTCGTCATGTGGCTGATTTTGGCCCCGTCGAACTTCATGACGTAGGCGTAGTCCGACGCAATCTGTTTGCCGGTGGCAGGGACGGGGCCGTCGCCTGTGTTGGTACCAACGAAGATGGCTGTAGCGATGACCGTTTGGCGCTCGGGATCGGCCGCAAAGCCTGTGAGTTCGTAGTGACCGTCGGGAATCGGGCCTAGAATGCCCTTCATCCATTCCGCGTAGCCTTCGAGGCTTGTTGTGTCGGCCAACGCGTCGGCCTGAGCAGAAAAGGTGGCGCCATCGGTGCAATATGGGGCACAGGCGGCCCAACCCTGACCGGTCTCGCAAGCCTCGAAGAATGACTTCGCTGTTTCTAGCATGCGGGGCTCCCGGGTTTTGTCAGGCCAGGTGGCGAGCGTGCTTGCCCGTCACTCCGCCGGCGATGATGCGCTGGTTTTTGCCGCCTAGTAGAGGCCGCCAGTGCCCGACAGCACCGCGCGCTCGCTCTCCCGGGTGATCTGGCGCCGTGAGGGCTGGTTGTCGTTCAGACCGATAATTGAGAAGGTATCGCCCGGTGCGGTGCCCGGCTTGAAGGCTTCCAGTATCGAGCCCTGCCCACTGGCTTGGCGACCGGTGGCGCGGTTGACCGGGATGAGCTTGATGCCCTCCGGCGCGCGGAATTCCACAGCCGGCTGACCGTCCAGCGCCTTTTGCATGAAGTCGAGGAAGATGGGGGCTGCCATCTGGCCACCGGTGGCGCCACGGCCCATCGGTGTCGGGTCGTCGTAGCCGATGAAGACACCCGCCACGAGGTCGGGGGTGAAACCCACGAACCAGGCGTCTTTCTCCTCGTTGGTGGTTCCGGTCTTGCCGGCGACGGGGCGACCGAGTGCGCGCAGGCGTGTAGCAGTGCCGCGCTGGACGACGCCTTCCATCATGGAGGTGATTTGGTAGGCGGTCATCGGATCGAGGACGTATTCGCGCTCGTCGACGATGGTGGGCGCGGGCTGATCGCTCCAGGACATCGCGACGCAGCCGTCGCAGCGGCGGCGATCGTGCTTGAACACGGTCCGGCCGTGACGGTCTTGGATGCGGTCGATGAGGGTGGGTTGGAGCCGTTGGCCGCCGTTGGCGATGATGGCGTAGGCGCCAACCATGCGCTTGACGGTGGTTT
>ERZ1740058.1063-NODE-1063-length-14926-cov-6.803107_pt1 | contig 14926 bp, 11 predicted proteins | sample MGYA00581745_ERZ1740058 | MGnify/ENA primary metagenome ERZ1740058 (study PRJEB43018, sample SAMN04849742) | marine metagenome | isolation source: floating plastic debris | place: Pacific Ocean | collected 2008-08-30 | study: EMG produced TPA metagenomics... | reverse complement strand
AAAGGCTGTCTCTACACATTAGAGTCAGTCTTTGCTCCTTTAAATCATTTTTATGTGGTACTGCGAAAACGATAGCTGGCTATCTGCCACGGTTTAATAGCGGCTTGGGTCTGTTCTGTGTCACTGGGCTGTTCTAGTAGATCTGTGCGTCTTGCTTCCAATATATTGCTAAGGTTGAGCGTACTCGTTATTTCAAGTTGAGATTGCTCTCCGTGAGCTTCGTAACACCGAAGAACAAAGTCAGTGTGACTGTTTTCTGCAAGTTTGAATGTGGAGAGAATCAAGTTTTTGTTTTGGATTTCAAGAAAGCTGCGATCGCCTTTCTTGTCACCCTCTTTTGTTGTTTTGACTGTGGGATTATGAAGGATGGGTTGACTGTTGAGTTCTCGGGCCATGCGTACTGTTTTTGCAGTCTGCCAGCCTTGGTCATGAGGGTAGATGGCATAAGTAAATTGGTGAATGCCTTTATCTGAAAGTGGATCGGGCCAAATGGAAGACTTTAAGAGTGTAAGCCGAAGATAATTAGGGCCAGCGTCGAAGCCGTGTTTTGCGTTGGTTAAGATGCTCATGCCAAAACAAGATTCGCTGATATCAGCCCAGCGTAGCGCCGGGACTTCCCACTTGGCTTCCTCTGCCCTATTTTGGGGCAATGTGGTACGAGTGATAGCGCCAAAAGGAATTTCGTATGTGATGTGTTTTGCTTCCACAGTGGTTGGAAAGTTTACTTTTAGGAGGGTTTTGGTTTCTTGCCAGCTGATTGTACTTTCTACTTTTAAGAAAGGAGAATCTGCTTCTAGAACATAGTCTTGGGAGATATTGGAGTTGTTCAGCTGGTACACAGTGCGCAGTCGCTGGCAGACGATACCGCTTTCAATTAGCTCTACAGAAGATAAAACGGGTGCTGACAGGGGGTGGTCCGCGTAGTCAGGCGCTATGTTCCAGGCATCCCAGTATCCACTCTCATCTCGAAAAGCTTGCAGCTGGTTTGCAGGTGATGAGAAGGTTTCTTTATTAGTACTCTTTTCTATAAGGCTGATGATATGTCCAGTCTTGTTGTCGATCGTAACGCGGATGAACTGATTTTCTAGGATGTGGTTTGAAAGCAGTACGGTTGAAGGCTGTGTGAAACTGAATTTCTCTTCGGTAGGGTATAACCAGAAGCATCGGTAGCCTACAGCGGGTATGGTTGCTGAGAATAGAATGTTCTGCTGAGATTGTTCATCAGATACGAGAGCTGTATTTTGGCAAGGAATGAGAGTTTGCTCAGTATCACAAACTATCCACTTGCGCGGAGTATTAGAAGAAGCGTGGTCAGGAGCCTGCATGCTAATTGTTGCGTTACGAGCCCAACTTAGTGCGTTGAAGACGATGATGGGTGTGGCTTCTGTGTGTGGCGATTCTGGTAAGTGTATTGATGAGGCGATCGCACAAAGACTCTCTTCTAGAACCCTTTTCCCAATAGATATTACCTGCTGCCAGCCTCTGTCAGCTTCTACAAAGACTGCAGGAATAGACGTGCCTGGGAGAATATCGTGAAACTGATTGAACAATAAAGTTTTCCAAGCGGTGTCGATATCGTTTCTTGGATAGGGTTTGTTTACTATAAGCTTAGCGACAGAAGCAAATAATTCAGCCTGATAGAGGAGCTCTTCGCCTTGGCGATTGCTTTGTTTTTGATCTGCGTGGGTTGTATAACAACCTCGGTGGAGTTCGAGGTAGAGTTCGTTGTTCCAAATTGGAAGCGAGCTCTGATCTGTCTCGGCGGTTGCAGAATCTTTACTATTTGAAGAGATAGTAGGGAGCGCTTTGATATATTTCTCGGGACTGGTAAAGCCAAGCTCTGGAAAGAAAGGTGAAGTTTGCCAGCGTCGCGCTTTTTCTAGCATATCGCGGGTAGGTCCGCCGCCGTGATCGCCCATGCCGGGGAGCCAAATGCTATTGGGTATATCGGTATTCGTTTCCCATTTGGCTGCCTGGTTGACCATTTTGATGGGATCAATATCTGTGCCTATAGCTGGAAGCATAAGGCTAAGAATCTGGCTACCGTCAGGGGACTGCCACCAGAAAAGCTGATGAGGAAATTCGGTGGTGTCGTTCCAAGAGAGCTTTAGCGTCGCGAACGTTTCGATGCCACCCTGGGTGAGTAGCTGCGGCAGCTGCCAGCAAAAGCCGAAGGAGTCAGGGAGCCAGGCTACTGTACTGATGTGGCCAAACTTTTCTTGGCAGTAGCGTTGGCCATAAAGAATATGGCGAGCGATCGCTTCTCCACTAATAATGTTGAATTCGGGTTCTATCCAGAGCCCGGCGTCGATACTCCAGCTGCCCTCTTTAACTTTTTGTTGGATGCTCTTAAATAGCTTGGGCCGGTTGTGCTCTATCCATTCAAACAGGGCCGGACTAGAGTGGGTGTAAGTAAGCTCGGGAAAGTCCTTTTGGAGATTAAGAATAGACTTGAAGGTTCGTTCCGCAGCATTCCAGGTGTCTGAGATGGGCCATAGCCATGCCATGTCGAGGTGAGCGTGGCCGACGCACTGAATTGTTCTTGTTTTGATTTTGGGGCTGAATGACTTTAATCCTCTGCGTAGCTGACTGAGAGACTGTTGAAAAGGATGGATCGTTGCAGGCGTAAGCTTAGTGGCGTCTGCCGAGAGCGTTTGCCATAAGTCAAGGGCTGGGTTGGGTATGACTTCTTGATTGAGAGCTTCAGAATGGCTAAGACTGTTCCAGTCGAGCTGGGTGATCGCAGTTTCTATTTCTCCTCTACTATCTGGTTCTAGTGTCGCTAGAACGGTGAGTTCGTCAGCGACAAAACTAGGCTCAGGCGTAGGATGGCTCGGTGGAAGTTCATAGACTAGATGCGATCGCACCAAAGCTCCATCGTCATGGCCCGGGCTCACTAGCCGAATAGCGACTCGGAATGTTTGACTGATCTCAACGCAAGGACTGAGGCAGATACGAGTGAAACATTCAAATAAATCACCTGACTGTACAAGGTCACCATCGACGTAAATTTGAGCATCGTCGGCCCACCAGGTAAGCGCAAGTTTGAGATTGAGCCCTGAGAGTGGATAGCCTGCGAGACTGGGGGGGACAGTGATTGTTTGATACAGCCAAATAACGTTGAGTCCTCTTGCCCAGGCGATGTGCTGACGATTGTTTAGGGCTGTCCTTGACCAGTGGTGTGGAGCATTTTGTTTCGCGTCAAAGACTTGAGCTAGCGAAATGTCTTGGTCGCACAGTTGCCAATGGGTTTGAATGTTTTGAGTGTTGAGCTGTCGGAGACGGTTGAGTTGGGCTTGTAGGGGCGCTGACAGTGGAGAGATAGGTGCGGCCAAGACCATGACTTCCTTTAGAATTGAGATTAGCTACGGACACGTTTTGTCTGATTTGTGTGTGGGAGCGTTGAGCAATGGTTTCTGGCCCGTATCAAAGCAATTTACTACGATTCTTTGTCGGTCAGTATCAGCGGGGCCTTAATCGTCATCGCAAAGCGGTGCGCCAAACCCGTTCGACCATTGCTTTGGGAAGTGAGCTAGGGGCTGCTGTAGCAGTCTTTCCAGTGTATGCTGCGGTTCGAGCAGCTCGGTCGGTCGGGCAGAACATAAAGCAGTCTGTTCAGAGGCTGAGACTACCGTCTGCTAAAAAAAATGCTGCAAGGCTGCTGGACTTGACTGACTTCGATCCTTCGGTGTCTGATCAGGTTCTTTGGAATTTAGAGCTATTGAATCAAGCTGCTGGGGAATGCGCAGATGTCGCAAAAGAACAGCTGATCGCAGACAATTTGCTAGCAGAATCTGTAATGGCTAGAACATTAGTCGCTGTAGGGAATAGTTTGCTGCCTGAGCAAGTACGGTCTTTAGAAAACGAAGCTACCTTGTTTCGCTCAGCATTTCTGTTCAGTAGACGGATGGTGAGGGGGGTGGTGGCTCGTTTGGCTCAGGCTGCGGAGGTGGTGGCCAAGTCTGGTTCTACAGAGCTCGCTAGCCTTTAGGATTGACAGATTACAGGTGTGGCGAGTGATTTAGAGTCGCGATCGCTGGTCTTAATCTTGGGCCATACTGCTGTTTGGGATGGCCTAACACAAGATCAACAGAGTCAGCTTCAGCAGCAAATTGCGCATTTTATGCATTTGATAAAGGGCATCGGTGAGCTAAAAGAGAGACCGATAGACTCACCCTCTATGTCTACAACGTCAGCTTCTATCATCTCTACAACTGGTTCTAGATTGCGATCGCTTCGCAGCTATTCAACGCAAGCCGCAACCCGTGTGAAAAACAAATTGGTACAACCCATTCATTCTTTTTGGGTTGCAGTACTGTGGTTGATTGATGAGTTATCCCGGCGAAGCCATTCTTATCGGCGAGCGTTTGCGGCAACATCGAAAAAGTTACCCGGCTCCCATCCTCGCGTCATGCTGCTTGCGCTTACACGGATATTTTTGCCTGAGGCGCAGTCTGCCCCTTCTCTCAAATCAGCTGTGACGATGGTTCAAACATCATCTGATCACAGCTTCGAGTCTACAAGCCATGATCGATTCAAGCATACGTATTGGGAAGCTGATGTAATCTCTATTGATTATGTTGAGCATCCTCTAGAAAGGTTTTTGAAGTGGGTCGATAGAATTTTCTTGTGGATTGAAAGGCGGTGGCAATCTTTTATTGATTGGTGCGACCGGCTGATGTGATTGATATATTCTATATTTAAAGACTATATTCAAAGACAAAGCGGAACTCCCACTACTGAGAGTCCCGCTTTGCTTTAGATTGAGTATCTTTGCTTACTTTTGGCTATGAACGGCTCAGCCTATGCAAACCACTCTTCCACAGCTTCTACCTTCGTATTAGTGTTACGAGAGAGCGTCTTTCGTTCAAAGTCCATGTGGACAGAACGGGTTTGCTCACCGTCTACAGCAACTGCAACGATGGGGTAGCGAAGAACGCCATCTTGGAAAGACACGTGGAAACGGAATGTACCATCGGGCTCTAGCTCAATTTCTTTCCCGTCAATAGTTACCGTAGCATCAGGCTCGGTGGCACCGTAGACGATAAGCTCGGCGTCTGCAACTAGCCAGAACTTGCGTGGCTTGATCGGTGGCGCAGAAGCAAACATCCCAGCGCCTGACATATTGACACCAGATGCAGTAGGCAATGCCCAGAGGCCAGCACCCGATGGGAAGACGAAGGAACTGACGGCTTGCTCTGGCACCTGGTGCATGGAGCCAAAGAGAGACCCTGCGATGCGCTGTTCTTCTGCTGAGCGTGCCTTTGCGAAAATATCGTCGTACAGCTCGTCTTCTTTGCCGTAGCCTGTTTGCCCAGCGGCTGCTTTCTGACTGGGAGGAATGAGCTTAGCAAAGGTGCGACCTCTGAGCTCTTGATTCCAGTCAATGGTGATGAACTGATCTTCGATCCAGTCGGAGGGATAAACGGGAGGAATGCGGATAGGTGCTGAGCGAGACAGCATGAGCCAGCGGCCATCGTCGCAGATATAGCCGACTTCGACGGTATAGTCGCGATCGCTCACAGGCACAGGTAAATACCATTCTCGTGCCATCTCCCCACATTCGTACTGCTGAAGGCTGTGGGGGCTTTGGCTATTGATATCAATATCAGTAACATCGTAAAACCGCAGTGCCAGTCGGCGACCGCCCTGATTTCTCAGCTCTTGCTTATGCTCATTGGGAATATCCCAGTAAGCGTATGCCCACTGTGGGTCACGGGGCATTAGTACGATTCTGCTTTCACCGTAGCCACTGGGTAACTCAGCGAGGTCTTGATCAACAGTTGCGAGTTCAGCCATGCCAGGTGTAGCTGTAGCCACTGCTGACATGGTTTGACTCTGAGCGGTGCTCGCAAATTTGGCTGCTTCGACGGCGGTCTGTCCGCTAACTTGAGGTGCTACCTCCTGGGGAGCACGGCGATCACCCGCTGCTATCTGCTTTTGCATGATGGCAGCTACGAGTTCCACCTTTCTCATGCGGCTGTATCGTGAAACCTCATATTCGCTAGCTACTCTACGCAGCTGACGCAAGGTCATTTCTTCTAGTGGAATGTTGGGTGTTGAGCCGGCCATGTTCCTTTTCTCCTCGCTAGGGCTTAGGTCGTGAAGATCCCGAAAAAAATCTGTATCGGGATCGCTTTCTGGGATCAATATCTTAATGATATGACATATTTGCGCTTTGGGGATCAAGAAAATGGTCATTTTTGGGATCAATATTCCTAATTTATCCCTTATGGGATCAATATGTCATGAAACGTAGATTTTTGGGCTGAGAGACGTATTGGTCCATACAGGCTGGCAATCGGACCTGCCTGGATGAACTGTTTTCTGACAGCTTGTCTACTAAGAGGAATAATGAGATCTGTTGAAAGTGGATGAAGCTGTGCCTGATCAACCGCCTTTAGAGGGTGATGAAGATTTGCAGAAAAGTGGGGGAAGTCGAATTATTGGTCGACTTTTGCCGCCAGCCGTTCGTTTGTGGCTGCGATCACAAGTAGAACAAGTAGATCGGCTATCGATTGAGCTAGCGGGGCGCGATCGGCAAATTCTTCGAGGCAACTTGCCAGGGGTATCGGTATCAGCGCATCAAGCAATCTATGAGGGTATTCACATCAGCTCGGTGCAGCTATCAGCTGAAGACATTCGCATTAATATCGGTCAGGTAGTGAGAGGAAAGCCCTTGCGCTTGCTTAAATCTTTTCCCGTCTCAGGTGAAGTGCTCCTAAGTCCTGCGGATCTCAACGCGTCTTTGAACTCATCGATGCTTGCTGTGGGCTTAACACTCTTCTGGCAAACGCTCAGTCAGGCACCCTCTGTTGCTCAAGCTATTGAAGATCGCCATGGGCCGCTTGCTCTACAGTCTGACATGGTGCTTGCAGCGCCCACTGTCAAGCTGGGAAACGGTTGTTTGGGCCTGAGCTTTTATCCTTGTGTAGAGGGCGTACTCGCTGAAGAACCTATCGTATTAGGAACCAAGCTGACCGTTGCGTCAAAGCAGTACCTGCAATTGAACTCAACTGTATGGCTATCTCAATTAGATGATCTCAATCGGCTAGCTGACCCATCGCCTGTTGGGGAACCTATTCCGTCTCTAGAAGGTTTTCAGTGGAACTTGGGACAGGATACGCAGCTGACTCAGCTGGATATCCGTCCCCATCAACTGATATGTGCTGGCACCATAACTGTGCAACCATGATCGTGACGTCTCCGTCTAGCTCGGATATCTGCTGCAGCACTAGTAACGATCAATCAGCGGAATCAGATAGACCACAACGTAATAGACCAAAGGCGCTGTAAAAACGTAGCTATCAGTCCTATCTAAAATGCCACCGTGCCCAGGAATAAGAGTGCCAGAGTCTTTTACGCCGGCGTCTCTTTTCATAAGTGACTCGGTTAGATCTCCTAACAGGCTAGAAATACCGATGATGGTACCTAGCGCAGCGCCTGTGAGCCACCAAATGGGCCACCCTAAAGACCACGCGCCGATGATGCCTACACTGATGCTGGCACCGATGCCAAAAATTGCGCCCTCTACCGTCTTTTTGGGGCTGATGTTTGATAGCGGTGTTTTGCCGAAAGCGCGTCCAAAGGCGTAAGCGCCAATGTCTGCGCCCCAGATGCAAGCGAAGGCAATGAAGGTAATGGTGAGGCCTACGGGTAGCTGGTCCCAGTGAAACTCGCTGGGTAGGTAACCGCCTAAGGGTAAGTTGGCTGTCGCTTCGGCACCTAAGTCGCGAATGCGAATCCAGTAGGTGGGAAGATATCCGCCATAGAAGAGGGCCAGAATAGAAGCGGCTACATCTGCGATGGTGGCGAACTTAGGTTGAAACAGCAGGTAAAAGCAAATGCAAGTACCGGCTAATGCCAAGGTCGCATCTGTAACTGGTGGGGAGATATGGGCGGTGACCAGCAGGACTTGGCTTACAAAGAGGGTCGTCTTAGCTGCGGGGTTGATGCCTTTGGCGCGTACTAGATCAAAAACTTCTAGCTGGCCCAGATAAACAATGATGCTAAACCCAAGGGTAAAGTACCATCCGCCCAGTACGATTAGGCTGATTGCGATTGCGATCGCAACAATTCCACTGGCAATGCGAACCCAGGGCATAGGCCTCTAAACTCAAGTAGACAACGTTCTGCTTGCACGAAAAGCTTGTGATACTACACTACACTACAGCCTCTCTTGTTTCCTGCTCTGGAGTCGAGGGCCTGCTTGATGTCTACCTATTGGCCTAGATATTGCTTTGGCGTTTACAGCCCCCTAGTCGCTACAGGCTGAATGCTTCCCTATCTAAAAGTTGATTTTGAATCGCCTGGTTGATCTGACGATACAGAGGCTGTGTCAAGGTTAAAGAGAACGTCTTTGTAAGGTGATGTTCGTCTCTGTATAAAACCAGATCGTCTGTCTGGAGTTCGCAAGACGTGCGGTTACATACGTGATTGTTCATGTCGATAACGGACACGTTGGCATACCTTTTTGCTGACAGCTTCAGTGCGTCGTAGGCCATCTGTGCGCTTTGCTCCGCTGGATTTTTGGGTGCGACCTCACAGGGTGTGCTGCTGAAGGTAGAGAAAAACCAGCCAGCTTTACGTGCCAGACAAGTGGGGGCGTCGAAGCTGAGTGAAGGCGTATCTCTAATCGCAACGACGTGCTTGCTTGTCTGACTCAGTGCTTGCATCATTCGATCGGTTCCTTCAATCCATTCAGCTTCTTTGAAGGGTTGCTCGTCCCATGAGGTAACGACCACTAGATCTGGATTCATCGTTTGAATCGCTTCTAACGTTTTCTGCTGCCAAACTGAGCATTCAGCATATTCGCGGCCTAGCTGCGGTTCGAATTTTGGAATGTCTACATAGGGGCAGGCGAACTTTGTCATAGAAGTAAATGCCCATCCTCTTGACTCTGCCAATTTTGCCAGTGGTGCGTACCACTGGGCGGCGTGACTATCGCCCACAAGTATGACCGTCGCAATGCTAGAGGGGGTCGTGGTAACGGTACAGCCTTGCAGCTGTGGCCCCTTTGCAAAGAAATCGACATGACAGCCGTTGCTATAGATTACCGGGACGTCGTCTTTAGCCCGTGTGTACTGAATTTGATTCGGTAGGCTTGCTTGGGCCTGGGCGTTTTGCAGCCATCCAAAGGAAAGACACAGGCTTAAGACCGTGATAAAAATGCCTAGCGCGATTGAACGAGAAGGTCGCCTTGCTAGCAAGCTACTGTGCCGAATAGGATTCTCTAGCCACCGATAGGAGACCTCTGCCAATGCCCATGCGACTATCATAAGGCCGACGCGAGTCGCGATAGAGACCTCAGGATGCACCGCGCTAGCGAATACCAAGATAGGCCAATGCCATAAATACCAGGCGTATGAAACTCGCCCTATATTCTGAAAGACTCGCCAACTTAGTCCTTTGGCAATCCAGCTGCCTGCGTTTGCTTGGCATGTTCGCAGAATGCAGATCGTAGATATAGAGGGGAGTAGTGCCCAGAGCCCAGGAAAGGGCGTTGTTTCATTGAGTCGCAAGAGGGAGAATGCAAGGCCTATGAAGCCCATCCATCCGAATACTTCGCTGTTAAATGTAGCGATCGCCCCCCGATAGAATTATCTTGTACGTAGTGCTTGAGATGCGGATGAACGCTCGTTTTCTGGTTGCTGTGGTGGGCGGATGGGGGTGAGAATAGTGATCGCCCCGATAGAAAACTCCCAAGCTCTAGCCGGCGATAAAAAGAATGCCCAGGCCTGTCTGGTTTCTGTGAGATAGAGAGACAGCAAAAAAGAAGCAGCCGTTAGGCCTGCTATGCAGACTATAGTTTTGGTCCGGCTAAAGGTAGGGGGTACGGCACTTTCATTATGGTTAGCAGGCTGAGAGCCCAGAAGCTGTGTGTGCTTTTTTCGCTGAAGAACGCCTAAGGCGAACATGACTAAAACTGGCCAGACGAAGTAAAATTGCTCTTCAACACTGAGTGACCATGTGTGTAGTAGCGGATTAGTCTCAGGCGCTGCCCCTAGATAATCCACAGCCGTTAGCGCAAAGTAAGCATTACCCAGATACAGGGAAGTCCCCAGCGCTGACTTGGCCAGCGCCAATTGCTCGAAGGGCGCGTATATCAGTGAGCTAATCGCGATCGTAACGATTAAGACCAGTAGCATTGCAGGTAGCAATCTTCTGGCACGCCGTGAGTAAAAACGAACTAAATTGATGCTGCCGGTTTCTTGCGCTTCATAAATGAGTAGCCAGGTGATGAGATATCCCGATAGAACGAAGAAGATATCTACACCGATGTAGCCGCCTGCAAATCCAGGGACTTTGGCATGGTATGCCAGAACAAGCAGAATGGCGATCGCCCGCAACCCTTCAATATCGGGTCGAAATCGCGGTCGATCGACTAGCTTTTGTGCGGTATCTGATGTTTCACAATTCGAATAATTCTGCTCTAGATTGCTCATACAGCGAAGACTGCTTCTCTCTGATAGGTAGATGTAGATGTCGCTTTAACGTTGTTGTCTGTAACGTTGTCGTCTGTAAAGTGAATACAGCCACTCGAGCAGACCCTAGCTGGTTTAAAGCAAGAATCAGCCTGCACAAGAGATATTCTTTATGTGCAGGCTGATTCTTAAAAGAGATCATTGCTCTCTGGGTTTATTCCTTTGTTTAGCTTCTTGTTGAGAGCCGCAGGTCAGTCCCTTATTCGTCACTAAAAGAGACTGACCGATTAGCGAGCTATGAATTAGTGGACACAGCCGCTTCTCTCTGAATGATGGGCTTGCCATCGAATACTTCAGGAATTGGCACGTCCATCAGACTTAGAATCGTGGGCCCGACATCAAGAGAATCTGCCTCCGGCAGCGTAGCACCAGCTTCTACACCAGGGCCTTGAACGTTGATAAATCCTCTGCAACGATGGCTGCCTGTTCTTCGGAAGGGCACAGGGCCGATGCGACCGCAGTCAGGATGGTCGACAACGTCAGCAGGAACCTCAGCCCACTCGACAACCAGATCGGCGCAGGGATGCTTAGGATCGCGATCGAATCCAGATTCGCGTGAACGAATCACCCGCTTCACAACCTTTCGACCATTTCTTGGGTTAGTCAGCTCCATAAGCTTTGTGGCCAGCTCGTCGCATACCGCGTTGTAGTCAGCTGGTTCAACAATGCCCTCGGGCTCTCTGCCTTTCATGTTGATCCGAATGTAGCCTTCAGAAAAGCTGGGCAATGCAAATGCTTTCATGGATGGCCAGAAAGGCTTATACCAGGAGACGGGCTGCCAGAAGAAGGGATCTTTCTCCTGCTGTAGCTTCTGTGGCGAAACCATATCTGGCTTAGACGCAGTTCCTAAGACGCGGTCGATATATTTGTGAGTCTTACTGGGTAGGTTCTGGCGTAGCGCTTTGCGCAATGGGTTGGCATCTTCTCGGCGCTGCCAAACTTCACCTGTCCAGGTTTTTCTTCTGGGGTTGAGCAGCGGTGGTGACAGTGGCTTGTTCATATCACCTTTGGCGATAAGCGCCTTACCTGGAAAGTTCCATCGATACAGAAACTCTCCGAGCATAAACATGCTAGGAACGTCTGTTGTATTGCTGCCGCTGCCGTGCACTGAGAAAACCACAATGTAGGCATTGTCTGGTGCCTGTTCCATGATCTCGCCAAGCGCTTTGTCGGTTGCTTGGAAGGTCTCTAACAGGGGATCGGTTTCAGGGAGGCGATCGCGAAAACATTCATACAGAGGGTGGTCTTCTTGACTTAGGAACCAGAAATCATGTCCTGCAGAATGGGGCTCTCCAAAAATCGTCAGGAACAGATCCCACTCCTCTTGCTCAAGAAAATCTTTGCAGATTTCAGTTCTGTGCTTAATCCCTGAGATTAGAGCTGTCTTTAGCCGATCCAAATAGCCTTGGTCCCACCAGTCACCGTGGTCTTTGTGCAGTGCGGGGTGCAATCCATGTTCACTTTTCAGCTTCTCGAAAACCTCTTTGGGCTCGGAGTGACTGGGCGTGCTGGGTGAATGTGCTCCCCAGGCTAGCACCTGAACACCGTTGACGTTTGGGCTGAGCGTTCCTTTCGGCGTATCGAAAATAGCAACTCGGCGCTCAGGGCCTACCGCATAGAAAGGGGGATATTCCTTGAAGTCATACGCCTGAATGTTGTGGATATCGTAGGTGCCCTCTGTGATCTCAACTTCACCCCAATAGCCCGTCTTTTCTGCTGAACAAGCCGTTAAGAAGTTAGTCCAGGGGGTTTCTGCTTTGTATCGGTTATCGCCATGGAGGCGCGCGTAGGTGCCGTTCTCGCGGAGCTTCTTAATATTTTCGAGATGGCCTTCCTCTATCCACCTATCAAGCAAATCAGGATCAGCAGCATCTAAACCAATAGCAATGACGGGTCGTTTCATATCGTTAGAGTCCTCGGGTAAAACTATCAGTGAATTGATTGGAGTTAAGAAGGGGGCCTGCTGTTTGTTAGTTCTTTAAAGTGGCCTTTGATTAGCCCTGGGGAAACAACAAGTTTTGTAGGTAGTAAAACGGACTGATGAAGCTACCAATGAAAAATTCCATTTCACAGGCAGCGACGAGGTCTGTTTGCATTTTGTTTCTGTATTTCAGCCAATGTAGAACAACCCGACGTAAGTTACTGGCAAGCAGTTTGAGAAACAAAAAGGGTTTTTTCCAGGTCTGTGTGTTGATCATTCTGAGCTGGCAGACGCAGAGACCAGAGCCTCGGCTGAGCTTGGTAAGATAGCCTCTTTCAAACCTGCGCTTAGGAATTTGATGCGCCGCTTTCATCGCGGGTGCGTACCAAATTTCCCAGTCTTCTCCGTGCATGTGCAGAAGAATTTCGTAGTCGTCACCGCCAACCATAGCGTTGCTAACCCGTCCGACAAGCTTAGGATTGTCGGGCACGGTTTCATCCCACGCTTTCCTGCGTACAACCCAAGCGGCCCCCGGCGGAAGGCTGAGGTTCTCGGGATCGTATTGATGGGGCGTTGGGCCACGCTCTCTCAGGGCTAAGAAGGACTGAATTCTTGCAAAGCCTGCGGGAGGATCGATTTCGAACTCACCTCGGATTTCTCCACCGAAGGCACCCACCTTAGGATGAGATTCTCCGAAGTTGTAGGCTTCAGCAACCCAATCTTCGGCTGGAATTATATCGTCGTCGATAAATCCTAGCCACTTACTGTCTGAAGCTGCGATCGCCTTAAGCCTGGCGTGAGCGATACCTTGTTCTTTCTCAAAGACATACTTTAAGGTTGGCATCTGCTCGGACGGCTGTGCTTGCTGTAAGTTCGCCCACTGTGACTGATACTGCTTAACCAGCGCGGCAGTGTTGTCGCTACTGTTATTGTCTACAACTAGGATGCGCCATGAGAAATGCGCTGTATCCTTTTGGACTCTTAGGTTGTCTAGCAGCTGGGGTAACCTTTCTGCACCATTGTAGGTGGGAATTGCTACGGTAAAGTCCATCTGTATGTATCCAATGATAAAAAAGCAGTGTTATGAAAACGTTAAGGCTGCAAGCAGCCGCTCCGCAGCTTCTAAAAACTTTGAGCTTTGTTAAACAAGAATACTCAAAATACCCAGTAACCACGGAGCTTCCGCTGCTAACTTTATACAGTCTTTGTCAGACAGCCGGTGAGCAGCTCACAAATCGGACTGTTTCCTTCATCCACTCATTAAGAATTAGACGGATTGACAGCTTGTTGAGTCCTCCAAGTGAGGACTCAACAAGCTGTTTGAAGACCAACCCGCCTGTATCTGAACATCTGGTATCTGACACCTAGATCTCTGACAGTCAGACAATCTCAGTTGCGTTTAGCAAGTTAGCTGACTGCTGACTTGTTTGAAGCAGCTCGTTACCTGTTTCGAACAGAAGGCCCGTATAAACACCCTCAGTGCCTGTAGACGTAGGGCCACTGCTGCCATCCGTATAGTATTCAGAGGTGATGAACTCATCGGTAGCTATAGATGCAAATGGGCTATTCCAATTAGAACTGTACGTAAGCACGTCAGTGTTTTTAGCGTTGGTGAGCGCGTCTTCCGATGCAGACTCACTATAAACAGCGCTTTGGCTAATCGTCCCTGTTAACGGGTCTACGTTGCTAGTGCTCGCCAAGGTGCGAGCCGTTGAACCTTTAGTTTCGCTAAGAACGCTATCGATTGCACCGTAGAAGACATCCGCAATTTTTTGATTGCCTCGGTCATTCGGGTGAAAGCCATCAGCCTCTAAGTCTTGGCTACTGTTCAAGGCGTTACCAACATCTGCAAACCTGACTTTTTTGCCTTCGCTGATCTTGTTCGCAACGATGTTAGACACCCGGTCGTTGTAGCTATCGACGCGCTGAGAAAACGTGGAGAGGATAGAGCCTGCAAGATCGTCAGGATTTGTGGGACCGATAGAGGACACAATCAGCTCACTAGCAGGTCTGAGCTGAACAATAGTATCAATGAGGTTGCTGAGCTGCTGAGCTGCTGAATCCACCGTGATTCCTGACGCCAGCATGTCATTTGTGCCGATGTTGAGCAGAATGATTTCTGGCTTGTACTGGCCTAGCCAGCTAGTGATGTTGCTGGCGATCTGACTGATTTTCCATCCGCCGTGACCTTCGTGGTTCTGATCGAAGCCACCAGACCCATTGGTTTGGGAGCCAACGAAGTCGAACTTGACGCCGTTGTTTTTCAGCAGGTTAGAAAGGTGATCTCGATAGCCGTTCTGCAGGTCTCTGTTGCTGATCTTCCCATTGCTGCCAAATTCTGCACCTCGGGTAATGGAGTCACCTAAAGGCATGATTTCAAGAACGCCGTTGCTTCCTGCTAAAGGCCCGTCAGGCTGTTGTCCTCCTTTTTTCACAAACTCGATAGAGTCAATTCTGCCGAGTTCGCCGTCATCTTCCTGGGCGAAGAGCTGAAGCGTATCACCCGCCGTGAGCGCGACGT
>ERZ1740058.1062-NODE-1062-length-14927-cov-13.048749_pt1 | contig 14927 bp, 12 predicted proteins | sample MGYA00581745_ERZ1740058 | MGnify/ENA primary metagenome ERZ1740058 (study PRJEB43018, sample SAMN04849742) | marine metagenome | isolation source: floating plastic debris | place: Pacific Ocean | collected 2008-08-30 | study: EMG produced TPA metagenomics... | reverse complement strand
GGATATTCTCATCCGCCCAGCTTAGTGGGTAAACTCTTTTCTGGAGATCTCCTTATTAGCCTGCACTTCTTGCAAAATTCTCAAAACATTGCTTTCAAATAGTAATCTCACTGGTGGAAAAACCTCAGTTATTTTCCTGGTATCCTTCGGCATAAGTAATAACACACATAGAACGAAGAAAGTTACCATGCGAGCCACACGCAACACCCATGACTTGAAAATCGGGATTAAAAATGTTGTCTCGACTGCCTGCCTGACGTTGACCATCATCAACTAACAGTTCAAAAACTGCAATTCGAGCTTCAGCTTCACTGTTTTGGGCTAAGTTAGGATCGTAGTAGGAAATGTTTTCACCATCACTGCATCCAACAGAACCATGATCAACTAACCGGTCCCAATATCCTCTACCATCATCGCCAGTGTGTCCATAGTTTTCACCAGTTCGTCCTTGACCATCAACGTGATCCTGACTAGCGTTTGTCATTCCTTTGGAGACACTTAAATCCGGAAGGGAACGTTGTGAGCGGAGAAAATCAATAGCTTCATCCACTGCTCGGATTCTCTCACTAGGATTGATTGATTCACCTCGCAACTCCAACCAGTTGTTGTAAAAGAATTGCTTCTCCGATTCGAAAAGATCTGCATAACCACTTGGATCTTTTCGCGCAAAATTTATCTGCTCGATGACGCTCTGTTGTAGAGAGGATAGATTTACAGGAGGCCGACCAGATACACTTAATGCCTCTCGATGCTGTTTCAGTTGCTCAGCTACCGCATCGGAAAAGTTGTTCGGTATATCAGGGGAAGACCAGTATGCAGCATTCAAGAATCTCAAGACCTCGCATGAATTAGCTTTTCCCGTACTATCTATTGGTGTAATTCTCTCACCTGGATAGACGTACATCTCTCCTTGTCTAACCGTTCTTCCCGTAGAATTTTCCTCCGATGCAATAACAATTTCACCTTCTAAAACTTCAATGCTGACAGCATTTCTCTCCACACGAGCTTCTCTCCAAGCCCATTCTCCACCCTCCACCGTGTAAGGTACTTCCTCACGAACCCATTCACTTTCATAAGATGGTTTATTAGTAGCTCGAATTACTATTTGTCCATCTCCAGGTTGAATTTGCAAAGTATCAGATAAATTAGACGAAGACTTTGCTCTAGTGTCTTGTTTACTGCTTAATTTGTGTATTTGGGCAAATAATTCCTCATCAAACGAGGAGTTAGAGTATACATCACTACTTCCTCGTTCCACTGTCAACCCTTCACTACAAGCGCGAACACCTTCACCCACAGGTCGCCAAGCGATTGTAAATCCTCCTGAAGCCCTGCAAGGAAATTCATAGCCAGATTCTTCAGAATATGGTTCAGTTCTGAGGATAAGACCAGCATAATCTCGCTCACCTCCAACAACAAAGCCTAAAGATGCCCAAGATCGTTGATCTCCAGGAATATACATAACATCTCTAGGATTCAATAAGTCTCTAAGCTGAATTGGATCTCTATTACGGTTATCTCCACGTCTCACTTCATGTGAACTGCCTTCAAGGTCAACGATGAAAGCTGCAGAAGGATCTTGGGCATAACCTTGAACCTTAACTATAGAAATTGATAGGCATATAGATAGTATGAGTGCGCCAATCCTTGTAAGCGTCCGAATGCATCTAAGCTTTTCAAGGAACATATAGAGAATGGAAAATACCCAGCTTACCAGCTTAGTCATTTGTTGTTGGCTCTCTAACAATTGAACAACTACTAATGTGATCGATTACAACAGTTTGTGGAGGAGGGAAAATCTGATTTGTAAGGGTTTGTCCGTTTAGCTCCTCGCAATTTGGCTCTAAAGTATAGTCCGCTGACCCATACCAACCACACTGATTTTCTGTATACCGACGCCACAAATTCTCAATTTCTTTTAGTAGCTCGCAAGGAATAAGCTCGGCTTCTTCAAGAGAACTTATAAGACTATCTCCGTTAAGATCAGCTCCAACTCCATGATTTTGCATTATGATTTCATAGGTCGTTCTCAAAGCCCCATCTGTGTATTGGTTTTCATAATCAGTTAATTGGGCACCATCAATCAGTTGACCGAAGGAGCCGCTTTTTAGTTCTTCCTCTAAAACCGGAAGACGAGACTTTGTAATCACTTCTAATGAAGAAGTTTCCGCTGTTTTCCAAATTTCCTCAATTCTTTCTGCATCATGCAACTGAAGTCCTTCTGGATAATTCTCAACAGAAGATCTGAAGGTTTGGATTGCTCTTAGAGTGGTTCGATAATACAGTAAGGCTCCATTGATATTGTTGTTCCTAGCTTGTTGATCTGCCGTTCGCAAAAGTCTAGGTAAGACATAGACTAAATCTGAATTAGCATACGAGCCGGTTAGAACGGTAAAAATCTGTTCTTGACTTCGGCGTTCCAAAAAGAGAAATACTAAGAAAGAAGCAAGAATAATTCCAAACGTAGAAAATCCAAATTTATTTAAGCTTTTTCTCCATCTACTCTCCCTAATAAACTTTTTCTCTAGGGGACTTATATCATCACTTCTTTGTGTTAGCCAAGATTCAGCTTCTACTAAAAGAACTCCTCTTAATAATGTACCTCCATCTCGTTTGTTGTTCTTCCAGTTTTGTATTAGAAATCTTAAAGATTCCTGCCATGTACGGAATTTACGGTCATCAGTTATCCACTTTTGAAGCCTCTCCCACTCTCGAATTAATGCCTCATGGACAACCTCTACTGTATTTTCATGTATTCCCTCATGCCATCCTGACACTAGTAATCTTGCTTTATTGCTAGATAAATGAGTGACTAAGCCCCAGTTTTCGTCTTTTATTTCTGTAAGAGTTGCCAATCTACGAGTATCCTCAGTTCCCTGGCCTGGATAAACTAGTTGCACAAATACATGTTGTGCTTGGCTTTTTTGTGTGTCACTCAGTTGACTATAAACTTCCTCTGCATGATTAGCTAAAGCCTTTTTAACCCCACCAATTTCATCATAAATATAATGAGTCAACTTGTTGTTTTGTTTTTTCGTCCACATCTGGGTTAGCGCAAACTCTAGCAAAGGTAAATTTCCAGGCTCATTACCTACATCATCTAAAATACGCTCAACCAATTTTACTTCTAAAGAAACATTCCATTTCTCAAGGGGTTTTTCTATAGAAGATTGTAATTCTTCGCGGTTCATTGAACTGATAAGTTTCGGCGTAAACTTCTGCAGTGCCTCCTGAAATGGCGGGTGAGACAGTATATAGCCATAGAAATCAGCTCGTATGGTTAGAACTAGCCTCAAATTTTCTACATTGAGTGCATCTAGTAGAAAATCAATGAATTGAACTTGCTCTGTACCTGAACAAAGAGTATAAATTTCCTCAAACTGATCAATCACTAATAGGAGGCGTTTCTCAGAGTTATGTCCCAGAATACTTGATGCGACTTGTGATAGACTCAACTTCCCCTTCATTAAATCCATCATCAGTTCGGCTGAACGCTGTGGCTGCTGAATTTCATCCAATTCAGGTTTAAGTAATCGGACTAAAGCAGAAGCAAGCCCATAAAATGGTTGACTTTGTGGACGAAAGCTATCAACCATCCAATTTCCTGCTGCTCTTAGATGAGGAATTAGACCAGCAGAAATTACAGAGGACTTACCACTTCCAGAAGGACCTATAACAGCTACTAACGGTTGAATTTGAACTGCTCTAACTAATCCAAGACTAGATTGATCACCAAATAGGAATCGATCTCGACCATAGAAGAATTTTGCATCCTGTTCACGAAAAGGCAGCAATCCCCGATATGGACAATCCACATCGGGGAAAGTTACTTTTTTTCAGCTTTTCTAACGAGCTTGCTAAACGTTGGAAAAATACGCTTTAGTATACCTTCTGTTTCAATGTCCATTTCGTATGAAACAAAAGGCGGTAACAAGGGGACTGCAGCTTTCAGCTTAGCAGAAGAAGATTTTCCTGGTTCACTAAGCTTATTTCGGATCTCAGTTAGCAGTTGAATTACTTGGTCAGAGTATCGATCAACACCATTTTTCTCTATACTTTCAGAAGCTTGGATGACCTCAATGATTGCATTTTGAGCGTCAGTTTCATTAATCATCAAGGAATTTATTTCTTGAGCTAAAAGCTGCCAATATTCTGTTTCAGTTTGATGAATTTGTGGCTTTATCTCCTCTCTAATCCGTTGATCAATAGAAATTTTTGCCTCTGCATCGTAAGCCATAATATGGCTACGCTCCATAGCACCTAACTTTTGATATAGCAGCTCTAAATTTTTTTCTAAGTCAGTCAGTCTATCATTTAGAGGCATTTTTGCTGGACTCCTGTAGCTGTGATTAAAAGATTCATCTCATAGATTAATTTTGAACACATCCGTATATTAATATCATTACAAATTTTCAACAATCTCCCGCATCCATCCTTTAGAAATTGACATGAGGGTGGTTATGTCTCAACTAAGGACTCTAGCAAGCTAATGATATTAACAAGCTAATAATCTTAATTAAACAGAAGTTTCCGCATATGGTCCCGGGTCTAGATAGATTACAAAAATTTTTCTGCTGATTGACGTCAATCTGCCCAATTGCGAGAACTCTTCTACATATTATTTTGACATTGTGGTGATCGCGAGAAACTTCTCACATAATTTTCAGATGTGGTAAAAAAGACTGTTGAGTGCTTTTTGATACATGCCTCACTCTGCAGAGTTGGGAAATTCCTGGACACAGAAGCCCGAAGGAGCTGCTTGAGTAAGCCGTGGGGGTGATGCGTCTAGTATTATACTTCCTGTACTGAAGAAATGTATGTCTACTGGAACAAGCGACGCATCCTGTTCCATCAGAAGCGAACATCCCCGTATGTGTCCTAAGTGTCTCACTTTTTCCAACCTTTAGGCTTCTCTCGATCGCCCCAAACGTGCAGTCTGAACATTTTGCCCACACCGTCCCTCCCTAGAATCCGAGGTGTCATTGGCATGTGAGGAGTTACGAGCAGGCGCACTCACAACCTGAAAGCCTAGATTATGCGATCGCAAACTCTGTGAGAGGACGCTTGCTAGGATGTTGAAACCCCAAAACAATGTCTTCAGCAGGAATACCCGCTTCTAGCAAATCATTGGCAATCCCCTGCTTTGTCCAATCTTCCTCAAGCCAAATCTTACCGTTCTCGATGCGGAGATAAGCCGTTACACCAAACTCTCGCTGTTTGCCATTCCAACCGACGTAGAACCAGAAGTAGTGATCGCGTTTCTCATCGAAGGAGACACATTGACCCACATCAGGCTGATTGGCACCCGCAGCCCATTGCTGGTAGTCAGTCAAAATTTTCTGAACAATCTGGCGATAGGTTGCTAGCTTATCCACTGCACAATCTCCTGCTGCTCAATATCGACAACGGCAAGAAAGATTTGACTCTGACCAACAATGTAGGCAATTCCTTCTCGCTTAAAGAAGTTCTCGTAGGTAATATCGTCAATTGCCAAATAGAGCCGTTAATCTGGCTCTGTAGCTTGAATCAGGCTGCGGTAGACTGCATACTGCCCCACCGCGTTGTGGAAATCAGCCATCGGCGATCGCCCCAAAAAGCTCTTGATTTCGACGACGATCTTTTGACCGGCCCGCTCAGCCGCAATGGGTCGTTCAGCCTCCAGGTCAGCGTACAGGTCAATGTCCTTGTATCGGATCCGGTAGGGGTCAGCGACGATTAGCCAACCGTCTTTAATCGGGGCAGCTTTCACGGCATCGTGGTAGAGGTCCTTAGCGGGCATACCCCGATTATACCTACTGCCCAAACCGCACCAAATTAAGCTTGTCGTAGCCTGAACGTGCAGCCTGAACAGATCCCGTTCCCTACTTTGCCTAAAGTCCAACACAGCACGGCATCGAGGGAATAGCGCATGAAACTCATCGGGGTGGATATTGGCGGCACGTTTACCGACCTAATCTTGGCTGATGTGGCCCAGCAGCAGACCTGGATTCACAAAGTACCTACTACCGTTGACGATCCCTCCATCGGCATGATGCAGGGTATCCAAACCCTGTGTGAGATGGCCCAGGCCGACTACGGCGATATTGAACATGTGCTCCACGGCACTACCATCGCCACCAACACCCTGCTCACCCACGACGGTGCCCGCACCGGCATGATCACCACAGCGGGCTATCGCGACATTGTCCACATTGGTCGTCACCAGCGCCCCCAGCACTACTCCATCATGCAGGATATTCCCTGGCAGGCACGCCCCTTGGTGAAGCGGCGCGATCGCAAAGTCGTGCCCGAACGGCTCGACCCAAAAGGTGAAGTGCTGACGCCCTTGGATGAAGACGCTGCCCGCACCGCCATTCTGGAACTCAAAGCCGCTGGCGTGGAGTCTGTCGCGATCTGCTTCCTCAACTCCTACTTCGACTCTCGCCACGAAGACCGCGTCGCGGCATTGGCCCAGGAACTGTTTCCCGACGCCTTCATTACCACCAGTGCCAGCATCTTTCCGCAGTTCCGCGAGTTTGAGCGGTTCACCACCACCTGCATCAACGCCTTCGTCGGCCCTAAGGTGAAGCGCTACATCCAAAATCTGAGCCGCCGTCTCAAAGAACAAGCCGTGCGGGGCGAGCTGCACATTATGCGCTCTAACGGCGGGGTGGCGACTGCCGAAGTGGCCGGTGAACAACCCGTGACGCTACTACTGTCAGGGCTCGCCGCTGGGGTGCTCGGAGGGGCCGCGGCAGGCGCACAGTCCCAGCGCGATCGCCTCATTACCTTTGATATGGGCGGCACCAGCACCGACATCGGGATTGTGACCGAGCGAGGCTTTGCCGAAGCCACCGCCCGCGACACCTGGATTGCGGGGTATCCCGTCATGGTGCCGATGATTGACGTGCATACCATCGGCGCGGGGGGCGGCAGCATCGCCTATGTGGATGACGGCGGCGCGTTTCGCGTCGGGCCGCGCAGTGCTGGAGCCGAACCGGGTCCCGTTTGCTATGACAAAGGCGGCACAGAAGTCACCGTCACCGATGCCAACGTCGTGCTGAATCGCCTTGACCCGGAACATTTCCTCGGCGGCGAAATGTCGATCTATCCCGACCAAGCCTTTGCGGCGGTGCAGTCCCTGGCCGATCGCGTCGGTTTGGATCTATACGAAACGGCTGCGGGCATTCTCACCATCGTCAACAACAACATGGCGAACGCTATCCGCTCTCGCACCATTCAAAAAGGTCAGGATCCGCGTCAGTTTGCTCTCGTGGCGCAAGGGGGAGCCGGGCCGCTCCACGCCGCGGAAGTGGCGCGATCATTGGGCATTCCCGAAGTCATCGTGCCTCGCTATCCCGGCATCACCTCGGCGATGGGCCTGCTCACCACTGACCTGAAGCATGATCTGATTCAAAACGAATTTACCCTCAGCACCGACCCCCATCTGGACAAGCTCAACGCCGATTTGCAGAGCCTGGAAGATCAGGTCATCGCCCAACTCCAGGCAGATGGTTTCACCCCAGACCAAATGACGCTACAGCGGTTTGCCGACTGCCGCTATGTGGGGCAGGGATACGAATTGCGGGCGATCGTGCCCAATGGCGAACTGGACGAAGCCGCTTTGCAGAGCGTGTGGCAGCAGTTCCACGACCTGCACACCGCCGAATACGGTCACGCCTTCCCCGAAAATCCCGTGGAGTTGGTGACGCTGCGGGTCACCGGCACCGGCCCCATGCCCAAGCTCGCCGGTCTGCCCGTTCCCGCTGAGGGCAAGGTGGAAGATACATGGCTAAAAACCGCCGTCACCTACTTCCGCGTCAACGGTCAGCTAGAGAAATATTCCACCAACTTTTTTGAGCGCGATCGCCTCCCCATCGGGGGCGAAATTGAAGGGCCAGCCGTGATTTTTCAAAAAGATTCCACTGTTTTGCTGCCCCCCCACAGCCACACGACTGTAGAAGCGAACGGTAATCTGGTGATTCGTCTAGCCACCGAATCCTCAACGGATCAACGACGGGCGATCGCCACAGCGGTTTAGCGGGGCCTCGCCCATTTCTGGCTACACTAAACCTATCAAGCGCACAATTTTGCCTATGGTTGCTCCCAATCTCATCGCCTTCGGTGCAGATCCGGACGCGGTTCCCGAAGATATTGTTTTCCCACCCGGCGATCTTTACAGTGACGAACCGCCCTTGGAATCTGATTTTCACCGCGACCAAATTAATCTGCTAATTCAGATTTTGCGACAGTTTTGGCAGCACCGTCAGGATGTCTACATTTCCGGCAACCTGACGGTTTATTACAATGCCCAGCGCTTGAAAAACCGCGATTTTCGAGGGCCTGACTTTTTTGTGGTGTTGGGCACCGACCCAAAACCGCGCCGGAGCTGGATGATTTGGGAAGAAGGCGGCAAATATCCCAACCTAATTGTGGAACTGCTGTCGTCATCAACCGCGAGTAATGACCGTGGCCCCAAGAAAATCCTCTATCAAGACACCTTTCGCACCCCTGACTATTTCTGGTTCGATCCGGAAAGTTTGGAGTTTCAGGGGTTCCACCTCGTAGACGGGCTCTATCAAGCCCTCGAACCGAACGAGCAGGGACGGCTGTGGAGTCAACAGCTCCAACTCTTTTTAGGTGTCCACAGTCGTCAACTGCGATTCTTTACTGCCGCCGGTGAACTGATTTCTACCCCCGAAGAAGCGGCAGCAGCGGCGGAATTGCTCGCCGATGAAGAACACCAGCGGAATGAGAAGTTGGCCGCCAAACTCCGAGAATTAGGCATTGACCCGGACGCAGTGACTGAATGATTGAGTCACTCGGCACGAGCTAATCACTGCAATTTGGGCCGCCCGGCGGTTCCTGGTGCTCACTGCCCCAGAGACATAAAACTTTCATAGCATCTATGCGACAAAAGCACAGGTGGTGGGAGAATCGATCGCAAACTCTGGGTCATCGTTCGTCACCGTAAACGTGAGCTGCATTCAGTAGGGCGATCGCCCAGTCCTCTCTACAATAGAGCCAGATGACTTGCTCAGGAACGGACTTGATGTCACCGTCGAACGCTCCTTATCCGAGTTCTGAACAGATGGCGCAGTATCGGGCTAGCGCCGTGCGTCGAGCTGAGCAACGGCGGCAACAGCAATTAACCCGATGTCAACGGGGGCGAGAGGTGGCCAACGTAGCCGCTCGCCTGCTAAAGGACACGTGGTCAGCAAATAAAGTGGTGCTGTTTGGTTCGATGCTGACACCGGCAAAAGTGCATGGGCGATCGGATATCGACTTGGCGGTCTGGGGGCTACCTGAAGCAGACTATCTCAAAGCCCTAGCAGCACTGCTGGACATTGACCCTGATTTTTCCATTGATTTGATTGAAGCGGAACATGCTAGTCAACGTTGGCTAGAAGTCATCAAGCAAGGAATAGAAGTTTGAATCAGCTCAGAGCAGTGAAAGCATTTAAAGCCCGATAATTCACCGATTTAGGATAGCTCCATTAAGTCTCTAGCCAATTCAATTGTTTCGTCATCTAATCTAGAATTTTGATTCTCAAGAATGTAGGCTAAAGCCTTAGCATTTAACCCTTCATTAAATATCTTGCGCATTGTACTAACTCGGGTCATGACAGAGCCATAGGTATAGATTCCAATCGGAATGACCTTCATTAAATCTTCTCCGTTTAAATAGGGCTCATAGTAATCAACGAAGAATTTTTTACCCATTCTGCCAAGAAGGGTCTCCAGCAAATTCCTATCATCTTCCGTGAGAATGACTTTCATTCTTTGTTGCTCGATACCTTCTGAGGTTAAAAAGTGAACATAAAACTCATTGCTATCTTGCGATTCCACATCACAAAAGAGTAATTCCTTAAATTCCTCAATTTCAGGGATGTGCGGTATCAGGTTTTCATAAGGTCGATAGAGCGCAATACATTTTTGCTGAATTTTCTCTTTGATAATTTTAACGACTTCATGCGAATCAGGATCTTTATCCATTAGGTAATTAAAATGTGCTGGAATGAGAACGATATTCCAAAGGGATGAAAAGAATAAAGGATGAGACGCTAACCCCCAAACATGAGAAATAATATAGTTCCTGATAGTACTATTTTTGCCCATGCTAATAGTTTGATTGAGACGCAACTTCATCTGCCGTCTATTTTCATGGTTGCCGTCGTTATCAATTTTGATATTGAATGAGGGATAGCGAGGAGTGCGTACTTCTTGATGCCTGGTGTAGATAATGGCTTCCGCTTTATTGTTGATTTTTAACTCTTCATTATGAGAAGGCGAATAGCGAACCGGAAATTTGCCACCTGTTTTGTATAGGTTAATCATCTCCTGGGTTCTTGCCTGAACAACATCGACAGGCAAAAATAAAGTGCTATCGAGAAAGGCTTTGACAAACGTATTTGAGTCGCCATACAAAGAAATAAGTTGATCAATGCCATCAATCATTACAGGATTATTCAACCTTTAGAAACTGTTGCCGTTAAGTTAGGCGTATTCTTCCCAGATATTCCGGCTTCAGCTCAAGAGGCGTCATGCGCGATCGCTATGTCTCCTGCCTAGCAATGGCTATCTAATAGCCTTGGAGAATTGTTGACTTAACTTGGCGATCGCTTCCCTAAACTCAGCCGTAAAAGCAACCGTTGTACTCTCTTTCCCTTCACCTTTCCTTTCCTGCCGTAGTGCAAGCTACGACCTTAGGTACCGTATGCCCGTATAAAACAAAGAACGTTTCCCTAGCCAAGCTTGCCATGACGGTTTCTCTACCAAAGCCCCAACAATTGCCCAAAATTGATCCGGTAACAGCCCAAGTTGTCGCCGGTGCCCTCAACGGCATTGCTCTCGAAATGGGCCACAAGCTCGCTCGCATGTCCTACTCCAGCATCATTCGCGAGTCCGAGGATTTTGGGGCGGCAATTCTAGATGCCGACTGTCAGCAACTGGCAGAATGCGCCTACAGCACGCCCTTGCAACTCGGCCCGATTCCTGGCTACATGCGCGGCGTCCTCAAGGCGATGGCCGAAGATGGGGAAGAGTTTTATCCCGGTGATGTAATTCTCCACAATCATCCCTACTACGGTGCCTCTCATGGACCTGACATTGGCATCGGCATCCCCATCTTTAAGGGCGCAGACCTGATTGGCTACTCCTTTACCACCGCGCACCATTTAGACATCGGCTCCTCGTCTCCGGGCAGCTGCGGCATCGTGGATGCGGTAGACGCCTTTGCCGAGGGACTGCAATTTAAGGCCGTCAAGCTCTACGAAAAAGGCGTGCAAAATCGCCAAGTGTGGCGGATGCTGCGGCAAAACATTCGCAGTGCCAACGTGGTGGTGGGGGATATTGAGGCTCAGGTGGCGGCCTGTCGCGTGGGGGAACAGCGCTTTCTAGAACTGGTGGAGCAGTACAGCTTAGAGACCGTGCTAGCGGCCAGCGAAGAGCTGATGCACTATTCCGAACGAATGATGCGGCAGGCGATTGAGCGCTTACCGGATGGCATATACACCGCCGAAGGCTTCATTGATGGCTTTCTCGACGATCCAGATCCCGGCAAAAAAGACTTGAAGATTGCCGTCACGGTCACCATCGACGGTAGCGATATGACCATTGACCTGACGGGGACAGCGCCGCAGGTCGACGATCGCCCCATCAATATGCCCTTCATCGGTACGGTAGACATCGCGATTTTTGTGACGCTGCGATCGGTCTTGCTTGACACGGCCTTGATGGAGTATGTCCCGCAAAACTCTGGCCTCACCCGCCCGGTTCACATCGTTGCGCCCAAGGGCTGTCTGGCCAACCCGATTTATCCAGCGCCGGTCATTGCTCGCTGCTGTCCCGGCAACATCGTAGCCGACACGCTGATGAAAGCTCTGACCCAGGTGGCTCCCCAAAACGTGAGCGGCGGCATTGGCAATATCAAAGTCACCTCTTACAGCGGCGCGCTAGATGAGGACTACTGGGTTTATATGGACATTACCGAGGGCAGCTACGGGGGCCGTTATGGTAAAGACGGCATGGATGGGGTCGATACCCTCTACGCCAATACTCGCAACAACCCAATCGAAGATATTGAGGCCCACCTGCCCCTCAGGGTCACCCGCTACGAACTGATTGAAGACGCCAGCGGTGCGGGCAAGTATCGGGGCGGCCTGGGCTCCATCCGTGATATTCAGTTCCTCTCGCCGGGGCAGATGTCGTTGGAAGGGGAAGGCAACAAGTACGCTCCCTGGGGGATCTTTGACGGCAAAGACGGGACTCCCGGTGCGGTGCAAGTGTTCAATCCCTATCACGAGACGGAGGAAGATTTACCTTCCAAATTTCCCTGCCGCAAGACCCAGTTGGGCGACACGCTGCGCACGGTGAGCCCGTGCGGGGGCGGTTACGGTCATCCTCTGGAACGTGATCCGGCACTGGTGCTGGAAGATGTGCTGGATGAATTTGTCAGCGTCGAGTCGGCGCGACGGGATTATGGCGTGGTAATTGACGCGACCACTATGACAATTGACGAGACTGCCACGATCGCCCTCCGCCAAGCGATGGAACCAGCATGATGACCACGCCCTCCTGCCGGATCAAGGTCATCAACGGCAACACCTGTGAGCCGATGACCCAGAATATTGATGCCTCAGCGCAATCTGCGAAGTTCCCGCATACGGAAATCATCACCGTCACGCCCAACGTGGGTCCAATTTCGATTGAGGGCTTTTACGACGAGTATTTAGCGATTCCCGGTATCTTGGAACAGATCATCTTGGATCCGGACTCGGACGCCTTTATCTTGGCGTGCTGGGGGGATCCGGGCATTGAGGCCGCGCGGGAAATCACCGCCAAACCCGTTGTCGGCATTGCCGAAGCTAGTCTTTACGTGGCGAACATGCTGGCCGCCAAGTGGAGTGTGGTCACGACGCTACACCGAGCCCGAGACATGGTGGAAAAGACGGTGCATAAAGCGGGCATGACCGATCGCTGTGCCTCAGTGCGGACAACATCTCTATCGGTGCTGGATACGGAAAGCGATCGCGCTCAGACTGTCGAAGTCTTAGCAGCTGCTAGCAAATTAGCGATCGCAGAAGATGGTGCAGAAGCCATTTGTTTGGGCTGTGCCGGCATGAGCGGTTTAGAGAAACAACTGGAAGAGCGACTCGGGGTGCCCGTCATCGACTCGGTGGCAGCAGCGGTGAAGATGGCAGAGTCACTCGTCAGTTTGGGTAAGCTCACCAGCAAGCAACTCACCTATCGAACTCCAGAGGAAAAAGTGATCCGGGGCTATGGTGAGCACTTCCAAGCTGAGAACCTGCCCTAAGTCCTTCTTCGGCAATTTCGTGACAATTATCTGGTCAAGGGGTGACCCTAGTAGGCCCACAACCGTCTCATCGTTTCCAGCTCTAATGAGCCAATTGCTTGAAGGCGATCGCTGATGTCTGCACTGTATAAGCGTGATTTCTGGGGGTATGGGCCGAATCCGCCTCATGCCCGGTGGCCTCATGATGCCCGAGTGGCCATTTCATTCGTTTTGAATTTAGAGGAAGGAGCCGAGTTAGCCATCTCCGCTGGGGATGAACGCAATGAGTCGGTCTATGAAATTGTGCGAGAAACGAAAGGGATGCCGGATTTATCCATGGAATCCCATTTTGAATATGGGGCACGGGTCGGATTTTGGCGTGTCCTTGATCTGTTCGATCACTACGATGTCAAAGCCACGATGAATGTTTGTGGGCGAGCCGTAGAAATTTCACCCTGGATGGCTCAAGAGCCGGTGAAGCGGGGGCATGAACTGTGCTGCCACGGCTACCGCTGGGAATCACTGATTTATATGACTGAGGAGGAAGAGCGGGAAACCATTGCCAAAACCGTGAAAGCGATTGCTCAGGCCTCGGGCGTCACGCCGGTCGGTTGGCACACCAAATCACCGAGCACCCCGAATACTCGCCGTTTGCTCATCGAGCATGGCGGATTTTTGTACGATTCGGATGCCTATAACGATGAGTTGCCCTACTTCGTAGAGGTGGCGGGGCAGTCCCACCTGGTATTGCCCTACAGCTTTGATACCAACGACATGCGCTTTACCAATGCCGAAACCTTTCGATTGGCTCGGGACTTTGCCACGTATCTGATTGATAGCTTTAACTGGCTCTATCAAGAAGGGGAGCGTACTCCGCGCATGATAACCGTGGGCCTACATCCTCGCATCATTGGCCGTCCCGGTCGGATCTGGGCGCTTCAGCGATTTTTAGAGCATATTCGGCAACATGACCGAGTTTGGGTGGCCCGACGAGATGCGATCGCCCACCACTGGCTTACCCGGCAAGAGCTAGATAGTCCACATCAATGAGCAAACTCGTTAACACAGGAAGAAGTTTTGCCGACTGCTTCATTGCAATCTACAAATTCACACCCTTGTCAATATGCAAGACTCAGCACATTTGATTGACTGAAATCTAAAGATTTTTGGACGTTTTTCAGGGAGAAAGTATCTTGAAGCACCTTTTTGCGCTCTCAGACTGTATACGGTGTTTACCAATCTTACAAATGCTTAATATTGCTAGGGTTTTGGCCTATGGCTCAGTCTTCCACTACGCTATCTCCCCTTAAGAGTTTTTCGTCTTCTAGTTCTTCCTCAGTTCAGAGTGGGCATGGATTAGATATCGAGGGCGTGACCCATCGATTTGGTGAGACCACGGTGTTGAACCAAATCCACCTGCAGGTGGAACCGGGTGAGTTTGTAGCATTGTTGGGACCCAGCGGGTGTGGCAAGACGACGCTGCTGCGGTTGGTGGCCGGGTTTCTGACGCCGACAGTCGGTCATATCCGCATCGACGGGCAGCAGGTCGAACATATTCCTACGCACAAACGTAACGTCGGCATTGTGTTTCAGAATTATGCCTTGTTTCCCCATATGACGGTGTTTGACAACATCGCCTATGGGTTGCGGGCTC
>ERZ1740058.1061-NODE-1061-length-14935-cov-16.343616_pt1 | contig 14935 bp, 15 predicted proteins | sample MGYA00581745_ERZ1740058 | MGnify/ENA primary metagenome ERZ1740058 (study PRJEB43018, sample SAMN04849742) | marine metagenome | isolation source: floating plastic debris | place: Pacific Ocean | collected 2008-08-30 | study: EMG produced TPA metagenomics... | reverse complement strand
TGTTCAACAATATTTTCAATACTCATGGATTCTAACGCTCCGTTTGCGTCATCGATGTAGCTCAAAGGACAACTGAAGCCAGAGCATGTCAGTAGATTCCGACACACCTTCTGGGACTGGGCCTAGTGTGCCCTGAGGCCCTGGAAATTCGACACGGAGACAATTTCTCCGCTTTATTCTCTGGCGAAACCACCGGCTATCAGGCGTCAAGCGATTTAGCCATGCTTGAGATGCAAATCATTCTCAATGTTGATTCGGGCATGAGTGCTGAAAACCTGGATTTCTCCATTCGCAAGGTGTCGAATTGAGCCACGTCAGCACTCAAAAATCAGTCCGAAGACCTCAAAATGAGCATTGGGACGAGCGTTTATAGCGCTGGCCACTTTGCGGGTGCGCTCAGAGCCAGAGTGCTCCTAGGTGTCCTCAGCAAAGTGGCTCCGCAGTCTTGTCCTCACCGAACTGGCGACTGCTATAGGTCAAAAAAGGACGATGATCATCGCGGCTCGCTACCTCATCACGCTTGGCCGTAATGCGCCTCACCTCTTGCGGTTCTGTCTCGATTACTCGAAAGAGCCATTGCTCCACGGGCTGGGGTCTACAGCCACGCCGTTGACATATAGGCCCCAGTGGAGATGTGGCCCGGTAGACGCGCCGGTAGACCCGACTGTGCCGATCACTTGACCCGCTTGGACGATTTCCCCCGGCTGCACGTTAATGCTGTTGAGGTGAATAAAAATGCTTTCGACCCCTTGCCCATGGTCTAACCCAAGGGTGTTGCCATGGAGCTCGAAGCCATCGGCGACCCGGCCCACCAGGGCAACTTTGCCCGCTGCTGGCGCAATCACTGGCGACCCCGTTGCGGCAGCGTAATCGATTCCGCGGTGGTAATAATCGTCGGCAAACACGCCGTTGTAATAGCGCCGAACGCCATATTCAGAGCTGACACTGCCCTGGCTGGGACGCAATAAGGGGCCGTTCCATAACTTGTCGGGACTCAGAATTTGTTTAAAGGCGGCGACTTGATCAAACTCATAGTCGGTACCCAGGTTGATGCTGCTAGCGGGCAGCGTAATCCGTTGGGTGCGAAAGGCGCGATCGCTGAGCCATACCATCGGATTTCGCGGCCCCTCTGGGCCCTCAACGCGAATCACATATTCCCCCGACGGATGCAGCGGACTGGTGGGCAAAAACGTGCGGTAGCGGCCATTACTAATGGCAAAGGTTGGGTAACCGGTGCCATTGATGGAGACGGCGGGCGTATGGGCGCTACCCCGATTTTCGCTAGAGATAATCGATACGGTATCGCCTTGACGGGGGCCTGCTGGAGAGATCGAGACGTCGTAGGCGTAGGCCGGTGGATGGGCCAGCGTGACAAAGAGCGTAATGGCCCCTGCCAAGGTCATGAACAAAACCGATTTCCAGGAAAACTGATGCTTCTTCAGGGCAGCGTTAAGACCCGGCAATCCATAGAAAGAGATGTGCTGTTTCATGGACGAAGTTCGGGGAAAAGTTGTGATGGTTAGAATACAGAGGGCAAGCAGCGAGAACGTTCGGTGAGTGATCACTCGCGCGACTCGATGGGCGGCCTAAACCCCTTTGATGTAAACCAGAGCCGAGCGCCACACGACGACAGAGTCACCCTCGACATTCAGACAAACACACTGCGGATCTTGCCAGGAAAGTGAGCCCGTAACCGTATCGCCCGTGACGAGCTTAACTTCTACGGTGCGTTTTTCGCGCAAATAGGTTTGTAGCAATCGAGTGCTAGGTAGTCCGGTTTCGAGTTCTAGTGACATGGCTGCAAACCGGTTTTGACGGTTTGTGAACGACTCATACTGGCCTTAAGGTTACCCGTTTTTCAAGATTTAGATCGCGCACACTAGGGGAAAGTTCTAGGATAATAGCGGTCTGTATGGGGGCGTTGCAGGCGGTAGTTGGTCTCGACCAGTGGCTGACCGCATCGCCCGAAACGGCAGCTCGTTGAGGAAAGGGAAAGATGGCGATCGCATTTAGTAAGTATCACGGGTTAGGCAACGACTTTGTCTTAGTGGATAATCGGCATCAAGCTGACCTGATGCTGACGGCAGAGCAGGCAGTGAAATGGTGCGATCGCAACTTTGGTATTGGGGCTGATGGCGTCATTTTTGTCTTGCCAGGTCAAGCGGGCACCGATTACACCATGCGCATTCTCAACTCAGATGGTTCTGAGCCCGAAATGTGTGGCAATGGTATTCGCTGCCTAGCGCAATTCATTGCCGAGTTAGAAACTCGTGATGGTCAGGTCGTCGCTGCGCCTAAAGCCTATGCCATTCACACCCTAGCGGGAACGATGACCCCGAAGCTGCAACCCGACGGGCAGGTGACCGTCGATATGGGTGAACCGATTTTCCTGGCAGGCGAGATTCCCACCACACTGGCGACAGCGGATCAGCAAGTGGTCAATCAACAGCTGGACGTGGCTGACCAAAGTTGGGCTGTTACCTGCGTGAGTATGGGCAATCCCCACTGCATCACCTTTGTGAGTGACGTGGCAGCGATCGCGCTGGCTGAACTCGGCCCGCAGTTTGAGCACCACCCCGCCTTTCCGCAGCGTATCAATACTGAGTTTATTGAAGTGATCAGCCGCGACTATCTCAAAATGCGAGTGTGGGAACGCGGTGCGGGGGCCACACTCGCCTGTGGCACCGGAGCCTGTGCGGCTTTAGTCGCCGGTGTGCTGACGGAAAATTGCGATCGCGCCGCGACCGTTGAGCTGCCGGGGGGGCCGCTACATATTGAGTGGTCTGCTAGCGACAATCGGGTGTATATGACCGGGCCAGCGGCAAAGGTGTTTGCCGGAACCATGGCGGGATAGTCATAACAGACTGATGTCCCTTGCTTCCAATCGCCAACCAGCCTTGACCCAAGCGTTCTTTTCGTCACTGAAACGAACGGCCACGATGGAACAGTGCCGTTTATTTTGCGATAGCGTAAAATTTGGTTCTTCGCGTTTTCGTCACAGCGACCATTCGCCATCGGGTCAGTCATCCTGCATTGATATAGCAACGGCTCATGACGCGGGCGTGTCACTCCGAACCATGAAAAGGGGATTGGCCTACGGGTGAGGATTGGTGGGCCAGGATGACTTCTGGCAGGGAATTGAGCGTGATCGATTGGGCTTTGACCCACCCTACGCGAAGTCTATTTTCAGGGCAAGTCGCCGTTTGATCCGGTCACCCCCAATGCCTGAAATTACCATCTGATCAGCTGTTGAGTTCTGATTTCCGATTTCTTCATGCCGAATTCTGCTGTCTTCCTCCACGGGTGCCCATGACTTTAGTTCTCACCAACGACGATGGCATTGATGCCCCCGGCATTCGGGCGCTGCAGGCGGCACTCCCCGGCCAAACCACTGCCATTGTGGCTCCCGATCGCCCCTTGTCAGGCTGTAGTCATCAGCTCAATCGCGGCGGCGCGATCGCCCTTGACCGGCGTCACGAGCGCGAACATGCGATCGCGGGCACGCCCGCCGACTGCACGCGGGTCGCGGTCAGCCACCTGCATCCGGAGGCCACCTGGGTGCTGTCTGGCATCAATGCCGGGGGCAACCTGGGGGCCGATATGTATGTGTCGGGCACGGTGGCGGCGGTGCGGGAGGCGACGCTGTTGCGCGTGCCGGGAATTGCGATTTCCCACTACATTCACAATCGTGGCCCGATTGACTGGGCGGTGGCCACACGGCTAGCTCGCCAAGTGCTGGAAAAGCTGATGGCCCAGCCGCTGCCGCCGGGACAGTTTTGGAATGTGAATTTGCCTCATTTACAGGCCGACGATGCCGTTCCCGAACTGGTGGAATGTCCGCCCTGCACTCAGCCGTTGCCCACTGAGTTCAAAATTGAAGACAACCAGTTTTATTACAGTGGCAAGTACAGCGATCGCCGCCGTGATCCCGGTGCTGACGTCGACGTTTGCTTGTCGGGCAACATCAGCCTGTGCAAAATTCGACTGTGGTGATCAAAATTCGATGATGGCGATAAAAAGGCGATCAGGTCGTTCAGCCAGACGACGCACTATCATAGTGAAACTGTTTGAGCCTGGAGACTACTCTAACTGTCCTCAGTTCAAGCGCATTTGATGCTTTCACTGTTTGCTCTGGCTGGGGCGATGTCTCAATTTAACCAAGGCCTGACGCTATTTCTGAGCTTGCTCGTCGAAGCTACGCCATTTTTGTTGTTGGGTGTCGCTTTTTCGAGTCTGTTGGCGATCTTGGTCGATGAGCGCAAGCTGGTGGCCTTAACGCCTAAAAATCCGGTGTTAGCCGCCATTGCTGGGAGCCTGTTTGGCTGTTTGTTTCCCGTCTGTGAATGCGGCAACGTGCCGGTGGCGCGGCGCTTGCTGATGCAGGGCGCGCCCTCAGCGCTGGCTATTGGCTTTTTGTTGGCGGCCCCGACGGTGAACCCCATTGTGTTTTGGGCCACTTGGGTGGCCTTTCGCGATCAGCCCTCCATGGTGTTTTGGCGCGTCGGGCTGACGATTTTGATTTCGGTGATTATCGCCTGTGTCTTTAGCGTGCAGAAAGACTTGCGGCCCTTTTTGCAACCGGCGATCGCCCGGCAGCTGCTGCCCCCCGAGCCCGAACCGGCGCTAGCGACCGCAACCAGCGACAGTCCGCTATTGACCCGGGGTACCTATCTGCTGCAATCGACGGGCCCGGTGAAGCTCGACCAGCCCCTGGCCATGGATATGGCAGTTTTGCCCAGCGCTACCTGGACGGTGAAGGCCCAGGCGGTGTTGGAGATGATGCTGCAAGAGTTTCGCGAACTCGGAGCCGTGTTGGTCATGGGCAGCGCGATCGCGGCGACGGTGCAGGTGGCGATTCCCCGCGAGTGGATTTTGGCGCTGGGCCAAGGTCCTATCACCTCAATCTTGGCGATGATGCTGTTGGCTTGGGTGGTCTCGATCTGCTCGACGGTAGACTCGTTTTTTGCCTTGTCCTTTGCCTCCATCTTTACCAGCGGCTCCATCCTGGCCTTCTTAGTTTTTGGCCCGATGATTGACCTCAAAAATATTTCGCTGCTGCTGACGACCTTTAAGAGTCGGGCGGTGATTTATCTATTTGTGCTGGCGGCACAACTGACCTTTGTGTTGACGTTAGCCGTCAACCTCTACACCAGCTGGTAGCGCCCTGAGATGAAACGCACCTTTCCCTGGCCCATTGCTTTAGATGCCCTAGCGCTGCTGCTATGGGGGCTGATGATTTTGCGCTATTGGTGGACGGGCCGCCTAGCGGTGCTGCTGCATCCCGATTATCACTGGCTGGCCATTGGCGCCGGTTGGTTACTTTTGCTGATGGCTGTGTGGCGGGGGGCCGCCCTGCTATGGTCACCCAAAAGCCTTGACACGCCTCATATTGCGCTGCTGCCGCGTCGATGGAGCTTAGCGGTGCTGCTGGCCGTGGCTGTTTTTGGCATCATTTATATTCCCCGTCCCTTTGCCAGCGATACGGCCCTGGCGCGGGGCATCGCCGAGCCGGTGGCGCTGACGCGATCGCAGCCGCGCCGTTTTGCCCGCAACACCCCGCCCGAAGAGCGTTCTCTGATTGACTGGATCCGGTTGCTCAACGTCTATCCGGAGCCGGATGCCTATACCGATGAGCCGGTCAACATTACCGGCTTTGTGATTCATCCCCCCAACTGGAGCGACGATTATTTGATGGCGGCGCGATTTGTGCTGACCTGCTGTGCTGCGGATGCCTATCCGGTCGGGTTGCCGGTGCAGCTGTCGGGCGATCGCGGTGAGTTTGCTCCCGACAGTTGGATTAACATCACCGGTACCATGATGACCGATATCGTGGATGGTCAACGCCGGTTGGTGATTCAGCCGGAGGAAGTTTTGCCGGTACCGGAGCCGAAGAATCCCTATGAGTTTTGATCGGGCCTCTCAGCGAGCCTTTAGACGGTCAAAAGCCCCGCTGGATCGGATCGCGACCGGGTTGATGGTGGGGTTAGTGGTGATCGCCCTTTTACTCGTCGTTTTGGGCGACCATGCCACCGTCAAAGTGCGCGATTTTTCCTGGCAGGCGCACACCGTCGGTGCTGATAATGTCGCATTTGCCATCACGTTTACGCGCCCCATGGATACTGAAACCGTGGAGGCAAATCTGCAAATTGAGCCGCCTTTGCCGGGCCGAGTGAGCTGGGCCGGGCGGCGATTGGCCTACACCTTAGATGTGCCCATCCCCTACGGCGAAACCTATGAGGTGCGCTTGCCAGACGCCCGCGATCGCTTCTCGATCGATCAGGTCAATGCGACGCAGTTTGAGCCTTTTACGGGGAGCTTTCAAAGTCGTGATCGAGCGATTGCCTACATCGGCACTCAAGCTGACGAAAGGGGCCGTCTGATGTTGATCAACTTCTCGCAAGAGGGGGAAAAGATCGAGCTCACTTCGCCCGACTTGACCGTACTCGACTTTGAGCCGTACCCCTTGGGCGATCGCCTGCTGTTTTCTGCCGTCCCGACCGAGGCGGATGCCTCCAGTAGTTCAACTGCCTCTCTCTTTACCGTGGCCACGGGACTCGCGCCGCTGACCCCCGAGCAATCCTTGACCGAGGCTGTAACCGTCTCATTTGCTCCCGATGAAGCAGGCACCATGACGCCAATTCTCGACAGTGATGAATACCAAAACCTGGCGTTTGACCTCGCTCCCAACGGCAAAAAGATCGTGGTGCAGCGAGTCAACCAAACCTCACCGAGCGATTTTGGGCCGTGGGTGATTCCCGAAGGCGAGGCTCCCCAGCGACTAGACACGGAGCCCGGCGGCGAGTTTTTGATCGGGCCAGATAGCCAAACGCTGCTACTGCTGCAGGGACAAGGCACGGCCATCATTCCGCTAGACCTGCAGGCAGAGGGCGCGATCGCCGCTGACCCGCTCGACTTTCTGCCTGAGTTTGGCCGCGTGTTTGATATCACCAGCGATGGCTCAGCGGCAGCCATGGTCGATTTCAACCAAAATGATCCGGAACGGCGCTTTACCGAAACCCTGGTACTCGTCACCATTGATGGTGAAGAAACCCCACTGTTGGATACGACCGGCTCGATATTGGCTGCTGAGTTTGACCCCACCAACCAAGTTATCTATGTCTTAGCGAGTGAACTGCTGCCGGGAGAGGACTACCAAGAGCAGCCATTTCTCACGGCGATCGCCTTGGATGATCCGCCTGTGTCGGTGCCGCTGCTGACCTTTCCGGCTCAATCCCGCGTCATCATGAATATCTCGCCGGATGGGCTGGCGATCGTGCTGGATGTGGCCGCGCCGACTCCCGGTGGAGCTGCCCAAAACCTGTTGCTGCCCCTGTTTCAGACGACGGAGCAGCGCCTGACCGGCACCCCAGCGCAAGCTGCCCCTCAGGTGCTGCCCTTTACCGGCGCGGCCCCGACCTGGCTACCCTGAAACAAATGTTATGCGGCCTAGCTTGCCAATCGCTCGAAACTTTGTAGGAGCATCTAAAACAATCCAAAGGTTAAAGACTGCTCAATGGGTAAAGTGGCACCCATTCCGAGCCAGAGTGTGACCAAAGTGCCCAGCAAGAAAATAGTTGTGGCGATGGGCCGACGAAAGGGATTCTGGAATTTATTCACACTTTCGATAAACGGAATGCACATGAGTCCCAGTGGAATGGCAATCATCATCGAAATACCCAATAGCTTGTTCGGCACCACTCGGAGAATTTGAAAAACTGGATAAAGATACCATTCCGGAAGAATCTCTAATGGCGTTGCAAAAGGATTTGCCGGCTCCCCGACAATAGCCGGATCAAGGACTGCCAAACCGACACAGATCGCTAAAGTGCCAATTATCACTACCGGAAAAATGTAGAGGAGTTCATTGGGCCATGCCGGTTCTCCATAGTAGTTGTGTCCCATACCCTGCATAAGCTGGGCACGTAGTTTTGGATCATTGAGATCAGGTTTTTTAGAAATTCCTGCCATGGATCAGCTCCTTTTTTCAAATGTGTACAGGGACGCACTCGAAACTCGCAGGACAGATTGCCCTGCTTTATCAAGCCCAGTTAAGTCAATACTTAATTCACCGAGGGAGACAGAGTTGTCTCCCCCGGGTTGCTGCTACTATATCCCTGTGGAGACAGGTTTGTCTACCTGGTTATGGCGACTTCTGCATCGAGTTCTGCTCGGCAACAAATTTTAGAAATAGCATCACAGCTCTTTTATCAAAAGGGCACTCAAAACGTTGGCATCAATGAAGTTGTTGCCCAGTCGGGAGTTGCCAAAAGAACGTTGTATCGACATTTCCCTTCAAAAGATGACTTGATTCTTGAAGTCATGCAGCATCGAGCCAGCCAGTGGATTGCTTGGTTTGAAGAAGCCGTCAGCAGCAAGGGGGGAACAGCCAAAGAGCAGCTTCTGGCAACCTTTGATGTGCTTCAAGGATGGTACTCTGAACCTCATTTTCGAGGTTGCCCGTTTATCAATGTTGTTTTAGAAATTGCCGATGCCTCTCACCCAGCTCATCAAGTTTCGGTGCAATTGAGAGAGCGGCTTCGTACGTACGTTATGCAATTGGCTTCAGAAGCAGGGGTCAGTGATCCGACTGCATTCTCACAGCAGTATTTGCTTTTGATTGGGGGAGCCAGTTTGATGGCAACGATCGAGGGAAATTCTGCCGGAGCACAATTTGCCAAACATACTCTGGAAGTTTTAATTGCTGCTGGTGGATAGTTACAGCAGCGTAGTTGTCCTCCACCTCCACCCCATCAATGAAAGGGATGTAGGTGGGAGGTTGATCTTGTACGTATTCGGTGAGCTGAAGCGTTATACCGGCAGCAGCGATCGCTGGCAGGTGGGGCACACGGCATGAATCGTGAGCTGACAATCCAGCAAGTGATAGCCGGATTTCTTGGCGGTTCGCGCTCCGGCCTTCAGCACCGAATCGTTTTTGAACTCAATCGTCTTGCTACAGCGGACGCAAATCAAATGATGATGATGATGGGGTGACGGCTGGTTGATTTCGTAGCGTTTTTGACCCTCGGCCAGCTCTAGCTCGCGTAAAATTCCCATGCGAGCCATCAGTTTGAGGTTGCGATAAATGGTAGAGAGGCTCACCTGCTCGCCCTCATCTTTGAGAACGTCACGCAAATCCTCGGCGCTCAGATGTTCGCCCTTGGGCAAATTCTGAAACGTCTCTAAAATAGTTTCCCGCTGTGGGGTCAAGCGCCACCCGCGTTCATTCAATTCAGCCTTAAGGGCAGCTGGGGTATATGCCACTAGACCATTTCCTCTCAATAGCGACGCCTTGTTGACAATGATAGCGACTAATCCCCCCAATTTGCAAGAAGATTTCCTTATTGAGAATTGCTCTCAACTTATTTGGTGGGAGTAGTCGTGAAAATAGTCAGGGCACTCTAGATCTAGCGCTCCACTGAAAACCAGACGGGCTGGTTTTTTCGTTGACTGAGTCTTGCTTTATTTCTCGACTTTTAGGCGATTTAGAGCGTTTGGAAATGTGACAAAAGCCAGGGGTGACAATTTGTATCCGTATCTTAAAAATTGGGCATTGTCGTCTGCTGCGATCGCTCAGCTACGGCTCCAGACTGGCTGACTGCATCTGACTTTTACTGGGAGTGTGGTGCTGACCGACTGTGGCTTGGGCCCTGCCGATCGCTAGCGTCGGAATTTGTGGCAACTAACTCCTCAAGCGGGATCGGAGTGCCCAAGAGACCTCACCCGCTAATCGGATTCCGGTGATGGTGCCTGAGGCTGCGTCGCGATCGCCATCCCCACGTTGTCGAGGGTGCGTAACTGATCCATCACGGCGACCACTTGGCCGTGGGGCACGGCAGCGTCGGCCCGAATAATGATCAGCAGCGGGCGATCGCCCACCCGCCGGGCCTGAACCAGGGAGGCCAACGATGATAGCGATGTCGCCTCGTTGCCCAATTGGAGATCTCCGCCATCTGTCAGGGTCAGGGTCAATGAGTAATCCTGCAACTGCTGTTCGCTGGTGGCGGCTCCCGGCAAGTCAACGGGCAGCCCCTCTGACCGGGTGAGAAAAAGACTCGACAGAATGAAAAACGTCAGCACCACAAAGATGACGTCAATCATTGGCACGATATTGATTTCAGGAGCCGTATCCGGATCTTCGGGTAGATGCATGGGCGCAAGCCATCCTTGAACGGGTGAGATCGGACGCCGATGGCGGGGGAGGGGAGCAAAGGGAGCGGGGGAGTAGGGGCAGGGGAGCCAGATCTAGTCGTCTTGTTTCAGGGAATCGATACAACACTAGGTGCTAGTTTTTGCTCCCCTTGCCCCCCTATGCACCCCGGCATTGCAGATTGCCTGGGGAGTCCGATCAACAAACAGCGGTCTTACTTCTGCTACAGAACACTTGTCCTATATTGCTCAACCCGCTTCCCGACCCCCGCTACAAAACGCCTTTGGAACTGGGGATTTGACTGGCGCGGCGCGGATCAATCTCAGTAGCCATGCGCATGGCGCGGGCAAATGCTTTGAAAGTCGCTTCGATAATGTGGTGAGAGTTGATGCCGTCAAGCTGGCGGATGTGCAGGGTCATCTGGCTGTGGTTGACGATCGCCACAAAAAATTCCCGCACTAGCTGAGTGTCATAGGTGCCTACCCGCTGAGTAGGAATTTCTAGCCCGTAGCTGAGGTGGGGCCGACCCGAAAAATCGAGCGCTACCTGCACCAGCGATTCATCCAAGGGGGCGACAAAGTGGCCGAAGCGAACGATGCCTTTGCGATCGCCCAGCGCCTGCTGCAGCGCCATCCCCAGCGTGATCCCCACATCTTCATTGGTGTGGTGGTCATCAATTTCATAATCGCCTTGGGCATGCACGCTAAGGTCAAAGAGGCCGTGAGAGGCAATTTGGTGCAGCATGTGGTCGAGAAAGGGCACTCCGGTTTGAGCCTCGCATTGGCCGGTGCCGTCGATGGTGAGGGTGACTTGAACGTTAGTTTCACCGGTTTTACGAGTGACGGTGGCGGTTCTTGCGGGCAGGGTCAGCGCGGGGCGAGTATGGGTGTCGCGGTCTTGAAGTTGCATGGCAATGGTGAGTGGATGGGACGCGGGTAGGGGCGAGGCATTCTCGGAGTTACGTTTTTCACTAATTGAGAATGCCTCGCCCCTAAGGATTATTTTACGGGGTGGTCATGGCTGCCAAAACTGGGCGAATGTCATCGTTGGTCACCTGATCGGTGATGAAGACATCGGCGATCGCCTTTGGCAAGATAAACCGGACTCGACCGGCTTCGACCTTTTTGTCGGCCTGGAGTAAGGTGATCAGCCGCTCAGGTTCCGCATTCGGTGGAATTTGGCTGGGCAGCTGGGCCTTGGCGATCAGCTCGGTTTGGCGCTGTTCAGCGGCGGCGGGCCAGAGTTGTAAAGCCGTCGCCAACTTGCCGGCGGCGACCATCCCGATCGCCACCGCTTCTCCATGGTTGACGGTGCGGTAGCCAGTGGCACTTTCGACTGCGTGGCCGATTGTGTGCCCGTAGTTCAAAATGGCTCGCAGCCCTGCTTCTTTTTCGTCCTGGGCGACGACCTCAGCCTTCGCCTGGCACGACCGCGTCAAGATCGTTTGCAGCAGTTCGTCACTCACATAGCGGTACTGGTCGAGGCGGGGGGCTTGGGCTAACGCTTCAAATAGCGTCGCATCCCAAATGATGCCGTATTTAATCACCTCAGCTATCCCTGCTCGAAACTCACGCGCGGGCAGGGTTTGTAATACCTTCGGGTCAATCACCACTAGGCGCGGCTGGTGAAACGCCCCAATTAAATTCTTACCTTGGGGATGGTTGACGCCGGTTTTGCCCCCAATCGAAGCATCGACCATCGCCAGCAGTGACGTGGGAATCTGCACGACGCCGATCCCCCGCAGCCAGGTAGCGGCGGCAAATCCGGTCATATCGCCGATCACGCCCCCGCCCAAGGCCACCATGGCCGACTTGCGCTCTAGCTTCGCCGCATAGGCCGCATCGTGAATTTTTTGGATGGAGCGCAGGGTTTTGTAGCGTTCGCCAGCCGGTAAGAGGCAGGTGCTGACCTGATAACCCGCTGTCTCTAAGGACTGGACGAGGCGATCGCCATAGTGCCGAAAAATGACTGGGTTAGAGACCACCAGAAGCTTTTGGCCAGTCGGAACCAACGGTTTTTGGTGATCGGCCAGCCAGCCGCCCACATGATCTAGCGCATCGGGCGCGATCACAACTTCGTAGGCATTTTGAGGCAGGTCAACGGCAATAACAGACTTCATCGCAGATTTGGCAGGGTAATAGAGTGGAGCTTCTCTCATCCTACTGGCTGGGGTGATGGCCAGAGCCAATACCCCTGATCCTGCAGCGATCGCCTCACTGTTCACTTCCCCCATATTTCGAATTCCGCACTCGCCACACCTTCTGGTTGGAGCCGTCATCCTGAAATTCATCTGCTACATCGGCTGGCGATGAATCGGCAACGATAAAAGGGACGAGCGATTGCTCAGAGATGGCAATTGAGCGGCGCGAGTTGCCTTTTCGCACATGACGAGTACACTTAGGAGTGCATTCGTACTCCTGAGGGCGGCGCGATGATCTCAGTACTGCATTTGTCCGATATTCACATGGGCAGTGGCTTTGCCCACGGCTGCCTCAACCCCGAGACGGGAATGAACACCCGACTTGAGGACTTTGTCGCCACGCTAGGCCGGTGTGTTGATCGGGCGATCGCCAGCCCCGCTGACTTAGTGCTCTTTGGTGGCGATGCGTTTCCCGATGCGACGCCGCCGCCGCTAGTGCAGCAGGCCTTTGCCAGCCAATTTCGTCGCTTGGCTGATGCCAACATCCCCACGGTGCTGCTGGTGGGCAACCACGATCAGTACGCTCAGGGGCAGGGCGGGGCTAGCCTCTGTATCTATCGCACCTTGGGCGTACCCGGAATTATTGTGGGCGATCGCCTCGATACCCATCACATTCAAACCGCCAACGGGCCGGTGCAGGTAATTACGCTGCCCTGGTTGACCCCGTCTACCCTATTAACCCGTCCCGAAATGGAGGGGCTGTCGATGGCGGAAGTCAGCCACCAGCTCTTAGATCGTCTGCGCATTGCCCTAGAAGGCGAAATTCGCCGCCTTGATCCGACGGTGCCGACCATTTTGCTGGCGCATCTGATGACCGATACGGCCACCTTTGGGGCGGAGCGATTTTTGGCCGTGGGGCGCGGTTTTAACGTGCCGATGGCGCTGCTGGCGCGGCCCTGCTTTGACTATGTGGCTTTAGGGCATGTTCACCGGCACCAAATTCTCTGTGAGTCGCCACCGGTGGTGTATCCCGGCAGTATTGAACGCGTCGATTTTAGCGAAGCCGATGAAGCCAAAGGCTATGTGTGGGCGACGGTCAAAAAACAGGACACCCAAGTCGAGTTCTGTCCGCTGCCGGTGCGGCCCTTTGTTACTGTTACGGTTGATCTGACAGCGGCGGACGACCCGCAGGCGAAACTGCTGGGGGCGATCGCTAAACATGATTTGTCAGAGGCGGTGGCGCGTCTGATGTATAGCCTGCGTCCCGATCAGGTGGATGCGGTGGACAACGCGTCGATTTTTGCGGCCCTGGCACCCGCCCACACGTATACGATTCACCCACAAATCGTCACCCACAAATCGCGATCGCGCCTGCCTGAACTCACTCCCACCAGCAGCCTCGACCCGCTAGCAGCCCTACAGACCTATCTCAACAACCGCGAAGACCTGGCTGACCTCGCGACCGAAATGGTTGCCGCCGCCCAAGCGCTGATTGCTGATGCCCCCTGTGAGCCCGGTGCAGTCTCTGACGCGCCGACCGAGGAGGGTGACACGGTTGAAGATGAAGCGCTCAGACAGCTGCGGCTGCTGTAAACATCTAGCTTGGAACAACGGCATCGCCGGTAACGGTTCCGGTCTCGATGCTTTGCTTTGTCAGCATCATAGCTGATTGGCTGAGTGTTTCTGGCGTCTCAACGCGCTGGCGGGCAGGAGGAAATGCGTGCTGGCGGCAAAGTTGTGGATAACACCGCTTAGAATAAGACCAATTCTCACGGCTCGGATTTCTCCATATCATCTTGAAAACGCCGGGGGGCCAAGGGGCAGGGGGGCTAGATTTATGGTCTCGTTTCAGAGAATTGGGTATTAAGACCAGCCAAAAGCGGGAGAGAAAGCTCATATGCAAGATGCGATCGCTGCGGCCTTGGAGAAAAAAGACTTTCGCACCGCCGCCACGCTATTGCAGCAGTGGCAGCAGAAAGACGCTAAAGATCCCAAATTTTTGCTGGCGGCTGGCCAATACCAGGAGGCCACCGAACGCTGGGATCAGGCGGAAAAAACCTACCTCAAACTGCTGCGGCAAACCACTAACTCAAAGGTGATGGTGCAGGCTCGTCAGGGCATTCAGCGAGTGCAGACGCAGCGCGATGCCGCGCAGGCCAACGCTCTTGAAGCCGCCCGTGCGCAACCCGATGGCCAAGCTCCTGGCCTCTTGTGTCTCGAACCCGTTACCGGCGAACAGCGGCAGGCGGCGGCTCAGGGATTGGCTCAGGTGACGGGCATTGATGCTTACACCGCGCGGTGGCAGATTCCGAGTCGAGAGTGGCGACTGTATCGGGTGGGGCCAATTGGCGATTTGCAATATTACACCCAGGCCTTGACGGCAGCTCAGACTCCAGCCTTTTGGGCCAAACATGCCGAAATTCAAGCGATTCAGGTGTTTCGGGTGCAAAACTTTCGGCGGGTGCAGTCTGCCGCCGAAGTCATCTGCAAAAATGCGGCAGGGCAACTGGGAGCGATCGCCTTTGACTGGTCAGAAATCTCGCAGATTGTATTAGGCCAGCTGCCCATGTTTGAATCCGTGGTGGATACTAACGCCCGCCGCCAGCTGACCCGCAAAGAGCAAACGCAAGACTATGCCGAGATCGTTG
>ERZ1740058.1060-NODE-1060-length-14976-cov-4.842638_pt1 | contig 14976 bp, 14 predicted proteins | sample MGYA00581745_ERZ1740058 | MGnify/ENA primary metagenome ERZ1740058 (study PRJEB43018, sample SAMN04849742) | marine metagenome | isolation source: floating plastic debris | place: Pacific Ocean | collected 2008-08-30 | study: EMG produced TPA metagenomics... | reverse complement strand
TCAGCAAATTACGGACATGGCCACCACTGGCCAAGCACAGCTGATCTAACGTGTCGAGGCTGTCAAACAGTTCGTACACTCGCTCTAGTCGTTGCGCTGGCGGTGACTCTGGAAAAGCCCGAGCCAACAGTAACTGTCGCATCAGCGTCAGGCCAGACTCACAGATGCGTTCGTCGGCATGTCGCACAATCACCATGGGCAAAACTTGCGGATCAGCACCATAGCGATCGCTCAGCGGTACGGCTTCATTTGAAAACAGCAGCACAATGGGAATGGTGTAGACGACATGGCACTGGAGCCGCCGCAGTTGTTCGCCCCGATCAACAAACAAATAAGCGGGCTGAGTTTTTCCAGCTTTTTCGGTGTTGTCTAGGCGATCGAGGTTGTCAATCAGTACCACTAGCCCCTGGTAGCCTTTGGCTCTTAAGGCTTCGCTAGCAGGTTGCAAGAGCTCCTGATTAATCGATTCGAGGATGTTGCCGGTGCGCGGTTCCATGATTTGTCGCATCTGTCGCCGCAGCTCAGGACTGTCTTTGGTCGTCGCTGAAATGCTTGCCAGCCCTACCGAAAACTGCACGTTGCTAATTTCGACGGGCGTTTTTAGAATCTCGCTGACTTCTCGAAAGAGTCTGACAAAATAGCTGGGCTTGAGCGAAATCTCGATCGCCTCTAAGCTCGCACTAACCTGTCGAGCGATCGCCATCAAAACGTCGGTGACATCGACGTCATTGAGATCCATTTCATCGCTAGACTCAAAGAAAACGACGTGAAACCCTGCCTGAGTGAGGCGGGTTTGCAGGCACAACAACTCCGTCGATTTACCACAGCCGATGTGGCCAGTGAATAGTTGACAAGTAGGCATATCATGCTGGCTTTCGATTGTCCGCGCCAGTCGCCGGGTCACATGACCGCCTCTTACATCAGAAAAATCAATATAGTACTTCTGATCTATTTCCTTGGCGATATTCAGCGGCTTGACAGGACTCAAGGCTCTAAATAAACGACTCGTGTTAAGGGGCATAACTTGAGTAGTAAAGGGTTCTTGATAGAAAGGAGATGCAGTCATTGTAGGGGGCCAAAAACAGAAGGTTTCGCGGGACTCGTCACTAGCCAATGCGGAGGGGCCGGTGTAACACCCAGTTATCCGTTATGGAAGTCTTCATTAAGAATCGACGCGGTTACAGACACATATCCAATCTTTTTGTTTTTGCTTCATAGACGGAAAATAAAACATGCGCCAAATCTTGAGTTATCGCTAAAGTTTGGGAACTCAACGAGCCCTTTAATCCTTGGCCCGAGTCAGTGTGGGCAGATGTCCTAACTCAGGGGAGGGATAGCAAGGTGCAAAATTCAAAATTCAAAATTCAAAGTTCACAAGTAAAACCCCTGCAGGATTAGGCTTCTGGCTTTTCCTGGCATTCGAACCTAACAGCAGATGGCTATACCTTGTGAGTCTCGAACAACGATTTACCAAGGCTGAGCGATCGCCCTGGTGAACCATAGCCCATGGGGCAATATAACCTGCCTGTTCACTCGCCGTGGGGCCGTTGCCCGTAAGTTTCGCTCAGCCGCCGCCGACAACATCGGCATCAATATTGACGTCGCGGCACCGATGGCCTTTTGCCCCTTTAGGGAGTCGCGCTTAAATAACATCCCACCGACCCTGCGACCCATCCACCCTGCCACAGTCTTGTCCGGGTACTTTATTCTCAAGCCGCTCCCTTAGCGGTTGGCAGGACAGCTTCTTGGGGGAGCTGCACGGTCAAAGCCATCACGCCGTCGAATTCTTTACTCAAACCAAAGTCGTCATTGAGCACTGGCCCAAAGCATGGAGCCGCCAGTTTTAGCCAAGGCCAGAACCTTTGTCTGAGTTGATCTTCACCTTAGCAATAATAAAGCGCCACCCAAAGACAGTTCTAGGTGGCGCTGCAAAGACGTCGTGATGCGGAATTTTGCCCTTCTAGACGAGCTAAACGGCAAACCGTTTAAGCCCGTAGAACGAGCATCTGTTCCCTACCTAAACTTTTACCAACACCTGATCACCTTCGATTTTGGCTTCATAAACGGGGAGCGGAGCGCTGGCAGGGCCAGACGTGACCGAACCGTCCAAATTAAAGTTCGAGCCATGACAAGGGCAGGCAAACGCGTCGCCATCCCAATCGACAGTACAGCCCTGATGGGTGCATAGTGAGTCAACGGCAACCACTGCGTCAGCCTGGTTTGGATCGCGAGCAACGACGACTTGAGTGCCTTGAAAGTTAATGCTGGATAGAGACCCCTCCTCCTCGAGTTCAGAGACGGTACCAATGGCGGCAAAACCGTCTTCACGAGGACCGTCATCCACCGCAGCAGGCTCATCAGTCGCCGGATCATCTGCTGGGAAATCGGCTGTATTGGGTTGACAAGCCGCGATCGCTACAGGTAACGAAGTCATCAAAACGCCTGTCCCCATCCAATTCACAAATTCACGTCGGTTCATTGAAAAATTCTCCTCTCTCATTTGACAAGACAATGCACCTGATGCTTGAGCATCAGGGGTATCCAGTCTCGCGTACCGTTGTTACCCCAGCGATGGAAAGGGCCTTTGCCTCCCCGCCAGGAAAGTTTCTGGAACCTGCCTACAGGTTGTTTTCTGCGGTTGTTAGGGCAGTTGGGCGTTTGAACCAGCCATAATGCCGAGCTGCAGTGACCAGCACTAACAGCAAGTCAGCCCCGACCACGCTGGCCATCAGCAACTCTGATCCACCTGTGCCAAAGCCATAGCTGTGGAGGCCAGTCCCGAGGACAAAGTTCACCCCATACCAGGCCATCAGCACGGCATTAAAGGACACAATGCTAGCTACTTGGATGCCAAAATTACCAATCCAACCCACTAGGCGACCGTGTAGCGGGGCCAGATAGCACAACAAGGCGATCAAGGCCCAGGTTTCCTTCGGATCCCAGCCCCAGAAACGTCCCCAAGAGAAATGCGCCCAAATGCCCCCCAGGATAATCCCCGCCGTCAACAACAGTACGCCCACCTGCAGCACGCGATAGTTAAGCTGAGACAGGGTTTTAATGCGCTGGCTCGCCTGAGGCGTAAAGAGATAGTTGAACAGCGCCACGTGCCCGACGCCCAACGCTAGGGCAAAACTGGCGTAGCTCAAAGTAATCGTCGGCACATGAATGCTCAGCCAAAAGTTATCGCGTAATACCGGTACGAGGGGCGCAATGCTGGGATCGAGGACGGCTGGCAGACTATCTGCGAGCACTAGACACACAACAGAGAGCGGAGCAGCGGCCAGCAGATAAAAGCGCTTTTGCGAAAAGACCTCTAACAAAAGGCCGATCGCCATAATGCCAAACCCGACCCACACGACAGACTCATACATATTGGTCACGGGGGGACGATCAGCAATCTGCATCCGCAGAAAAAACCCATAGGCTTGGACGGCTATGCCAGTGGTGAAAAAGCCGATCGCCGTCCAGTAAAGGGGCCAGCGCTTGATCCACTGGCTGACGAGTAATACCGTGAAGGCGATCGCATACAGTTGCCACGCCTTGGCAAAGGGATGGAAGTGGTTGAAATGCACTTCGCGATTCATCACGGCGTTGGCAGGGTAAATGTCAGGACTGAGTTGCTGTAGTCCGGTTTTAAGCTGGGCCGCGAGGGAAGCCACCATGGGAATGTGCGTCGCCCCCCCCTGCAATAGGGTTTGCTGCATCATGGCAAAGGCTGCGAGCAGCGGCGCTGCCTGCTCAGGGGTGTAGAGCTTAGCGGCGGCGTCGAGACTGCCCCACTTCCCTTTGCGGTCGTCAGGATGGGGCACAATCGGTAAGCTGCGATCGCCCACCGACTGATAGAGCAAGTTCAAGCGACTTTCAATGGTTAACGCTTCTCGCTCGTTGCGGTTAAGGTCTTCATCATTCAGCTCTTTACGATGCGCTTCGCTCACAATCGCCGCTAAATCGCGATTGGCCATCAACTCTTGAAAGGTAAACTGCTTGCGCTCCAGTGCCAGCCCAGCAACTTCCTTTAGGGGACGATAGCTCACCAGCACAAAGGGTTCCTCATTCCAGTTACGGGTGTTGAACCACATCGCCAGATAAGTACTGAGGGCGTCTTCCCGAGTGCCGTCGACCAGTTTATGCGTCGTCGCGCCGTGAATTTTTGCCACGGTTTCTTGAGCCACCGTGTCTAAGGGCTTTTTGCGACCATCGAGTTGTACGGTGAGCGATCGCAGGGACTCTAAACCGTCAGGTTGCCACTGACTGATCGGTACGATCAGCAACAGACAGCCCAACACTAGACCAATTAAAAAAGTTGTGAATTTCATAGCGATATCGAGAGTTAAGAATTCGGCGGTCGGAATTCGGAAAGTCAATCAATACGGAGTGCAGAAAGAGGATTTTGGTGACGGGGTAAGGGGGGGATGGGTAATCGGTTATGGGCATTGGCGATCTAGACGCGGTGCGTCGCTGCGCTGACGGCACCCTACGACAGCCACCTGCTACTTCACCCACCCCAGCCACCCAGGCACCCTCACACGCCTACTTGCCAAACACCGCCAAAATAGGAATCGTCCCCACTGGTTTTTCCTCCGATGCTTCTACCGCTGTAGGAGCGGCGACCTCGCCAGAGGCGGGCGATCGCGTCCAGTGCCGCCACTTTTTCAAGAGGCTGGGGCCGTAGAACATCACCGCAATGCCCATGACGACCAGCAGCGAACCCGTCCAGGTCAGAGCTGTCACCCACCAGGGTTCGCGCTTTAACTGCAGGGTCGACTGCTGTAAATCACCCGGATTCCAAGACGCTTGAGCGAGCTTCCAACCTCGGAACCACGTCGGGTGATTCATCCAAACAGAGCGCTGCATGGCCGTATCAGTTTGCGCATCAAATAGGGTAATGTCGCTGGTCCACATCGCTACCGATTCGCTGCCCTCATTGCGTTCCACGATAAAGTCATTGAGTTTCACATAAAAAGGCAGCGGTAATAATTTGGGGGTAAAAGCGGCAAAATATTGCCCCGCATTGCTGGCAAAATCCGTCGGTTCACCCCAGGGCAACCAAAAGTCTTGACCATCTGGCGTCGCTACATGCAAGGCCGGAGCCCCCTCCGTCGACAGTGTCCCTTGAGCGACGGGCATCACCGGCACGAGCTGCCGCTGCACCCGCGCCTGATCAAGTCGCTCCATCAGCGAAATCTGAAAATCTGCCCAGCCAGGAGTGATCACATCTCCTGCCTGCAGTTCACCTGACTTGAAGCCCTTAGAAGAGGCCGCAGCATAGAAAATCTGATGGCTGGGGGCCTCGACTAGGCGCAAGTAATCGGTCGGGGCCGAAATGGGCGGCTCATAGCTCAACGACAGATCGATCGCATCGTTCGATCGCACCGGCGACAGTCCGGCTTTACCAAACAGAAACCAGCGTTCTTGCCGTTCGCCCTGGGTGACCAAGAGCTGCACCGCCGGATTCTGAAACTGTTCAGAGGCCGAGGTCGGCTGCCCGTCACCGTTGAGGCGAAAGTCAGGCCACACATTGGTTACTTCGAGAGTGATGTCCGGCGACACGCTGAGCGACTGACCTAAAACCTGCTCCACATCAAAGGTGCGATCGCCCTGAGTCCCAGCAACTTGCTCGACCCGTAGTTCACCCATCACGTTTTGACTCGCACTGGGGGAACGCAAGAGGGTCTGCAGCTCTGCCTCGTCACGGGCTTGGAACAGTTCTAAATGGGCGGGGCCAACATCCATTTGGCTGTAGGCCGTGGGGGCGACCGCTAGCCAACGCTCTAACGTTTGACCCATGCGCTCGCTGCTCAGTTGTACTTTGACGGCTAAGTTTTCAACCGCTCCGTCATCGGTAAACTGCACTGCTTTGATGGCATTGTCGCTGTAACCCAACAGCGATAAACCCGCAAACTGCTGGGGATACACGGAACCGTCAGGCTTGATAAAGATATCGGTCTGCTGACGAGTTTGGTCGGGGGCAACCACTTCTAACAAGTCTCCCTCAACCCGAATCTGGTTGCCAGGACTGCTATCAGTTCGCACCAACAACATGCCTTCAGTACTTAAGTGAATCACCGCTGCCGAACCCGCGATAATCACTACCAACCCCCAATGCGTTAAGGCAAACCCAACTTTTCGCGGCCCCTGCCAGGGAAAACGACTCAGGGTTGACAGCCCTAAATTGACCGCTAAAAGAAACATCAAAGCACCGAACCAAGCGCTCTTATAAATCTCTCGCTGCACGGTAGGAGAGCCAACTTCAGACTCATAAAAAGTTGCCCCAATCAAAATGACAGCGATCGCTACCAGCAGGGGAACTGCTAAGCGAATTGAGCCCAAAAACCGGATAACTCTAGAATCCATAATTGCCTTAAAAAGCTTTCAAAGCTCAGATCAACTCGCAATAATACTGATCAAAACTGCCAGCTTTCTTTTGTAGGATTAAGCACAAAGTTCATAATAAATCTGCAGGAAGCGCTCAATATCAATGCAGTAATCGCATCAAGCATTCGTTGCTAGCGATCTTAAAGACCACTATTTACCTACAAGCGTAGAGGAATGCAAAACTTGCATGACTTTTGAGCGAAACAAGAATCAGATTTTCCAGAACTGTTATTGGGACTACAAAAAAAATAGAATTCCCCCTCTAGTTTGATTTCCAAGTTGTAGTTTTGAGGAAGTTTGGCAGATCTTAAAGGTGCCGAATCTTCTGGAGAAGTTTGTCTCGTTTAGAGATTATGCTTTTCCTTCAGGTTTATTTTTCTACCTTTTTACAGCGGGTATCGTAACAGTTTTGCCAGTATCAGCTGGCTTTCTTCTACAAATTTTGGTAGATGTTCTATGTCTTTACCTGCCTGCCATCTTTTGACATTCGATAGGAGCTTGAATTTATTTTTCCAGCTTCTTAAGCATCTTTTAAGGCTTCTTTAGGAGAGGAGAAAAATGGTTTCAAATGTGAACGGTTCCCCTCAGGAAACCGGGCTTCAGGTTGAGCTGTTAGAAAGCAGTTTTGAGAAAGTTAAGCCCCATGCCAACGAGTTTGTTACCAGCTTTTATGACAATTTGTTCACGGATTATCCTGCGGCTAAGCCGCTGTTTGCTCACTCCAACATGAAAGAGCAGGGCGGCAAGCTTCTGAAGTCCCTCGTGTTTGTCGTGGAAAATCTACGGCAGCCAGGAGCGTTGACGAACGCGCTCAAAGGGTTAGGAGCCCGCCACGTCAAGTACGGTGCGCTGCCAGAGCACTACCCCCTAGTTGGCAGCACCTTGATCAAGACCTTTGAGCAATACCTGGGCGATGACTGGACTCCAGAGACTCAGCAAGCTTGGGCCAATGCTTATGGGGTGATCACCGAAGTCATGCTTGATGGGGCCGATTATTCACAGGAGCAGGTGCAGTTAGAAACTCCTGAGCCCGAGGTAGATGAGGCAACCGGGCTCAAAATCACACTGCTTGAAGAGAGCTTTGGCAAAGTCGCTCCAAGGGCTGACGAGTTTGTCGGCAGCTTTTACGAAAATCTATTCACCGATTACCCCGCCGCCAAGCCGCTGTTTGCTCACTCCAATATGAAAGAGCAGGGCAACAAGCTTTTGAAATCCCTCGTGTTTGTCGTGGAAAATCTACGGCAGCCAGGAGCGTTGACGAACGCGCTCAAAGGGTTAGGAGCCCGCCACGTCAAGTACGGTGCGCTGCCAGAGCACTACCCCCTAGTTGGCAACACCTTGATTAAGACCTTTGGGCAATACTTGGGCGATGACTGGACTCCAGAAACTCAGCAAGCTTGGGCCGATGCCTATGGTCTGATTACCACCGTCATGCTAGAAGGCGCTGACTACGATCAGGCCGCTGTCCAGCTTGATGAGACGGTGACAGTTGAAGTTCCTGAAAGCAATATCGGTACAGGAGCCGCTGCTGGGGTCATCGGTGGTGGGGTGATCGCCTTGATCGTCCTGTTTTTACTGGTTTGACACTGAGGAGAACACAGAGAAAGACCGATGGCGTTGAGAGGCCGAGCCTTAAGATGGCAAGCTGTTTTCAACTTGAGAACAGCCATTATCGTAACGTGCATCGCTTTGGTGGCCTGGTTTGGGACTGCCTTTGCTTTGGACAACCAGCAGGTGTTTCTGCCGGGGGAAACTTCTGTCGGCCACTACTTGTTTGAAGCCTCTTGTAGCTCTTGTCATGAGGGATTTCGGCCCGTGAGCAACGACACTTGCATGCGTTGTCATGAGGCCGAAATGGCGGAAGACAAGCACGGCACCAGTAAGTTTCGCGATCCGCGCTGGGCAGGCGAGTTAGCCAAAATCGAGGCGCTTACCTGCACGACTTGCCATAACGAACATGTCCACATGTTTGGTCGTGGGGTGAATTTACAGCCTGATCTCTGCATGAATTGTCATCAAGGCATTATTGAGGGCGACCTCAAGAGTCACGATGGCTTTGCCGCTGATGGCTGCTGGACTGCAGGATGTCACAACTATCACGACCACCGCTCGATTTCGACCGGCTTTTTGTTTGAGAATCTTGACCAGCCGCCGATGTTGCCGGTGCAGCAATTGCCCGATCGCGCCATTTTGACTAAGGTCGAGACGGCGCCGGCACCTGACCTCAGCCAAGAATTCTTGGCAGGAGGGACATGATGCAGCCACGATTTTGGCGACGAGCGATTGCTCTGCTGGTGCTGCCGCTCTGCTTGCTGGGCGGTTGGGCCGGGCTGGTACAGGCCAACAACCTGGAGCCAGTGCCGGTCGAAGCCGCAACTCAGCTCTGGCAAACCAGCGCCCACGCGCTGAACGAAGTTAACTGCTCTAGCTGCCATGAGACCTCAGATACCAATGAATTTGTGGCGCGTCCGGGCGTCGAGAGTTGCCAAACCTGCCACCAGCAAGACGTCGATACCTTCTTCCTCGGTAAGCACGGCATTCGGCTGCTGGAGGGCAATACGCCCCTCACGCCCGCGATGGCGCGCCTACCGATGCAGCCTGACGCGATGAGTTTGCAGATGACTTGCAACAGTTGCCACGACGTGCATTCGGTTAATACTGTGCAGGCGGCGGTGGATTCTTGTCTGACTTGCCACAGCGACACCCATTCATTGAATTACGAAAACTCTACCCATGCCGCTTTGTTTACAGCTGATCGCAGCCTGCCTCGGCCCTCAGCTAGTTCAGTGAGTTGTGCAACCTGTCACTTGCCTCGCCATGAGGTGGGTAGCGGTGACAGCGTGTTTACACAGGTCAATCACAACAACACCTATACGCTGCTGCCCCGCGATCGCATGGTCAAAGACGTGTGTATGAACTGCCACGGCATGGAGTACAGCTACAACAGCATTTTTGATGATGACTTAGTGGAGGCTAACTTTGATGCGCCTCCGACTTTGGCCCTTGAGACTTTTGATCTAGTGCGGGCCTTTGAGGAACGTCGCACTAGTCAGGGAGATGGGTAGGTCTATTGTCAAATCCAGAGTTCGTATCACGGACAATTCCGCATCGCAACACCTTTGTACGGTTACGTTTAACGATTTTTTAACAGAGGAGACAATCCCCATGGCACTCGTAGAAAGATGGATGAATACCCTGCGCATGCGCACAGTGGCTTTTCTCGCAATTATTATGGCCGTTGCCGTTACGGCCGTTGCTTGCGGCGGCGGTGGCACTGTCGCGACATCGGCTCCAGGCATCTCGCCAGAGCTCGTGGCCGATTACATTCATACGGTGTTGGCGGCTGACCGAACGGCTTATACCAAGCATGTGGTTAGCCGGGTCAAAACCTTAGAAGGGAAGGATAAGGAGAACGGCGTGCTGGAAGTCGAGTCAACTGAAGCTTGGCAGCAAGCTGACGGCATTCCCTTGCCGGCACAGATGTTCCGGTTAGGTTCTGAGATTGCGAATGAGTCTGGCTATTTCACTTATAACTTGATTTCGCCTTGGTACATCAACGACAGTCATGCTCCCAAGGGAGAATTTGAGGAAACTGCCATTCAGACCATGATCGAAACTGGCGAACCCGTGAAAGACTATCAAGAAATTGGCGGTCAGCAGTTTTTCTCGGCGATGTATCCCGACATGGCAGTGGCCGAAGCCTGTGTCAGTTGCCACAATACCCACCCCATTCACCTAGAGCGCTATCCCGACAAGGAGTTTGTGATGGATGAAGTGATGGGTGGTGTCGTTATCAACATTCCCCTACAGGGAGCCTAACGCTAGTACCCAGGTAACTAGCACTTCACATCTCCTAGTGAAGCCAGGTGGGGGGGACGATGAATGCTCATTATCCTCCCTGCCACCTTCGCGGAGCATACCGATACCGATCGTAATCCGGCTGGGCCGCCACCGCCTGAGATGACCATCCAGACTCGGGGACTGCTCACACTTTTAGGGAAAGTGAACGCGAGAGCGTCGGGCTATTTGTTAGTTATCTGGTTGAGCTCACTTTTGAACAATGTCTGATTGTATCCCCAGCATCTTGGTCTATGAGTCATTCCCAGCGTCCGTCAAAGACAGTGGCGTCTAACCATCGGTCTCCAGATTCTAGCAGTGACAATTCTAAAGAACTGCTGGCATCTACAGCGGCGACTCAGATGGCGCCCCAACGTCGTAAACCTAAGCGCGCCAAAGGAATGCAGCCTAGGTTTAAAGTCCTGATTGGGCTGACGCTGCTCACGGCAGTGTTGTTGGTCCCGTTTGCGCTCAGTGAGATTTATTTGGAGGCGCTGCGATCGCGCTCCTTTGATTTACACCAGTTCATTCGGGGAGAGCTGTATAAGCAGAGCACCGGCTATGTGGCGTTGGCTTTTGTCTGCTTAGAGATGCTGCTAACAGTGCGCAAGCGAGGCCGCGGCTGGGTGACCAAGATTAAATTGCCTGGCTCGGTGATGTGGTGGCGCAGCACTCATGTCTTTGCTGGGGTGGCACTATTGGGCATTGTTCTGATTCATACCCTCGGCGCTAACGGCTTGAACTTTAATGCGGTGTTTCTCTGGGTGTTTTTTGCGACAACGCTGACGGCGCTAGTTGGGGTCGTGGCAGAGACCGGCATTTTGGAGTCTACCCGCAATTATTTTGGTAAGCTACCTGGCTCTGAAACGGTATTGACTAAGGGCGCGCTCGTTCGCAGCTTGCGGGCGATATGGCTGGTGAGCCATATCTTTTTTGTGTCGGTCTTTGCTGTCATGCTCGTGTTTCATATTGCTCTGGCTTATTACTACCAGTAAGGATCAGCGATCTCAGCTGGGAAATCTTGGCTAGGGCCGAATTCGGCAGTCAGCCGTCAGCCGTCAGCAGTCAGAAATGGACCGACTACTGGGGCCAGTTAGCTGGCTGCGATCGCGGGGCATCGGCCTCTACCAGTGAGTCGCCCACCCGCCCAGCGCATGACGGATCCAATTTGCGACAACGACTGAATATGGCATCTTTACCCCCACTCCAATTATGACGGTGAATCGCATTTCTCATCAATCAAAGCGCCATGAGCGCAGTCTGCGGGCGATCGCGCTGATCGTCATATTTGCGATCGCGACCTTTTGGCTAACCCGCCCAGTTACCCACCCGCAGGGACTGACCCCAATATCGGGGCTGATCACCCTCAAAGCCAGTGCGCAATCTGCGATGCCCTATGCCACGGCAATAGCGGATGGCCGTCCAACCCTCATCGAGTTTTATGCCGACTGGTGCACCACCTGCCAGGGTATGGCCCCAGCCTTAGAGGCTATACATCAGCAATATGTAGCATCGGTCAACTTCGTCATGCTGGATATCGATGACCCGCAGTGGCGCGAACAAGTTCAACAGTTCAACGTGACGGGGGTGCCGCACTTAGTGCTGCAAGACGGCGATCAGGCGATCACCGAAACTTTTGTCGGCAAGGTGCCGAAGTCAGTGCTCACCCAAAGTCTTCAGCGCTTGCTCTAGTTATCCCGAGTTTCCCCCCTTTAATAATTAGGCTCATCTTGTCGGTCAGGTCTTGTTGCTATGTCTAAACCATCACTCGCGACGGTGGCTCATCCTCGTCAAGTTCCCACCCGATTGCCACCCAAAAGTCACATTGGACACTATGTCTCAGACCTACAGCAGCATATGCTACAGGCTGCTCAGACGAGGGCTCAGCCGCAAGAAAAATCTGCACTCATTGGCAGCGAGACTCAAAATTCACGATTGCTTTCGGCCCTATATTCGATGCGAGAGGCTTAATAAATATGGCAATTCTGGCGCGATTTCTAATTTTCTTAAAATGGGTTGAAAACCTGGCAGAATTTGGTGATTTTCTGTCGACCCCCGCTGGCACCACCGCGATCTTTTGCTTACTCTGCTATCAAGCTTTTGCCTTAATGGGATGTGACGTGACTGATGCGGCCATACTGGCCAGCACCGCTGCGTTAACCTTGTACTGCACAGCAAATCGGCCTACAGATTAACTTGCACTATGACTTTAGGATTGCCACAGTGGGGCCTCGGTTGGGCCCTCTTGGGAGCCGTGCTGATCACTACGCCGCTGGCCTGTTCTGCAGAGGATGCGATCGCTCCAGACGCGGCGCCCACAACGATTTCTAGCGTAGAGGACGATAGTTTTCAGGCTTTACAGTCTGCCGATGTGGTGTATTTAGGAGAGCGCCACGACAGCACTGCCGATCATGCCGCTCAGTTAGAAATTATTGCGGGACTGTATGCCGAGAATCCTGACCTGGCGATCGCCTTGGAAATGTTTCAGCGCCCCTTTCAACCTGTGATTGATCGCTATCTCGCCGGTGAAATTTCTGAAGCAGAGCTGGTGATTCAGACTGAATATTTGGAACGATGGGGGTTTCCGTGGGAGTTTTACGCCCCCTTTCTGCAATTTGCCCAAGCACATGAATTGCCCGTCCTCGCGCTGAATGCCCCGGCGGAGATTACTCGTCAAGTCGCCCGCGAAGGGTTGGCCAGCCTAGCAGGTGACGACCTGCGCTACATTCCCCCCCTGACCGAAATCGACACCAGCAACGCAGACTACCGCGCGTTTGTCGCCGAGGCTTTTGGGGCGCACGGGGCCCATGGCGGCTTCAATCTTGACAACTTTTTTGCGGCCCAGGTCATGTGGGATGAAACCATGGCGATGACGATCGCTGACTTCAAAACCGCCAATCCTGACACTCAAGTTGTCGTGCTAGCGGGCAATGGTCATGTCATCTACGGCCACGGTATTCCCGATCGCGTTGAACGCCGCTTAGGTGACGACCTGGCTCAGCAAATTGTGATTCTCAATCCCATCGAGTTTTTTAAGGAAGAAGGGGGCGCGATCGCGGATGCCTTTTGGTACAGCGATTAAGGCAAGACTTACGCAGTTGCATCCGATTTTGACCCCGACGTTCCCAAAACTGGGGAGAGCGGATGCAATATTCCCCAGTTTTGGGGGATGCAGAGGGCTTTGGCGTCAGTCCCATAAGGTTAAAACGATAAAACCCGTCAGTTGCTGAGGTGAATAGATGGCCCAAGCGCGGGCATTCTACCCATCGACTAGACCGACTCATTAAGCCACATTCAACGCCCCATGAAAGCGTAACCACTGCTTTTGCGCATCAGTTAAGCCTGAGGAGTCTGTGAATAAGGCTCCTCGCACCATGGCCTGATCAAATCGAGCATCATTGAGCTGGGCTTTTTCCAAATTGGCTTGTCGCAAATCGGCACCGGCAAAATTGACGCGGCTGAGGTTGGCATACGCTAGCGTGGCCCCGTAGAGCGACGCCTGACGTAGATCGGCTCCGACCAGCACAGCATGCCACAGATCGGCCCAATCCATCTGAGCCGCTTGTAGCACGGCCCCTGTGAGGTCAGCCTCTGGCAACTCACAGCTGAGCAAATCAGCTTCTGAAAAGTTTGCCCCCATCAACAGCGCGCCAGGTAGTTGCGCTTGCGTTAACTCCGCCCCAGCAAAGGACACGCCAACCAGCGTCGCTTGCCGCCATGTCGAATTGCTCAAATGAGCTGCGGCCAAACTGGATTGGCTAAAGTTTGCCTCATTTAGATTTGCTGCGACCAAACTTGCACCGTCAAACCGACTTTGGGCAGCAGTCACATTGCGGAGGTTGGCTTTGTCAAAACAAGCCCGACGGGCGTTGACCTGCTCTAAATCAGCCCCAAACATTTCGGCAGATCGCGCGATCGCGCCCTCTAAACGCCCTCTTTGAAGCTTGGCTTGGGTCAAAACAGCCTCCGAGAGTTGGGCCGATGTCAGCTTGCTGTCAGACAAATCAGCCAACACTAGGGTCGCTTGAGAAAAATTGGCCGCCTGACAGCAAGCCCCCTGCAGATTGGCTCGTCGTAAATACGCACCAGAGAAATCGCCGCCGTCCAAACGTTTCTGACTCAGATCGAGGTGGCTGAGTTCGGCTTGGGACAGCGATTCTCCAGCTTGTAAGCTGGCCAAAACATGGGCAGCGGTCAATTGCGCCATATCAGACTCCACCGAGGACATCACCATAATAGGCGGATTACGTATCAAGGAATACAAAATTAAATCTGTAGTTATAGATACTTTTTATGGCAAAGTGCAGAATTCAAAATACCCTTCGGAAAGGGCGGAGCCCGACAGAGTTCAGGCATGAGACCCTGGCTGAATCAAGGTTTCAGTCATCTGAAAACGCCTGAACTAAATGCGGAATGCTACAGCAGAATGCGGAATGCGGAGTGCGGAGTGCGGAATGAAGACGCTGACTATGGGGTCATTTCAGAAACCATAACTGTCCTAACCTAATTGCGGCTCACCATAGATCTCCTCAAGGGAGTCGCGCTTAAATAACATCCCACCGACCCTGCTACCCATCCACGCTGCCACAGTCTTATCCGGGTACTTTATTTTCAAGCCGATCCCTAAAGCCAAGCCCCCCATTCATCGCGATCGCTGGTGTCTCAGATGCCCAACCCTTGCTTTAGGAGATTTTTGTCAATGAACATATCCATTCGGCGGTGCATTACGCTTCGCTAATGACACCCTACAAGCGGTAAATTCTT
>ERZ1740058.1059-NODE-1059-length-14995-cov-6.859304_pt1 | contig 14995 bp, 15 predicted proteins | sample MGYA00581745_ERZ1740058 | MGnify/ENA primary metagenome ERZ1740058 (study PRJEB43018, sample SAMN04849742) | marine metagenome | isolation source: floating plastic debris | place: Pacific Ocean | collected 2008-08-30 | study: EMG produced TPA metagenomics... | reverse complement strand
CGCTCAATCCTTTATCGATTCCTAATCATTCCGCGACCGTATCGCGGCGTTGACCGATACGGTGCGTGGTTACGAGCTTGGGCTCACCGCTTTGCGCGAAAGCCTGCGGATGGCGGTGCTGGAAGAGCGCGCGTTGCGCGTTGATCTTCTTGGACGCTCTGAGGAGCTGACCCGCCTTTTAGCCGCGCTGCAGGCGATTGAGCGTCGCGGCGGGGCGACGGCCGTGGTGCACCCCGACGGCGTTTTGCCGGCGATCCGTGCCGGGATGCTGACGGCCGATCTTGTTCCGGCGCTGTCGGCCCATCTAGACATTAGCGACTACCCGATTCCCGCAGGGTTTGAGTCTAAGAGTGCTGTGACTGGGAAAGGCAAACGCCAAGCTACGGTTACCACAACCAGCTATGGTGTGCGTGCCCCAAAGCTCAGGCAAATTCGAGCCGCCCATGTGCAAGGCGGCGCGGCCCTTCAGGTCTTAAACTTTGTCATCTTTCCAGAGCTGAATTATGACCTGCCCTTTTTTGGTGCTGATCTGGTGACTTTGCCGGGCGGACATCTAATTGCCATTGACATGCAGCCGCTGTTCCAAGACGAGGCCTATCAGGCAAAGTACAGCGAGCCTATTATGGATATGTTTCGCGGCTTTCAGCAGCATTTACCATGGGGGGGTGATTTTCCCGAAGAGGCTCAGACCTTTTTCTCGCCCGCTTTTTTATGGACCAGACCGGCAGAGACTGCTGACGTAGAAACTCATGTATTTGAAGCCTTTGAGTCCTATCTCAAGGCCTACATTGAGTTTGTTCAATCGGCTGAGCCAGTGAGCGATCCGGCGCGGCTAGAGGCAATCAAACGCTCACAGCTGAGCTATGCTCGCTACCGAGCAGAAAAGGATCCTGCTAGAGGCATGCTCACCCGGTTTTACGGCCCGGAGTGGACCGAAGCATACATTCATGGCTTCTTGTTTGATTTGGAGAAAGATCCGCGAATAGCCGCCTAATTGCCGCCTAATTATAATTGAATGCATGGGTTTTGCCGCCCAGGTTTGATGGCATCCGGATTAGCTGATGATTACACAGAGCGCCAGTCTGAATAGCGGGTCTTGATGGCAGGTGCGGATATCTGCTGGCGATTGTACGGTTGTGTTTTGTAAAGTAGTCAGTTCGTCGAGCACATGAAGGACGAAATTAGTCTCTATGGCCGACAGTTTTGAAATGGCGAAAACTATTGCCGTGTATGTGATTCAGTCCGCTGAGACGTTTGTGAACTTTCTTGAACTTTCTTAGATTGCTGTCATATCCGTTTTACTCTTTAAATGTCAGAGCAATAAATTGTCGAAATCATTTGACTGAGTCTAAGAAGAGCTCCTGCAAGGACTTCAGGAAGACCTTAGAATGATCGCTGAGCAATTGCGCACCTGAGCTGATCTACTCAACAGAATTGTCCCAACGGCTGGTTTATGTCTAGGGGCTTTCTTGCTAAAAGGTAGACTCTGCAAAGGACTGTTTTTAAGGCCCAATTCAGAGTGTTTGATTCTGAGGGTTACCGTGCGGAACCCTTGTTCTGTACACCTCAAATATTAGGAGAATTTGGATCTATGTTTGATGCGTTTGCTAAAGTTGTCTCCCAAGCTGATGCTCGTGGTGAGTACCTCGCTACTTCTCAGTTAGATGCGCTTGATGCAATGGTTGCTGATGGCAACAAGAGAATGGATGCTGTTAACGGCATCACTAGCAATGCTTCCGCTATTGTTGCGAATGCTGCGCGTTCCCTGTTTGCTGACCAGCCCCAGCTTATCCAGCCCGGTGGTAATGCTTACACCTCTCGTCGTATGGCTGCTTGCCTACGCGATATGGAAATTATCTTGCGCTACGTCACTTACGCAGCGTTCTCTGGCGATGCTAGCGTTCTAGACGATCGTTGCCTCAACGGCCTACGTGAGACTTATGTTGCACTCGGCACACCTGGTGCTTCTGTTGCTGCTGGCGTAGAGAAGATGAAGGCCGCTGCGATCGCTATCGTTAGCGACAACAGCAATGTTACAAACGGCGACTGCAGCAACTTGATTGCTGAAATCGGTGGCTACTTCGACCGCGCAGCTGCAGCTGTTGCTTAGGTCAAGATTGAAGCACTCAAAGGTCTTGTCCTTGGAAGCTGAGTGATTCATGTCTTAACTGTTCAAATCGTTTTGAACATTTTGGGCTTGGGTCTCCTGGTTTATAAGTTCATTTCTCTGAGCGCGCAACAAGCCAGCGCAGTGCGACTGGTTTACCCCTTTAAAATGTTGACATCCTCAATTGGGAGATCTTAAAAGATGAAAACTCCTTTGACTGAAGCAGTCTCTGCTGCTGATTCTCAAGGCCGTTTCCTCAGTTCCGCTGAAATGCAGGTTGCATTCGGTCGCTTTCAGCAGGCTAAAGCCAGCCTAGAGGCGGCTCGCGCTTTGACTTCAAAAGCTGACAGCCTAGCTTCTGGTGCTGCTCAAGCTGTTTACAGCAAGTTTCCTTACACGACTCAGATGCAGGGTCCTCAGTATGCTGCTGACCAGCGTGGTAAGGACAAGTGTGTTCGTGACATCGGTTACTACCTCCGGATGATCACTTACTGTCTCATCGTTGGTGGCACAGGCCCCATGGATGATTACTTGGTATCAGGTCTTGCTGAAATCAACAAGACATTTGATCTTGCGCCTAGCTGGTATGTAGAAGCGCTCAAGCACATCAAGGCTAATCACGGTTTGTCTGGTGTTCCTGCCACTGAAGCGAACAACTACATCAACTACGCTATTAACGTCCTCAGCTAAATTGGCGTACTAGCCTCTGGTTTCTTGTATCAGGCGGTTAGACTTCAATTTTTCACCCAGAGAGATATGCGATTACTGGAAAGTTCTAGTGATTGTTTGTTTCTCTGGGTTTGTTGTTGGTAGCTGTATTTGAATGAAGGTGGTTGAATAAAGATGATCCAATGAAGATGATTGAACGATGAGTGATCCTTCACAGCTTGAGAGTAGCGGTGCGCCACAGCTAACTGTGCCCCAAGCGATCTCAAACTTAAAGCAAACCGAAGATACCGGCGATCGCTATTACGCAGCCTGGTGGCTCGGTCGGTTTCGTGTAGAGCAGCCTGAAGCCGTAGATGCCTTGCTAGTAGCACTCAGTGACCAGAGCGATCGCGATACAGACGGCGGCTTTCCGCTCAGAAGAAATGCGGCTAGAGCGCTGGGAAAAGTCGGCGGTGGAAACAAGCAGGTCATTCCTGCGCTGATTGCCTGTTTAGACTCGACAGACTACTACGTTAGAGAAGCGGCTGCTCAATCGCTAGAAGCGCTGCGTGCGAAAGTCGCAATTCCTCATCTGCGATCGCTGTTAGACGGTGGTTTAGAAGCCGCTGTCCCTGTGCCTGGAAAACCGCATCTGGTGCAGCCATACAATGCCATTTTGGAGGCTTTGGGCAGCCTGGGTGACGATAGCTCTGAGGCCGTTTCGGTGGCTGTGATTGAACCTTTTTTGCAGCACGAGATGCCCCAGGTGAAAAACGGCGCGGCGCGGGCGATGTACCAGCTGACAGGCAAAGGTAAGTACGCCCAGATACTGATCGACACGCTGAGCTGTGATGATTTGCAGCTGCGACGCTCGGCGCTGCTAGATTTGGGTGAGGTCGGCTATTTCCCTGCGGCAGATGCGATCGCTCAGACCCTTGCCGAAAACAGCATCAAAATTATTTCGCTCAAAGGGCTGTTAGAAAGACAAATTCAAGCTGCCAACGCTCTGGTTTCTGACAAAACTTGTAAAGTCATGTCACTGATGGATTCCCTGCTGTAAGTCGTTTTGGTTTAATCCCTTTCGTTTTATCCGTTTTGCTGTCATCTGTTTTGCTATGGCCGACACTCTCTTGCAAACTAAACTTCAAGCCGTTGAATCTGCTGATTCAGCGCAATCAATGCTAGATGCCGTCGAAGCGTTGGCCGAGCTGAAAGATGAGGGCGCAATTGATATGCTCATTCGCGTTTTGGGCTACAACAATCCGGGGGCGGCAGTCGCAGCCGTGGATGGGCTCGTTCAGATTGGTACGCCTGCGGCTTCGGCGCTGCTTAGCCAAATTGATGGCTACAACTATGGTGCTAGAGCCTGGGCGCTACGGGTCCTGTCGGGGATTGGTGACCCGCGCGGGCTAGATTTAATTTTGGAGACGGCGGCAGAAGACTTTTCGCTGAGCGTAAGACGGGCCGCAGCGCGAGGTTTGGGTTCTATTCAGTGGGAGAAGCTGGAGAAAGCAGACCGCCGAGAGGGGCAGATAAAAGCGAGAAACACGCTGTTGCAGGTTGCGATAGACGATCCAGAGTGGGTGGTACGCTACGCGGCTACGGTCGGATTACAAGGGGTTGCCACAGCAGCTGCGGCGGAAGACCAGCCAGATTTGCTGCCGCCAATAGCTGACTGCTTGCGTCAGATAGCCAGTGTTGATGAGACCGTTGCTGTGAGGGCGAGAGCTGAGTGGGCGATCGCACAGTTACAGCTGTCTGTTTAGGGCCTAGATTAGCGAGCCTAGATTAGTGAGCCTAGATTAGCGAAACTAGATTAGCGAAACTAGATTAGCGAAACTAGATTAGCGAAACTAGAATAGATGCGCGATTAGGACAAAGGATGATGTCTGCTTCCCTTTCTGCCTCCCCTTCTGCACTCAGCTACGCTATTATCGGCACCGGCGCTATCGGCGGCTATTATGGGAGCCGGTTGCAGCAGGGGGGCTGTGAGGTGCATTTTTTGCTGCGCAGCGACTATGAACAGGTTAAAAACTCTGGCTTAGTCATTGAATCGATCGACGGTGATTTTGTTTTGCCGCGGGTCAATGCGTATTGCCGTGCTGCAGACATCCCGCCGGTTGATGTAGCGATTGTGGCGTTAAAAACAACGCGCAACCATCAGCTGATGGACCTGCTACCAAAGCTTAAGCCCGGTGGGGCAATTCTCTCTTTGCAAAATGGGCTGGGAATTGAAAGTGCGATCGCCCGTCAGCTAACAGAGAACAATCGGCCCGTACCCAGCATCTTGGGTGGTCTTTGCTTTATTTGTTCTAACAAAGTTGGCTCGGGGCATTTTCGCCATCTCGATTACGGACGCATTTTGCTAGGTGCTCACAGCTTGGATCATCAGCCTTGCCTGCCGACATCGCTGATGGAGTCTATTACAGCTGATTTTAGTCGGGGGCCTGTTGAGATAGCGATGACCGACGATTTACCCATGGCACGGTGGAGAAAGCTGGTGTGGAATGTGCCCTACAACGGACTGTCGGTTGTGTTAGATGCTACGACGGCTGAGATGATGGGGAATGAGGACGTGCGATCGCTGATTACAACCCTGATGCAAGAAGTGGTAAGTGTTGCCAACGTCTGGGGCGAAAAGACTTCGCCCGGCGCTCATCGCACGCTTTCTTCTGATGTGATTGACCAAATGCTGGCGCACACAGATGAAATGTCTGATTACCGCACTAGCATGAAAATTGACTACGACGAAAAGCGCCCTTTAGAAATCGAAGCGATTTTAGGCAATCCTATTCAGGCTGCGCAGGCACTCAGCCTGCCGGTACCTGCGATGACCATGCTGTATCAACAGCTCTCTTTTCTCGATGCCAAGCTTCAACGTTGAGTTTTAGCATACAGCCAGCGGAGCGCATAGCCAGCAGTATAGGTCGCCAGCGCTACTGGGCGGTCATTCCTTTCGTCAAACGCATCGCAACAACACGTTCTATCTCTTCGTGTTTGTCAGCTGGCATCTTTAGCGTGAGAAACTTGGGTAACAGCGGGAAGCGAGGCCGGTAGTGAAGGGTAAGCGTCTCAGGCTTCAGTGGCTCCCACTGATAAGCGGTCAGCCGATCCCAAGAAATGTAGCGGCACAAATAGCAAAGTCCGCCCTCTCGAAATTCCATCCGACTCATGTTCAGTAAAAAAAATAGACCTGTGACCAACCAAAGGCCTGTCAGCAAAGAGAGCGTCCTCAACAGCTCGTTACCCTCAAGGGGCCATCTAGTGGTCGCCTCCCAGGTGAGGACTGCGGCAAGTGCGCCTTCAAACAGGCCAATCCAGACAAAATATTTGTTTTGTGGCGGCCTGCCTACGTCTAGCAGCAATCTACCCGCAGCGCGTTTGCGAACAGGCCAGCTAATCAACCAAAACGCCAAAATCACCATATACAGACCTGGAAAGATAATGTACTGATAGGCATCATCGAGAAAATTGATGCCAAAGATTGTGGCATAGACAATGGCCAACATCGGTAGCATATCGAGAAAGTTTCTTTTGGCAGCTGTTTTTCCGACCGTTTTCACTAAAAAGAGATATCCCACCCACAGGCCAAGTGCAAGAGAGCCCAGCGTGATTAAAACTAACCAAAACATAAAAAACATAACTAGAGATTCCTTGTAAGAGGGGGTAAGGGGCTGTTGTTCAAATTCAAGCAACAGGCTTGTGGGTAAGACAGGGCTCTATGCCACAAGAAAAGCTGACCCTCGGCTGAATCGGCTATCGGCAGCTAGCTTCACGCTCCGATATCAGACTCAATGCGGCCGTAGTCTAGCTTGATAATCCGATCGGCTAAGTGAAAGTAGCGGTCGTCATGGCTAATGACAAAAATAGTTTTACCTCGCTGTTGTAGTTCGCTTAACAGCTGCGTGTAGAAAATTTTTCGGAAGATCGGATCTTGATCTGCGGCCCATTCGTCAAAGAGATAAATAGGTCTGTCTTCTAAATAGGCAGACAGCAGCGCTAGCCGTTTTCGCTGGCCTTGAGAGAGGGCTGTTGTAGAAAGATGCCCCGATTGAACAGAGACTTTTTCTTCAAGATTTAGCCTTTGAAGGTAGGCTTTCGCTTGAGTCTCTAGCGCTGATGAATTCTCTCCTACTAGCCGCTTGAACAGATAAAAGTCTGAAAAGACGGTAGAGAACTGCTGACGATAGCCCTCTCGATTGGCCTCTGTTATCGGTTCATCTCCGAGTAAAACCTGCCCCGACTCGGGACTATAAAGGCCTGTAATCAGCTTTGCGAGTGTAGATTTGCCGCTACCATTGCCACCCACAATAAAAATTAGCTCACCTCGTTTAATCGTCAGCGTAATTGGGCCAACCGAAAATGGGGTTTCTGCACCTTCTCCTTTGTAGCGGTGCGTCACTTCCTTTAGCTGAATGGCTTGCCAGCTATTGGCTGTAGCTGACGTTATAACCGTGGGTTGCTCCGCCGACTCTATGAGTGAAAGGCCCATACTCTTGACCTTTTTGATTGCGACGTTGGCGGTTGCTAGGTTGGGTAGCGTGTTGATCACGCTTTCAATTGGACCGACGACGTAGGTGATAGTAAGAATATAGGCCGGGAGAATTTGCTGAATGTTAGAGATGCCGCTGCTGGCGGCAAAGCTGGCTGAAAAGAGCAGCAGGCCAATCAGAACAAAAAACAACAGCTGGCCGCTGCTGGTCGCGATCGCAGCTATTTTGAACGCGGTTATGGTGTAGTTTCGCGAAAAGGCGGCGCTAACCTGAAGATCTTCCTCAAAAAATAGCGCCCGCCGAGTAGCGTTTAGCTTGAGTTCTTTGGTTCCATTGGTAATGCCGCCGAAAAGCTTAAAGAGACGATCTATCTCCTTACGAGCGAGGGCAATGTATCGGTAGGCTAGGGTAATCAGGAGTTGGACGATAGCGATCGCAGCCGCTAAAAATACGACAACTGCCAGCAACGCCCCTATAGAAAGCCATCCCAGATAGATCAGACAGCCTACAATCACTGCCGCGTCGATGCAAAGCCTGGGAATAACAAAGACAGTATTGGAAATCTCTTGAACATCTTTGGTGAGAACCGCTAAAAGTTGACTGGGCCCAAACCGCTCTAATTGCTGTAGGGGCGCTGAGAGAATTCGCTGCGATAGCTGAAGTCGAAGCCGATAAACAGCATCTTGAGATAAATCGACCAGCAAAAACTGTGACAGGCTACCGGCCAATAGTGCCACCAGCGCCAAGACCACAAAAGGCGCAATATCTGAGCGGGATGTTCCCTGTGTGATTAGCTGATTAATTAGCGCGATGAGTCCGGCGCTGCATCCGCCGCTCAGCAGTCCAGCTGCGATCGCACCAAATACCCTAATGCTAGACGCCCTGATCAGCAGCCAAACAACATCCATGCTGTTTCTATTGACCTCTAAGCGCAACAATTGGATCTAGCCGAGCCGCCTGGCGGGCTGGCACCACTCCAAAAATTAGGCCGATAGAGCCCGATACGCCAGTCGCTAAAACGACTGCGCCCATAGATACTGTTGGGTTCAAAGGGCTAAATACCGCAATCAAAAAAGCAGCGCCTGAGCCGACCCCAATGCCAATAAATCCACCGAAAACAGAAAGCAAGATAGCCTCAATTAAAAACTGAGTGAGAATAACACCCTGAGTAGCACCAATCGCCTTGCGCAAACCGATTTCGTGAGTGCGTTCAGTGACCGATACCAGCATAATGTTCATTACTCCAATGCCACCGACCAGCAGAGAAATACCAGCGATCGCACCTAGCACCAAGCTCAACCCCGCGCTCACTCGCCCAACCAAATTCTGTAACGACTTGTTCGCAAACAGTGAAAAGTCTTTTTTGCCATGGCGATTGGTCAAAATGTTGCTGACTTGGAACGCCGCTGTTCTTACCCCGGCAGCATCTGCCGCAGATAACTCCAGGAAGTCGATCGGAATGCCTTTTGGCGATCGTCTGCCATCTAATTGGGTCGCCATGGTTGTAATGGGCACGTAGGAATAGTCATCGTATCGAATGCCAAAAGAAGAGCCTTTCTCGGCTAGGACACCGACAATTTGAAAGTTAAAATCACCGACTTGAACCAGCTGTCCTAGCGCGGGCTCATCTTTAAACAGCTGCTTGGCGAGCGTTGCGCCCAGTACAATCGACCGGCTGCTCTCTTGAACATCTGCTTGGCTGATGAATTGCCCTTTTGCCATTTGCAAGTTGCGTACATACAGCATGCCAGGGGTCGTCCCGATGACTTCGGACTGGTTAGAGCGAGTCTTGTGGGTGAGCTGCTGAGAGCGATTGATTTGCGGGGCGATGGCTTTGACAGCAGGCGCCTGCTCGGCAACCGCTGCCACATCGTCGAGCGTAATGACCGGAAAATCATTGGAAAGGCCGCTCTCATCCCAATTGCCCCCAGCATAGACTGTTAGCTGGTTAGGGCCCAGCGCCTCTAGCTGATCTTTGGTGAAGTTCTCAGCGCCCTGACCTAACGCCACGATAGAGATTACCGAGGCATTGCCGATGATAATGCCCAGCATCGTCAGCAGACTTCGCAGCTTGTTGGCGCTAAGTGTACGCACCGCCATTTGAGTGTTTTCAATCAGGTTCATCGCACTTCCACATCGTACGTAGTCTTTGGTTAATCGGCTCTAGATACGCCTTCTAGATAAATCTCCAGGTAAGCAGAGAGACCATGCTAGAAACCGCCCGTGGTATCGACACCTTCAATCACTTGACCAGGTGGGGGTTCTATCAAGATGCGATCGCCCGCTTCAACCCCTTCTAAAATCTCTACCTGAGCCCCAGAAATAGTCCCTACTTCTACCGATTGAAAGGTCGGTGTCGCCTCGCCTTCGGCCAGATATACGCCCCGCTCTCCATCGGATTGAGTCACCAGCGCAGCCAGTGGAATCACTAGCGCATCTTCCACTGGCTCTCCGATAAAGGTTAGTCGTACCGTCATTCCCGATCGCAGCAAGTCTTGACCAGAGAGAATTTTGACCTTCACCTGAAAAAACGTCACCTGCTCTTCTCGGGTTGCCCGAGGCGCGATCAGCGTAATTTCTCCTTTGAAGGTTTCCGCTGGGTAAGCCGTGCTCACAATTTCCACGCTCTGACCCACCTTCAGCTTAGCGATACTCGCCTCTGGTACCTTTGCATCCACTTCTAACCCGCTAGAGAGTTCCGCAATAGACGTTGACGTCGCACCGTCGTCTGAAGAGGCCGCTGTTGTGGGGGTAACAAAGTCGCCCGTTTCAGCGAAGCGCCGGGTAATAACACCTGCAAACGGCGCTCTTACGATCGTATCGTCTAGATCAATCTGCGCACTCTCAAGGCCTGCTTCCGCCTGAGCAAGCGCGGCTTCTCCCTGAATAATCTCTTCTGGCCGGGTCCCATTTGTAAGGGCCGCTAGGGCCGCTTTAGACTCCTCTAGCCGCTGCGCCTCCGCCTTAAGATTTGCCTCAGCTTGAGCTTCTGTTGTGGTGTATGTTTCTAGCTCATTGAGCGAAATAGCGCCTCTATCTGCCAACTGCTGAAACCGAACCCGCTCATTTTGAGCCTTATTCAAGGCCGCTTGCGTTACGTCAACAGCCGCTTGCGCGGCATTAACCCTGGCTCTAGCCTGCGTAATCTCTTCACTGCGTACGCCAAATTGCCGCTGCCTTAAATCTGCTTGGGCCTGGGCTACGGTGGCCTGGGCCTGGGCTACTTCTGCCTGACTTCGACGGCTAACCATTCGGGCAATCACCTGCCCTTGCGTAACGCTATCGCCTTCTTGAATGAACAGTTCTGCAATCTTACCTGAGCCCTCTGGGCTCAAGGTTGTTGAACGCTCAGCCTGTACAACCCCACCCGCCAGAATCTGTGAGGCTAAGTCCTGCCGCTCAACCTGTATGGTTTGTTGGCTAGAGAGAATGTCGGCTGTTCTTTGTCGCTGCTGTAAATAAATTAAAGTACTGCCTGCAAGACCGATGGCGATCAGGCCACCGAGCCACAGCCCGATGGATTTGGTCCGTTTTGGTAGCTGCACTGTTGTCATAGGTCTGTTGGGTCAAGAACTTCAAACAGGCACAAGCAAAGTCAATCAGCGGAAGGAAAGCAGGTTACTTCTATCACAAGTAATAGAAGAGCGATCGCTCCTCACCGTATAGCGACCACATATAGCTATACATATATCTACACATAGCAGTCGCTTAGATGCATGCGACGACTGCTGACCACTTAGCTCTCTATGCAGCTTTCTCCATGCAGCGCTCTCTATCAGCGAAGGTTTAACTGATTGATCATCTAACAAGCTAAGTGGCGAAAGCTACAGTGGTAACTGTCACTATTTACCATGACATCTGTCATGCATAGCGTCGTCTTCTGCGGAGCGTCGAACGATCAAGATATCTTTGGTTGCAGAGGTAGAAAAGAAGCTAGCGGTAGAAAAAAGAATCGCAGGGACTAGCACGAAGCGAATGGTCAATCGCACCAGCCAGGATTTAGTCACCCAATCGCTTAACCGAGGACCGAGCTGAATTTCTGTGACAGGATTCATCATTGTTTGATTTCCTCAGGTTGAAAAGGCTCAAATTAGCCCATATCTGGAAGGGCTCAAATTAACAGGAGCTAGGTGGACAGAAGAGTATGGCGATCGCATTTATTGACTGGTCAGAATCTATTTCGTGAGCTTATGCGATCGCCAAGGAGAACTGGCAGTGGATGATGTCACTCGGTGACCATGACATCTGTCATTCCTTTTTAGGTGGGCCGCATTCTCCCTTATGCGATGAGGCACAATAAGCCTAGTAATGCGTTTTATGGGCTCAGATGGACACCGCTATTTTTGTTTCACCCAGAATCCAAAAAATTCTGCGCGGGATTGAGTGGTTTTTACTGGCTTACTGTACCTTTTCAACGCTATCTTCTCTGGCCTTCACCCATAGCGCGGTCGATTACGCTCAGCTAGGGCTCTTTGTCGGCACTGTCAGCGTACTTAGTTTTTTCTTTCCTGTACATCGACCTCTGTGGGTACGGCGTAGCTATATCGCTGTCGAAATGTTGATATTGCTACCCATCGTTCCACTGCCGATCAACGACTATCTGTTCTTTGAGCTGTTTGTTCTTAAGGCCTGTTTTTTACTCTCTCGTCGTGACGTTATTATTGTCGTTATTACAGCCGCTAGTCTCTCTTTTGGCCAGGTTGCCTGGCATCTACCTGCCATGATCGAGCGCTACAAGCCGACTAGCCTAGAATATTTTTCTCAGCCCGGACAAATCTTACGCGATGTGTTTCTTGAGTATTTGGTGGGCTGCACCTTTGTTGTTCTTTTTGGGGTTGTCTTTGCGGCAGAACAGCGTAGCCGTCACCGCGCAGAAGTGCTCTCTCAAGAAGTAGAAGCGCTGGCCACCAAGCTAGAGCGTACGCGCATCGCTCGCGATATTCACGATTCTTTAGGTCATTCACTCACAACGTTAGATGTACAGCTGGCCCTTGCTCAACGCTACAGCGAGACAGACGCGGCTGCGGCTAGCAGCCCTTCAGAGAACCAGATAAAGCTACAGCAGTCATTGAGCGCAGCGCAGCGACTAACGACGCAGTGTCTAGCAGAAGCCCGTCAGTCTCTGCACACGATGCGTGAACCGACGTTTTCTTTAGAAGAAGCGCTATCTACACTCGTCGAACAGATGCGCCAGTCTTTCGTGGTGAATTTAGAGGTCAGAGTGCGATCGCTGCCCCAGCAGCTCAGCTATCAGCTGTACTTAATGGCCAAAGAAGGTCTGGTAAATGTGCAAAAGCATGCACACTCTAGCCGGGTCAGCTTGAGTGTGGTCGCAACCGATGGGCAGTTGACCATGACCTTAGCTGACAATGGCTGCGGATTCGATGTGCATGCGCCCAGACCAGGTTACGGTTTGCAGGGGTTGAAGGAGCGATCTCAACTCCTCGGCGGTCAGTTCACGGTTTACAGCCAGCCAGATAGCAGTCAGTCCAGGCAGGGCACGACTCTACAAGTGACGGTTCCTCTCAGACAGCAGGGCAAGACACCTAAGAACAAGCTGTCCACCCTGTCCACCCAGCTGGCCTAGAGGCTTCTACGCTATACGAGAGTGGGTTAGAAAATGGCACTTCCTATGATTAATCTACTGCTGGTAGATGACCAAAATGCTTACCGAAATGGGCTAGCCGAGCTGCTGTCATTAGAGCCAGACCTATCGGTTGTAGGCCAAGCAGAGAATGGCGAAAAGGCGATTACGCTGACGGCTGCGCATCAGCCTGACGTCATTCTGATGGACGTGCGAATGCCTATATGCAACGGTGTAGAAGCTACCCGCGTCATTCACCAGCGCTATCCGTGGATTCGTATCCTGGTGCTTTCTACCTTCGATGAAGACGAATATATCTGGCAATCTTTGCAGTTTGGTGCACTGGGCTATCTGCTAAAAAGCACCCCGGCCAGTCAGCTTGCTGATGCGATTCGCGTATTGTCTCAGGGCTGTAGTCAGCTCGGTCCAACCATCGCGCCCAAAGTATTTGCTCAGCTCAATCCTGTACAGGTGGTCCAAGACGGAGGCGCAGACGGGCTGTTGAGTGAAAGAGAGCAGGATGTTGTAAAGCTGCTCGGTCAAGGTAAGAACAACAAAGAGATTGCTCAAGCGCTGCATTTAAGTCAAGGAACGGTGCGTAACCATATCAGTCGGATCTTGAGTGAGCTAGGATTGCGCGATCGCACTCAAGCCGCCCTCTGGGCCCAGAAGCACCTATAGATAAGCACCTGTAGACAAGCAACTGTGACAAACATATATGGACAATTAAGCCCACTGACACAGCAAAAACATACTAACCAGGCGGCCGATAGCCCTAACAGAGCGCCATTGATGTTGAAGTATTAAGCAATCTCGATACACACGATATAATGGAAATAGTGGCCACCTAACAAAAGTGGCTGACTGCTGATAAACCGTAGGTTCTCGCTATTTTCTATTACTGCATCACCGTCGCAAAGTACTTTCCCGGTACTCCACCGAAACACACAGGCCTTTCGCCCCGGTTATCGTAATGAAGCAAGACAATCACGCTCTCATCGACATTCTACGCGCCGCACAGCGTATAGAAGAATACACAGTAGATACGACCCTCGTTGATTTTTACGAGGACGTACAGCTACAGGATAAAGTCATGCGCCGGCTGCTTTCGATCGGCAAGAATGCGCAGTGGGTCTCTGACGTAACTCGTGATGAAATGAGTGCGATCGCCTGGTCTGAACTTAGTAGCCTAAAGAAATGGCTTCTGCAAGACGATCCATTTGTTAACGTTGACCAAGTGTGGTCTATTGTTCAGACTGAAATCCCCATCCTCATTCAAGTACTCGATCAGCTAGTAGCAGCCAAAGAGAAAAAACAGCTAGAGAAAAAGCAGCCATCTTTGGTGGGTGCGGCCTCCTGAGGTGGTTAATACCGGGTCTAGCGGCTCGCCTAACTGACGAGGCCTCGCAACTCTGCGCAAGTTGAGTTTTTGCATAATTTAATGTAGACAATATACGCCCCCTCTACTTTTCGAGTAGAGGGGGCGTATGTTGTCTGTCTATTAGGCTATCAGGCTATTAGGCCAGACTTCAGACGAGTCCATAGAACTTAGCGACGGGGCTCACGAGGCTTGGCTTTGTTGACACGCAAATCGCGACCCATCCATTCAGCACCATCAAGCGCTTCAATAGCAGCTTGCTCTTCGTCATCAGAGCTGAGATCTACGAATGCAAAGCCACGAACGCGCCCGGTCTCGCGATCCGTCGGCAGCGTCAGCCGCTTGACGGTACCGTATTCCGCAAAAACACCGTTCAAATCAGCTTCGGTGACATCGTAAGAAAGATTCCCAACATAAACACCCATAATCCTAAATCTCCAAAAATTGAACAAACTGTAGCCTTGGCTACTTGGCCACTTTTCTCTAACGATTGCCAAACGCTGCAGCGCTTTTCAAAAATTAAAACAAAGTAGCCTATCGAACATGAAAAATGAATTAAAAATCCGTCAAGAAAAATCTCTTAAGTCCAATTCTCTTAAGCCGAAGTATCTTGAACAATAAAAGAACAAGCCTTGAACTCTTGCGAATCCAAGGCTTGTCAATCTATTGAACTACTCAACACAATTGTTGAACTAGCAGACCTTTAACAGGTCATTGTTTTATTTTGCTCGAGTCTCGTAGTGAGGCTCAGCAAAAGAAGCTTAGCGACGAGGCTCACGAGGCTT
>ERZ1740058.1058-NODE-1058-length-15031-cov-7.137086_pt1 | contig 15031 bp, 8 predicted proteins | sample MGYA00581745_ERZ1740058 | MGnify/ENA primary metagenome ERZ1740058 (study PRJEB43018, sample SAMN04849742) | marine metagenome | isolation source: floating plastic debris | place: Pacific Ocean | collected 2008-08-30 | study: EMG produced TPA metagenomics... | reverse complement strand
GCGTATGATCTACTAAATGGCTCGATAGAAAAAGAGGGTTTGGATAAAAATAAGGATTATTTACTTTCTTTTTGGTGTAGCCATCAGGGTGCTGCGCCTATCGTTCTTCAGGTCAATCGTCGGATAATTGAAATCCCTGCTGATACAACACAGTACGTCTTTCTAAAAATCGGACACAAGGAGCGTATATCGCTTGGAGTGCGATTCTCTAATCTAGAGCCTATCCTGATCGATGATGTACGACTGCACCCTATGGAAGCAGAAATGACCACCTATACTTATGATCCTCTGATAGGTGTCAAGTCAGTAACCGACCCTAGCCACCGTACTGTACATTATCTTTATGACGGCCTCGGTAGGCTGATTGGTACACAAGATGATAATCGTCATTTTACGAAAACCTATAACTACCTTTACAAAAATGATCACTAGACTCAAAAACTTCATAGAAATGAAACGCTTATACATCGTTTTACTCCTTTTTAGCCTGCCCTTGTGGGTAAAGGCACAATCCCTTCCTATTGATGCACCCATCATTCAGGGGCCTGCTCAGGTATACCAAGGAGCGATCTGTACCTATACCATAGCAACCTCCAATGGATTTTTCGAAGATGTTGAACATTATACTTGGGAGTTGTCAGGCAAAGCCGTAGGAGAATCAGGAGATTTCGAACCTGTAGGAGAGATTGTAGCACAGCATGCAGAGGTAGATGAGCAAGCAAGCACGGTTTACCACACTATACAGGTGCGATGGTTCTGCTTTACTGGTCCTCGTTATGTCCATTTCTTCCTTGCAGACCAACATATTGATAGTCAAATAGTAAATGCCTTGGGGATGGAGCGCCTTATGGAAAATGTACCCCCTACCGTAATGGACTCTCTCACGCACGTACATCTCTGCCTTGAAGAGAGTGCTATTCCTCAGTGGGCCGTAGGTACGCTGCTTATGGAAATCAATAATGATATGCTCTATGATGGCTCGCTCAATACTGTTACGCTCAAGCTGTACGAAACGGCTACCAGCACCATACCCTTTTATGAAGAAACCCGCGCCAACCCTTACAGTGATTGGACCTACGACCTCTCTTCCCTAGAAGAAGAGAGAGACTACTACTTTGAGATCGTAGGAGTAACGGGATGTAGTACAGCGAAACATACCTTTAGCTGGCGCAAAACCATACAGCCCACTATGCCTACGCTCACTACTACCGCAAAGGCTTTCCGAGGAAGCCACTCCTTACTTACAGTGGCTCCACAAGAAGGGATTATTTACCATTGGTATGACAAAAACCTTCAGCTACTCCATACAGGGGAAAGCTACACTACCGAAAATCTACCCGTAGGAAAGGACACCCTTTATGTAGAAGCCGCCGTCGCTATAAATGGGATATACGCCTGTGTTTCTCCAAAGTTACTGATACCTGTTACCATTTGGGAGCTACCTGTAATATACAATAAGAGTGGCTCCCAAAGACGCCAAGGTGAAAGTGCTACCTTGGCGATTCGCCATACACATGACGGTGACGAATTTGAATGGCACGAAGGGCAGGAACAGGATGTACTCTCTTACACAGAAGAGCTGGAGGTATTTAAAGAAGAAAACTATTGGGTACGCATCACCAGAGAAGAGAGGGCTATTACTGTAAGCCACGACTTTATGATTTTTCGCCAAGATAGGAACTACGTGGTTGAAAATACCATACTAACTGACGGTATTACTTCACGTAATGCCACAGAGCAGCTCTCCATCAAAGACATCGACCAGCAGGTAACTTACTACGATGGTCTCGGTAGGGAGCTACAAACCGTGCATACACAAGGCACGGCTACGCAGAAAGATCTCATTACCTACCATACCTACGATGCCACTGGTAGAAAGACAGCCACTTACCTGCCTTACGCCACGCCTGAGCTAGGACGAGGCAGGTATGACAGCCAAAACGTACAAAACCAGCAAGCCTACTACGGTAGTAGTGAAAATTGGGACGGTGAAAAGCAAATTTACCAAACTGCTTACCCTTACAGCCAGCCCCGCTACGAAGCCTCGCTGCAAGGAAGGGTACTGGAGCAATCTGCACCAGGCGAAAGCTGGCAGCTAGGCAGCCATACGATACAGTACCACTACCGCTATAACCGCACCGACGAACTACGGAAATGGACATACGACTATGCTACTAAGGAAGTAAGCGCAAGCAGCTTTTACCCTGCCCACCAGCTACGTGTGGTAGAAACCACCGACGAGCAGGATAACCAAGTATACGAATACAAAGATACCGATGATAAAACCCTCTTACTAAAAACGGTGGCTGCAACAGATAGTGAGGGGGCTCCTACCGCTTACCACGAGACCTACTTTATCTATGACGACCTCCGCTTGCTACGGATGGTCATCTCACCCGAAGGGGTAAAAGCCCTCCAAGCCAATGGCTGGGCAATGAACGAAGACATCCGTACAAAGTGGTGCTACACCTACGACTACGATGAGGAGCATCGGATGATCGAAAAGCAACTACCCAGTACTGCCCCGCTCTATATGGTCTATAACCAACGTGATTTACTGGTACTCTCCCAAGATGGCAACCAGCGGGCGCGTGGGCAATGGCTTTTTTATAAATACGATGCGCTCGATCGGGAGGTGCTACAAGGACTGTACTATAGTGAGGAAAGTCGTACGCAGCTCCAAGCAGCAGCCGATACTGCCGCTTATCTTTATGAGCAACTCGAAGCCTACTCAACGGATGAAGTACATCATTATACTAATCAGGCTTTTCCAGTGCTGACTTGGCAAAGTGATAACACGCCCGTAGATGAATTATTGCTTATCTCTTATTATGATACCTATAACTTAGATGGTGATTTTAGTGACATTCCTGAAATAGCTACACCTGCCCACTATGATCCCCGTACGCAAGGCCTGCCCACTATTACCAAAACCAAGCTACTCGGTACAGACCAGTATACGACTGCCGCCAATTTCTACGATGAACACGGCCGTGTAACTACCCTACAGGAAACTGACCACCTTGGCTTTACCAACGCCCATACCTACGTATACGACTTTGTAGGCAGAATGACCCACGACCACTACCGCCGCTACAACGACGACACTACGCTGATCGCCACCGACCGCCGCTTTACTTACGACCGCCAAGGAAGGCAAACGCATATAGAACAAAAGCTTGCTCACGAAACTAGCTACCAACGTCTCGCTCGCTACGAGTACAATGATTTGGGGCAGGTAGTGCGTAAAAGTGTAGGGAGGTATGGTTTCGGTAGGTTTACCTACCAATACAATAGCCGCGAATGGCTTACCCAGCTAGAAGGAGACCTCGCTAAAGACGGTACCCGAACAGACCTTTTCCAGTTCTGGCTTTATTACGATCAACCTGACGGATTACTCCAACTGGCGAAAATACCCCAATATAATGGTAATATAGCAGGTATGAAATGGAAGAAAAACGATGTAAGTCATAGCTACGCTTACACCTACGACCCACTAAACCGCCTGACGAATGCCTATTACATTGATGACGATGCGTTGGTAAGTGTTACCAAAAGAGATTACTTTGAGGGGAATATACAATATGACGCCAACGGCAACATTACCCGCTTGCAGCGCAAAGGCATTATAGACTACCAAGCCGTAAGCAACCTCCCTACTTACGGACTAGTAGACGACCTGCAGTATAGCTACGAAGGCAACCAACTTAAAAACATCCGCGATGCAGCGGTAAAAGTCTCTGAATACGGCGACTTCCAAGATGGCAACGATGCTGCTACTACAGGCGCTGACGACTATGCCTATGACAACAACGGGAACCTGCTGCTGGATCGTAATAAAAAGATCGTAGCCATTGCCTACAACCACCTGAACCTCCCCAGCCAAATTTGCTTTGACGATAACTGCGAAGACCGTATTGCCTTCCTTTACGACGCTACGGGCAAAAAGTACCGCCAAGAGGTATACGAAGCGGGCAACCTAGAAAGCTACTTTGACTACACCACCGAGGCTGTCTACCACAACGACCGTCTGCTTTTCTTGCATACACCTGAAGGCAGAGCGGTAGCCAACTACTTGGGCGACTTTACGCTCCAACAAGAATACCATATAAGCGACCACCTCGGTAACCTGCGCTATGCCCTTAGAGAAACAGAAGATGCCACCTATATGGCCACGCTAGACAGCGACAACAACGAAGGGGGCTTCCGCAACCTGGCCGAAACCCGTAGCAGTGGCGGCTATATGGGGAGCAACGCCTCCAAAACCGATGCCACCCAGCCTGTAGGCGTTTGGAAGACGCTCCGGGTACAACAAGGCGATGCCTTGCAGCTAGCCGCGGTAGCCAAGTATACTAGTACCGCCAATAACAACCAAGGCACCCGCCTCAGCCCGATTTTGAGCAATATAGGTAATACAGGCGGTGGGGTAGACAGTGGCACCGAACCTGAATGGCTCTTGGGGATTTCGATTACCCCTGGTAGTAATGCCCCCGAAGCAGGCTTGCCCGTAGCGCAGCTCACGGCGGTGCTTTATGACGAAACAGGCCAACACGTACTCGCTACCCAAACCAAAGACATCACCACCGAAGCGCATAACGCTTGGGAAACGCTGACGCTAGACTGGGAAATGCCCCATAGTGGCTTGCTACAAGTAAGCGTGGTAAACGCCGCCGATGTAGCGGTATGGTTTGATAACGTGACCATTACCCACGAAACCACGCCGATTGTACAAGAAAACCACTACTACGCCTTTGGCGGCCCGCTGCAAGGCTTAGACGTAAGCGGACAGCCCAACCACGCTTTTACCTACAATGGTAAAGAGCGCATTAAAGACTTTGGGCTGGATTGGTACGACTATGGTGCACGGATGTATGATTGGCAGGCAGCGAGATGGTTTAATATGGATCCGTTGGCAGAGGAGATGGGACAGTGGACACCGTTTAATTATGGCTTCAATAACCCAATGCGTTTTATTGATCCTGATGGGATGAAGCCAAATGATTGGGGAATGAATCAGCAATTTCATTTCAATCATCATAATTATAGTGTAGATAATAATAGTTTTTCTCCTTTAGACGATTTTTACTTTGATGAGCAGGGTGAGTTAGATTATGTAGTACAGACTGCGAGAGCAGATAATTTTTATCAAGCAGATGGGCAAGGTGATTATCACGAAATTTCTATAAAAGAAGGTGGAGAGTTAAGTGAACAGGTGGAAGCTTTTAAAGCTTCTGGGGCTACGTTTGATAGAGGCGTTTGGAGTGCTAGTAGTTGGTTACCTAATGAAATGTTAATTGGAGAAGCACTGATCGTGTCAGGACAGGATATAATTCATAAAAACTCTAGACTTGCCAAATTTATATATCCGGGCAGTAGAGTAGTTAAAGATGCGACGAGTAATACTTCATTGTCTTCACTTGCAGGAAGAAGAGCATTAGGTGGGGTAAAGCCTATTCGTGTAGGTTTTCTTCCTAGAGCGATTTCTCTTGGTGGGCAGTTAGGAAGAGCTATTCCCTATGTAGGTTATGCCTTTACAGCCTATGATATAGCTACATTCCCTTGGCAGGATGCTTTTAGAGGAGCAACCTTTCAAGGGGCTTTTAATGGTATAAATAAGGTAGAAGATAGAACGAACCGAGTATTAGGAACTAGAAATTGGCGGGTATATCCTAATTATAGATGGTAAGAAGAAACTAGGTGAATTTACAACCTAAATTTGATATATGAAGAAAAGAGAATTAAAAGATGTGCATCACGAAGACCTTGATGGAATGATACTACTGATAGAACGTTCTTTTGAGATTGAATTTATCGATAACGAACTCTCACGAGTGAAAACTTTTGGAGAACTATTAGATGCTGTAAAGAATAAAATTTCTTTAAAAGAAGTTGATGATTGTACCACACAACAAGCTTTCTATAAACTTAGGGACGCTCTTTCATCAGTTTTAGAGGTTAATAGAGATGCTGTATTGCCCAGAACCCTATTAACTGATCTTTTACCAGTACAAAAAAGACGAACAAAACTTAGAGATATTGAGAAGGTATTAGGTTATCGTTTGAATATCTTAGAATTACCAAACTATCTGAAAGTTACTTTTATCATATTATTTCTGCTGTCCCTATTTACCATTACGCTTAACTGGTGGTTGGCAATCTTGGGTGCTGTAATTAGCATCATAGGACTACTTTTAACTTCTTTGAGAGGTAGTATATCGGTTAAAACAGTGGGTGAGTTAGTGAAAAAGATGACGAGGGAGAACTACATGAAGTCTAGGAGGAATGTCACCACTTTCAATAAAAGCGAAATTGAAAGAGTGATGATTGATTTGTTCAGTGAAGTACTTGAAATAGAGAAAGAAAGATTAACATCAGATGCAAAACTACAATGAGTATTGTACTAAACTTAGAGAAATCTGCTCTGAGTGTGATCTGTTGAAAATAGAACTATGAGCGAAGATAATATCAGTAAGATTATTAAATTCATTCCTAAACATCTTCCCGCTAGGTCGTAAATACTTGCGACCTCATTTTGCACTAGCATTTCCGAATGCGAGGCTTGACGTACAGTAAAGTATGTATGAAGCAAGGTAAGTGTTACAGTTCCCGCATTAAAAAATGCTGTTGTAAGAAGTGATCGCAATGCAGTTGCGACCTAGCAGATATTTCGTCTATTCAGAAAGACATACAGAGGTAAACTGGAAAGAGAAGCCTGCTCTCATTGCATATACAGGAGGTTTGGTAGATGTAAACCAAAGGGTTACATTCTCTGTAAATAAGGATGGTAGGTTTAAAGCTTATATAGGTCATGGTACTTACCCCTCAGTAGAAATGACTGTTAATGGTAGTATGTACTATCAGTATTCAGCTCAATCATTCACATTTTCACACGGTAATAATCTTAGTCTGAGTGGTATTAATCCTGCTACAAAAATTAATGCTCTTGTGACTCAGCGTATAAGCGACCAGTTGAATAGTAAATATAGAACAACAAATAGAGCAATTTTTAAAGGTTTTACAGCAGCACCAAACGGCTGGAACTATTCACAACTACAATGGAAAAAATACTAAAATTGCGGTTACTCATTCTTTTTACTCTAGCTACTATGCTTTTGAACTGTTCTTCTATCACTAATAAAGTGATGATATATAAAGCAAAAGAGCAACAGGGTTGGTTTTTCATCCTAATAGATGATAAAAATGAACAGAACTATGATAAGCTTATCTTTGATAAAAAACAGGTTGTCTTGATTAATGAGAAAGATATAAATGGAAAAGAAATTATTCTTTTAGAAGATAAGAAGGATGTAAGTAATAGAGCAATCTATATTTCGTCTGGTAAGTTTCACGAGCCAGATAAAAATATCTTAGTAGAATATGTGCAGTTTTATTTTCCCTCAAAAGCAGAAAAAAATAATAGCTCCGACGATAGAAAAGTAAGAATCGACAAAATTGGAGAGAGTAAAGAACTCATTGAAAAATTAATCTATGAATACCCAACTGTACATAGAGAAGCAGATAAAGATCATAATTTGCAAAAAGAAGAAGAAATTACTAAAGAGATAGAAGAAATGCTGAAAGAAGACGATAAATGAACGTAGGATTTTATCAAGAGGTGCTCTTTGTTTCTAACTCTGGTGCATACCCTTCAATTAGAACCACCTGAAGTAGCAAAAACGATCATAAACTTGTACCTTACTTATGTGGTGAAAGCGCTTAAACTAAAAACTACCTAAATTAGAAAAAATGAAATGCCTATTTACTTACTGCCTTTACCTATTAATGATACTTAGCCTTTGTACCTGTAAAGATAAAGAAGATCCAGTACCCACTACCTTACCAGAAGCTACCCAAAGTGGTAATAATACGCTTGGCTTTATGCTAGATGGAGAGCGGTGGGTAGCACGAACTACTGGTACTGACTTACCTATAAAATGTAGTTATAAGCAAAAGAAATTAGAGATTGAAGCCATGTTAGTAGATTCAACTCGATTTGACATTCTTACTATAAATGCTACTAATATAGACAAAGAAGGTTTATACATATATGGGGATTCTTCTCAAAGTGAAGGAGGCTGGACGGCTCGCTTCTTTACTGCACCAGAAGTTTGTTTTTATACAGTTTCCCCTATCAAAGTAGCTACCTTGGAAATTACCAGACTAGATACTATCCAAGGAATTATTTCAGGAAATTTTGGATTCACACAAGTTTCTACTACTTGCCATACAGACATAGAAACTGACCCAGAGTGTGTGAAGTTGTGTCGAGATGCTATTATCACCGAAGGTCGTTTTGATGCCCTATCTTTTCCTTAAATGTTCTTTTTTCAATTAAAAAATATCTACGGACATTTCGCTTTGCCACGTTGTAGAGTATACTTGGTGTTACCTGCTCGCCAAGTGCCTTTTTGTGCACGATCTTGTGTGATCCAATATTGCCCTGTGCGCCCATCGTCATAGTTCACTTTTACAATACCCTTCCCTTGACCTTCCCAATGTACCAGTTACCCGTATTTTTACCCTTCTGTTCATCCTGCTAGGTAGCAAGTGTTTACTACCTAGCAGGAAGCCTTAAAGCGTTATTTTTTTATTGAAATTCTTAGGGAAAACATCAACTGATCATTACTTGAGATTGGTTTAAAGGATACTTTTAGTTTAATAGTGATTTAATGATAGCGTAAGACGAATATATGAGCTACTAGCCTTACTGAATGGTAGTAAATATAATGTTATAACAATGCTAAACTTATATTATACTTATTACGCTTTATTCATCAGAAATATATTTGGTTTTCGTCTGTTTCTCAGTATATTTAATGCCTTATTAATTTAAACAACACAGAAAAACTAAACACATGATTCAATTCTTACAGCTCAATATTAAGGGAGTGTTATGTTGTTTATTGATGTATCTCACCTTTAATGTTCAAGCACAGGTACAACTATCAGAAGGTACAGACACCCGACAACTCAATAAACTCTCCAGAAAGTTTAAAGAAAAACAAGAAGCAGCTTATCGGCAATTCCATCGTTTGGTGAAAGACACCGCTACTGACCAACGATCTGCTCGCTTTATGAGTAATTCATTGATTTTAGGACTTGAAGGGATAGATTTACAGGGTAGACCTATTTATAACGAGATTAATAGCAATGTTGGGGCAGCTAATACGACTAGAGCCAGCGCTTTATGGACAGGCGGACAACTAGGACTTGATCTTAACGGTGAAGGTCTAACCTTTGGCGTCTGGGAAGCCTTTGATCTAACTTCTACTGGTGCTGAGGTAGCAGCCGTACTGCCTTCACATCAAGAGCTAGCCGGGCGTGTAACGATCAAGGACGGTGCCGTATTGCCCGATGGTTTTGGCGCAGATCACGGTACACATGTAGCGGGTACGTTAGCAGCAGCGGGCATTGTCGGAAATGCTAAAGGAATGGCCTCTGCTGCCTTGATAGATTCTTACGATGTAAATAGCGATGAGGCTGAAATGGCTACTGCTGCTGCTGAAGGCCTTACCCTCTCACAACACTCTTATGGTTTTACAGCTTCCGCCTTGGATACTACGCTTCGTGGTGCCTATGCCATTAATGCGAGTGAATGGGATCAAATTGCCAATGCAGCTCCCAACTACTTTATAGGAAAGTCTGCTGGAAACGCCGGTAGCACAGTTAGTAACAGAACATTTCCCACAGGATTCAATATCCTTACAGGCTCTTCTACATCTAAAAACGTTATGGTAGTAGCCAACGCTGCTATAGTAAATAACTATACAGGGCCAGAAAGTGTGGTGATTAGACCCTCTAGTAGCCGTGGTCCTACCGACGACGGTCGAATTAAACCCGACATCACAGGAGCAGGAATAAATATCTATTCTTCCACAGGCGTTTCTGATGCCTCTTACGCCTTCCTTTCAGGCACCTCTATGTCTGGGCCTAATGTAACTGGCACCGCTGGATTACTCCAGCAATATTGGAATCAGCTTTTCACTGATCAGCCGCTACGCTCAGCCACCTTGCGAGGGCTGATTATACACACTGCAGATGAAGCAGGGCCTGAACCTGGACCAGACTACACCTTTGGTTGGGGATTGATGAATGCAGCACGTGCTGCTAATCTATTGACTTCTGTAAAAGACGAAACTACCAATCCCAAACATCTGATTGAACAACGTACACGTACAGAGGGAGAAGAAGATTATACCCTCGACGTAGTAGCCTCTGGTACAGAGTCTTTGCGTGTAACGATCGTTTGGAACGATCCTGCAGGACCTAGCAAGGGTAATTTTACTGATTTACCCACATCTGACGACTTTACCCCAGATTTAATAAACGATTTAGATGTTCGCATCATCGATAATACAAGTGGTGAAGCTGTAACCTTTATGCCTTGGGTCATGCCTTTCCAACTAGATCCTGATAGTAACCGTGATAATTTGGCTACTCAGGCAGCTACGCGTGGTGACAACACACGTGACAACGTAGAGCAAATCTTGATTCCTAATGCAGTACCAGGGCGTACCTACACGATAATAGTGAACCACAAAGGAATCTTGGCACAACCACAAGAGTATACTATCATCATTAGTGGTATTGGTGGTACAGCACTTACTCCTTCTGGCGCACTTGAAACAGGCGGTGCACGCATTGATGCCTTCTCTTTTGGAGAGCTGAATAGTACATCTGCTGACGAATGTGCCACCTACAGAGATTTTACGAAGTCAGATGAAAACCCAGCAGGTGTGGCAGCAGGGCAAATGGTTTCGTTGAGTGTCACTTTAGGTACCTGTGATACAGATGCCGACAAACACGTACGTGTCTATGCAGACTGGAATGGTGATGGTGACTTTGAAGATGATGATGAACTATTAGCTTCTTCTACAGCCCCCGTCAATGGTACAGGCCTTGCTACGCTCGATAATGGCGAGGTATTGATTCCTAATCTTGTAAGGGAAGGACAGCTTGTGTTGATTAGAGCAATAACTGTGGAGACGACTGATGTTACTAGCATCGCACCTACAGGTAATTACGATCGTGGTGAAACCCAAGACTTTCTAGTAAGTATATTAGCACCTTTGACAGATGTAGGAATAGAACGTATTTTTCCTCCACAGAGTAATGTTTGTGTTGGCGCTACAGTACCTTTAGTAGTAAGGGTACGTAACTTTGGTTCTGCTGATGTAAGCGACGTGCCTATTGTGATAGAAGTGAATGATACAGAGGTATTTACAGTTGCCCAACCTGATGTTATTTCCGCTGGAAACTTTCTAGATGTGTTAGTAGGTGACATTACTGTACCAGATGGAACGGAGTTTTCTATTGATGCACGTACGGACTTAAGTAGTGACGTACTTGTTGATAATAATGCCGTTGCATCAGTAACAGTACCTGTTTTAGAAGCTTCAGTACTTAATGCAGCTAACGCCTTTTCTTGTGGGGCTGTACAACCCACTGACCTCTTAAGCCTAACTGCTGAAACAGGTAATACTCGCGATGTTGTGGGATGGTATGATGCTCCTATGGCAGGTAACTTATTGGCTTTAGGTAACAATACTACTATTACTAAGGCAGAAGCCGATGCTCTGCCAACAACCAATACAATTTATGTAGGATTGAACGAATTTGAGGTTACCAACGTAGGACCAGCTACACGCAATACCTTGGGCAACTCATTTAATAACAATCAAGATGTTGGGATGGTAGTAGAGGCATTGACGCCTTTTATCTTAAAAAGTGCAAGATTATACGTAGTTCCCACTGAAGATACACCAAATGGTGGAGAGAGCGCTCCTGTAGGTACTACGGTTGGTTCTATTACTTACACGTTGATTAATGAAGAAGGTACCATTGTATCAGAAGTAAACGTTCCTTTAAGCGTATCTCCAGAAGAGGGCGCTCAATATGACATAGGATTACCATTTCCTGAAGAGGGCATATACACAATTGTACCTCAATTCAATCATTTAGGGGCTGCACCTACTTTTAACTTAGCTATCAACTTTACACCTGGTGCTAATTTATATCCAGTGAATTGGGGCGATATAGCAAGAGCGCTACAATCACAATTTGCTTCGCCCGATAATTTCTCAGTATATCACTGGTTTTACGATTTAACACTGACTGCTCAAGGTTGTGTCTCTGATATGCGTCAAGCAGTAACTATCCAACCCAGTGTTATCCAGACAGCTAGTATTGAAGCAGCAGCTACTATAGTATGTGAAGGTCAAACCACTACACTTTCTGCCCAAGAAACTGACGCTAACTTGAAATACCAATGGCAGCGTCGTTCAGGTGAAGAGGCATTCACAGACATTGAGGGCGCTACCAGTGCAAATTTCGAGGCAGGACGTGTAGCTGACAATGCCCTCTTTGAAGATGAAATAATAGACTACCGAGTAGTTATAGAAAGAGAAGATGATGGATGTGATGCCATCTCCGATACGGTTACAATTGCTGTATTGCCCGTCATAGCCAATGTGTCTGTTGTGGCGAATCGTTCTCCTGTCTTTTGTGAAGAAGAGACAGTGAGTTTAACGTTAAGTGCTATTACTGGTGTATCTCCAGCACTGCTTCTTTATACTTGGTCACGTGATGGCACTGTCATCGCTACTGAAGAAGGACCAGTTTTAACTGTGACAGAACTAGGTGATTATACAGTAACAGTAGGTCGTATTGATGGAAATTGTGAAATAGTAAGCGCTTCCAATACAGTACAAGTGACGAATATCAATCCTGTTGTTGAAACCTCAGACGTTGATGCTTGCCCTGATGCCACGGTAACTTTGAATGTAAATACTAATGTAGGCGATATTTTCTGGTACGATGCTGCTACAGAAGGTAACTTTTTGGGTACTGGTACTATGCTTAATCTTGCAACTACTACAGAAGAGCAAATGGTGTATGCAGCGGTCAACGATTTTACTGGTACGTTAGATGCGCCTAATCTAAATGAAGGAGTCACTCCATTTGCCTTTACAGGTGGACGTATGTATTTCGATGCAGAAGTACCTTTTGTACTCGAAAAAGCTACCATTCGTGTGCAAACGGCTGGAACAATGACGGTAGTTATTGTTGATAAAGATTCTTCTAATGCTACTATTGCTTTGCAAACCATAGATGTCACGCCTGATGTTAGTGAATATACACTTGACTTGTTTGTACCTTACGCGGGCGAGGATTTCGGTATACAGGTAGTGGCCTTTGGAGAAGGGGCAAGTGCTATTCTGCACAATCAAATAGGATCAGTATCTTTTCCCTATGAAATAGAAGGCGTTGTATCTATTACAGGAAATAACTTAGATGATCAGACAGCATTCTACTTTTATCTCTATAACTGGCAAGTAAGTGCCGCTGGATGTGCTACTGATGAACGGCAAGCGGTTACTATTAAACCAGCGGAGCCAGCTACTGCGATCCTAAGCGGAGAAGGACAAATTAATCCTGATAACCCGCAAGTAAGCCTTAGTGTTGAATTGACGGGTGCAGCCCCTTGGAGCATTACCTACACCCGTGATGGAGGAAACAGTACCGTAATTGAAGATATTGCGACCTCTCCTCATACATTTAATGTAAGCGAAGCAGGTAGCTATGCACTTGCGACTGTAACAGATGCGAATAGTTGTGAAAATGGAACAGTAAGTGGGTCGGCTGAGGTTACAGCAGGAGTAGTTACCTCTTTAGCAGAGGGCTCCTCACAAGGCTTCACTGTTTACCCTAATCCAAGTAGTAAGCAGGTAGGCGTAAGCATGCCCAGCAGGCTATTTGGACAAGAAGTGACGATCCGAATGATGAGTAGCACAGGAGCAATAGTAGGAACATACCAAACTAGTAATGCTTCATTATCATTGGATGTATCCAAACTACCCAAAGGCATGTACTTATTATTGATAGCGGTAGGAGAGGAGGAGTACCAACAGCGTTTGATTGTAAATTAAAGGTACTGAAAGTATTTTGATTGAGAAAGGAGTCTAATAGGCTCCTTTCTTTTTTTACAACAAAGCTTGCAGAAGTAATCAGAAAATAGGATTTTGTTAATAAGAATTTTCTTTATCAAATAACCTATGAAGCCAGTCATCTACTTTACCACTTTTCTAGTACTAGCGGGGCTATCCTTATGCCAACCTAAAAATAGCATCCAGCAACAAAAACCAAGCGTACCGATATCCCAACAAACGCCTCCTAAAATTTCAAAAGCCATGTGTGAATCTTCTATCGAGCAAGGTATTGCGGGTAAAGTCATTTGGGTAGAAGGAGATCGAATGCCCTCAGAAAGTATTGATGGGAAACCCGTAAGAGAGGAAGCAGTAGGCATTACACGTGAAATACACGTATACCCTTTGACTAAAATGACGCAAGTACAGGTAGTAGAAGATGTTTTTTATACCAATTTTCCTACAAAGCCCATCGCTACAACGCTCTCAGATAAACAGGGATGTTTTGCAATAGCGCTTAGTGCAGGAAGCTACACCTTAGTGGTAAAGGAAAAGAAAGGTTTTTATGGAAATCTATTTGATGGGGAAGGACATATTTACCCTATCACAGTGAAGCCTAACGAGGCTACAACCATACGGTTCAAGGTAGATTATATGGCTAGCTATTAAAGACCAAAAAGAGCGCTCATAGAGAAAGCGCTCTATACAGTAGGACAATCAGGGTAAATAATACTTAATCACCCAAATAATTGGCAACGCCTTTAATGAATTGGATACCTCCAAAGATAATCGCCCCCCAGAATATAAAGCCTATGTTAGCAATGGTGACAACGATGCCTCCAACACACCACAAGGCGCCATAGAGCATATCTTTCTGTCCATTACCTTTTTTAGCTTGATACAATTGCCTAGTGATGTTATTCACAACAATAGTAGCGCTTTCTTCATCTAGCCCTTCTTCCATGAGAATTTGTCTTACTTCTTGTGTTGTTTTCCCCTCTTGTGTATGGAGTTGTATCGCATACTTGTAAATCTGATCTACAAGCTCCTGTGTACGTATCCCATTAAATAGGACCATATTTACGCCACCATTGCAGGTGTTTTAT
>ERZ1740058.1057-NODE-1057-length-15038-cov-10.044984_pt1 | contig 15038 bp, 14 predicted proteins | sample MGYA00581745_ERZ1740058 | MGnify/ENA primary metagenome ERZ1740058 (study PRJEB43018, sample SAMN04849742) | marine metagenome | isolation source: floating plastic debris | place: Pacific Ocean | collected 2008-08-30 | study: EMG produced TPA metagenomics... | reverse complement strand
CTACGACCCTGTTCCCTAACCCCTCTCCTGCCCATCCACCCGCTTCCCCACCATGACTTCCTCTGTTGCCACCCCTTCCCATTCCCCGCCGCCCGCTCAGGCGAGATCGCGCCAAAAAGTCCCAGCGCTGGCGCTGGTGGCTCCTTCGGTCATTGCGCTCGTGCTCTGGATGGTGGTGCCGCTGGCGATGGCCATCTGGTTTGCCTTCCAGCGCTATAACCTGCTACTGCCGGAAAATCGCGAGTTCGCGGGCCTAGAGAACTTTACCTACATTCTCACTGACCCAGCCCTGTGGGTTTCCATTGGCATCACGCTGGTGTTGGTGGTGTCGGTGCTGGCGATTACCATCGGCCTGGGCACCCTGCTGGCGGTGTTATTTAATCAGGAGTTTTTCGGTCGGGGCATTGCCCGCGTGCTGGCAATTTCGCCTTTTTTTGTGATGCCGACGGTCAGCGCTCTGATTTGGAAAAACATGCTGATGCACCCGGTGAATGGGCTCTTTGCCCAAATCACGCGGGGGTTGGGGCTAGGGGCGATCGACTGGTTTGCTGATTTTCCGCTGATATCAATCATCATCATCGTGTCGTGGCAGTGGTTGCCCTTTGCCCTGCTGATTTTGCTGACCGCCATTCAGTCCTTAGACACCGATCAAATGGAAGCCGCCCGCATGGACGGGGCTAAACCACCCGCTCTGTTCCGGTTTATCGTGCTGCCCCATATGAGTCGAGCGATCGCCGTAGTGGCCATGATCGAAACGATTTTCTTCCTTACCCTCTTTTCGGAGATCTTCGTCACCACCGGGGGAGGTCCCGGCATCGCGACTACCAACCTGGCCTACTACATCTATCTCAAAGCGCTGCTGGAATTTGACGTGGGCGGCGCTTCAGCAGGCGGTTTGATCGCTGTCGTGCTGGCCAACCTCGTGGCAATTTTCTTGATGCGCAGTGTTGCTCGTAATTTGGATACCTGATATGGCTTCCCAAACCTCTCGCCAATGGCTGATTACCCTGCTGGGCTGGCTGGTGGCCTGCCTGCTGTTCTTCCCGATTTTTTGGATGTTTATCACCAGCTTCAAAACGGAAGTCGCGGCAGTGGCCACACCGCCTCAGCTCTTCTTTCAACCCACGTTAGAAAATTACGTCGACGTCCAGGCTCGGGCCTCTTACTTTAACTTCGCTTGGAATAGCGTCGTGATTTCTCTGGGGGCGACGATTCTGGCGCTGCTGCTGGCGATTCCAGCGGCCTATGCCATGTCGTTCTTCCCCACTAAACGCACCAAAGGCACCCTGCTGTGGATGCTTTCTACCAAGATGCTGCCTGCCGTGGGGGTGCTGGTGCCGATTTACATCCTGGGTCGAGAGACCGGACTGTTGGACACCCGCATTGGCCTGATCATCATTTACACGCTGATCAACCTGCCCATTGTGGTGTGGATGATTTACAGCTTTTTCAAAGAAGTCCCGAAGGAAATTCTGGAAGCCGATCGCATGGATGGCGCTTCCACCTATCAAGAGGTGGTGCATGTATTGTTACCGCTGGCCCTGCCGGGAATTGCCTCCACTGCGCTGCTCTCAATCATTTTGTCCTGGAATGAAGCCTTCTGGAGCCTGAATTTGACGACGTTTGATGCCGCGCCCTTGACCGCATTTATTGCGTCATTTTCGAGTCCGCAGGGACTGTTCTGGGCCAAACTATCGGCCGCATCGAGCATGGCGATCGCTCCGATCTTGATCTTTGGTTGGGTCAGCCAGCGACAACTGGTGCGAGGTCTCACCTTTGGGGCCGTGAAATAGAGGTAGATTTCCCCCTTGGGCCACGCTGGGCGGCAGCTCTCCCCTAGCTGTTGCCACCTCCCTGCATCAGGGAGGCAAGGGAAATCTCCGCTTTAACTCCGTTTTAATTCCTTTACGAGTGAATGACCCATGGCAACCGTCACCCTTAGAGACATCCATAAAACCTATACCGACCACGAAGTCATTAAAGGTGTTGATCTCGACATCGATGACCAGGAATTTGTGGTTTTCGTTGGGCCTTCGGGCTGCGGTAAATCGACCCTGCTCCGAATGATTGCGGGGCTAGAGGATATTACCTCAGGCGAACTGCTCGTCGATGGCGAACGCATGAACGAAGTGTCCCCTGATAAGCGGGGACTGGCCATGGTGTTCCAAACCTATGCACTCTATCCCCACATGACCGTAGCCGAAAACATGGCCTTCAGCCTGCGTTTGGCCGGAGTCCCCAAAGCCCAGCGCTATGAGCGGGCTAAGGAAGTTGGGCGAATTCTGCAACTAGAGCCGCTGCTCGATCGCAAACCCAAGGCCCTTTCGGGTGGCCAGCGGCAGCGGGTGGCGATCGGTCGGGCTCTGGTGCGCAATCCTAAAGTCTTTTTGTTTGATGAGCCGTTGTCCAATTTGGATGCGGCCCTGCGGGTGAAGATGCGGCTGGAGCTTTCCGGTCTGCACGAGAGCCTCCAGTCCACCATGATTTACGTTACCCACGACCAGGTAGAAGCCATGACCCTGGCGGACAAAATTGTGGTGTTGCAGGGTGGCGTGGTGGAACAAGTGGGCTCCCCTCTAGAGCTGTATCACCATCCCCACAACCTGTTTGTGGCCGGATTCATTGGCTCACCGAAGATGAACTTTTTGCCTGTGACCACCACCGCCGTGCAAGATTCGGCCACCGCCGTACGCTTACCGGGGGATGCCGTTGTAACCGTGCCCGTGCAGCCGAAGACGCTGAAGGTGGGCGATCGCGCCACCCTGGGCATTCGCCCGGAACATCTGCAGATTGATGCCGAAAATCCCACCCTCCGAGGCGAGGTGCTCGTGGTTGAGCGGCTGGGGGGAGCCACCTACCTGTACGTCAAGCTCCTCGGCGGCGATACGTTCATCGTTCAGGCCGATGGCGACAGCCGCGTCAAGGTCCACGATTATGTCCCGATTCACATTGATGGCACCCTCTGCCACCTGTTTGATAGCGCCGGTCTCGTCATTCCTAAAGCCGAGCGCCATCGTCTTACCCTAGAGCACCCTCCTGCCCCCTTAGAGCACTCTAATGACCAGCAATCTGACTCCGTCCAGCCCCTCCCCCGCGACCTCCATCATCCCGCTGACTGAGCGATCGCTGGGCCAATTACCCGCGCCCGTACGAAAGCCCCAGTACGATCGTCGCGCTGTCACCCCTGGCATCGTTCACATTGGCGTTGGCGGCTTTCACCGGGCTCATCAGGCTCTGTATTTAGACAACTATTTAGAACAGCACCCGGACAGTGGTTGGGGCATCTGCGGCGTGGGTCTACTGGAGTTTGACCAAAAAATGCGCGATGTTCTGGTGGCTCAGGGGGGGCTCTATACCTTGGTGGAGCGATCTCCCGACCATGACACCGCCCGTGTGATTGGCGCGATCATCCGGTATCTGTATGCTCCAGAAGATCGCCAGGGCGTCATCGACACCTTGGCTGATCCCCACTGTCGCATCGTCACGCTTACCATTACGGAAGGCGGCTACTACGTCATTGAAGGTAGCGGTGAATTTGACGCAAATCATCCGACCATTCAGCACGATTTGCAAAATCCTAATGCCCCCTACGGGGTCTATGGCTTTTTGACGGCGGCCCTGGAGCGACGACGGCAACAGAGCATCGCGCCCTTTACTGTGCTCTCCTGCGACAACATTCAGGGCAACGGCACAGTCACTCGCAAAATGCTGCTCGCCTTTGCTCGCCGACAAAATCCTGATCTAGCGGACTGGATTGCCGAGTATGTGACCTTTCCTAACTGCATGGTGGATCGGATTACCCCCGCAACGACGCCCAGCGATCTCCAACTGGTGGCCGATCAGTTTGGCCTCGAAGATGGCTGGCCCGTGGTCGCAGAACCCTTTTTGCAGTGGGTGGTAGAGGATTGCTTCTGCAATGGCCGGCCCGACTGGGAAAGCGTTGGCGTACAAATGACCGACGATGTGCATCCCTACGAGATTATGAAGCTGCGGCTGCTCAATACTAGCCATCTGCTGATTGGCTACCTCGGGTCGCTCAAGGGCTACACCTATATCCATGAGGCCATGGCCGACAACCAGGTTCGCCACGCCGTGGAGCAGCTGATGGAGGAAGTCACCCCAACCCTGCGACCCGTCCCCGGCATCGACGTGAGCCAATACAGGCAAACGCTGATAGCACGATTCTCGAACCCTAAAATTCGCGATCAGCTGTCTCGGCTCTGTCTCAACAGTTCTGCCAAGCTTCCCAAGTGGATGCTCGGTTCCTTGCGCGATCAGCTCAATCAAAAGGGTGCGATCGTCTACCTGAGTTTCACGGTGGCAGCTTGGTTTCGCTACCTCAACGGCCAAGATGATCAGGGCCGGGCGCTGCGCTTAGACGACCCCATGGCCGATGTTCTGACAGCACGGGCGCAAGCTGGCAAGGCCGATCCGACACCGCTGCTCGATCTGACGGAGATTTTTGGCAATTTGCCTCAGTCACGTCGCTTCGTTGAGATGGTCACAGCGCACTTACACCAACTTTATGAAGTAGGCACCCAGGCTACCCTCGTCAAGCTCCTGCAGCCCTAGGGCGCGTCCTCAATTCAATCCAGAAAGCTTTGATGATGGACAACCGCGCTCGCACCCCATTGGCTCATACCAGTTCTGCAAAGTCGCGCGACAGATCGGAGATCTCCCGCTGTCGCCGCCCCCTTTGACAAGTGGGCTATACACCTTTTTGAGGTGTAGCCCAATTCATTTTTAGTGTGCCGTCCAAATTCAATTGATTGCTCTAAAAAATAGAGTTCCAAGATCCCCGGTTTCTGCCGGAAAATTGGCCACTGACGAGTCATCACGAAGAAACCGGGGATCTGACGACCCATTTTTATCCTTTGGGGGTGTCACCGCCGCGTCATGGACGATTGATATCACAAGCCGCAGTTTGATCAAGCCATTTCAGATGACTGAAATCGCAATTTGACAGGCTTTTGACTTCCGCATTCCGACTTCCGCATTCCGACTTCCGCATTCCGACTTCTGCTGTACAACCACTGTCACCAAACTTGACTAGGTGGATGAGGCTGCTGGCATTCTCGAATGGTTGAGATCTGAAATCGCTTGCTAACCGCAAAGTAACGGTAACCAACGTTACATTCTGTATCGACGGAACGACCCGCTCTCAGAAAGTATGAAGCTTCAGCAAATGCCGAAGGGCGATCGCTCCTCGGTATTTGATTGAGTCACTACCAGCAAATTCTCGAAAATCCGGCCCATAGCGCGATCGCCGATGATTTCTCCTGAGCCAGACGGCAATCTAGATTTCAGCGACCCCGCAAAGAGTTGATGAAACCCCAGTCCTTCCACGGATCTATTTCATCGATTCTGAATAGCCTAAAGACAGCCGACGGTTGACTGCGGAATTTCCCGATCCCTCAAGATTTTTTGTTAAGGGCGTGAGCAGTCCTCAGTTCACGAGTCAAGCGCGGCAGCAGGGCGAAACATCACCACCCCTTTATCGGTCTTGGAAACAAGCTGCTCTTGAGAACTAATTGCCATGCGAGTACTGCCTACACCCCCTAAATCTGTACCTTCGACCGCCAAAGTTCCTGTCGTTCCGAAAAAAAGGCCCCTCCCTTCGACCGCCAAAGTTCCTGCCGTTCCGAAAAAAAGGCCCCTCCCGCCGACCAGCAAGGTTCCCGTCGTTCCGAAAAAAAGACCTGAACCGCTGAAGCTGCCAACCTTTACACTGACGATTGCCTGCGACCTCACCTTCTTACTAATGACCACTGGCGCTGGGTTGTTGATGTACACCCTAGTCGTTGGCGTCTGGCCTGCAGCTCAAAGCTCTTTAGAAAAAGAAATGGTGGAATGGATGCCCTTTTGGGCGCTGACCAGCACCGCCGCCTGGTTTTTGCTGACCGACGGCCTGCGGCACTGGCGAGCCCGTGGCCCGTTGCCCTTTGATTTGGCACCTGAGGCCGCACAGACACTGTATTGGCAGCGATTTGAAATGATGGTGTGGGCGATCGCCTCTCACCTCGTGTTGTTGTGTCTCTGCTTACTGATGCCCGATCAGCCGCTCATCTCTAAGCTGTTTCTCTCTAGTATTGTGGCGCTAGTGGCCCTGGCTGCCCGCAAAAGCGTGCGTTCCCGCAAAAACGCTTTCGCCGCCTCAATGAGCATCTTTTCTGCCGCCATGCTGATGATCACCATGGCTGGAGCATTCATCTAATTTAGGCAAGTTACCCTGATGATCAGACGCGATCGCAGCACTGGCGATGGCTAGTCCTGCACTAGATACCGTCACCCCAATAATTACGCTGCCAGGGTAACAAGCCGCTGACGGGCTCTATTCACTCAATTTCACAGCGAGTCAGGATTCACAAAAGCCCCATGGGGTAAGGCACGTCCCGTGGTCGTGCTAACCCAGGCTAGCCCTTCGCTGGTGCCAATCCACACCTTATTGCCCGTATCGGGAGAAATTGCTAGGGTTTGCCGTCCGGGCAGGCCCAGCACTTGCCCAAAGATCTCACCGTTGTAAGGATTCATCGTGCTGAGTTCGGCATCGGTGCCAATCCACAATGCTTGATTTTCATCGAACGCCAACGACTGCACATTTTGCCCCACCATGGCAGTCACTTGTCGAATCAGGCTGCCATCTTCGGGTGTCACCACAAACAAGCCTTCGGGCGTACCGACCCACAGCGCCCCTTGAGCATCACGGGCGATCGCCTGCACCACGCCGCCGGGGATGTCACGCACCACTCGGATTTCCGCCGCGCGCGCGGTATCGACTTGGGTCAAGCCATTTAGCGTGCCGACCCACAGGTGACCGTCATCGTCTAGCGTCATCACATTAGCGCTGCTGCCCGATAGCTCTTGCATCGTGGTCATTAGCTGCCCTTGGTCGGGGCTGACCATGGCCAAACCCTGATCGGTGCCCACCCACAAAAATCCTCGGGTGTCGATCTGCAAAGACAGCACTCGGTTAGAGGGCAGCGATAAATTTTGAGCGGTGACTTGATTGGTGCGCGGGTCAACGCGCACGAGCCCAGAATAAGTCCCGGCCCAGATGCGCCCGACCCGGTCTTGAGTCAGGGCACCAATCGTTTTGTCAGGCATCGTCAGCCGGGCCTGGATCTCACCGGTTTCGGCATTGATGCGAGCAACTTGCCCTTGCCAGGTGGCGAGCCAGAGGCTGCCGGTAAAATCTTTTTGCAGCGCTGGGACGCGGTAGTCAGTGACCAATCGCTGGCCGATCAGCAATTCCGTTGAAGCAGCAGTTGTCGTTAGGGAACTTGCATCGCCGATCGCCGCCCCTTGTGGTGCGTTGGCTATCATCCCGGTCGGCACCGCGATCGCCCCACCCATCAGGACTGTTGTTGAGACCACCAGACTGCTGATCCCGAGGCTAGTCTTTAACCACTTCATCTCCGTCACCTTCTGCTGAACGCTCCCAGCCGTTTGCCCTAAGTGCGCTGGCTGACAGATAACTCTTACCGGCTAAAGGGTACAGCAGTTTTTAAAAAACGGAACGGAACCGTCAGTTTCCACGGTACCGGCTTCATCTCAATGCTCAGTGATTCGGATTCCCAATGCCATCTGGCCAATGCCAAGGAGCCAGATTTATCGTCTCGTTTCAGAAAATCGATATCACTCACCGCTTCCGCCCTCACCCTGACCCATCCCTCACCGGAAGCCCTCTCGCCCCCTCGCTCCCCTGCCCCTGCATCTACCCGTCTGCCCGCTTGCTTCTCCCCAATCAACCCAACCCCTCCAAATCCAACACCAGCTGCGTAAACTCCACCTCAGAGGACAACGGTTCTAGATTCGAGAGCGTCAGTCCCAGCAGTCGTACCTTTTCGTGAGGATTGCGATGTTGATGCAGCAGGGCCTTACCCAACTGCGCGATCGCGGCAAAATCTCGAATGGGCTGAGTTTGCGTATGGTTGCGAGTGACTTGGTGATAGTTGCTGTACTTGATTTTGAGGGTCAGCGTACAGCCGCCGCGCTGTTGGTCTTGCACGCGTCGGGCCACCCGGTGCGCCACTTGAGTTAAGGCGGCTTCCATTTCTGTCAGCGTGACCAAATCGGGGGAGAACGAATTTTCCGCGCCGATCGATTTACGAATCCGGTTGGGGTTGACGGGGCGATCGTCCTGGCCCCGCGCTGCCCGGTAATAAAACCGCCCCACTTTGCCAAACTGTTTAACCAGGTCGGCTTCTGACCACTGTCTCAAATCAGCCCCAGTCGCGATGCCCAACTCGTGCATTTTGTTGGCGGTGACGCGGCCAATGCCGTGAAATTTGTCGATGGGCAAGGTTTCGATAAAGGCCGCGGCTTGCTCCGGTCGAATCACATAGAGGCCGTCGGGTTTGTCGAGGTCAGAGGCAATCTTGGCGAGAAATTTGTTGATCGAAACCCCGGCAGAGGCCGTGAGCTGGGTTTCATCACGAATAGCTTGGCGAATCGCCTGGGCGATCGCGATCGCGGAGCGCTCCCCCACCAGATTTTCCGTTACATCAAGATAGGCTTCATCCAGTGACAGCGGTTCGATCAGATCAGTGTAGCGCGCAAAGATCGCCCGCACTTGCTGCGAAACTTCGCGGTAGACCTCAAAGCGCGGGGCCACAAACACCAAGTGGGGACACCGTTGGCGGGCGATTCGCGCTGGCATTGCCGACCGAATGCCAAACTCACGGGCCTCATAGCTCGCCGCCGCCACCGCTCCGCGCTGCTCAGGCGTGCCCCCCACGACGATCGGTCGCCCGCGATAGGCCGCATGGTCACGCTGCTCAACTGACGCGTAGAACGCATCCATATCAATGTGGATGATTTTTCGCCGGGTTTCCATGGCTTCGATGACGACCAGGGGCCACTTTCAATCCTAGTCGCGCGATCGCCCCATCATCACCCTCAACATCGAGAGCTTAGTCTGCACCGGATTATTAACAAATTGAATGGTGCAGGAGGCGGTTATCCCTGACGAGGTTGGTCTCAGCCATCCCTCCCCTAATCACCTATTTTGCGCCCTGACTCCCGCCCGCGCGTGACAGGGACTGGGTTCAATTGAGTCGCGATCGCTCAGCAGTCTTCTGCCAATCGCCAACCCACCTAAAAATCTGGGGCCGTTCCACCGTTGGCTCATCACGTCCTCAAGCCGACAGAAATTACGCAGCCAAATCGTCTGATCCCATACTATTCCTAAAGATTTTGCATCGGATTAAAGCAGTTTTAGCGTATTGCGGCGACTTTCCACAATGAGTAATCAAAAGTCAAAATCTCGACACCTCTGAGACAATTCATCAGGTCGCCCTTTATGCCACAAACAGGACTTATTCTTATCGATGAAATTCCGATGGGCTCTATATTTTTGTCTTCAATGAGAGCCTTGAGGTGCTTTCTCCAAAGGGGTTGCCGATCTGAGGTCGAGTCTTGAGTGTCGCCAAATTGGGAAAGGGAAGGCTCAATCGATAAACAATCTTTACTAATTCAAAAATGTCGAAAAAATCCGATAAAGTAAAAGCACTCTAGAGACAAAGATAGGTGGAACTCTTGCCTTTTCAGTGAGTCTCATCAATAGTCTGAGCTGTTACCGATTGATTAAGGAAGCGAGTTAAATGACTGATTTCTTGGATTGTCTCAAGCACAAATATGCCTATGTAGCGATCGGTGAATTTAAGCCCGGTTGTTTTTCAGAGGCGCGTCAACTCTATGAAAAAGCCGTTTCTACCTACACCGACGGCTTTGAAGGTGCGTACCTATTGCAAGAGCCCGACAGCGATCGCGGCATCGCCATCATTCTGTGGGATAACCCTGGTGATATGGAAGCTCATCACAACAAAACCTACATCGAGGCTCTGAGCAAAATTTCTCACCTGTTTGTGGAGCCGCCCAAAACCGCCTTTTACGAAGTGTGCAGCGAAATCATGCCGATGCTGGCGGTGGCCATGGCCGGGGCTAAAAATAACTAGCCGACGAGTCCATCAAGCCCACTCGGGTGAGACACCACTCGCCGCTCTTGTCTACCGAAAATAGCACTTTACGGCAGAAGTCTAAGACGACCATTCCAGTTTCTCTGCCCCATGCTCCCTAGCCATCGGCAATAGTGGGTAAAATCGCGCCGCAGTCTACTCGTCCCATGAGAGTTCCGTCGCTAGCCAGGGCGATCTGGCCGGGTGTTGGGCTATACGGCTTGCTGCTTGATCACTAATGACGTGACGATGCCGAATCCCTGAGCCGGCCACTGACAATGACCGATGCTGCTGCTCAGTCCGTCAGATCGGCCCTCCGTGGCAACAGACAAACCATAACCCCCTGGAATCGTCGTGTTTTACTGTAGCTAGCGATTTTAGGGCAACCGATGGATGTCTCAGTAATTGGGGCGAGTGGCGACTGCGGTCGAGAAATTGTTTCACAACTCGTCGCCATGGGCCTGCTCACCCCGACGGAACGGTTGCAGCTGGTGGGACGAGCCGGGGGGCGCAGCAGTCAGATTTTGTATGGGTTGTGTAGCGATCTCAACGATGCCTACGCGGAAACCGCCCCCATGCTGGATGTCGCGCTCACGCCGGAAGCCATTGTGGCTGACGTCATTGTGATGGCAGCGGGAGCGACGGTAGGCGGTGACCTGACCTCTCGGGCTGAGTTGGCGTCGATCAACCTGCCCATTTTTGAACGCTATGCTCAGGCGATCGCCCGCGATGGCTATGGTCACGAGGTGGTGATTATCGTGACCAATCCCGTTGAGCTGGCGGTTGAGGTTTTTAGCCGACACCTCGGACGGCGGCGGGTGATTGGGGTGGGCGCCTACTCCGATTCGCTGCGATTTCGGCGAGAGATTGCCGCTGACTTGGGCATCCGGCGACAGCAGGTGCAGGGCTTCATTGTCGGTGAGCATGGTGAAGGCATGGTGCCCCTGTGGAGCAGTGTCCGGGTGCACGGCATGATGACCGAAGAACTGCAGGCCGTGCGGCGTCAGCTGCAGCGCGATCGCTCAGTCAGTCAGTTCCCCTCCGAGGTGGCGAACGCTAAACAGACCCTGATGACCTATCTCAAACAGGGCGAGATTTTGCCGGCTTACCGCTATGTCGATGAGCTGCCCCCCGATCTGCGCGTCGTGCTGAAACCCTTTGTCACCCATAATTCGGGGGCTAAAACCGTGACCGCAACCGCGAACGTCACCATTGATCTGGTGCAAAATCTGCTGGCGGGTCGTGAAGTCGTGATCTCAGGCCAGGTGCAGCTCGATGGCGAATTTTATGGGCTGCGCACGCCCTTGGGGGTGCCGATTGTCGTTACCTCGGCGGGGTGGTCACAGGTCGTCCCCCTACAGCTCTGGGCCGAAGAGGCGGATCTGCTACAGACGGCGGCGGCCCAGCTTAATCGCCGCCTGCAGGAGGATTTAGCCCATGGCTGAACAACGTTGGGTCTTTGTTGTCCGCGCCCTCGATCGCCCCGGCACCTTAACGGCAACGGCGGCGGTGTTTTCGAACCGGGGGGTGTCGCTAGAGAGCATTTTGGCCAGCGGTATTGCCCCCACCACGCTGGAAAACGGACGGCTGATTCTGATTTTTCGCGCCACTGAGGCCAAGCAGGCGCTGCTGCAGCGAACGCTAGAGCGCCTGTCGATTATCTTTCAGGTCGATGCTTACACCTACGATGACGAGCGGTTGCGGGCGATCGCGGTGGCGAAACTCAGCTCAGCGGCGGCGATCGCGCCCACTGCCGACTATTCTGTGGAAACGATTGCCACGACGGCGTCGGGTCGCATCGTTATGCTGACCGGCGCTCCGGCGGTGATCGAGACGGCCATCAGTCAGCTACGGGGACAAGACAGTTTGCAAGATGTGGTGGTGTCTTACATCACGGTGTGAGCGGCTGCATACCCCTGGTTGGGTAAGACAGGTTGCAGTCAGTCAGGGGATTGCTATGGTGGAAGCAGCGATCGCGGCGACAGCCCGGTCTATTGCCACTCATTCACGGCCCATCGATCCCAGCGCTATGACTGACAACTCTACCCTCGAAACGCCTCAAGCTGAACCCGAGCCCTCAGCATCGACTGTTGAAACAGCGCCCTCGGAGCCTACACCGGCAACCGCCCCCTCAGAGCCCCCGCCCAGCTTTGTCAAGCTCGCCATGCGCAACATGGTGCGCAAAGGCGGCAAATCTTTGTTCCATTTCGCCCTGACTTCCGTATCTTTGATCGGGCTGATGGTGGGGCTGGCCTATCTCACTCGCTGATCCGGCGATGGCGACCCCCACGGTAGATGTGGCCTTGCTAGGCGAATCGCTGGCCGCCGTTAGCGCGATCGTCCCGGCCGATCAATGGCCTGCTTGGCTGCAGATCTGGCTCACCCAGCTCGACCCCGATCACTCTCCCCTCAGCACCTATGAACTGAGTCTACAGTTCACCACTGATGCCACCATCACTCAGCTCAACCGCGACTATCGGCAGCAAGATCGGGCCACCGACGTGCTTTCTTTTGCAGCGTTAGAGGATGCTCCCCTGCCGCCCGAAGTGCTGGCGACGATTCCCGTCAATTTGGGCGATATTATCGTCTCAGTCGAGACCGCTCAGCGCCAGTGCGAGGCCCATGGCCATTCTTTACCAGAGGAGCTAGCTTGGTTAGTCGCCCACGGCCTGTTACATCTGTTGGGGTGGGATCATCCCACCGAAGCTCGCCTGCAAGAGATGTGGGCCTTACAGCGATCGCTCCTGGCTCAGGTCGGCCTTTCACTTCCCGCCACGGCCTACACAATCGATAATTGATGGTCAGTGACTGGACTGACGGCAAGCGCCGGGAGCCGAATTTATAATCTTTTTTCTTTCCCAGAGAATCAATATAAAACCAGCAACAAGTTTTGCCCCCTCGCCCCCTCAGCCCCCTTGCTCCCCTGTCCCGTCGCCCCTATCGCTCCCTTGCCCTTTTCCCCTCGCACTCCTACCCCTCCGCACTCCCCATTCCCGACTTTTACAGCGGAAATCCACCCCAGGGTCACCGCTTTAACCGGCGGACTGAACAGTCTCGGGACTAACTTGTGGACTATGCTAGGGCTGCAGAATAGCTTTAACGAGACCGCTGAGCGCGATCGCGATCGCTCCCTTCCCATCCCCTGACTTGTCGAGTGTTCACGACTTTTATGCCGACACCTTCCTCTGTTTCAGACTCTACGCCGGTCAATGGCAACCTTGATACCGTGACCTCGCCAGAGCGGGTAGATGCCTTTAAAGTTGCCCATAATTTAGGCTCCAGTTTTTTGTATGCCTGGCAAGGCATCTACTACGCGCTACGAACCCAGCGTAATTTTCGCATTCATGCCCTGGCCACCGTTGTCGTCATTAGTGCGGGCATCGTTCTCCGATTGCCGAACGTCAATATTGCCGTCTTAGGCCTGACCTGCGGCGCAGTTATGGCGCTAGAGCTGATCAACACGGCATTAGAGGCTGTTGTGGACTTGACGGTAAAACAGAGCTATCACGAACTCGCTAAAATTGCGAAAGACTGTGCCGCTGGGGCCGTTTTTGTTGCCGCCCTAACCGCGATTTTGGTGGGAATCTGTCTGCTCGCGCCCCCCCTATTCATCGCCCTACAGCCCTATCTCTAACGCTTCTGACGCTAAGGAACCCTTTGCCATGATTGTCGTGATCGACAACTACGACAGCTTTACCTACAACCTGGTGCAATATCTGGGCGAACTCGGCAGCACCCATGCCGTCGCCCAAGATATTCGGGTCTATCGCCATGATGAAATCACCGTCGATGAGCTAGCGGCGCTAGCTCCCGATGGCATTGTGATCTCACCGGGGCCAGGTCGCCCTGACGATGCCGGTATTTCCTTAGAGGTCATTCAACGGTTAGGGCCAACAGTGCCCTTACTCGGCGTTTGCCTCGGGCATCAAAGTATTGGACAAGTATTTGGGGGACAAGTCACCGCCGCCGCTGAGCTGATGCACGGCAAAACCTCCCCGATTCACCACACGGGCAAAGGCGTTTTTCGAGGGCTGGAAAATCCCTTCATCGCCACTCGGTATCACAGCTTAGTCGTGGCCTCAGAGACCTGCCCCGATAGCCTGGAAATCACGGCTTGGGTGCAAGACGGCACCATTATGGGCGTCCGCCATCGCGAATATCCTCACCTGCAAGGGGTGCAGTTTCATCCCGAGAGTGTGCTGACCAAGGCGGGTAAGGCGCTCCTGGGCAACTTTTTAGCGGATATCAAGGTGGCGATCGCCGTTGCTTGAAGTGAGATTTCAACGTCGCCGCGAATCGGAGTTCCCCCAAGCTGCCCTTTTATCCCTTTTCTGGCTGTCGGACGCGTTTAGCGTTGGCGGTCGATGACTCCTCAGCGAGGATCGGTGATTTGCCGAGCTGCGTAAAGTTTATGGTTAGGTTTTGGATCTGGCGCGATGAAGTCCTAATTGAGACAGAATTTAGCCATAAATCCCACTTTTAGGGCATTTTTGGATACTTTAGGGCATTCTAATAACCATATTTAAGGTGAGTTTAAGGCAGGCTGAACTTGACTGTTGGTGGCTCAGAAAATGGGGTGTCAATAGCGACCATGCAAGTCTGAGATCATTCACTTTTTGCCAGACATTAAACCGTCAACGCGATGGTGTCCCCTCTGCTGTGGAAAATTGATCACAACACCTCGTCAGTGTCTGTGAAGGCAATCCGGCACCAGTGGCCAGCGATCGCCAGGGCCAAGGGACGCAAAACAAAAGCATGATCTTTTGTATAAATAGATACTTTCAGCTTTTCCAGGGGGAACGCTAACCAGTTCAGGGGAAACGCAGGGCCATGATGCTCTTGAGCGCAGTCAAATTGTCAATGGATAAAAGTCAGCCGCAATGAAGTTGCCTAGTCTGAACTTGAAGCAGCAAATCATGCTGATGGTGGTGGTGGCCAGTACGTTGCCGGTGCTGGCGATCGGGGCAGTTACCCATCAGGTCGCCAATCGAGTTTTGATTCAACAAAACGAGAATGCTCAGAGGGCACGAGCTGACGATCTCCAGCGCACGATTTATCTATTTATGGAGGAACGAGAACACG
>ERZ1740058.1056-NODE-1056-length-15052-cov-7.573581_pt1 | contig 15052 bp, 9 predicted proteins | sample MGYA00581745_ERZ1740058 | MGnify/ENA primary metagenome ERZ1740058 (study PRJEB43018, sample SAMN04849742) | marine metagenome | isolation source: floating plastic debris | place: Pacific Ocean | collected 2008-08-30 | study: EMG produced TPA metagenomics... | reverse complement strand
CACCCGCTCTTGGGCGTCCGCGTTGCTGATCAACCACTGTGCGCCCATGACCTCGTCGCGCACATCGTCGAGGATGTACGGCAGCTTGGATCGGTCGATGAGTGCCGTGGAGTAGCCCAGTCCGGCGGCGAGCTTGCCGAGCGACTCGATATCGTTGCGATTGAACCCGATATCCGAGATCAGGAACTCCATCGGGTCGACCAATGGCTCGGGCCGCTCGATGGAGAGACGCTCGTGGCCGGTGAGCATGAGGTCGTACGCCAGCACGTCCCTGCCGCCGGCGAACGCCGCAACACACGCGCGGAGATACGTCTCGCCCTCGCCCGGGCCGAGACGGTTGATCGACTGGGCGGCCGCGGCCCGCTGGTCGGGAAGCATGCCGCAGCCGTTCCACGCCAGATATGTCGCGAGCACGCGCATCGCGGTGCGTTCGATCGAGCCCACACGATCAGCTGGTCGCTCCGCAAGCACCTCGGCCATGTGTGTCATCGCACGATCGAGAGCCGGGTCTCCCACGACCGGTGAGCCGAGTACGAGGCCCAGGGCCGGTCGGCCGCGGAGGCGGTCACCAGAGCTCAAGCGGCTCGGGTACCGCCCTAGTAGTGCCGAAGTCTCAAGCACGCTTCGAAGGACCTGTACCGAGCCTTCATCACTCCAATCGAACGGCTCAACCGTGACGATCGCGGTATCGAGGCGGGCGGGGAAGAGCGACGCGTAGCTCAGCGGGAGGGCGAGCGACCAGTCGTGCCAAGCCGCGGGGGCCTCGGGAGCTTCGGCGATGTGGAGCACCACCGAATCACCGGCGGGCGGGTCTTTGATGAGTGCGTCGAATCCGAGGCGGCGGAGCCGGGCGGCGTCGGCCGCGCCGCTCCACGGCGAGAACGTCAGGTCAAGGGCGCCGGGTGTATCGGTCAGCGCCTGGAGCTGGCGATCCTCGAGGCTCGCGGCGATACGCAGCGGCCGAGAGAGCGACGCACCCGGCGTGCCGGAGGCCTCATCGAGGCGTTCGAGCCAAGCCGGCAGGGCACCACCGGTGCTCGAACGGACGATGGTGAGAAGGCCGTCGGCAAGATCGGCCATGGCTCGTGCGGGAGCGGGCACCGGGCTGGGCGCCGACGCCGGCACTTGCTGCGTGATGCCCTCCGATTCGAGTTCGATCGCGTCATCGGTCTCCGAGTAATCCAGCTCGGAGGCCTCTGGCTGGGCTGGCGCATTGTCTTGTTCGATCTCGATCGGGACGGATGTCGCGGGTGCTTGGGCTCGGGTTGCCGCAGCCGGGCTGAAGATCGCATGGTTTGTGCCGGTCGAGTTCGCCATCAGGCGGACGAACGCGAAGCGACCGCCGACTACGGCCCCCATCATCCAAAGACCAACGGGCAGGCCCAAGAAGGTGGCGCCGAGCCACGAGGCTCCCAACAGCCAGGCCGTCAGCACAAACGCACACGTGCCGACGACCCACGCAAGCCCGGAAACCGCCGTGGTGTCTTGGTCGGGCCTCCCGGCCGTCCCCCGCTGCAACCGTTGGAGAGTGTTCATCGCCTTTGTCATCGGCGGCATGAGGCAGCCCACACGCGTACGCAAAAGCCGGTGCGGGCGATCCGCACCGGCTCTCATGGTGCTGCGGTCTGCGCTGGCGATCCGTGCGTGTTATCCGCCGCTTGCGGGCTGGATTCGCTGCAACGCCTCGATGACGTCGGCGGGCTCGGCTCGGTTCCGATAGTCCGCGTCGAGGAACGCCCAGCGGATGACGCCGTCGCGGCCGATCACGTAGGTCGCCGCAAGCGGCAGCTCACCGGAGTCATCGCCGTTGTACGCGCTCAGGCCGAACGCCTGCTCATAGTTCGCCTGCACGCCCTCGGTGAGCTCAAAGACAACGCCATACTCGCGAGCGACACCGTTGCCAACGTCGCTGAGCACCTGGAACCCAAGGCCCTCCTTCTCGGCCGTCGACAGCGTGCGGTCGGGTAGCTCGGGCGACAACGCCACGAGCGTGGCGCCGAGGGCTGAGAACTCGTCCAGCCGCTCCTGGTAGGCCCTGAGCGTCAGGTTGCAATACGGGCACCAGCCGCCACGGTACCACAACAGGACCACGGGCCCCGACTCGAGCAATGAGGCCAGCGAGACCTCCTCGCCGGTCTGGTTCGTGAGCGTGAACGCAGGAGCCTGGTCCCCCATGGCCTTCGCGTTATCGACCACGCCCGCACGGACAACGGCCTCGATGCCGTCCTCGTACAGCGTCTTGATGGCATCGGGAGCCCGCTCTGCGAATCCCGCCCGACGCTCCTGGAGCTCGGCCGCGAGGGGGCGACCCGAAGTGGGAATGACGGGTGGGGTTGCGACGTCTTGCTGCGGTGTGCTGCTCTCGCTCGTCATGCTCTGGGTTCCTTGGGCTTCGCCGCCGGCGGCATCGGATCCCGACTCGCCGCAGCCGGTCGAAAACGTAACAGCGGCGAGGGCGGCCAGGCCGATGCTCGCGCGGATGATCGTTTGCTTGTCTTGTTGGTTGCTCGTTTGCATGGGTCAGGGTACGAGCATGCGGACAGCCCGTTTATTCCCAGCCCAATTTGGAGCAGCGCTTAGCGGCGGAACCACGACGTGATCGCGTGGATCGTCGTCGCGCGACCCATGGCCGAGATCGACTCGGTCAGCGGGATCTCCTTGGGGCACACCTTGACGCAGTTCTGGGCGTTGCCGCAGTCCGAGACGCCGCCGGGACCCATGAGGGCGTCCAGGCGCTCACGCTTGAGCTGCTTGCCGGTCTCGTGCTCGTTGAAGAGGCGGGCCTGGCTGATCGCTGCCGCCCCGATGAAGCTCGTGGGCCACTGGCTCTCGTCTTCCTCGAGGTTGTACTGAGGGCACGCTTCTAGGCAGCAGCCGCAGCTCATGCAGGTCGAAAGCGTGTACCGCGTGCCCTGCTTGTCGGGGCTCTCCTTCGGGCCGGCGCCGAGGCTGTACGACCCATCGATGGGCACCCAGGCCTGGACACGCTTGAGTGAATCGAACAAGCGCTGGCGATCGACCCAGAGGTCGCGGATCACCGGGAACTTGCTCATGGGCTCGAGCGTGATCTCGTCGCCGTCATTGGGCGCGATGTCACTGATGAGCGCCGAGCAGCTCTGGCGAACGCCGCCGTTGATCAGCATGGTGCAGGCGCCACAGACCTCTTCGAGGCAGCCCGAGTCCCAGACCACGGGCGTGGTCTTCTCGCCGTCGACGGTGACCGGGTGCGCGGCGATCCACTGCAAGCAGCTGATGATGTTTGCACCGGGCTCGCGCGGGACATCGAAGGCTTGCCAGTACGAGGGCTTGCCGGGTCCGTCGCTCCGCTTGATGCGGATGCGGATGTGCTGACCCTTGCTCGCGGTTTCTTGTGAAGCGATCATACCGAGGCTGCTTCCTTCGCTGGGGTTTCTGTCTTCGCCGGCTCCTGCTTCTCGACCTTGCCGTAGGTACGGGCACGCGGCTTGACCAGCTTGGTCTGCACATCGCGGTAGCTGACATCGTGCTGTGCCGCACCCTGGCTCTGAGCGTTGAAGCTCGCGACCGTGGTCTTCAGGAATCGCTCGTCGTTGCGATCCGGGAAGTCCAGGCGGTAGTGCGACCCGCGGCTCTCCTCGCGGAGCAGGCTGCACTTGGCGATCATCTCGGCCATGATGAGCATGTCGCCCACCGCTCGGCTGTAGCTGAGCGACTGGTTGGTCCATGCGGCCGAGTCGGGCAGGCGGGCGCGGCTGAACCGCTCACGCAGCTCGGCCAGCTTGTCCAGGCACTGCTTGAGCCTGGGCTCGGTCTTCACGACCGTACACGCCGCTTCCATCTCCTCGCCCATCTCCTTGCCGATGAGGTAGGGGTTGGTGTCGTCGCTGACCTCGGCCCCATCGACCGTGTCGATGAAGCGGGACATCTTGGCCTGCTCGGACTCCACGGCCGCGTCGTAGAGCCCCTGATCTATGCTGTCGATCGGTCGCTCGGCCGGGTCGCCCTGGGTCACGTAATTCGCCACGCTGACGCCGCAGTAGAGGCCGTCGAAGATGCAGCTGAGCAACGCGTTGGCACCAAGGCGGGTCGCGCCGTGGTATGCGAAGTTGACCTCGCCGAAGGCATACAGCCCCGGGATGTTGGTCATCATGTTGTTCGGTGCGCCGAGCGCCATGCCCTGGCCCGGCTGCGCGTCAACCGGCGCCGCCATGCCGGGCTTGTGCTCGCCGTGCTGGGTTCCGGGCGTGTACGTGCCGGGCGTGTACTGGGTCCATATGCCACCCATCGAGTAGTGCACGGCCGGGAAGATGCGCATGGGCGTGTGGCGGGGGTCGTCGCCGGCGAACTTCTCGTAGATCTCCATGATCCCGCCGAGCTTGCGGGTCAGGTAGTCGGGGTCCTTGTGGGTCAGGTCGAGGTAGACCTGGTTCTCGCCCTTGACGCCCATGCCCTCGTTGACGCAAATGTCGAAGATCTCGCGCGTCGCGATGTCGCGGGGCACGAGGTTGCCGTACGCCGGGTACTTCTCCTCGAGGAAGTAGTACCGCTCGTTCTCGGGGATGTCACTGGGCTTGCGATCGTCGCCCTTCTTACGGGGCACCCACACACGCCCGCCCTCGCCGCGAGCGCTCTCGCTCATGAGGCGGCACTTGTCGGCGCCGGGGATGGCCGTGGGATGGACCTGGATCATCTCGCCGTTGCCGTACCAGGCTCCGGCTTGATAACACCGGCTCGCAGCACCGCCCGTGCAGATGATGCTGTTCGTGCTCTTGCCGAACACGAGCCCGCACCCGCCGGTGGCCATGATGACCGAGGCGCCGCGGAACGAGCGGATTTGCATCGTGCGCATGTCTTGGGCGACCATACCCACGCAGCGGCCGTCACCGTCGAGGCCGTCAACCTCGCCTTCGATGATCGGCCAGAGGAACTCCCAGAACTCGTACTTGCGCACAAGCCCGGACGCCTCGTACCGGCGCGTTTGCTCGTCGAGCGCGTAGAGCAGTTGCTGCCCTGTGGTCGCTCCCGAGAAGTGCGTGCGCTTGAACAGGCTTCCGCCGAACAAACGAAGGTCCCGCTGGCCCTCGTTCGTTCGGTTGAAGGGCACCCCCATGCGGTCGAGCAGGTCGATCACCTTGGGGGCGAAGTTGGCCATCTCGAGGACCGGTCCTTGGTCGGCGAGGTAATCGCCGCCATAGATCGTCTCGTCGAAGTGCTGGTACTCGCTATAGCCCTGCTGGCGGGCGACCTCGTTGCACGCGTTGATGCCGCCCTGTGCGCACACCGAGTGGCTGCGCTTCACGGGCACCATGCTGAAGAGATCGACCGGGATCCCGGCCTCGGCGATCCTCACGGTTGCGGCAAGGCCAGCGAGGCCTCCACCAACCACGATCACGCGTTGCTGCTGTTGCACGATTCGGCTCCCCGACAGGCTTCTAGTGAGCTGCTGTCTATTCGAGAAGTATCGGTCACGGCGGCCAAATTTTCAAGGAAACCTGAAAACTGTGAAAACCCGTAGCCGATAGGAAAACTGCTTATTCGCCGCCCCCGCTGCCCGTTGATTGTTCGGGCTGGGGGTCGGCGGTCTCGATGCCCTTCTGCTCCACATACGCCTCGTACTCGGCCTCGCCGTACTTCTCGATGAACATCTGTCGCTCGATAAGGTGGGCCTCGTCGTAGTCGAGCGTCATCGTGGCGATCAGCGAGGACCAGCCCGCGAGCATCAGCCCGGCGCCCAGGCCGGCACAGGCGATGCCCCACCGCTTCTGGGCCTTGGCCGAGATCGTGATGCCCCAGGTGATCGCCGCGGTCCACAGCCCGTTGGCGAAGTGGAACACCAGGGCGGTCACACCGACCATGTACAGCACCGAAACGGCGACCCCGAAGATCGTGAAGCCCTCGGTCGATCCCTGCATGGCCGCGGCGAGCGTTGACGCCGAGAAGCTGTGGCTCCACTTCGTGCCTTCGGGGATCAGGAACGTCCAGCCCCATCGCAGCGTGGCGACGTGGTAGAAGATGAAGAGGATGCCCACGTAGCCGCTGATGCGCTGCAGCGTGTACCGCCAGTTGTCCTGGTGCGGGTACCGCTGCAGGTTGCTCTTGCCGCTGGTCGCGTAGACAACGCCAAGGATGCTGTGAAAAGCAATCGAGACCCACAGCGTGATCTCGATGAGCAGCAAGTGCGGCACCGACTCGTTGATGAAGGTCACTTCGTGCTGGAAGTACTTGACGCCACCTTCGGCAACGGTCAGGCCCTCGCCCTTGCCGCGAAGAGCGAAACGCCCCCAAGCGAGCGAAGAGTTTGTGACGAGGTGCACGACGAGGAATACGCCGATCGGCACGAGGCCGGTCAGCGAATGCAACCGTCGCAGCAGGAAGTGTCGCTGGATCTGTGCCGGCGTGAGGGTCGGCTTCGTGTCTGGGCCGCTCGCCAAGTGTGGGCTCCTCGAAAGGGGTCTAGAAGGGTTATCGGCTCGGGCTTGCGCGGCCTTGAGCCGTGCCGCGGGTGGCTCCTGTGAGCTAGGGGCCCGCGATGCCGCCCGGCGCGCCACCGGGGGCCCCGCCGCCCGGCCCCATGTCGACCTGCTTGGCCCGGCCGTCGGCGATCGCCTGATCGACGGCCTTGTTGACCTCCACGAACTGGAGCCGCAGCTCGTGGGCCGTCTGGCTCACGAGCTTCTCCTCGTCCTCGGATAGGTTGCCCTTGGTCTTCTCTTCGAGGGTGCCCAGGAGGTCAACGTGGAACTTGGCAAGGTCCATCGCGACCATCGCACGCCCCGTTTGTGGGTCGGGGAAGGCCCCCATGTACAGCAGTGCTTGTGTCGCGAGAATCTGCACGATGCCCGTGATGTCGGCGGGCGGCAGTTCGCGGTCGCCGGCTTCCTGGGCCTTCTTGTTCGCCTCATCGGCCAGTTTCTGCCGCTCGGCCTCTGCCTCGCTCTTCCAATCCGAGTCGATAATCAGCTTCGGCTGCTCTTCCTGATCGGCCACGACGCCTCCTTGAAACTGCAATTGCGGCCCAGCTTTTACACCGTGAACCGCGAGTATCCTTTTCACATGAGCGTAGGCGAACGTTGTGTCTCGGCCCTCGTAAGGCCCCGCCCGTTCGGGTTATGGTGCATGGCGTTGGTCCTCGTCCCGGCCGTTCTCGTCGGGTGTCAGGGGAGTGGCGGCGGGCCTATGCCCAGCCTGGGCCCGGAGGACTTCGCGTCCCGTTCGCCTTCGGCCTCGCCCGACATCGTCTCTGGGACGCCCCAGCGTGCAAGGCAGCCTTCGGGTCGCGAGCCCTTGGACGCCTCTGCTTTTGTCGCCTCGGGGGATGCGGTGCTGGTCCCACCTGCCGTCGAAGCGGTAGAGGCGTCTGGTATGGTCGGCCCGGATCTCGCGCCAGCGCCGGTCGTCGCGCAGCCGGTGCTGTTTGATGTCAAGGTGGGTGAGGTCAACAACAAGCCCGTCTTCGCGGCAGAGTTCCTCGATCCGATCGCCCAACGACTTCGCGCCATGGCCTACCGCGACGTGCCGCTGCCCGGGGGTGGCACCACGGCGCAGCTGATCCCTCGAGAGCAGTGGCGGTTCCAAGCCAATCAGGTCATCACCGAGCAACTCAGGACATTCGTTGAGAACGAGCTGGTCATCGCCGAGGGCCTGGCAAGCTTCACGCCCGCGCAGCGTACGGGGCTGCGCAACTTCATCGGGCTGGCGCGCCGGAGCTTGGAGCGCAACGCCGGTGGCAGCATCACTCGTGCGGTTCGAGAACTCGGCACGGGCCAGACGCTCAGCGAGTACTTGCAAGACGTCCGCAACCAGGAGCTCATCCGGCAGTTCTATCAGGAGCTTCGGCGCACCATCGTGGTGACGCGGAGTGATGTCCAGAGAGCCTACTTGCGGCGATACGGAGACGCCAAACGCGAGTCGACGCTGACGTTCCGTCGTATCCGGGTTCCCCTGCGTGATCCCGAAGGCGCGGCCCGGATATCAGAGCGTTTGGCTTCAGGCGAGTCGTTCGAGGAGGTCGCGACCGATGAGTCGAACACGTCCAGGCGCTCGTCTGGCGGTCTCTGGCCCGCGATGACGTTCCAGGGCTCGCGTGCCGAAGCGTCGTTCCTGGCCAACGCTCCCGAGATTGACATGGCCCTGCGTGAACTGACACCGGGCGAGTGGCGTGGTCCGATCGAAGACGAGCGAAACGCGCACTGGGTCTATGTTGATGGCGTTGAGATCGGCTATAAGACCTGGGCCGAGGCGCAGAGCGAGCTTCGCGAGGAGCTCTTTATGCAGCGGTTTGAAGAAGCGAACTTCCGAGCCATGACGAGGCTCTTCGAGCAGGCGGGCATGACCGACATCCAAACCATGCGGGCCGAACTGCTCGAGGTCGCAACGGCGTGGTTCTATCCCACGGAGTGAGCTCGAACGCCATTGATCAGCGGGGCACCTATGCGCACCGGCCGCCGTGACAAGCTTGGGCCACAAGGCGAGCGCGCGGCCGTTCGGTTCTTGAGGCGTCAGGGATTCCGAGTCCTCGGACGCAACCTCGTAACGCCGTTCGGAGAGGCCGACATCGTGTGCGAGTCTCCGGACCACGTGGTCGTTGTGGTCGAAGTCAAGTCCCGGCGATCTGAGCGTCCAGGACCGCCGCCCGAAGCCGCGGTGACCCAGAAGAAGCGGCAAGGCCTGACGCGCATCTTGGAGCACCTTGTCCGGGCGAACGGATGGCACGATCGCCCGAGACGGATCGATGTCGTCGCCGTCGAGTTTCGTCGCCGACGATGGCTGGGCCCGAAACCGGCGCTTCGGCATATCACCGATGCGGTGCGACAAGGCGGGGCTGCGCGATAGCTCGCGAAGCGGCCGTTCAGTCAGCGGCCTGGGCCGATGCCGGCTCAGGATCCGACCAATCACGACGCCCCGCGAGCCGATTTCGGAACTGGGCCTCGGCCCGGCGCTCCTCGACGATCTGCAGGTCGAGCCGCAGCGGCACGATCACGCTGAACATCGAGCCCCGACCAGCATCGGACACCAACTGGATCTCGCACTGGAGCAGATTTGCCAGTTCCTTGGCGATCGCAAGGCCCAGTCCGGTGCCGGCGTGCTCGCGAGTCCGGCTCGCATCGACCTGCGTGAACTTCTCGAACACGCGACTCTGATCCTCGGGCGGGATGCCCGGGCCATTATCGATCACGCTGATGCGGACGCGCTCCTCGCCGTCGGCATCGTGCAGGCGCTCGGCACGCATCTCAACACGCATCGGCCCGGTCGAGCCGGGGGCCCCGGTGAACTTGACGGCATTGCTCAGGAAATTGAACACAACCTGCTGCAGCTTCTTCGGATCGGTCTCGATCAGCGGCAGGCCGGGCTCGATGTGTCGGATTAGTTCGATGCCCCGCCGCTGGGCCAGCGGGTCGACGAGGCCGATCAGCGTCTCACAGAGCGCGGGGACGCTGAGCGCCTGCACGTGCAGCTCGAACCGCCCGGCTTCAAGCTTGGCCATCTCCAGCAAGCCGTTGATCATCTCGAGCAGATCGCGCCCGGCCGTGTGGATGTAGGTGATGTAGCGGAGTCGCTTGGCCCGCTTCTCGGGCGTCTCGGCCTCGCCCTCGCCGCTGCTCTGGGCGATCTCGAGCAAGAGCTCGGCGAATCCATTGATCGCATTAAGTGGTGTGCGCAGCTCGTGGCTCACGTTTGCCAGAAAGTCGCTCTTGAGCTGGTTCGCGTCGTAGAGCACTCGGTTTGCTTCGGCGAGTTCGCTTACCTTGCTCTCAAGCGCGGTGCCGGTAGCACGGAGGCGATTCTCGTTGCGCTGCAAGGCCGAGAGCATCTCGTTGAACGCGTTGGCGAGCTGCTCGAATTCATCGTGGCTCTTCACCTCGACGCGATGGTCCAGGTCTCCTCCACCAACCTTGTCGGCCGCCTCACGCAGCACGTCGACCGGACGGAGCACGATCCGGTGGAGCAACACGTAGAACAATGCAACCGCGAGCGCAAGCACCGCCGCTCCGGCGTTGAGCAGGTAGATCGCGTTGACAGCCATCAGCCAAGCCGCTCCCTCGGCGGGCCGCTCCAGCACGATGATTCCCAGCAGGTCACCCGCGGGGCTACGGACGGCCTGCGCGTATCGCTCGGTACGCTCGGTCTTGGTCAGGATCTTCCACGAATAGGCCCAGGAGTGATCGCGAAGGTCCGGCCTCGGCGAGTCCTCGCGATCGAATCGAGATAGCGCTCGCTCGACGAACGGTGTTTGCCTCCCCACTCGCCTCGCCGATTCGAGGTCGTACCAGATCGCCTGCACCCCGCCCCGCTCGGTTGCTTGCGACGGCTCGGGCAGCCCAGGCTCGGCCGAACGCCACGCGTCGACCATCTGGCGGCTGACTTGGAGCTCGCCGATGCTGACGAGGGCGCTCATACGCAGCCAGGCGACGAAGAGGGCGGCCGAGACAATCAGCACCAAGGCGGCGCCGAAGAGCACCAGCGCCTTATCGGCCAGCGCCAGCCGACGAATGCGTTCCAGGATTGTCCCGGCCCATGCGAACATCTAGGGCAATCGTAGATCGGCGCGAGTGTTCGAACCGACCGCGGCCCGCGTACCATCGCGGCGATGCCCCGAGTCTACCTCGAGACCTTTGGCTGCCAGATGAACGAGCTCGACAGCGAGCTGGTCGCGGGTCGACTGGCCCAACTCGGCTACACCATGACGCGTGAGCCCGATGGTGCAGACGTCATGCTCTACAACACGTGCTCCGTGCGCGAGCAAGCCGAGCAGAAGGTCTGGAGCCGCCTGGGTGAGCTGAAGAAGACCAAGAAGGGGAAGCCAGAGCTGGTTGTCGGCGTTCTCGGTTGCATGGCAGAGCGCGACGGCGCCGATTTGATGAAGCGGATGCCCGTCGTCGACATCATGTGTGGCCCCGGCGAGCTCGACAAGCTGCCGGAATTGCTGGACAACGCCGTGCGAACGAGGGCGTCGCTCCTCGGCAGCGAGTCGGTGAATCTCGCGGCACTCCAAGGTAACACCAGCCGCCGCAGCGGAACACTCGCCGCAGCCGAAGATCAACTCGAGTTGCTCGATCTTTCTCGCACCGTTTCTCCGGTCGATACCGACGCGAGCCATCGCAGCGCCTACGTCCGTATCACTCGCGGCTGCAACAAATTCTGCACGTACTGTGTTGTGCCGTTCACGCGTGGCGCCGAGATCCACAGGCCACCCGAGCACATCGTCGAAGAGTGCAAGCGACTCGCCGACGCCGGCGTGGTCGAGGTGACGCTCCTAGGCCAAACTGTCAATCACTACCGCTTCGAGCACGGAGCGTCGGTGAGCGTCGGCGGCGTGACCCAACCGCAGAAGGGCCGGACGTACAAGGGCAGCCATCACCGCGATGCGTTTGCGGGCCAGAGCGTCACGACGTTTGCCGACCTCTTGCACCTGATCCACGAGAAGGTGCCCACCATCCAGCGGCTGCGCTTCGTCACGAGCTACCCGCGTGACTTCGGCAATGACGTGCTCGAGGTCATACGCGACAGCCCGCGCATCTGTCGGTACCTGCACGTGCCCGCCCAGAGCGGCAGCGACACCGTGCTCAAGCGCATGAACCGCGGGTACACCGTGGGCGAGTACCTCGAGTTCCTCGATCGCGCGAGGCAGTTCCTTGACCAGCCGGAGATCGGCCGCCCGCTCATGCTTAGCGGCGACATCATCGTGGGCTTCCCCGGCGAGACCGACGAAGACTACGAGGGCACCGTCGATCTGCTGGAAAAGAGCCGGTACAAGAACTGCTTCATCTTCAAGTACTCACCCCGGCCCGGCACTGTCGCGTACGACAAGATCCCCGACACCGTGCCCGACCCAATCAAGCGCGAGCGCAATAACCACCTGCTGGCAGTCCAGAAGCGCATCGGCGAAGCGCTCGGCCGCGAGCAGGTCGGCCAGACCTTTGACGTGCTCGTCGAGGGTCTGAGCCAGAAGCAGCTCAAGGCCTCGGGCCTCAGCCAGGGCGCACGCAAGCCGCGCACCATCGAGGTCACCATCGGCGGCTCGGCCGTCGCGACGGCTCCGATCGTCGATGAGGCCGAGCATGTCGAAGGCCCCGTGCAGGTCACCGGCCGCAGCGACGGCGACCTGATCATCCACTTCGAGGCGCGCGATGCGGCGGAGGCGAAGAGCCTTATTGGCCGCATCGTGCCGGTAGAGGTCGTGTCGGCGAGCGGGCTGAGCCTTGGCGGCAGGCTGTTGCCCGGCTAATCACAAGCCAGCCCTGCATCTTGGCTGGCTCGACTCCCTCCCAAAGTTGTGGGTGGAAGCCCCAGCAACGCACCCCGTGGTTTGGTGTATATTGATATCTCCATACGAGGTCTGGCGGCGTTTCGCGGACCTCGAAGCCCTGGATGCTCGAGGACTGCTGATGCGATTTGGAATACGCCACGAATTGCTTGCCGTGCCGCTCGCGGGTCTTGTGATCCTGCTGTGCTCCAGCGATCGCGCGCTGGCCCAGCCGTGCGATCTGCAGTGGGCCGAAGGCGAGTTCGAGATCGCCGGGGTGGACGGCATCGTCCAAGCCGTCACGGTCTTCGATGACGGGTCCGGAGAGGCGCTCTATGCGACGGGGGAATTCGAAAACGCCGGAGGCGCGAGCGCGAACAACATCGCTCGTTGGGATGGATCGAAGTGGAGCCCCCTGGGCGAGGGCTTGGGTGGCAGTTCGCTTTCGTTGGCCGTCTTCGATGATGGCGAGGGGCCCGCGCTGTACGCGGGCGGCGGGTTTTTGACCGCGGGTGGTGAGCCCGCCAGCGGCATCGCACGCTGGGATGGGTCGTCCTGGAGCCCCTTGGGAGAGGGGATCGATGGCTTCGTCTCGGCGATGGTCGTATTCGACGACGGATCCGGGGAAGCCCTTTACGTCGGCGGGGGCTTCACGTCCGCCGGCGGCGAACCGGCCAACTACATCGCACGCTGGGACGGCTCTGAGTGGTCAACCTTGGGAGCCGGGCTCGACGACAACGTTCGCGCGCTCACCGTGTTCGACGACGGCCGGGGTCCGGCGCTCTACGCGGGCGGCGGGTTTAGGAATGCGGGCGGCGAGTCGGCCAACTTCATCGCCCGGTGGGACGGCTCGGGATGGTCACGCCTTGGCACCGGGGTCGACGGACGGAGTGCGCTGACGGCGGTGCGTGCGCTGACCGTTTTCGATGACGGCGCCGGGCCGGTCCTGTATGTCGGCGGCCGGTTTGAGACGGCGGGTGGAGAGGCCGCCTCGCGAATCGCGCGATGGGACGGCTCGGCGTGGTCCCCGGTTGGTTCGGGCCCTGGAATGCAGAACACCGTCCAGTCCATGGTGGTGTACGACGACGGCTCGGGGCCGGCACTGTTCATTGGAGGGTTGTTCGAGTGGGCCGGTGGTATGCCCGCCGCGTACGTCGTTCGCTGGGATGGCGACTCATGGTCGCGGCTTGGAATGGGCATGAGCAGCTGGGTCCAGGCGCTCACCGTGTTTGACGACGGTTCGGGCCCCGAGCTCTTTGCCGGTGGATACTTCATTGAGGCCGGAGGCCTGTTTACCAGGGGCATCGCGAGCTGGGATGGGTCCGCGTGGGCAACGCTCGGCAAGGGCCTAGACGACATTGTCTACTCCTTCACCGAGTTCGACGACGGAACGGGGACAGCGCTCTACGCCGGCGGCACGTTTACTACCGCCGGCGACGCCGTTGCCAACCGAATCGCGCGCTGGGACGGATCGGCATGGTCGGCGCTGGGCACCGGCCTAAACGACTACGTCTTCGCGACACCCGTGTTTGATGACGGCTCGGGCCCGGTTCTTGTGGCCGGAGGCGGCTTTTCTGAAGCTGGAGGCGAGGACGCCATCGCGGTTGCGCGGTGGGACGGATCACACTGGGCGCCATTCGGCGATGGCATCATCGGCGTACGGACGAGCGTTAGCGCCCTCGCGGTGTTCGACGATGGTGCCGGGCCGACTCTGTTCGCGGGAGGACGGCTGGACATGGCCGGCGGTGCTGTCGCGACGGATATCGCACGCTGGGACGGCTCGTCGTGGGCGCAGGTTGGCGAAGGCCTGGACGGCTCGGTCTCGGCCTTGACCGTATTCGACGACGGGTCCGGCCCCGCCCTGTTCGCCGGAGGCCAATTCACGATCGTTCGCACCGGCGAGTTCGTGCGTATCGCGAGATGGGATGGCACGGCATGGTGGCCCCTGAGCAGCAGGCTTGATGGTTCGGTGGCGGCGCTCGTCGCCTTCGACGACGGTGGCGGCGCAGACTTGTACGTCGCGGGCGCGTTCTCGTCGGCCGGTGGGTCCGGGGCGAACAGCATTGTCCAGTGGGATGGCTCCAGATGGCGCCGTGTGGGCACTGGCGTTGACGGCAGGATCTTCAGCCTCGAGGTCTTCGATGACGGCACGGGCGAGGCGCTGTACGCCGCGGGCGAGTTCTCCGTTGCTGGTGCGCGAGACGCGAACAACATCGCTCGTTGGGACGGGCTTCGCTGGCTGCCCCTCGGCGAGGGTCTTGTTGGGAGGTTCGATCAGGTCCACGCCTTGGCCGCCTTCGATGACGGTTCGGGCTCGGCCTTGCACGCGGGTGGCTCGTTCGACACGGCCGGAGGCGTGGTGTCACAGTACATGGCCCGCTGGGGCTGCCCGGCAGTCCCCTGCCCCGCCGACATCGACGGCGACGGTCGGCTCACGCTGTTCGACTTCCTCGCCTTCCAGAACCTCTTCCAGGACGCCGACCCCGCCGCCGACTTCGACGGCGATGGCAGGCTCACGCTCTTCGATTTCTTGGCGTTCCAGAACGCCTTCGATGCTGGGTGCTTGTAGCAGGTCTGGTATCGTCCATACCAAGCCTGCCATAGCCTGCCCCATGGTCGGGAAGATCGGGCCACCACCACTGGTTTCGGCGGCTCCGGGTGGGCTGGCGGTCGATGCCGGCGAGTCTGAGCCGTTGGCCATGATCGATCCGTGGCGGCCCGCGCCGCTGGCGATTATCACCCACGCCCACTCGGATCACGCCTATCGGTGCAGCCAGCGATACGTGTGTGCTCGTCCGGTGGCTGGTTTGTTGCGCACGCGGATGGGCA
>ERZ1740058.1055-NODE-1055-length-15054-cov-5.272085_pt1 | contig 15054 bp, 16 predicted proteins | sample MGYA00581745_ERZ1740058 | MGnify/ENA primary metagenome ERZ1740058 (study PRJEB43018, sample SAMN04849742) | marine metagenome | isolation source: floating plastic debris | place: Pacific Ocean | collected 2008-08-30 | study: EMG produced TPA metagenomics... | reverse complement strand
ACGTCACGCCGGCGGACCCCCGCGCCGGCGCGCACGCTGACCCTCTCACAGCGACCGAGATTCTACGAGAGGCTCTCCGAGAAAACTTGGAAGCTCTACTGATCTTGTCACCCGCAGAACGGCGAGATTTGCGCTATCAAAAGTTTCGGCAAATTGGGGTCTTTGCCGAAACGACCCAAAACGGCCAGGTTCAGTAACGCTAAACAAAAGTTCAGGCACTAATTCCTGCTCAACTGACATCGCCTGGCTCGATTAGAGCGATCTCCGCTTCAGACAGGCTGAAGTTAATGGCCTCCAGGTTCTCTTTCAGATGATCAATCTCAGTCGTACCAGGAATCAGCAGAATGTTGGGAGCCCGGTGTAGCAGCCAAGCAAGCGCCATTTGGGTATTACTGACCGCATGTTTTTGAGCGAGTTCTGATAGCCCCCCCCCTTCATGCACGAGGGGAGTCCCCCGCTGCAATGGATGGGCGCCCAAAGACCCGTGGGGAATAAAGGCGATACCCTGATCTGTGCAGTAGTTCAACAGGCTTTCGTGAGTGCGATCGCTCAAGCTAAACCGATTTTGCACGGCGGCGATGGGTACAATCGCTTGAGCTTCTTTCAACTGCGCTAGCGACACATTAGAGAGCCCAAGATGCCGAATTTTACCTTCCTGCCGGAGCGCAGCGAGAGCTTGTATGGATTCAGAAAAGGGCACTTTCGGGTCAGGGCGATGGAGTTGATAGAGGTCAATGCGGTCCAGCTTTAGTCTTCGTAAACTGCCCTCAATACCTCGCCGTAGGCTTTCTGGTCTGCCATCCGCTTGAATATTGTCAGGTGCAGGCTTGTGGATTCCGCCTTTGGTCGCAATGACCAAATCGGCAGCATAAGGGTAGAGAGCATCAGCAATAATTTCCTCGTTAAATCCGGGTCCGTAGGCTTCTGCTGTATCAATGAAATTGACCCCAAGTTCAAGGGCTTGACGAAGTAACGCCTTTCCCGCCTCCCAGTCAGCATAGGGACCGAAATTGCCCGGTTGCCCAGTTAGCCGCATCGCTCCATATCCCAAGCGATTGACAGTTAAGTCTCCACCAATTTGAAACGTTTTTGAGAGTGCAATCTTCGATGAGCTGTCCATAACTCTATTCTCCTGCGGTGTGGGAAATCTGTTCTTTTAAAGGCCGCGCTTGCAAAACTCAATCAAGGACAAGCGGTATCCACTATCTGACAAGCTGGTTAGGGGCACAAAGACTTCGACCCCTCGTGCTCTTGCCAAGCCAACAACAGCGTCAAACCCCGATTGAGTTGGCTGCGGGAATAATGCGGCGATCGCGAAACGATTGAAACAGCGACATGAACATCTCTTCACTGTCCACGACTTGATGAAACCCAGTCTGTTGAACTTTGGTGGCGCTCAGCAACACATCCCATAAATGCTGAATCAGGTTTTGCCCAATTCCGCCTGAGGCACCGACCACTAATGCTGTTTGAGGGCTCATTTGCGACTCCTTCGTTGCGTCTGAACTCACTATCGCAGCACATTTGGTTATTGGGAAGACGAGTAAAAAAAATAGCTGTTATGCTCTTTACGCATGAGCAAATCACTAGACCGACTACTGCTACTCCAAACCTTTGTGAGGATTGCTGATGCTGGTAGCATCAGCGCCGCTGCCCGCAGCATGGGTTTGTCACAACCTTCGGTTAGTCGTCAATTAGCCGAGCTAGAAACCCGCTTCAAAGCTCAACTGATCCGACGGACGACCCATGACCTGGCTTTGACCGAGACTGGAACTGAGCTGCTGGCGGATGCACGTCAACTTTTGGACGAATGGGAAGCGTTAGCAGAGAAATATCGCAATGATGGGAGTACGTTGAAAGGCAAACTCAAGGTTGTCGTGCCTATCGCGTTAGGTCAGCTTAATCTGTTAGATACAGTGATTCAGTTTCAGAATGAGCACCCAGCCATCTCTGTATCTTGGCAGCTAGAAGATCAGAGTATTCGGTTTGCCGAAATTGGTTGTGACTGTTGGGTCAAAATCGGCCCAGTGCCAGACGATTCCCTGGTTATAGAGCCTTTAGGGCAAGTGGAGCGACTGGTTGTAGCGGCTCCTAGGCTGCTCAAATGTTACGATCAGTTGCAAACACCTACGGATATCGAAAAACTCCCTTGTATCGCACTGGAGCCCTTTGAGGGCCGGCGCATCCCACTGACTAATCAGCAGGGCCAATCGGTAACCATTTGCCCTACTGCACGCATGACAACCAACAATATCTTTGCTCTTCGTGCAGCCACTAGATCTGGACTAGGCCTAGCGGTCATGCCTCGTTGGTTGGTTGAGGATGACCTACAGCACCAGCGATTGATCGATTGTCTACCGCAATGGCGAGCTCCACAGCTTACGATACATGTCGCCTCACTGCCAGGACGCTATCAAACTCAACGGTTACAGAGCTTTCTTAAAGTCTTGAGGACAGCTGTGCCTGAAATTCCAGGCATGACATCGATGGCCACAATTTTTTAGCAGGCAAGGGGTAAACTCCGCGGACTATTGACTTGCTGTTGCCTCAGGCAATAAATGCCAGTCTGTTTTGCTCAAGCCAAGGAGTATGATGGAGGGTGGACCATAAAGTAACCACAAACAGTTGGTTACATTTGTTAACATTAATATTGTCGAACATTTAGGCTGAGACTTACGCAGCATTCAAATTTGACTGACAACTTGAATGGATGGGGGCTGTACACATTGGCTCGCATCCATCGGTTACCGGCGTTTTGACTTTGGTTAACTCATGATTTCTGAAACCCCACAACGGGCGTTGGTGACTGGTGCCAGCAGCGGCATTGGTCGCGAGACGGCAATTGCTTTTGCTAAAGCAGGGATTGACGTTGCTTTAGTGGCGCGCTCTCAAACTAAACTAGACGCGCTGGCTAAAGATTTAGCGCCCTTGGGGGTAGTGGTCAAAACGTACAGTCTTGACCTTGGTCAGACCGCGACATTGACCAACTCTCTGCAAGCCTTGATGGACGACTTTGGCCCGGTCAATGTGCTGATTAACAATGCTGGCATGGGGTACACCGGAGCGTTGGCGGATATGCCCTTAGCCGATTGGCAAGCCCTGATAAATCTTAACTTGACTAGTGTTTTACTCACGATGCAGGCCGTTGTGCCTGGTATGCGAGCACAGGGACGAGGCACCATTATCAATGTTGCCTCTATTGCTGCCCACAATGCATTTCCTACCTGGGGGGCCTACAGCGCCAGCAAGGCTGGGTTGATTACTCTCGGCCGCATTCTTGGCGTTGAGGAAAGTGACCATGGCATCCGCGTCATGACAGTATCGCCGGGAGCGGTCAACACACCGCTTTGGGATACCGAGACAGTGCAGGCTGACTTTGAACGATCGCAAATGCTGACTCCCGCGATCGTGGCTCAAAGCATCCTCAATGCTGTCCAACTGCCGGATTCCGCAGTCATTGACGAAATCACGTTGATGCCTAGCGGAGGTGCCCTTTGATCGGTCAGTGGCTGACGGTCAATCGGCAAAGTTTCAACTGCTTGGAGAATTAATTACAGATCCACTATGACTACCGTGTCTTCTAACACCAACAATGGTGCCAATTTGTCGAGCTCAACCGCAGATGTCGATTTGCGGCAAAACGGGGTGCCGGCTATTCGTCCTGATCGCAACACTGCATACGGTGAAAGCACGACCGCTAAGCCGCTCTCTGATGAGAGCCACCTAGCGATGATGGATGCCGTCCGGACGATGCTGATTTCTCTCGGTGAAGATCCTGACCGCGAAGGTTTATTAAAAACCCCTAAGCGAGTGGCTGAGGCCATGCGCTTTTTAACCAGTGGCTACAGCCAGTCCCTTGACAGTTTGGTCAACAATGCCATTTTTGACGAAGGTCATAACGAGATGGTACTGGTGCGGGATATCAACTTGTTTAGTCTCTGTGAGCACCATATGTTGCCCTTCATGGGTCGGGCGCATGTAGCTTATATCCCCAAGCAGCGGGTTGTCGGCCTAAGCAAACTTGCCCGCATCGTGGAGATGTATTCTCGTCGTTTACAGGTGCAGGAACGCCTGACTCGTCAAGTCGCAGAAGCGATCCAAGAGGTGCTTGATCCACAAGGTGTCGCGGTGGTGGTCGAAGCTAGCCATATGTGCATGTCAATGCGAGGGGTGCAAAAGCCCGGCTCTTGGACGGTAACCAGCGCTATGATCGGCTGTTTCCAAGAAGATTCGAAAACGCGCGAAGAGTTTCTCAGTTTAGTGCGTCACCAGCCGTCATTGTTTTAAGCGATCGCGGTTGTTTGAGCTGTCTACTGATTAGCTCTCACAGCGCAATTGCGTCATATTTGTGAAAATCGGAACTGCTCTCGGGCGGCTCCGATTTTTTTGACGCCAGAGGTCTCGTGCTTGCCATTTCTGTTCACCATCTACAGAACCGCTTTGGCGTTTTGAGAGAGGACTGAAAATAGCGTCTGTGTTTTTTTCAAACACTTATTTCCTGGACTTAACTCAACCCCACTGGAGAGGTCAATGCCTTGAGGAGACAACAGCGTGAGGGCAGTGGCGATGTTGTCGGCAGTGATGCCGCCAGCCAAGATCCAGGGGAGCGGTGGGTGGAACGTGCAAAGCGATCGCCAATCTAGGGTTTCCCCAGTGCCCCCCTGCAACTGCGGGTGATAGGCATCCAGCAAAATTGCGTCGACGACGGTTTCGTAGGGCTGTACGGTCGCTAAATCGGCGTTACTGCGGATCCGAAAAGCTTTAATTAGTTTTGTTTTGGGCAATACGTGGCGAATCTGTTGGCAGGTTTCTGGAGATTCTTGGCCATGCAATTGTAAGGCCGTCAAGCGCCCAATTTCGACGGCGTCTTGCAGCGTTGCCATTGGGGCGTTGACAAATACCCCCACCCGTTCCACTTCTTCATAATCAGCGGCGATGAGCGCCTCACTGATGGCTTGCATTTGCCAAGGGGTGACATAGCGTTGAGACTGGGGCACCCCAATCAGCCCAATGGCACTGGACCCTTGACGTGCGATCGCGACCGCTTGCTCTGGGGACATCAGCCCACAGATCTTTACCCAAAGAGAAGAATTCACACAGGTCATCGCTACTCTGTCAACACTGTCAAACAATCTGCCAATCTCGATTTTAAGGGGCTTTATGCGTCAAGGAAGCCATCATTTAAGTCATTACGGCGGCTGGATGCTTGATTGCTTCGACATCTGAACGGGGGGCGGCGGGTAAGCGATGGCCGGATTTTTCTCAATCCGCACTCGGATGTTCACCACTGGCTTGCCGGATGCCTCCGGCTAAAATAAAACTGTCGGCAATGATTTAAGTCACGCAGACAAATTATTGCTCTATTGTTCATGATTGGCTAATACTATGCGGTCTGGCTGGCGTGTCGGCTCCATTTTAGGAATCCCCCTCTATCTCGATACTTCGTGGTTCGTGATTGTTTTGCTGGTAACTTTTGTCTACGGCAGTAATCCCATTTGGCAGCAAAATTGGGGCAGTGTCGCGTGGGTTGTGGGCCTTAGCATGGCACTACTGCTGTTTAGCTCAGTGCTACTGCATGAACTGGGCCATAGCTTGGTGGCTAAATCTCAAGGTATCAAAGTTAATTCTATTACTCTGTTTTTGTTCGGAGGCATCGCTGCGATTGATCAAGAATCGAAAACTCCTGGACAGGCTTTTCAAGTCGCGATCGCTGGCCCCGCCGTGAGTTTGGGACTCTACGTTTTATTAACCCTCTCAGTCGCCGTGTTGTCTTTGCCAGAGCCGGTGGCCGTGCTGTTGGCAAATGTGGCGCAAATCAATCTAGTGTTGACCATGTTTAACCTGATCCCAGGCTTACCGCTGGATGGCGGTCAGGTGCTCAAAGCGGCCGTTTGGAAGGCCACGGATAGTCGGATCAAGGGGGTCCGTTGGGCTGCCAGAGCCGGACAAATTTTGGGTTGGACAGCGGTTGGCGGTGGCCTCCTGGCCTATTTGGCCCAGCCCAGCCTTGACCTCATCTGGATTGTGCTCATCGGGGGCTTTGCCATCCGCAATGCCTCGAACTATGGGCGGGTGGCAGATTTGCAAGAAATTTTGTCTGCCTTGACGGCTACTGATGCGTTGGCGCGTGACTTTCGCGTGTTAGATGCCAACATGACCCTGCGGGAATTTGCTGATGAATATCTGCTGCAGTCGACGCGAGCCCCAGTCTACCTGGCGGCGTCGGATGGCCGCTATCGCGGGCTCGTGAAAATTGAAGACGTACGTGACGTAGAGCGTAGTCAATGGGAAACAAAAACGCTCGCAGAGATTGCGCGACCGTTGACATCGGTGACCCACGTGCGTGAAACCACGTCTCTAGCTCAGGTAATTGTGTTACTGGAGCAGCAAACCTTGCCACGTCTTCTGGTATTGACGCCTGCAGATGCGGTTGCCGGCGTGATTGATCGCGGCGAAGTCGTGCGAGCGCTCGGCAAAAAGATGAATCTGACGATTTCAGACAACGTGATTCAGCGGATTAAGGATGAGGGAGAATATCCCCCTGGCTTAAAGCTGCCAGCCCTGGCGAAGAGCCTGCAGGAATAGTGAACTGCGCTGAGCGCGCTGCTACTGCGGCCTGTTCTTCGCGCTTTAAGGGTTGTGGTGTGAACTCAATTTGCAGCGATCGCGCGAGTTCTTCTTGTATCAGCCGTGCCAATACGCTCAGAAAGTCTTGCCTGGGGGCAGCGGGAATGCTCTCTGGGCGTTCTTGCCGCAATATCTTACTGACTCCGAACACTTGCTGAGTCAGAGCCGCATCTGGCCAGAGGCGGATGGAACCATGTTGCAGCACACCGCGATCGCGCCGTAACTGGGCACTCCCAATCAGCTTGTACCCTGAAGCGGTCACCAAATCGGCCGGTGTCGACAAAGCAAAGCAATTGTCCTGATGGCGATAGCTGCGTCCTGCAGTGCCATAGCGCAGCGGCACTGCGAGGCGCTGCCAGGCACTGATCAGCGCCTCACAAATCTGTTGATAAGCCTCTTGACGTCTGCCGGTGAGTGGTAAAGCGAGAGCGTAAGTCAAATCACCTTGGTGCAAGACGGCTCTCCCCCCAGTGGGGCGCCTAACCAGCTCAACCGGTTGCCCTTGCCAGGTGAGATGTCGCCAAAACTGCGGCCACTGTTTTTGGTGATAGCCCAAAGAAATCGTCACCGCCGACCATTGGTAAAACCTCAAGCTCGGCTGCTGGTGACCGCTTAGCAGTTGATCTAACATCCAGCTATCAAGGGCCATCTGGCTGGCCCCAGCTAGAGACACTGGAGGAATTAAACGTCCCGATTGACTCATAAAGACAATAGGACAGTTCGCCAAATCATCCGTTGAGGCCGCAATTCCCTAAGCGCCATACTCAGCTTGCAAAGCTTCATCATTGTCATCGGCGATCGTCGCCACAATGGTCATCAATCGGGAAATCTCTCCCGGAGAAATATCCGCGAGGGGACGGCTGGCCAACACCACAACTTGATTGCCCAGGATGCCAAAGCAAGCTTCGAAGGTTTCACTACAATTCATCTCTAAGATGTGTCGCATCAGTTGTGGTTCATTTTTGGCGGGGAGAGATAGCACCGACGACCAGACGGTCAAGATGTCTTCATCACTGCTACCCGTAAGCTGTACAAACACCTCAACGCTGCCGTACTGAAATTTCCATAAAGTCCCCTGGTCGCCGTGGCTGACCATGGCACTGTCGTTTTGCTCAAGGCTACTGATTACAGTCTCAATGACTTCAACATGGTTGGCGGTAACGGTGGCTTCATCACCATCAGCTGCCAGATTGGTCAAAGTTTCCAGGCTAAGCGGTGTCGCTGTCATTATTGATGCCGTTTATACACTGCTGCTCCAAATCTAACCGCTGTTTTGTTGAGCGCAAAGAGATTAAAAGAAATTTCTTAATTTAATCGTCAAGACAACACCAATACCGACTGCCAGGTGGCCAGCTCTGAACCCTGACAGCGATAGGAATGATGCGCTCAAACTCAGTCGCTCAGTTGTTTAGAAGGGGATATCGTCGTAATCAACATCGGCAGCGGGTTCAGCCGAGGCTGTCGGGGCCGCTGGGGCCGCCGCTGGGGCCGCGCTGGGGGCTGGGGCAGCGGCACTGGCGTTGGGGATGGGGGTTGGTTGCGCCAACGTCAGCGCGCCCAAATCAGCTAGGCGATAGACACGTTGCACGGTCATTTCTGCGCGCTTTTCCTTAAAGCCTTCAGGGCGCTCCACAGTATTCATTGACAAGCGACCTTCTAGCAAAACACGATCGCCCGTTTGATAACGTTCCTGCATCTCTTGCGCCAAGTTACCCCAGCCAATGGCCTTCAACTGTTGAACGGGGTCGTTCTCCCGCAGCCCTGGGAAGGCAACCGTCATTTCAGCGATCGCAGTCTGATTGTCTTGGGTATAGCGCAACTGAGGCGCTGCCGTAATCTCAGCCATTAACATGCAGTGGTTCATAATGCTGCCTCCTGAGGTATGGGGTGAATGCCCTGTTCTTGATCGATAAAGGTCAACACTTTTTGACGATATTCGTTGAGCTTTTCATCTACCCATTCACGATCTTCGCTATTGGCGTAGATATGCACTAAGGGTTCTCCGGCATCCGGCAAGATCAATATCCAGCTATTGCTGCCTGGGTCAAGCACTTTAACTCCGTCCAGTAACTCTAACTGGTCAGTCGGATGGGTTTCTACCATGTAGCGCATCAGTGCCCCTTTAGAAGTCCAAGGACAGCGTAGCGTTTGCGAACGGTGCGAGATGCGAGGTAATTCAGCCCAAATCTGTCCCAGGGTGTGTTCCTGAATGGTCAACATTTCAATAAGTTTGGCAATGCAAAACATAGCGTCAAAGCCTGGGTGCATCTGCGGGAAGATGAAGCCCATGTCGCTGCTGCCGCCCAAGACGACGTTGTCATTTTCCTGGCAGGCTTCCATCAGAGCCGTCGGATTGACCTTGGTACGAATCACGTTGCCATCATGGCGGCGGGCGATATGTTCAATTGCGCCAGTGGCATGCACAGGCACCACCACCGTGCCGCGAGGATTGGCCGTGAGCACCATATGAGTCACGAGGGCCGTTAAGGTTTCCCCCCGAATTGGCGTGCCCACCTCATCAACTAAGACAAACTGCTCCCCGTTGGCATAGACTTGAACACCAAAGGTCGCCTGCAAGGCCTGTACCACCTGTCCTAACTGCCCTAACATCGCTTCCCGATCAGCGGCAGTCGGCGCACTCTGGCTCAAACTAGCGTTCAAGACCACAGCGTCACAGTCGCATTTGGCCAGCAATCGAGGCAGCACTGCACCGGACACCGCGTACGCGTAGTCGATCACCACTTTGGAATTGCTGCTGCGGACGGCTTCAAAGTTGAGATGTTGCTCAAAGGCGGTACTGTAGGCTTCGATGATGCGGCTGGGGTAGGTGACCGTGCCAATTTCATGGATCGGCGATCGCCGCAGATCTTCTTTAAAGTAGGCACCTTCGATCTTTTTCTCTTTGCCTTTAGGAATATCGATACCGTTTTCGTCAAAGAATTCAATAAGGATGTGGTCTGGGCGATCGGGATGTAAACGAACGTGAATCCCTCCGAGGACGCCCAAGGTCGGCATGATGGCTCGGGCAAGCGGAATGGCAGTCGCTTCTAGATTTTGAATGTTAATGCCAACAGACATCAGCCCAGAAATCAGCGATCGCGAAACCATCCGCGATATGCTGCGCTGGTCGCGCGATACCGTCACGTGAGACCCCGATTTCAGCGTTGAACCATAAGCCGCACCCAGCTTCACCGCAAACTCAGGGGTAATGTCAATATTGGCTAAACCAGCTACACCTCGCTGACCAAACAAATTACGCTGCGCCATGTTACCCCAGATTAAGTTGATATTTAGAGTAGCACCTGACTCGATTTGCTTATTGGGCCAGACCCGCACTCGGGGACTAATTTGCGCTTCTTCACCCACGGTGGTGAGCGCTCCAATCACCGCGCCTTCTAGGACTTGGGCACGGCGATCAACTCGCGTACCGCGTGAAATGACACAGGCCTGTAAAAATGCTTCTTCGCCAATAATGGCCCCATTCCACACCACTGACCGTTCCAACTGAGCATCATTCCCAATGGTGACGTTGTCGCCAATGATGGTGCCCGGTTTCAGCTTGACTCGCGCGCCAATACGGCAGTTATCACCAATCATGACCGGCGGAGTAATGGTGACTGTGGGGTCAATTTCCGTATTTTGCCCTATCCGCACCTCGGGCGATTGCTCGGGGTAATAATCGAGATAAACATCAACTTTGCTGTTTAACGCATCATATTGAGCATCTCGATAGGCATCAAGGTGTCCCACATCACACCAATAGCCATCGGCCACGTAACCAAACATCGGCTCACCCTTGTCGAGCAGTAGGGGAAAGAGGTCTTTAGAAAAGTCAGTTTCTTGATTGGCCGGCAAGTACTCTAAAACCTCAGGTTCGAGAATATAGGTGCCCGTGTTCACCGTATCGGAAAAGATTTCGCTGGTTGAGGGTTTCTCTAAGAAGCGCTGAATCCGGTCTTCGGAATCGGTAATGACGACGCCAAACTCCACCGGGTTAGGAACGTGGGCCAAGACCAGCGTGGCTTTTGACCCCTTAGCTTTGTGAAAGCGGACGGCTTCTTGTAAGTCGAAGTCAGTGATGCCGTCACCGCTAATTACGATGAAGGTATCGTCTAACAGTTCGGCAATATTTTTGACACAACCCGCCGTGCCTAGGGGTTGATCTTCTTCGACTGCGTAGGTCATGCGCACGCCAAAGTCACTGCCATCTTGAAAGTAGTCCCGCATGACGTCGGGTAAGTAGTAAAGCGTCGCAATGACTTCATCTACCCCATTTCGCTTGAGGAGGTTGATAATGTGCTCGGCAATGGGGCGATTCATGACCGGCACCATTGGCTTGGGCAGATCACAGGTGAGCGGTCGCAAGCGAGTTCCAGAACCGCCGGCCATTAAAACTGCACGCATAGATCCTCCTGGTACTTAAAAGGAATTGTCGACAACGACTTAAACATGTCATCGAATATCAAATCTGAACCGCTCATCGGTTCACGGTGGGGCATCTGCCAACATAACGACTTCACAGCATCCTCTGCCGTATCATCCACCTTAGTCTGTAAGTCCTCATTTACCGAATAGCATAAATGACGGCTGCCCACCGTTGTCATGACGACGGCAAGAGCGATATCGCGCAGAGTGCTTAGTTTACAACCCAGACAACTTAGCGATGGCAGAACCGCCAGGATCCGTAAGTTGGGTATTGCTTACGGCAAACCGCTCTTGATAACAGTTATCCTATCGTTGTTATTTTAAAGGGTGAGGTTACATCTCCCCTAATTAAGGTGAGCTAAAGCGATGGAAACACTGGTGGTATTGGTGCTGGCGAGCGTTTATGGCACGGGCGCTTGGCGGTTTTGGCGGGGCTTTCAAAAAACCAACTTTAGTCAGAATAAGGTGAACCTAACGTTGCTTTGGCCGATCTATTTCATTGCAAACAAGTCTTACCGAGAAAACTTCAATAAGGCCCTCAAGGGCTAGGATATTGGGGCGCGAATGGGGCTTACGCGAATCGTGTGAGTCTGGGGGTATCTAATGTCAGTGTTGAAGCATCCCTTTCACCGCAGTTGAAAGGGGGATGAAATAGCGCGACATTCTGTATTTTGTCCTTCCTTTGTTTCATTTTTATGGTCGCGACTGGTTTACCCGAACGTCTAGATGCCGTAGCCCAACGCTATGACCGCGAGTATCGTGGCGAGTCGATAGAGGTGCCAGAGTCAGTAGAAGCTTTACCCATTTTTCAAGATTGGGTGGCAGGCAAGCTGTCAGCGCGGTTGGCGTCCCCTTTTTGGGACTTGGCGAAGCCGAAGAAGCTGCAAAACTGTCTCGATTTGGGAGCCGGCGGCAGTTTCTTGTTTTATCCCTGCTGGCGTGAGTGGGATGCGCGATTTTATGGGCAAGACATTAGTGGGGCCATTTGCGATTTAGTGAATGCTCGCGGCTCTCAACTCAACTCCAAGCTCTTTAAAGGAATGCGGCAAATGGCCGCGCATCAACTAGATGCCTATGAGGCTAATCAGTTTGATCTCGCGATCGCGACGGGGGTGAGTTGCTATTACGAGTGGGATTATTGGGAAACCGTGTTGTTTGCGGTTAAAAAAGTGTTGAAACCAGGCTGTCCTTTCATTTTTGATGTCATCGATGTCGAACAACCCTTGGCAGAAGACTGGGCCATTTTAGAAATGTACCTAGGGGCTGAGGTGGAACTAATGTCCGTCGCTGATTGGCGGCAGCGCCTCAAGGCCGCTGGTGTCAGCATCAAAAAGCAACAGGAAGGAGAACTGTTCCATCTATTTAAGGTGGTGCTGAGTTAATGGCGCGGTTATGGCTGATTGGGGGCACCCAAGAAAGCCGCAAGTTAGTTCAGCGGTTGGTTTCACGGCTCGCTCAATCTAGTCATACGGTACCGTCTCCGGCCTGCTTAGTAACGGTCACGACCACGGCGGCCCGTGCACTCTATCCGCAGTCACCCCATCTGCAGGTTCAGATCGGGCAATTGACGGCTGGGCTAGCGCTTGATCTCGTGATTCAAAGCGATGTCCGAGCCATTTTGGACTTATCACATCCGTTTGCGATCGCGATTTCTCAGAGGGCGATCACGATCGCCCAGCGCTACCAAAACTCCTATTTACGATATGAGCGCACAACAGTCGCGGCCCCGTCTACGCGCTGGCGCGCTCGCCGCGCCCGCGCAGGACTCGTCTGCCTTCCTCAACTTCAAGACCTCTTGACTGAGGCTTATTTAGAACGCGATCACACCTTACTGACCCTGGGGTATCGGCAGTTGTCGTTATTTGCGCCCTGGCAATCTCGCGCCACCTTATTTGCGCGCATCTTGCCCTCACCGATGGCGTTGAAAACCGCGCTACAAGCTGGGTTTACACCTGATCGGTTGATGGCTTTGCGACCACCCATCAGTGCTGAACTTGAAACTGCACTGTGGCGACAGTGGCAAATTACGCAAATTGTCACGAAGGCTTCTGGTACGCCAGGCGGGCAGGATCAAAAGCAGGCCCTAGCGGCCACTGAGGGCGTGCGATTGCTCCAAATTATGCGCCCCAAAATTACTTACCCCAACCAAACTGATGATCTCGATACGGCACTGCAATTTGCAGTGCGTTACTGTAGCCATTAGTGTGAGTGAGTAGTGCTACCTGGCGCGAGAATTCTTAAACGCAGAGCGTGGCAATTTGCTATGTGTGCGGCCCCAGAACGATTTTGGCGTCCGGTTATGATGAGCTGATGGGGAAGACTAGCCGTCGTGATGACGCCGCCAAAGATTCAGGTGATCGCTTTTCACGAGGAGTGCTATGCTTAATCCCCAACAAGCTCACCTGTAGGAATAGAGTGGGTACGAAGTCGCTGTACTTCCGGAGTTTTTATGACAGCTCTGCCTCGGCCATCCGGTTCATCTTCAGACGCCTCTGGTGCCAATGCATCACCAGAGGCCACACCGGCCTTTGCCATGAAGGAGCTGGTCAATCGTCTGCAGCGCGAGCAGTTCAAAATTCAAGATCTCCTCAGCTCTTTAGGGTTTGCCCTGCGCAGTCTCAATAACCTCAATCAGTTTTTGGAACTGATTCCGATGATTGCCAGTCGAGTAACCGATGCTAGCGGCGGGGCGTTGGTGCTATTTCGTCCTGATGGCCAAGTGCGGTTGGAGCGCTTGCATTGTCAAAGTGACGACCATTGCCAAGACGTCAAGATGGCCCTAGAGGCTGCTACTCGTCAAGTCACCGCCTCTTTTTCGCCGGCTGGGAGTGCGATTGAAATTGCCCGCACCGCCATGCTGTCGCTTGATCGGCACGTTCATCGCTATCTGGGAGCCAACTTCCAAATATTCGGCACTGCCATCATTGTGAAAAATGTCGAGCGGGGGCGGTTATATGTGTTCAGCCGCGAGGTTGATTACGCCTGGACTGAAACTCGACAAAAGCTAGTGCGCTTGGTTGCTGATCAGACTGCAGTCGCGATCGAAAATGAAGAACTGACGGTTGCCCTGCGGAAAAAAGAGCGCATGGGGCGCGAGTTAGAAATTGGGGCAGAAATTCAGCTACAGCTACTGCCGCGCACCTTTCCCACAATCGACGGCATTGACCTCGCGGCTCAGTGCCGCACCGCCAATAAAGTGGGGGGCGACTATTACGACTTTATTCCGACTACTTACGATCAAATTCGCCATCCTGATGCTCAACCGTCAGCACTCGCCCCTTGGAGCTTTGCGGTGGGAGATGTGATGGGCAAAGGGGTACCTGCTGGCCTCATTATGACGATGTTGCGGGGGATGTTGCGGGCTGAAGTACTACACAGCTTTTCGCCCGCCAAAATTCTGCATCATTTGAATCACGTGATGCACACCGATTTGGAAAATTCCAGTCGGTTTGTCACGTTGTTCTACGGTGAATACGATCCGACGACCCGCACGTTGTCTTACAGTAATGCGGCTCACCATCCCCCTTTGTTGTGGCGAGCGGCCACCAATACTGTGACCCGCTTAGACACTGTGGGGATGTTGCTGGGCCTAGACATTGATACCCATTACTACGAGGAGCAAGTTAAGCTCCAGCCTGGTGATACCATCCTTTATTACACGGATGGGTTTACGGATGCGGCTAACTCTAAAGGGGAGCGCATGGATGAAGATAACTTGATTAATGCGCTGAAATGGGCCTGTCATAATCGCCAATCTGCCCAGGAAATTTTGGCTTATTTATTCGAAATGCTGCAGCGATTTGTCGGGCACGGTCGCCACACTGAAGATGATGTCACGTTGGTGGTCATGCGTCTCAAACCCGAATTGCAGCTTAATCTCTTTAGTGCAGACTCAGCGAGTTAGGCGCGAACGAATATCCTGTAGCGTGGATTTGCCGACTGTTCCTTCCTTAGGATCGGGAATTTAATCATGTGCCGGTTTTCCCCTCTCGGGAGGGGTGC
>ERZ1740058.1053-NODE-1053-length-15067-cov-9.317013_pt1 | contig 15067 bp, 14 predicted proteins | sample MGYA00581745_ERZ1740058 | MGnify/ENA primary metagenome ERZ1740058 (study PRJEB43018, sample SAMN04849742) | marine metagenome | isolation source: floating plastic debris | place: Pacific Ocean | collected 2008-08-30 | study: EMG produced TPA metagenomics... | reverse complement strand
CTTCTACTTCTCTCTATTCTTCTACTTCTCTCTATTCTTCTACTTCTCTCTATTCTTCTACTTCTCTCTATCAATGAATATCAGTCCCTCAAATTACAAGGCTCAAACCTGTGACTCACCATATACTTGTTGCCGATGATGAACCCGATATTGAAGCCCTGATCACTCAAAAATTTCGCCACGAAATCCGTAAAGGAGACTATCGTTTTACGTTTGTAGCTAATGGCGAAGAAGCGTATCAACAGCTAGCAGCTGCCGCTTCCAATGCAGCGGCTGACTCGGACTCTACAGACCAGATCGATATGGTACTGACCGATATTAATATGCCAGTGATGGATGGCTTAGAGCTTATTCATCGGCTTCAAACTTTGGCACATCCGCCAAAAGCAGTCGTTGTTTCAGCCTATAGCGACATGCTCAACATCCGGGCCGCTATGAATAAGGGTGCCTTTGACTTTGTTACTAAGCCTATTAATTTCCAAGACCTGGTTATCACTTTAGAGAAAACGCTGAAAGCAGTCGATGTAGAAAAGACCAGTCGTGCTTCACATCAACAGGCCCAGCTGCAGCTCTTGCAAAGCGAGAAAATGTCTTCGCTAGGTCAGATGATGGCAGGCGTTGCTCATGAAATTAACAATCCAGTCAATTTTATACATGGCAATCTGAAACCTGCACAGAACTATGTAAAAAACCTGATAATACTCGTAGAGCTCTACCAGCTACATTATCCTGAGCCCGTTGAGGCGATTCAATCGTGGATCGAAGAAATTGACTTGGACTTTTTACAAGAAGATCTCTCTAAACTATTTGATTCTTTAAAGATAGGGACTACGCGCATTCGAGAGCTTGTCCTGTCTTTGAGAAACTTTTCTCGCCTTGACGAAGCGGAAAAGAAACTGGTAGACATCCACGAGGGCATTGAGAGTACGCTGGTTATTTTAGCCAACCGGCTAAAAGCAAAGCCAGAGCGCCCTGAAATCAAAATTACCCGGGAGTACGCTACTTTGCCTAAAGTAGATTGCCATGCGAGTCAGATCAATCAGGTCATTATGAATCTCCTCAGTAATGCAGTTGATGCGTTTGAAGAGCATGGTCAGTGCCGATTTTCTCAAGATCGAGCTCAGGAGATTCAAATTAATACAGCCCTAGTGGATGAGCGCTGGGTCAGAATTACGATTATAGATAATGGCCCAGGCATGAGCGCGGTAACGAGGGCAAAAATATTTGAGCCATTTTTTACAACTAAGCCTGTGGGTAAAGGCACCGGGTTAGGACTCTCTATCAGCTACCAAATTATTACTCAAAAGCACAATGGCAAATTCTCTTGTCAGTCTGAGCTAGGTGAGGGCAGCCAGTTCATCATTGACCTGCCGATCCAGTGATTGGCCGCTCTAGCATGATTTGTTTTGCTTGCCCTATTTTGTTTTTCCTACTATTTTGTTTTTTCTATAAGATTGGCGCAAGCAGGCGGGCAACGCGAGCAGCTAGCTTAAACCAGAAAGGTTTTCTCTGCCACTTGAAGAAGTCTACTAGACGCGATCGCTCAAAGTCTCTTTCCAGCATTGCCTCTACATCTTGAATAAAAGCGAGCGCATCTGGCTTATTGTTGTCTTTAACAACAAAAGTCATCACCTCAAAATTAAGAAAGAATGAGCGATTGTCCAAATTAACCGTACCAACGCCAGCGATTTGGTCGTCACACAAAATGACTTTTTGATGCATAAAGCCTGGCTGGTAGCGATAGAGCTGAATGCCTACCTGTTGCAAAGTCTCGTAGTACGAGAAAGAACAAGCATAAACAATCCACTGGTCCGGTCGATTCGGCAAAATAATCCGAACATCAACCCCTCGGATAGCCGCTAGCCTGAGCGCGTTTAGCGTGGACCCATCGGGCACAAAGTAAGGACTGGCAATCCAAAGCCGCTCCTTGCTGTGATTAATTAAATTGAGAAAAAACAGCGAACAGGCTTCTAGTTTGTCAGCCGGCCCCGTTGCCAAAATAAAGGTTGTTTGGTCTAGCTTACCTGCGACCTGCGCTTTCCAGGAAACCTCTGGCACCTCTTGAGTCACCCAGTACCAGTCGCTCAAAAAAGTTCGCTGCAAGCACTGAACCGCGGGCCCTTTGAGCTGAAGATGGGTATCGCGCCAGTCTCCAAGCTTAGGATCTTTACCACGATATTCATCGCCGATGTTTAGCCCACCGACAAAAGCATCTTTGCCATCGACAATCAAAATCTTTCGATGATTACGAAAGTTGAGCTGAAAGCGCGTTTTAAGGCCCTTACTGCTGCGGAAGCTGTTAACCGTGATACCGTGCTCTTCTAGCTCAGTAATGTAGCGCCGAGGCAAATCACGCGCCCCGATACCGTCGTATAGAAGATGAATCGTTACCTCTTTCCTGGCTCTAGCAATCAGGGCGTTCTTAAACTGTCGGCCAATATCATCGTCATGAAGAATATAGGTCTTAAAGAGAACGTAATCTTTGGCCTGCGCGATCGCTGCTAGCAATCTAGGATACGTCTCTTCACCGTCAATCAGCAGCTTGGCTGCGTTGTGTGTTGTAAAAGGCAGCCCGGTAAAGGTATCGGCAATTCTCTCAATCGTCTTAAACTCGCTGGGCAAGTCAGCTTTATAGTCAAGAATTTCGCTGTAGGCTAGCTCTACTAGGTCTTCGTGCTGCTTGTAAGCCGCCTGAATAGTAGACGAGTATCCTTGAAACTTACTTTTACCCAGAATCCAGTACAGCGGAATAGCAACCCAGGGTAAAGAGATCAGTGAAATGCTCCATGCGATCGCTGCCCGTGAAGACTTAACTTTCATCACCGCATGGGCCGCATTCATAGCGCCTAGCGTATGTACGACTACAGACACCGCACTATATATAGACAGCAAAGTCGCCGGCGAAATATCAAACGTTTGAATAAAGGCTAGAACAGCACCGTAAAAGTGAGAGAAAGCAGCAATCGACAGCACAGAAATTCGGACCTTGTAAGAGGATTCTAGAAAAGAGAGGCTAGAAATGAGAGGCTAGCGACGACACAGCTCAACAATCAGCGGATAGTGATCGGACGAGGTCAGGCTATCAACCACCGTAGAGGTCAAAAACTTCTGCTCGAAGCCTCTGTAAAAAATATGGTCTAGCGGCGGAGAGCTTAAAAAGTTTTTAATTTTTTGAGTATCTTGCGCATTGAACGACACAGACGCCAGTCCTAATCTGTCCGACATACTCAGCAGCTGTTGCCACCGAGCTGAGCTCCAGGTATTGAAATCGCCCGATAGAATAATGGCACCTGAGTGCCGCCTTAAAACGGCTTCGATTGACTGTAGCTGCTGCTTGAACTTATCTATACCCACAAAGTTAATCAGGTGAGTATTTACAGTCAGCAGATTTTCCGAACGCTCTGAGAGCGAGTATTCAGCAAACAGCGTGGCTTTGGGCGTCTGAAGAATGGGTTCGGTGTGGTCTGTCGTGAGCGACTGGCTGCTAATTCGACGGGTGTTAGTCGCAGTAAGAACCCCAGAGTAAGTCTTCGTCGCACTATCGATAAAGTTAGGAGCAAAGCTCCAACTCCAGCCAGGCGCAATATCTGAGAGCCCAAAAACGCTTTTGCTATCTGTATGCGCAGCGCTGGCACACAGCCGCACCTCTTGCAAAAAAATCTTGTCCGGCTGCTGCTGCCTGAGCAACTGACGAAACTCGCACTGCCAATGCTGACTATTATTATTTTTATTAATATTCCAGCTAAGAAGACGAATAGCGCTTCTATTGTGATGCGCACTGGCCGTATGCGAATCATGGTCAACCGTAAATTCAGACACCGCATTAAACCGTGAAAGTGGGTTAAGCGTTTCCAAGAGTGAGACAGTTTCAGAACCAAACATATAGAACAAGCTGCGACAGCTTTCTCATTAGCTTTCTCATTTTAGTGACGCGAAAGCTGCGATCACGTCTCATAAAAACCGTAGCAATCGCCAGCTACACAAGGATAAAACCGCCCTATGTACAGTGCCTCAGTCCCTTGAGCGATATCTACCTTTCAAGAGGCATATTGTTAAGACACCCTTAAATCCTTGCAATATTTCGTTACAAAGGCTATATTGATTACATCGGTTGAGACACACGCTTGGTTTTTCTAAGCGCTCGACCCATACGTACCTAATTACTCGGAATAATAAATGACTACTACTCTACAGCAGCGCGAAAGCGCTAACCTGTGGGAGCAGTTCTGTCAGTGGGTTACTAGCACCGACAACCGCCTCTATGTAGGTTGGTTCGGCGTGTTGATGATCCCGACATTGCTTGCTGCTACAGCTTGTTTCGTAATTGCCTTCATCGCAGCTCCTCCTGTGGACATCGATGGCATCCGTGAGCCCGTTGCTGGCTCTCTGATGTACGGTAACAACATCATCTCTGGTGCGGTTGTTCCCTCTTCTAACGCAATTGGCCTCCACTTCTACCCCATCTGGGAAGCTGCTTCCTTGGATGAGTGGCTCTACAACGGCGGTCCTTACCAGCTGGTAATTTTCCACTTCCTCATTGGCGTCTTCTGCTACATGGGTCGTGAGTGGGAGCTTTCTTACCGTCTTGGTATGCGCCCTTGGATCTGTGTTGCTTACTCTGCGCCTGTCGCAGCGGCAACTGCAGTGTTCCTTATCTATCCTTTAGGTCAAGGTTCCTTCTCTGATGGTATGCCGCTCGGTATCTCTGGTACCTTCAACTTCATGTTGGTCTTCCAAGCAGAGCACAACATTCTGATGCACCCCTTCCACATGCTCGGCGTAGCTGGCGTGTTCGGTGGTTCACTCTTTAGTGCAATGCACGGTTCTTTGGTAACGTCTTCTTTGGTTCGTGAAACCACTGAGACTGAGTCCCAGAACTACGGTTACAAGTTTGGTCAAGAAGAAGAGACTTACAACATCGTTGCAGCTCACGGCTACTTCGGTCGTCTGATTTTCCAATACGCTTCCTTCAACAACAGCCGTAGCCTCCACTTCTTGTTGGGTGCATGGCCTGTTGTCGGCATCTGGTTTACCGCTTTGGGTATCTCCACGATGGCGTTTAACCTGAACGGCTTCAACTTCAACCAGTCCATCATCGACTCACAGGGTCGTGTGGTGGGTTCTTGGGCAGATGTCTTGAACCGTGCCAACTTGGGTATGGAAGTAATGCACGAGCGCAATGCTCACAACTTCCCGCTTGACTTGGCTGCGGGTGAAGCAGCACCGGTTGCTTTGACTGCGCCTTCTATCAACGCGTAAGCCTCGGTTTACACCTTGATGTGAGAGAACTTACGAAGCTTTGAGGATAGTCATCGATTATCCTCAGAGTCTTTTTGCTCTACACGCGGCCCCCGTACAAGTGAATGTACGGGGGCCGCGTGTTTTTAAGAGGGCGTTTATGAAAGGGCGTTTGTGAGAGAAATCTCTCCTGATGTTATTCCCTTTACAAAGTGAGAAACTCTATACTGTTCATATAGAAAGTACACAGGACTTTAAGAGAACCCAGCTATCTCGCTATGTTCTCAAAATTGAATAATTATTGTGACTAATCGAATGAAAAAATTGATGCGTGGGTTCTGTAACCGAATAGGAGCAGCAGCTGCAACGACTTTGCTCGCTATCATAGTTTTACTTATAGGCGGTGATGGTAGTTCGGCGATCGCATCACCGCTCACAACTCAGCCAGTCATTGCCTACAACATCGATTTTGGGATGGACCTAGCCCGGGTAGAACAAACGATTGAGCACTATGGAGAAGAGATTCGTGAGGTGGTAGAACAAGCACTCATGAACAATGTGAACCATCCCGAAAGTAAAGATACTGCTGAGAATACGTACCAGCGGCAGAGCGCGCTGAACGACATACTACCAGAGCGTCGAAACAGTGCTTTTTCCAAAGATGATTTGACTAATCTGAGAAAGACAGAGCATCCAAGAGATCGGTTGAGATAGCCTCTCTCCAACTGGATATTGGCCACATAACGTCGCAGCGCTTTCGGCCTGCCTCTCAATAAAAATATAAAAGCGCCGAATAAAAGCGCCGACCCCGTCACAAAAAGAGAAGGTCGGCGCTTTTGCTATTGCTTGGTCTTATTGTCTAAAGCCCTCTTTACAGAAGCGCTTTAGACTTATGACAGACCAGCAGGTGAAAAAAAGACTTAAAGAAGAGACTTACAGAAGAGACTTACAGAAGCGCGTCTTCTTGGTGTGTCTGAATGGTGCAGTCAGAAGTAGGATAAGCCACACAAGTCAAGACAAAGCCTTCTTCCATCTGGTCATCTTCTAGGAAAACCTGGTCTTCTTGATTGACACTACCAGAAACCAGTTTGCCAGTGCAGCTGGAGCAGGAACCTGCACGGCAGGATGCAGGCAAATCAATGCCTGCGTCTTCAGCAGCTTCGATGATATACACATCATCGGCACACTCAATAGTTTCATTGATGCCTTCATCTTCATTGATGAGTGTGACTTTATAGGTCGCCATGGAAAGCCCTCTGGTTAAAAACGATTATTTTCAAGTTAACTACATGAGAAAACAGTTAACCTCTCTTAACAATATATACCGATCGATGTCTCTGCGAAAATACTTATCTGAGAAGAAATCAAAAGGGGTGTTACAGAGCTTATCTGAGCATTCATTTGGGCCGCTAATTATGTTTCGTGAGCGATGAACTGAAGCGATAGAATGAATAGCTGATTCTTTCCGATGTCATTTCACTCCTCGCACCGCTATGGTTTCTACCGCTGACTCTTCGCCTCAGGCCTGTTCACCGGAAGCCTGCTCACCAGAAGATATTGCTTCGGAAGGACTTAAACCCGATGAATATGATGAAATTGTCAGTCGATTAGGCCGCCATCCAAACCGGGCTGAGTCAGGCATGGCCGGGGTGATGTGGTCAGAGCATTGCTGCTACAAAAACTCGCGGCCTTTGCTAAGCCAGTTTCCAACAGAAGGCGAACGTATCCTCGTTGGGCCTGGAGAGAACGCAGGGGTCATTGATGTCGGCAACGGTATGCAAGTAGCCTTCAAAATTGAGTCGCATAACCATCCGTCTGCGATTGAACCATTTCAAGGAGCTGCGACTGGCGTCGGCGGAATTTTAAGAGATATTTTTACGATGGGCGCAAGGCCGATTGCGGCCCTGAACTCACTGAGGTTTGGCAGCTTAGAAGACGCCCGAACGCGGCAAATTTTCACCGGGGTCGTTTCGGGAATCGCACACTATGGCAACTGCTTTGGTGTGCCGACCGTAGGCGGAGAAGTCTTTTTCGATGAGGCCTATAGCGGTAATCCGCTCGTCAATGCCATGGCGATTGGCCTGATGGAAATTGACGAGATCATGAAATCAGGCGCAACAGGTGTGGGGAACCCCGTGCTGTATGTGGGTTCTACGACCGGACGCGATGGTATGGGCGGTGCTAGCTTTGCGAGCGCGGAGCTAAGTGACGAGTCGGAAGCGAATCGGCCTGCGGTGCAAGTAGGCGATCCGTTCTTAGAAAAGTCGTTGGTGGAAGCTTGTTTAGAAGCATTCAAAACCGGGGGAGTAGCGGCAGCCCAAGATATGGGCGCAGCAGGCATTACCTGTTCGACAGCAGAAATGGCAGCTAATGGTGGTGTAGGAATAGAGCTGGATTTAGATTTGATTCCTGAGCGGGAGCCAGGGATGGTGCCCTATGAATATTTGCTCTCAGAGTCTCAGGAAAGAATGCTGTTTGTGGCTCATGCTGGGCGTGAGCAGGAGCTAATTGATATTTTTCATCGGTGGGGCTTGCAAGCGGTTGTGGCAGGCTCGGTAATTGAAGAACCGATTGTTCGCATTTTGTTTGAAGGTGGCGTTGCTGCGGAGATTCCGGCAACCGCGCTGTCGGACAATACGCCGATTTATCGGCGTGAGCTGATGGCAGAGCCCCCTGACTATGCTCAGAATGCCTGGGCTTGGCGTGAGAGCAATTTGCCAGAGGCAACAGTAGAGGGCGTTGGGAACAAGGATTGGAATCAAGTTCTGCTAGAGCTGTTAACAACTCCAACAATCGCCTCTAAGCAATGGGTGTACCGGCAGTATGACCATCAGGTGCAGAACAACACGGTGATGATGCCGGGTGGAGCAGATGCAGCGGTGATTAGATTGCGATCGCAAATCAATCCAGACCCTCAAGCAAATACCGGTATCGCCGCTACCGTAGACTGCAATGCTCGCCACGTATACCTCAACCCCTACGAAGGAGCGCTGGCTGCTGTTGCCGAAGCTGCCCGCAACCTTAGCTGTGTCGGCGCAGATCCTGTAGCCGTCACTGATAACCTCAATTTCGGCAGTCCTGAAAAGCCAATTGGCTATTGGCAGCTTGCAGAAGCCTGCCGGGGCCTCGCAGACGGCTGTCGTCAGTTTTCTACGCCCGTAACCGGCGGTAACGTCTCGCTCTACAACGAGACACTCGACAGTGAAGGCAATCCTCAACCCATATACCCGACGCCAGTCGTCGGCATGGTTGGTTTGATTCCTGATTTAGACAAGGTCTGTGGACAAGGCTGGCGCGCAGAAGGAGACCTGATCTATCTACTAGGGACAAAAACCGACGACACCGATAGCGGCGCAGTCACCCTGGGGGGATCTGAATATTTGAAAAAGATGCATCAACGTGTGGCAGGCCAGCCACCAAAAGTGAATGTGGATTTGGAGCTAGCGGTGCAGGCAGCTTGTCGGCACGGTATTCGAGCAGGCTGGGTGACGTCTGCCCATGACTGCGCAGAAGGTGGAATTGCGATCGCCCTCTCAGAGTCTTGTATCAGCGGCCAAAAAGGTGCAGATATTACCCTTGGACAGGGCTCTCTGCGTCCGGACACGCTCCTATTTGGCGAAGGCGGTGCGCGTATCGTCGTGTCTGTACCCGCTGACGCAAAACTGGACTGGGAGCAATACTGTCAGGCGCATTTGTCTGAGGGCTGTCATTTCATTGGCGAGGTTTCTGCCACCAACGCATCCCTTAAAATTCAAACCGAAAATCAACAGGTTCTGATTGACACCTCGATTGAAACCATGAAGAGTCAGTGGAGTAATGCTATTGAAAATGCCCTGGCTATCGACAGCTAGCAAAGAAATTTAAACAGCGAACAGGAAGTTTCTTCAACAGCTGCTGCTTAGTTCGCAATTTATCTGCAAAAGGCCCATGAAAAAGCAATAGTCCTAGGCTAATTCATCAGATATTTCAGCAGGTGATGATAGGATTTAAACATCGTTAAGGAAATCTTAAAAAGCTTGATAGCGTCCTGGATACTGCCAGTCACAGATAGCGTCAAGTGTATTTACAGGTTCGCTATTTTGATCTGTTCTTTCCCGTAATTACAGTCCTTGAATCGTTTTTGAATCTTATAGAGCGAACTGACCAGGCACAGGCATAACCGTCTCTGGCTTCAGGCACACACATGACAGCAGATCCTTGCTTGTTTTTGCTAGAAGAAGAAGTAAATAAAGCTATCGACACAGTCTGATAATGACGCGTTTTTAGCTGGTCCCACTGGAGTTTGAATTAAGCATGTTTCCATCACCTGACCCTGCTGAGATGCCCTCTCCCTTACCCCCTACCCTGAATGAGGACCGGCCAGATAAGCCAGAAGAAGCCTGTGGCGTTTTTGGGGTATACGCTCCTAGAGCAGAGGTTGCAACGCTCACCTACTTCGGACTATATGCTTTGCAGCACCGTGGACAAGAATCTGCGGGTATCGCCACTTTTGATCAAGGAGAAGTCCACTCGCATAAAGGGATGGGACTGGTTTCTCAGGTCTTTACCGACGACGAACTTCACGCCATGCCCGGTCAGTTAGCAGTAGGCCATACGCGTTACTCTACAACAGGCTCCAGTCACGCCGCTAACGCTCAACCTGCGCTGGTATCAACCCGTTTAGGCCAGCTGGCACTGGCGCACAACGGTAATATTGTTAACGTCAAGCACTTAAGAGAAGAACTTCTCAAGCGCAATCACGATTTACTCACCACCTCAGATTCTGAGCTAATTGCATTTGCCCTAGCTGAAGCCGTCAACGACGGAAAAGACTGGATAGAAGGCAGTATTTCTGCTTTCAAGCGTTGCGAAGGCGCGTTTAGCTTGGTCATCGGCACACCCGGTGGCATTTTGGCGACCCGAGATCCGCACGGCAATCGCCCGCTAGTACTGGGCAACATTGGCGCTCAGGCACCCGCAGAAAAGCCGACCGAAGGTAGCGAAAATACTGGCTACGGCGCAGGTCAATTTGTGGTGGCCTCTGAAACTTGTGGCCTTGATATTGTGGGTGCAACCTACCTGCGTGACATAGAGCCCGGTGAGCTGATCTGGATTGACAGTAACGGCGTTAAGTCTGTGCAGTGGGACTCACATACCGAGCGCAAGCTGTGCGTGTTTGAGATGATCTATTTCGCTCGCCCTGATAGCGTGTTTCATGGCGAAAGTTTGTATAGCTATCGCAAGCGAATTGGCCAGCGCCTAGCACAAGAGGCACCTGCTGATGTAGACCTCATTATGGCTGTGCCAGACTCGGGTGTACCAGCGGCCATCGGCTATTCAGAATTTTCAGGCATTCCCTATGCCGAAGGTCTGATCAAAAATCGCTATGTAGGGCGAACCTTTATTCAGCCCACTCAGGCAATGCGCGAAACCGGCATTCGGATGAAGCTTAATCCCATGCGTGATGTGCTGGCTGGCAAGCGAATTTTGATTGTTGATGACTCCATTGTTAGAGGGACAACGAGCCGTAAGCTGGTACAGATGCTGTACGCTGCGGGTGCTACTGAGGTGCATATGCGAATCTCTTCACCGCCAGTGACGCATCCCTGTTTTTACGGCATTGATACCGACAATCAAGATCAGCTTATTGCAGCGACCAAATCCATTGAGGAGATTGAGCAACAGCTTGGAGCCGATTCGTTGGCTTATCTCAGCTGGGAAGGCATGCTTGAAGAAACCGGTGTTGCAGTCAGCAGCTTCTGCTCTGCCTGCTTCACTGGCCGCTACCCTGTTGATATTCCAGCTCAGGTTAAGAGCTCAAAACTGATGCTGGAGAAAGTGCCGGCAGAGGTGGTCTAAGCCGAGGAAGCGGTTATTTGCTGAAGCATGAAGGTTGGCTTCTTGTCGCGATCGCCCACTAAGCGCTCAGAAACCGATTGAACAAGCTCTGCACTGACTGTTTAACCTGCTGACGTCGCTTCCAGCTCTCAAAATCTTTCTGATAGCGATAGCCAGACGACTGGTAAGCCCGCCAGCCATGCAGCGTAACGCCTATGCCCCAACACAGGGCGACAAAAGCGGCAAAGCCATAGCCACCGGCCAGTAGATTCAGCAGCAGCAAAAAGCTGTTGAAGATGGCGTAGCGAATCAGGTGGTGATGAAACTTTTGACGCTTTTGCTGGTTGAACAGAGTTTGCTGACCTGACTCACTTTTAAGCGCTCTCCATTCTCGTTCCGCGGACCACAGCGTTTCGGGGGCAATGTTTAATTCGGTAGCAATCTCAGATAGCTGCGTACGAGTCAAATCGCCAGCTTCGGTTTCTTTTGCGATCGCAATTTGCAAAATCTGTTGGGCTTCTTCGCTAGCGTACAGGTCGGCCATAGTTTGAGGAGGACTGAGGAGATTAAGCCAAAAAGTGTAAGGCAAAGCACCGGCTTCTTTTCATTTTATAGACAAATCTATAAAAGCTGCACAGTGAGGAAAACCGATGATAACACCGGATCAGCGGGCATACTAAATCAACTTTCGTTAGTTACATATTCCCCGTCTGCATCTACTTATACAGGTTTATTTCTATGGCTCAGCTTGTTCCCATCACGTTAGAAGATGGCACAGAAATCTACGTTGAATCGACTGAAAACGTCAATGTTTCGCCAGAAGCTACAGACAGTAACAGTGAACCCGAAGAGATGACCCGCGATCATCAGAAAAAAGGCATCTTGCCGATGGGGAATCGGGGCTTTAACAACCTACCCGGTAGGCAGTTCGATGATAGCGACGATACGACACTTTCTGAGAAAAGTGCTGTGGCTACAGCGCAAAGCTTCAAAGCCATTGAAAGTACCATTCGTACCTACACCAGCCAAACCCTCAACGCCTTTAAAGGTATGGCGAGTGGCAACGTCGATAAAGTCACGCTGCAATTTGGTATCCGCATCGCCGGGGAAGCCGGTGTACCTTACGTCACCAAGGGAACCGCTGAAAGCAACTTGAGCATCACCGTAGAGTGCTCTTTCGACGACTAACTGATTCGCCGCTGGTTGATCGAAGTAGATAGTCGGCCAATAAGACTCATTGAATAAGACTGATTGACAGTCATAAAAAAGCAGGTCAGGAACATGCTTCGTCCCTGACCTGCTTTTTAACTTGAAGCCTGCTGAGCCATTATTTCGCAGGTGTCTAGTTCACGGGCATCGGACGACTGCCAACGGCATGACGGTCAATCACTTGATCGACTAGGCCATACTCCATCGCCTCTTGAGGGGACATAAAGAAATCGCGCTCGGTATCTTCCTTAATTTTCTCGTAGGGCTGCCCTGTGTGCTTGGCCATCGCCTCGTTCAGCATCGTCTTTAGATACAAAATTTCTTTGGCCTGAATTTCAATATCTGTCGCCTGGCCTTGCGCGCCACCAGATGGCTGGTGAATCATCACGCGGCCATTGGGTAAAATCATTCGCTTGCCTTTGGCTCCAGCACTTAGCAAAAACGCACCCATGCTCGCCGCTAGGCCCATACAGATAGTCGCCACATCGGGGCGGATATGGTTCATGGTGTCGTAAAGACCTAGTCCCGCCGAAACAGAACCGCCCGGAGAATTGATGTATAGGTAGATGTCTTTCTCAGGATCTTCAGCTTCTAAAAAGAGCATTTGAGCAACAATCAGATTCATCGAATCAGCGGTCACCTGACCATGCAAAAAGATAATTCGCTCTCTCAGCAGGCGCGAATAAATGTCAAAGGCCCGCTCGCCGCGACCTGACTGCTCAATAACGGTTGGAATCATTGGAAGCTACTCGATCTGGTTATCTGGTTTCTCTCCCACTGATTGTACAGACTTCATACCCTGATTGTCTGAGTGTGGATAACCCGAATTTTTGGATAAAGTTCAAATCCAGTACCTCTGATAACGCAACGAAATCAGGCAAGCAGGTAAGCTTTTGATAGAAGCTTATTTATGTGAGTGGAGATGAATATGGCGCGTATCTTTTTGGCTGGCGCTAGCCGTGGTGTAGGGAGAGAAGTTGCTAGGCAGCTAATTATCAACGGGCATCAGGTGAGTGCCCTGCTACGCAGTGACAACGCCAAAGATGACCTAACAGCTATGAAAGTTGATGTGGTAAGAGGCGACGCGCTCAATGAGGAGTTGATGGGTCAGCTAATAGGCCAGATCTCCCCAGACGCAGTCATTTCAACGATTGGTGGGTTGCCTAGCGACACTGGCGTTCGGGTTGATTTTTTGGGTAATAAGCATCTGGTTGACGCAGCGGTAGCAGCGCAGGCGAAGCGCTTTATCTTAGTGACCTCGATTGGTATTGGGGATAGCGCTCAGGCGTTGCCGCCACAGGCGTTAGAAACATTAGCGCCTGTGCTAGCAGAAAAAGAGAAAGCAGAAGCTCATCTGGCCAATAGCGGCCTGACCTATACCGTCATCAGGCCAGGCGGACTGGTCTCTCAACCAGCAACCGATCAAGAAGTGCTGACAGAAAATACGTCAGTCGCAGGCTCTATTCCCCGCATGGGGGTGGCAAAGCTGTTGGTGAGTTGTATGGAGAGCGATCGCGCCAAAAACAAAATCTTTTCTGCCATCGATAGATCTATGCAACGAAGCACAGGAGACTTTGAGGTTGTGAGTCTGTAGCAGTTAGAGACTCCCTAGAAAAGTTAGAGACTCCCTAGAAAATAGAGACGGCTGTAGGCAAAGTCTAGTCAGGCGGTTTAAGCCAGCGCTTGCGCAGACACCAGTCTAGGGTGTAGCGGGCGGTGACAAACCACAGAAAGCTTTCGCCCGTTATCAATAGCCAGCTCAGCAGCGCAAAGGTATCATCCCAGGCAGCTTCTAATTGAGCGAGCGATCGCACCAAAGCAAAAGCCCCTACCGCGCCACCCCCCAAATGCAAGTTGTCGTCTTGCCTGACAATGTAACGATACGTAACGCCAAAAAAGAAGCCTGATGCCATCGCGACGGCCACATTCACTAGCCAACCAAGCAGAGAGTCAGGCAACGGTAGCGGCAGATCGCTCAAAGTTGCGCCGATCATTGCTGCAACGGCGACTAAGCTGACTATTCCAGCACTAATCGCACCTGATTTAATCGATTCCAATCGCGCCTCAGCGACAGACATTTCAGACGTCAGCACGTTCTTTTTCTCTGCGGTAGCATGTTCAAATCGTGGGTTCCATGGCTCAGCCGAGACTAACTTTACCGTATGATAGAAAATGAAGAATTTGCACTATAAAAGTTAGCCAAAATTTAACTATGGACATTTTGACGCTGGGTTGGGTTTCTCTGTTTGCCTGCTTTACCTTTTCTATCTCCATGGTGATCTGGGGTCGCAACGGCTTCTAAGTTGAGATATGGATTCTTTACTATGGATTCTTTACTAAGCGCGGCTGCAAACAATCAGCTGCTAACGATACTGGCAGTACTGTCTTTTATTTTGTTAATCGTGGTCACAGGGGGAGTCATCTACCTGACGGCCATAGAATGGCGCGATAAAAGACGACGCGGAGATGAAGCGAGAGCTATGCCCGCACGGGGTGCAGGCATGGCCAAAGGCAAACGCAAGTAAGCTGAATCTACTGTCAATCGAACTTGCAAACAATCGAACTTGCAAAGGAAGACGTAGCAATCGCTAACTCAGACGATAGACAAACTCGCTGGCCGAATCCCAAAGGTCAAGACAGCCGATTAAAGAAGGGCAAAAGCCAAAGCTCAGGCCAAAACCCCAGAAAAGGGACAGCCAGAAAAGGGACAGCCAGAAAAGGGACAGAAAGAGAAATGACAGCAAGCGAACGGACAGCAAGAAAAGGGGAAGAAATAGAACAAGAGGAGAGAGCAAAAGAGGAT
>ERZ1740058.1052-NODE-1052-length-15074-cov-6.231174_pt1 | contig 15074 bp, 9 predicted proteins | sample MGYA00581745_ERZ1740058 | MGnify/ENA primary metagenome ERZ1740058 (study PRJEB43018, sample SAMN04849742) | marine metagenome | isolation source: floating plastic debris | place: Pacific Ocean | collected 2008-08-30 | study: EMG produced TPA metagenomics... | reverse complement strand
TGACTAACGGTCATAGTTGCTTACTATATACCGAAAATCAGCCTAAATGGTTCAGGGTGGATAGTGCAGAAATATTCAAGGCTGTCAGAAGTTAACAGAAATTTACCTGCTGAAATACGCTGTAAATTGGACTTAGGTCGGTTAACAATAGTCGCTAAATCCGTTTAGCCCGCGGCTGAAGATCGGTTAGTGCCCCAATGCGGATGGGTTCGCCGGACTCAATACTGTTGCGGGCAGCCACCCCAATTAGTATGGACATAGCTCCGTCGCGTACACCCGCCGCCCGGTCGTAAGGATCTGTTTCTTCAGGGCTTTTGAAGATTTTGTCGTGCAGACGCTTATCGCCACCCCCGTGACCACCTCGTTCTACCGGGACATTTACCGTTTCGAAGGTATTCCAGTTTTTATGCACAATCAGCGGTTCGGATTGAGCTTGATCATCACCCACTTGGCTCATTTCAGCGGCGTGTAACTCGGACTGGCTCAGATTTTCGCTTTTGAAGTACGGAATATCCAGCCAGGCTTCAATGCGGCCATCCATACCGTTGAAGGCAATGCGCCAGCCTTCATAGGGCGAATAGGTAGTCAGCGAGTAATTAACCACCACATCGTTAGCGTATTTGATCTGCGCCGACATCTTATCGTAGATATTAATGTCTTCGCGGAACAGACAGCTATCCCGAATATAGCCGTCGTATTCTTCATTCTTTACGTACAAATTCATATTTCGCTCACTTTTGGTGATGTCCCAGTAGAATTTGCAATCGCTTTTATACTCGCAGGTACGGCAATTATCCCCTCGGAAAGGGCCATTAATTCCGTAGTGTTCTAGTGCACCGTAAGCGAATACTTCGGATGGGTCGGAATCCAGCCACCAGTTCAGCAGATCGAAGTGGTGGGTTGCTTTATGTACCCACAGTGTACCACCGGCTTGGCGTAGTCCGTGCCAGCGGCGGAAGTAGGAAGCCCCGTGGTAGGTATTCAGGTACCAATTAAAGTCTACCGAGGTAATCTTGCCTATGGCTCCATTCATCAGCAACTCTTTAATCTTAGTAGCGTAGGGACTCCAGCGGTAGTTAAAACCCACAATCAGGTTCTTATTGGAGCTACGCTCGGCATCCAGAATAGCCTGGCACTTACGTTCGTCGGTGGTTAGTGGCTTTTCGGTTAGCACGTCGCAGCCCATATGCAAGCCCTTAATGATAAACTCGTGGTGGGTAGAATCTTTGGTGGTTACAATTACCAGATCGGGTTTAGTCTGGTTGACCATCTCCTCAAAGTTGGTGAAGGTCGGGCAATCAACCCCCATGTATTCTTTAGCATAGGCCAGACGTCCGGGATTGATATCACTTAACCCGACAAACTCCAGAATATCAGGATACTGCTCTACAAGCCGCTTACCCCAGAAGGAGGTACCCCGTACCCCGGTACCCACTAGGGTAACCTTTAATTTTTCGTTTTTTCCCGAATCAGTGAGGCCAAATCCGGATGCTGGAGCGGTGATCATTGAGCCGGCAGCCAGCATACTTACTGAAGTTAAAAAAGAGCGACGAGAGGCATCGATTTTTGTCATGGTCGTGGGTTTTACAGCAGAGAAAAAATTTTGGGTAATAGGTCTATCGGTTAAAAGTAGACCCCATACGCCCAGTAATTTATTAAGAAATATTGGATTCTGCCCGATGGATAATCAGATTTTACGGCAAGTCAGGAGGCTTCACCTCAAACGTAGCTCTTCTCTGAACCAATTGTCCTTGTTCATCTATACCCTCTACTATCACTTCGTAAGTACCCAACTCATCAGAAGTTGAGAAAGAAAAGTCTTTGTCACTCTCCAGATTAATCTTGGGTTGCCAGAAAAGTAATGTCCGGAAGTTAGGCATGGAAAAGGGTAAAGAATCAGGAGTTGAAAAGCCGGATGATAAAGTATAGTAAGGTAACGTGGTGAACAATGCCCGTCCGGCAAGGGCTTCTTCGTAGGCCCGCTCCTGCTGAGTGTATACGGCAACTACTCCGTCTAACCGCACATTACCGTAGTAGGTACGGCGATTTACGGTTTCGATATAGCTGATCTGATCGGGCGGAAAATTAATGATGTAGTCTTTATTCTGGATAGGAACTCCGTCCAGAAATAGCGTAGGTTCATTCGGTAAAAACCGGCGGGTACCTGGATCGAATACGTCAAAGTCGTACTTTTTTTTCCTTTTTACTAGCCGCACTCCTGGTAGTAGTTCCCGGCAGATTTCCTCGAAGGAGGGTAGAGAAATATAATCATCAGGATCGACCCGTACATTAGGAGCACCGTAAAACCGGAATTGTCTTTTAGGCTTAGCCACCGAATCAATCTCCTCTTCCAGATTGTAGTAGGTCTGCTGAATGCGCTTACGCAATCGGTAGCCGTCAACGATCTGCTGCCAGGCAGCGTCAGAAAAAGAGTACGGTGGATAGAAGAAATCAGGAGCTGAAGAAGCAAATACGCTGTCTATTGTCCACTGAATACTCTGTGGTTGATCATCAGTGGCTGACTGATACTGAAGAATAGAGTTGGGTGAGCCGTACACTCGCGAGACGGGAATGGCGAACGTTCCGTCCTCGGCTATAGCACTGTACTCAAAGTACGGATCATCCCCAGGGATAGACAGCAGTACTCGGTCGCCCTCGTTGATCGGTTGGGAGGTTTGAACCTGACCGGTGATTAGCAGCATCTCGTCTTCCTTAGCAAATTGTTGGAGAGAAGGCTTAGGAGTGAGCATATCCGACCAACTAAGCCAGGGAGCAGTTTGAGTGACCAGCCAACGGTTGATCCACTGAGGGGCAGAAACACCCTCCGGTATCAATAATTCTGAAAGGCCAAACTGATCTAGCAAAGGGACGGAAATGGGGTATTTCGGAGAATACAGCTTGCGAACCGCAATAGACAGGTTATTCTGATCAATGTTAGTATCAGAATTTATAGTAACACTCACGTTCTCACGAGGGGAAACAGTTTGGGTTGATAAATTAAGCGATAGCTGATTGTTCTCTGGATGAAGATAAATCAGACGTCGGGCTAGTGTCTTAGCCTTGGTGTCAAGAATAGCTATTTCAACCAAGCCCCGCATTTTGGAAACCAAAAGATCTAGTGAAAATGGGTTTTGTTCAATTGGCTGGTAGTGAAGTAAATTATTGTCTGTACGGATGGCTAGAAAGGCTCCTTCCGAGAAAGTCTGCGTCTGACCTTTAATTTCTAAATGGTTTCTGGCAATACTGACTTGCAAAGAATAGCCATCGGACTGAGCTTGGGGAATGGAATAGTAGATGGTATCTGAAGTAATAAGCCGAGCTACATAACTGGTATCAGCCAAGGGAGAAAAGTTAAATTCACCTAGCCCATTGTTGATAGCTGTCTGGGCAACTACGCTGGAGTCAAATGTTTGTAATACATCGAGCCGACCTTCTCCAGAAAAGTCAGCATAAGCTAAAGCTACCACATTATTTTCTTGATTGCTCACCCAGTTTCCTCCTTCTGGAAAAAGCTGAAGGGAAGGCTGGCTGTTGCTGAGTGGGAGGGAAGGATTGGAAAGGTCGGTATTAATCACCAGCATAGGCTGACTAAAATAATTGGTGGAATAGCTGTTGCGCATGTATTGGGTATAGGCCTGAAGTTGGTACCACCCTCCGGCCAGGCTGTCTGGTAGTGCCAACTGCCCCGTAGCGATACCGTAGGAGGCAGGGTAAACGCCCCGAGCTACTACTTTCTGTTGTCGGTTAAATAATTCCAGATAGACTACCCGGCTCAGCTCTTTAGTAGAGTCGACATTGATAATAGCCGCCTGAAACCAGATAGATTCACCAGCACCTACTACGGATTCGGAAAGCTGAAGGTGTAGCTGCTCATGAACTTCACTTTCCGAAAAATCTCTAAGCTGATTTTCCAGAGTCTGAGCCTGGCTCGTAAGTGAGGTCTGGGTCAATAATATCCAGAGAAAACAGGTGAATAGTCTCTTCATATTACCAAAAAGATGGTGGCTCAGTTGTAATCCCTGGTATAAGTCGGCAATCATAACAGAATTCTGGTGGGGGGGCATCTTCTGCTGCTTCGCCTCCGGTAGTAGGTAGTTCTTCTATGGGTTCTACACATGAACTAAATCCTCGTACCGGACCACCTGGTTCAATGGGAACTTCCGTCCGGTCAATGAAAACCCTTTTTTGAGTTACCGCTGATACCTGAAAGTAGCCGAGTACAGTCTCATCTAAATCATCCTCTTGTACCATATTACCGATGATGCGAGACGGGGGTGGGTCAAACAAAGAACCATCGGTATTGCGCTGCTCTTCAATATCACTCCAGAAGTTGAAGGCGCGCTCGGTCAGCGAATATTGCGTGACCAATAAACTATAGCGTCGCTGAAGTTTATAAGTTGCTTTAGAGACAAAGTTAATAGGCTGCCGCTCAATACGATCTTGTGTAAAGTCTTGCGATGAGCTAATTAGCAATGCACGGAATGGACGGCTGGTTTGGTAACATACAGGAATATCAAGCTGCATTTCCCTTTGTAGAGGAGCTATAAACTCGTAGGTTTCTTCCCATTCCCAGCGATAAAAATTGGATTCAGGCAGCCCAGTACCAGTATTTAAATAAAACCTTAGTCCCCACTCATCTATCACAGTTCCTATGGAAGTAAGCGAAGCTCGGCTATCCGGTTCAAAGTAGATGCTATCAATTTCGGCTACTGCGGGCATCGTTTCCGGCAGAGAGCGGTAACTAATATTTTCGGCAGTGCGAATACGCAGTGTGTACGTCGCTCCTACTGTTCCGGCAAAATTAGGCGGTGTGAGATAAACTCCTTCTCTTTCTTCTGATAATTGTACCTGATTGCCGTTTTCAACTTCAATAAAAACCTCAGCATTGGTTACCGGCTCAGCGTCGAAGGTATTTAGGCTGGGCGATGAGTAAGAAATGCGTACTTCGTGGGCTTTAGGCTCGTCGGTTAATAACCCATCTACCACCAAGCGGGAATTTCCTTCTACCACATCGCCAATATCAAACGGATCAATGCAGGTAGTGAGCAAGAGGCAAAAAAGTATTGCATAGAGTCCTTCTCGTTTCATAGCCTCTAAAATTTGAAGTTATAGGTGATAGAAGGAAAAGGTCGGCCCAAAATAGCGAGTCGGTAGGCACTCAGACGTCCGGCTCGGTCATCTTGGAAGAAAATTGAGTAAGGATTATTTCGTCCGTAAAGATTGTAAATGGCGAATGTCCAACTGGAATCCCACTTCTTATTCTTCTTCAGATTACCATCGACCGAAAAAGAAATGTCCAAGCGATGATAAGGGGGAATGCGATATTCGTTACGGTCGGAGTAGTCGGCAATATCAAATCTCCCAATTCGGTAGGTGCTCTCGGGTAGCGTAATGGGGCGGCCGCTACTGAAGGTGAAGTTTACGCCCAATCGCACCCGCCGGGTAAATTGGTAATTTCCAACAACGGTAAAATCGTGGGGTTTGTCAAAGTATGAGGGGTACCACTCGCCCCGGTTCACGCGATTTTCGGTAAGATTACTATCTACTCTACGTAATGTGCGGGCGTAGGTGTAAGCCAGCCAACCGGTAAGTCGGCCAATATTTTTGGAGACCAGTAGCTCGGCTCCGTAAGCTCGCCCAGTTCCGCTCAGTAAATCAGCTTCCAGTTGCTCATTCATCAACAAGGTGGCACCGTCCCGGTATTCTACTAGATTCAGAATATCTTTATAGTATACTTCTACCGACGCTTCAATAGCGTTGTTAAACACGTTGCGAAAAAAGCCAATAGCGTACTGATCGCCAATTTGTGGCGGCAGAAACTGATCGCTCAGTTTCCATATGTCAGTCGGAGTAATGCTGGCGGTGTTAGAGATCAGGTGGGTGTTTTGCCGTAGCCGGTTGTAGCTTACTTTAATACTACTTCGAGCGTTTAATCCAATCCGCAGCGCCATCCTAGGCTCCCAACCCTGGTAGGTAGCAATAGTTTCGCCTTCAGCGTATTCCGTAGTTCCGGTAATTGAGCCGGGGCTGCGAGGCCGATCGTCGGCGTAATTAAATACTTCGCGTGGTCCGACGTAGCGATAATAATTGTAGCGTAACCCGGCGGTAAGCGTTAGAAATGGATTGATTTGGTATACATCGCTGATATAGCCGGAAAATTCCCAGGCCTGTTCTTCCTGGAGTTGCCGGGGTACAATCAGCGAAAAGTCACCTGTTGGTTGAAGATCACCCGGAGAAAACTGGAATCGAGATACTTCTAATCCTCCGCTGATTTCGTGTTCCTCGTTAGGAAAAAAGTTGAGGTTCCAATGCCCGCCCGACTGGTCGAACCAGGCATCAATCTCGGAAGCCGAGATACTATCCTGCAAATCGGTAATCTGATAGCTGTAGCGGGATTGGGTAATTCTTAGGGCAGAGAGCCACTTGGGCGAAATCAGATAGTCCCAGTGAAAAGCCCCACCAGCATTCTGATACTGGTAAGCGGCATCGTTAGCCAGGTTAAATTCATCGTTGCTTAGGTAACCGGTGACCCCGATTTTATGGGCTTCGTTGAGGCGATAGTTCCACTTAAGATTAGCATCATAGAATGAGGCTTCGCTCTGGCGCAAGGTAATATCCTGAAGCCGGTTGAGTATCCAGTCGGAGTACGAAGCCCGCCCGCCGATGATCAGACTGCTTTTCTCCTTTACAATAGGAATTTCAGCGGTTAGGCGACTAGCTACAACGCCAATGCCACCGCTTACTCTCAATTTCCGTAGATTTCCTTCTCTAGTAGTGATATCTAGTACCGAAGCAATCCGGCCGCCGTAACGGGCTGGGATACCTCCCTTGTACAGTGTAGCATCGCGGATCAAATCGGCATTAAATGCCGAGAAAAAGCCAAACAGATGAGATGGGTTATAGATTGGAATACCGTCTAGTAGAATCAGATTTTGCCCTACATCGCCGCCTCGTACGTTAAAGCCTGCGGCTCCTTCACCGGCTACACTTACTCCGGGTAGCATCTCAATGGCGTTAATAATATCCACCTCACCCAAAAATGCGGGCATCTTCTGCACTCGCTGAATGTCCATACGGTTGGCACTCATCTGAGCACCACTCACGTTGTTGTCGGCAGCTTGTTCGGTAATGGTAATTTCCTCCAGACGAGCGGTTTCTTCAAACAAATCTACCGAGAATGAGCCATCAGAAATCACTCGTAGCTTACGCGTTTCAGTTTCGTAACCCACTGATTTAACTTCCCAGTCGTGATCGCCGACTGGCAAAGAAAATGTATAGTAACCGTTCACATTGGTGGAAGTCCCCTGTCCGATCTCCTGAGAGAAGATAGTCACCCCAGCTACGCCCTGTCCGGTGCTACCGTCCCGAATATAGCCGCTCACCGTAGCTGTAGTCTGCCCATCAGCTAGCAACGAATCGCCGATTATCATTCGCCGATTATCAGGATCGACGTTGGTGCGATTACTTACGACAGCTTTAGTAGAGATTAGTACGATGTAATAATTCTGATAAGTATTGAAGCTGATTTTCGTATCTCTAACGACCCTGGAAAGGGCTTCGGTCAGTTGCAATTCACGGAAGGAATCATTGATAAAAACCGAATCAGTCCATTCTGGACGGTAAAAAAACCGAACAGCGTTGTTGGTTTCCAACTGGCCAATCCACTCCGTGAGGGTGGTATTGGCCGCGGGGGAATTCACGGTTACATCGTCTAGTGATTGGCTAAACGAAAAAATAGCAGTTCTCAGAATGAGAGAACCGGTAAGAAATAGACGAAATAGGGCTGCAGAGTGCATAAACTGCCAATCTAATCTTATTCTCAGCCATTACCAATAGCTTCAAAAAATAAGATTCAAAACGTAAAAAACAGCCTTTAATTACATAAGGCAATAGGTATGTACTATTCTGGGGTAAATTGCTACCAAAGTAAATCCATATAGAATAGTGATTGTACTTTTCGGAGAAATGTTTTCTTATGAAACAAGTTTTACTTCTCCTGTTCTGGCTATTCGGCGTGTCGGCGATAGCCCGGGAAATACACAGCAGCAATATTGAGGATAACTTAAATGTTGGAAATACTACCATTAATAGCCTTGACGATGCCAGTTTTAGCTACGCTAGTACTAGCTATTGTCAGGATGGCACTGACCCATCGCCTACCGTAACCACTCCGGGAGGAACGTTTAGCAGCACGGCCGGACTATCCCTTAATACTACTAGCGGAGAGATTGATCTGGACGTGAGTACTCCCGGAACTTATACGATAACTTATACGACGACCGTGCCCCCTGATAGCCGCACTTTTGACGTGACTATTACTGCGGTGGAAGATGCTAGCTTCAGCTACGGCAGTGCCGACTACTGTTCGGACGATAGTGACCCGACGCCCACCGCAACTACTCCGGGAGGAACGTTCAGCAGTACCGCGGGATTGCAAATCGATAGTTCTACCGGAGAGATTGACCTGGACGCGAGTACCCCCGGAACTTATACGATTACTTACACTACCGCTGGTCCCTGCTCGGCTAGTAGTACATTTGATATTACAATCAATACCAGAGATGACGCCAGTTTTAGCTACGCAAGTTCTAGCTATTGTCAGGATTCAGCCAATCCGTTGCCTAGTATCGCTACTCCAGGGGGTACTTTTTCATCCACTCTTGGAATAGTATTAGACCCGGCAACAGGAGAAATCGACTTATCAGTAAGCACTACCGGAACCTATACAATTACTTACGCCGTAGCAGGAGCCTGCCCGGATAGCGAAACTTTTGACATAACGATTAATCCAATGGATGACGCCGGATTCACCTATACATTTCCGACGTACTGCCCTACCGATACTGACCCTACTCCGAGCGTGAATACCGGAGGGGGCGCATTTACGGCTTCGGCCGGATTGATGATTGACGGCAGCACGGGTGAGATCGATTTATCGGCGAGTACGCCCGGTGATCATACGGTTACCTATACTACCAGTGGTACCTGTCCCAATTCTAGTACCTTTGATGTAGCCATATTAGACGATGGTGCACCATTAGCCCAACCCGCTGCCGACATCACCTGCGATGCATTTACCGCCACTTGGAATCCAGTTTTCGGAGCTACAGATTATGAAGTAGATGTGGCAGAAGATGCCGCCTTTACTATTCTGGTAGCCGGTTACAATTCTGCTTCAACCACCGACACCTTTTTGAATGTGACTGGACTTACTGCTACTCAAACGTACTACTACCAAGTACGGTCAGTAACGAGCTGTGGTACTTCGGTAAATTCGGATACTATTCCCGTAGAAGTAATGGATATTCCAGCAGCGGTTTCCAACTTAACCGCCTCAAATCCGGATTGCGACGGATTCAATGTGAGTTGGGATGCGGTGACTTACGCTTCCAGCTATCTATTGGAAGTCTCTCAGGATGGCTTTACTACGATTGAACTTTCTCAGTCGATCCCCTCTACGTCGCTTTCGCTGGCTGGTCTTGATCAGGGAACAGCTTATGAATACCGGGTAACCCCTCAGAACGTATGTGGATCGGGGTCTGCCAGTACTGGTGCTTACCAAACCAACGATGTTCCGGTAATACCCACTGGCGTAGCATCTTCGCAGGTAGTATGCGACGGAGCGATGATCACCTGGGATGAAGTGGTGGAAGCTGATCAGTATTTAGTAGAGATTTCAGCCGATACATTTGCTACTATCGCTAGCTACCCAATTAGTAACGACACCTTAGTAGTAAGCGGACTAGTATCAGCCACCACTTACGCCTACCGTATTATCCCCGGCAATAGCTGCGGCACTGGCGATACTACCACGGTACTGACATTTACGACTGATAGTTTGCCTTCCGCTCCAGTGGATACTTTATTGTCGGTAGAACATAATCGTGCTACAGTCGCCTGGGATACTATTGTTAATGCTGATACCTATTCGATGGAGGTAGCTACCGATCTGCTTTTTTCTAGCCTAGTAGGTACGATAACGATGGACTCGACGACTGCTGAGGTTAAGGATCTGGTGCCGCTGACTACTTACTATCTCCGTATTTTTGCCGATAACACCTGCGGAAACGGCCCCTACTCCGATACGCTTACTTTCACCACTCCCCAGGATCCATTGGTGATTGACTCTCTAGCTTTGGTGGATTTATACAATGCTACCGACGGCCCCAACTGGGCGGATAATACCAACTGGTTAAGCGGAGATATTACTACTTGGCAAGGTGTGACTGTGGCTAACAACCGGGTTGCCCGACTGGATCTGGGAAACAATCAGCTTTCCGGCGCTTTTCCGGTAACCATGGATAGCCTGACCGGATTGGATTACGCTAATTTTCGGGATAACGCATTAAGCGGAACGGTAGGTAGCTGGATTAGTAACTTCTCGGAAGCTACCGATTCGCTGCTGATCAGCAATAATCAGCTAAGCGAGATAGCTGCTAGTATTGCGCATACTGCCGGAATTATTGATCTGGCCAACAATCAGTTTACTTTTGAAGATTTACTTCCGGTAGTAGACTCGCTCCCCCAACTAAGTTACGCCCCGCAGGCGGTGATAGGCTCGGTGACCAATACCTTTCGGGATGCGGGCGAAAGCTATACGCTGGTTCTCAATATAGACGATACCGTTACGACTAATCAGTATGTGTGGTTTCGGGATGGAGTAGTAGTAGATACTAGTAGTGTAGGTCAGTACGCGATGGATACGATTGTGGTCAGCGACGACGGGGTATACACCTGCGAGGTGACTAATACGAATGCTCCCGATCTCACCCTGGTGAGCGAACCCATGACGGTTAATGTACTGGCGTTGCCTAACAGCATTACCTTCCCTGAGATTGCTGATGTTGAGTACGGAGATGATCCGTTCGTACTGAATGCTTCAACTAGCTCTGGTCTACCCGTTTTCTTTGAGGCTATTGAAGGAGATAGTTTAGTAGAAGTAGTAGGAGATGTGGTAACGCCTATCGGTATCGGTCAGGTAACGATAAGGGCTACCCAACCTGGCGATGACTTTCATGAAGCGGCCAGTTCGCTGACTCAGCAGTTTACTATTAATCAAGGAACTCAGACTATTGCTTTTACCGCCATAGAGGACCAAGATATATTCGTGACTGACTCAATCGCTTTGTCAATTTCCGCCAGTTCAGGTCTTCCGGTAGATTTGACCATTGATGGCCCGGCGGAACTAGATGGAGAAGTACTTTGGCTATTAGATACTGGAACAGTTTCGGTGGTGGCTTTCCAAAGTGGAAATGAGTTCTATCAGCAGGCCCTTCCGGTAAGCCAGTCGTTTTTGGTCTTTACTTCCGATACCATTCCGGTAGTGGTTGAACCGCCGGTAGATAGTACTATCGATTATACCATCACCGTAAAAATACCTTCTGCTTCACTTTCGGCCACCGCCAGTCTGCATAAAGCCAGTGGCAGCAGTTTTATTACGGAAAAGGAGCAACCGCTCATTTCCGGAAGCAGTGCGTTCACGAAAGTACCCGGTGGCTACTATAGTGTACGGTTAAATCCTACCAACGATAATTATTTGCCCACTTACACAGGTGGTTATCTGACTTTAGCGCAGGCTAATATTTTGGGCTTAACTCAAGATACTACCGTCAATGTATCTATCATCGCCAAGCCGGATACTGCCAAACAGCAGGGCATAACGGTAGGTGGTACACTCAAGTTAGAGAGCACCTCCGGAGGTAGACTAACGGAAGAAACTGCTATGCCCAGTGTAGCGGTGTATCTGGTTCAGAAGTCTGATCAGGCTTTGGTGGGCTACGGATTTACAAATACCCAGGGAGTCTTCTCCTTCCCTAATATTCCGGCTGGTGATTATTATTTTTTAGCTGATTATGAAGGAATAGATTTCCTCGATAACGAGATAGAAGTAACCGATAAATCTCTTACTTTGGATGTTGCCGTAGGTGAATTGATAACCATTCGGAGTATCAGGGAAGAAATTCCACCGGCCCTGATTACGAGTATTGGGAGGGAGTTAGACGTTAACTTTACGGCTTACCCTAACCCAGCAACCGACCGACTAACAGTAGTGATACCCGCTGGCTGGAACGCTGCTTCGGTAACCGTGCTGAACACCATTGGGCAGACTATAATTAGCCAAACTGCCAACGGAGGCAAGAACAATATATCACTACGGTCTCTCCCGTCGGGGTTGTACTACGTGCGGGTACGGCAGGGAGGTGATTCGCACTTGCTAAGAATTGTGAAACAGTAGTTTTAGTCGATCAGATTGGAAAAGCCTCGGGGAGATACCCTGAGGCTTTTTTTGTACGAACAGATCAGAAGCTAACTGGTTCTTTCTTTAGAAAAGAGCTACCTTTGCGCTACTTTTTCACAGCCCAAAAATAACAATTTCATGTCTACCGGATTTTACCAAGTTCCTACTCCCACCAACGAACCTATTTATGCCTACGCTCCCGGTACACCGGAGCGGGAAGCCTTGCAATCTACCCTCACTGCATTACAATCGCGGCAGGTGGAAGTGCCTCTGTACATTGGAGGTGAGCAAATCAAAACAGATGTAAAAAAATCACTCAATCCTCCGCACAACCATCAGCATGTACTAGGACATTACTACGAAGGCGATGCCTCTCATGTAGAGCAGGCGATTAACGCGGCGGTGGGGGCGAAATATGCCTGGGAGAACATGGCTTGGGAGCAACGCGCCAGCATCTTCCTGAAAGCAGCTGAGCTAATTGCTCGAAAGTACCGCTACCAGATGAACGCGGCTACCATGCTTGCTCAATCTAAAACTGCCCATCAGTCGGAGATTGATGCGGTGTGTGAGATTGTGGATTTTTTGCGCTTCAATGTGAAGTATATGACGGAGATTTACGAACAGCAACCCCCTATTTCACCTAAAGGAGTTTGGAACCGGGTGGAGCAACGTCCGCTGGAAGGATTCATCTTTGCGATCACGCCATTCAACTTCACGGCTATTGCTGGAAACTTACCTGCGGCCCCGGCCATGATGGGCAATACGGTAGTCTGGAAACCTGCCGAGACTCAAATCTATTCGGCTAATCTACTGATGCAAATTTTCCGGGAGGCGGGGGTACCTGATGGGGTAATTAACCTGATTAATGTGGAAGGCCCAGTAGCCGGAGAGGTAGTATTTAACCATCCCGATTTTGCCGGCTTGCACTTCACCGGGAGCACCAAGGTGTTTAAGCAGTTGTGGCAAACAATTGGTAATAACATCGATGCCTACCGCTCGTACCCCCGCATTGTGGGTGAAACTGGCGGGAAAGATTTCATCGTCGCTCACCCTTCGGCTGATGCTAAAGCGGTGGCTACCGCTATTACCCGAGGTGGATTTGAGTTTCAAGGACAAAAGTGCTCCGCCGCCTCGCGGGTATACCTTCCTAATAATTTGTGGGACGAGATAAAAGGATACGTACTGGAGGACATTCAGCACATTCGGATGGGTGATGTAGCTGATTTTCGGAATTTTATGGGGGCGGTGATCAGCGAAGTCGCCTTCGACCGTATTGCCCAGTACATTGATAATGCTAAAAATGACCCTATGGTAGAGGTGATTGCGGGCGGAGAGTACGATAAATCCGAGGGCTACTTTATTCAACCTACGGTGTAGCAAGCACACGACCCCAAGTATACCACTATGTGCGAAGAAATCTTCGGGCCGGTGGTAACTGTCTACGTGTATCAGGCTGAGCGGTATAGTGAAACGTTGGAGCTGGTTGATCAAACTTCGCCCTACGCCCTGACTGGAGCGGTATTCTCGCAAGATCGTTACGCTATTCAACTAGCTACCCAGAAGTTGCGCCACGCTGCCGGTAATTTTTACATTAACGACAAGCCTACCGGGGCGGTAGTAGGGCAGCAACCCTTCGGCGGAGGTCGAGGCTCGGGTACCAACGATAAAGCCGGGGCGGCGCTGAATCTATTACGCTGGGTATCGCCTCGCACTATCAAAGAAACCTTTGATCCGCCTACCGATTTTCGCTATCCGTTTATGGACTGATAAATCGCTATTTACGACTTCTATCTTAGCAAGAGATGTACTAGAGCAAGAATTTCTAGTGTGCTAGCAAGAAATTGGAAAAAAATTTTGGCAGTTATAAAACTATTCCGTATAATAGTAATACTACTAATCTATGTAGTAAACCAAACTATGTTATTTTAAATACCGTCTGACTGTAAGTCTCATGAGCAAGCAATTTTCATCCGCACACCTACTTACTGCAGTGCTTACTGTGCTGCTAGTAGTAGTGGTTGCGGGTGAAGTTGCTTCAGCTGAAACAAGTTTGGGTGAAAAAGAGTCGTTAGCAACCTTCCTTACTGAAGGTTCAGCGGCTGATTGTTGGGTTGAGAACGATGCGACGCAAGAACAGGTATTTGTAAAAAGAGTCAAGAAAAATACTCGGGTTGGCAAAACACTATTACGCTACAAAAATACATACCACCAAAAAGGAATATCACTGGCGCTAGATAAAACAGGTGGCCATCAATATATATCTAGTCGGCATTCCGAATTACTGATTTTTTACTGCGTGCTGCAAATCTAGGTTGAACGTAATTTTGTCTATTGGTTGCCTCTGGTAATCGCCATTCATTATTAAGTATCAACTTTAACGCAGTAAATATTATGGAATCAGTTGTCACCGTACCTAAAGAAATTATTGGTCATTTTACTTTTGCTCCCCAAGAGGTACTAACTGACCCTTGGTTGATTGAACAACGAAAGTGGGCTTTAAGGAAAGCACTTGCTTTAGGAAATTTGTATCGCCACAAAGTAATGATCACCTACCACCTTTGCGACAGGACTGTTCAGCGGGTAGTTACTACCGTATGGGCGGTAACTGATCGCTACGTTACACTAAAGGGTGGACGAATCATTCCCGTGCATGCTATCTGTGAAGTAGAATTATAGAGGGTAATTTTTTAATATATGGACGTTTATTTTTTCATCTAGCAGTCTGGCAAGTGGTATTGCCAGACTGTTTTTTTATCGTACTACTTCAATTGCGTTGCAATTTTTGGTGATGGGTTAAAGTAGTTTTTTAAAAGAAATACAGATTGATAAATCGGCC
>ERZ1740058.1051-NODE-1051-length-15075-cov-7.845073_pt1 | contig 15075 bp, 11 predicted proteins | sample MGYA00581745_ERZ1740058 | MGnify/ENA primary metagenome ERZ1740058 (study PRJEB43018, sample SAMN04849742) | marine metagenome | isolation source: floating plastic debris | place: Pacific Ocean | collected 2008-08-30 | study: EMG produced TPA metagenomics... | reverse complement strand
AGCTTTCGATATATAGCGACAGGTTGGGCAGCCTCCCCGCTAGGCCCGCCCAAAAGCACAATGACGCACAAAAGAAGATAATCAAATTGCGTCTGAGCGCGGGTTCGAGGTCTCTAAAGATTTTCAAACAGTCTCCTGGTCAGATGCTTACCTCAAAATGTTAACAACTGTTAAGCGCTTCATGTTGCACCTTTAGCGATATATCGCAGCTATGGTTTCAGCCGCCTCGTCCGTCTTATCTTCAGTGCACCCAATTAAAAGAACAGCCATCTTCGACCCTACGGGCGACTATCGCTATCAGCTAGGCAGACGGTGGCGAGCCCATGGCCCAGAAGTTGCCTTTGTCATGCTCAATCCTAGTCGGGCCGATGCTAGTCAAGACGATCCGACCCTGCTCGCCTGCATTCAGTTTGCGCGGCGGTGGAACGATGCCTCGCTATCGGTAGTGAATTTGTTTGGCTATCGAACGCCGCATCCGAGCGAACTGAAAAAGACGAAAGATCCAATCGGCACTGAGAACGACGCTTACGTTCTGCGGGCGGTAGAACAGGCAGAGAAAGTGGTGCTGGCTTGGGGGAATGAAGGTGGGTTGCTAGGACGCGATCGCGCTATTCTCACTCAGCTCGTTCCTTTTCAGCACAAGCTCTTCTACTTACAGCTCAACCAGTCTGGTCATCCCCGTCATCCGCTATATATTCGACGTACGGTCTCTCTGCAAAAGTTTCTCTGCAAAAGTTTGTAGCTTGCCTCTAACAGCTTCCTGCATCATGCTTTTAGAAAGAAAACTTTCTATTGGGACTTTGCATGCGACTATGAAGTTTCTCAGCTATGTCTTTGAATATTCCTTCTCTAAGATTTGCTTAACTTCCGTATCTAAGAGCGGAATCTCATTGATTACGACATCCCAGACGACATCGTAGTCAATTCCAAAATAGACGTGGACTAAGCGATCTCTCATTCCAGCAATCTGTCGCCACTCGACAGCGCTATATTTCTTTCTCAGCTCCTGTGGCAACTGCTTAACCGCTTCACCTATGATTTCAATGCTGCGAACGTACGCTCGCTTTAGCGTTTCATCAGCCAAAAAATCGGTTTTGCTAATCTTTTCTGAGGCAGCCATAACGTAAGCCGTCTCAATTAAGATGTGTTTTAGGTATTCCTTAGTGGGTAGAGACATACTCCACCTCAGCTAAGATGTAGGGCCCGATGTAAGGACTCAAAGACTCTGTAGTCACCAAGTCAACCCGTCTACCAAAAATTTCTTCCAAATGAAACGCAAGATTCATAAAGTTGCGAAACGTTTTCTTTTCAGGATCAAACGCAACCAGAATGTCGACGTCGCTCTCATCTCGGATATCTACATCTCGAACGAACGAGCCAAACACCCCACAGCGGACAACACCCAAGCGTTCAAACTCCTGCTGACAGGCCTGTAATCGGGTCATTACCTGCGCCTTTGTCTGTACTGGTTCCTTCTCAGGTTGCTCAATCTCCATAGGGCTCCGTTCTCAAGCTCGCTGACGTGAGGGGTCAGGCGTTGTTTTGCAACAATACTTGGATAGCTTCTCGCTGTTCGTTTGGATTTAGCGCCAGCAGCTGACGCTCTAGCTCTTGTGCCGTCATAACATCTATGACTCCAGTAGCTGCTCTAATTCTGCCACTTCCTTCGCCGTTGTAGCGTTTGTCACTTGGCTGGCAATCGTTTCGGCTTCTAAAAATATTGGCGCTTAAATACTGGCACTTACTTCTTATAGATATGTAGCTTGGCTAGGCTAGCGGCACCCACTGACTGGCCGACTGCCCCACAACGGTACTGAGCACCCAATCTTTTAATAACCCATCGACCTCAGCAGGTGCATCGTCGTGTGGGCAGTGGCCTGCATTAATGTGATGCTCTTCAATCGAATCGTAATGCTTTTGAAATAGCTCGCCGCGACTGTAGGTATCCATCCAGGGATCTTCATCTCCCCAAATTAGCAGCAGTGGGCAGGTCATTTGAGACAGTAAGGTGTCCACATATTCTCCCCGTTCTGCTTTAAATAGCGCCGCAAACGCTGCGGGGGCTTCCGGGTCAGTTGCCGGGCGATAGACGTCTTCTACCAGCTGCTCAGTGACTTCGCCTTTATTAACGTACACCTGCTCTAGCGTTTTGCGAATGTACGACTTCTTTCGCACAAACTGAAATATCACCCAGCTGGGAAACGGGGATAGCACAACCGTTTTAACCAGCTCACCGATCGCTTTCTTAAAGGGGTTGGGATCAGTATCTACCTGCTGTTCGCTAAATGAGCCGACGCCGTTGAGCATACACACGCCAACCACATCTGCTGAGCAGGTTGCCCCGGTATAAAGGCTGCTGTAGCCGCCGATAGAGTTACCTGCAACTACCGCAGGGCGACCCACGATCTCCTTGATAAAAGTATCTATCTGGTCGCGCCAGAGCTGGGGACTGTAGCCGCTGCTGGGCTTGGAAGAGCGGCCAAAGCCGATCAGGTCAAGTGCGTACACCTCAAAATTCGACTGTAGTTCAGCAATGTTTTTGCGCCAGTGGTCTGTAGAAGCGCCGAAGCCGTGAATGAAAAGCAGCGGTGGCCGCTCAGGGTATTGTGCTTTGGCCGTTTCGCCCGCGTGAACATAGTGCACTCGGTAGCCTGCCCAGCCCCAATAGGCTCCATTATGAGCAGCGGAAATAACCGGAACTGGCATGTCTGAGCCAGCAGGAGAACTAGCAGGAGCGGTGGCAACCATGATGAGTGTATGAAGAAAAGTAAAGGCGTATCTTTAGTCTATCGTGGTGAACAGCTGACGGCATTAATGACTTCAGGCGGTAAGTTTAACCTTGAGCCTAATGAAAAGCTGTTGAAAACGGAAAAGAGGTGAGTGATGACGCTATCTCGGCAGGTGGTGATCCGAAAAAAACGGTCTGGTGCAACCTGGTTTGAACGATTGATGGCGGCGATCGCAGCTATCAACCTCATGCTCGTTTTGTTCGACCTCAGCTACATTCGCTTTCGCGATCTGTACCTGGAGTTCATGCCTCAGTTCACCGTTTGGTACGGCGAGCAGCTCAAAGGCATCGAACCGGAAAGAACAACGGTGGGTTACCTGGAACTAGTGGACGCGCTAGATGATTCCATCGACCGCGATCTGCAGAGCGGTCTTCAGAGCGGTCTGCAGATCGAGATTCAGAGTGAGATTCAAGGCCGCGAGAGCAGCGACCAAACTACAGCGCGAATTCTGGCTCGGCTGACTGAGCAAAGTGCTGTGATTGTTGATGAAGATCCGTTTGCGGTTGCTGGCAAATCTGGCACGCTAGAGCGGATCAAAAATTTGATGCGATCGCGCATGGAAGAAGATTCTTCAAAGGCGGCCTTTAGAGATTTCTGGGACGAAGATACCTTTAACGGTGTGACTGCCATAGAACGGCTCAACTTTTTTAACAGTGAAATTCGACCGCTGATGGAAACCAACTACTTTCGCGGCATCAGCGAAAGCGGCGGCCCCATCGATTTATTTTGGCGGATTGATATCTGGTTTATGGCCCTTTTTGCCGCTGAGTTTCTAGCACGTACGCTGGTGCTAAGCCGTCGCTATGATGGCACCAACTGGATTGACGCCATGCTGTGGCGCATATATGACGTACCCCTATTTTTCGGGCTGTGGCGCTGGCTAAGAGTCATCCCTGTCACTCTCAGGCTGCACCAGGCTTGCTGGGTCAACTTGGAACCGGCTCGCAATCGACTCAGCCGGGCTCTCGTCAGTCAATTTGCCGTAGAACTCACCGAAATTGTGCTCTTGCGCATCATCGATCAGGCTCAAAAGCTGGTGCGGGACGGTGACGTTACCAGATTAATTATTGCGGCTACCGACCGCAGCCAGTATATAGACATCAACGGCGTGGACGAAGTGCAAACCATCGCCAAAAAGCTGGCCGATGTTGTGGTGTATCAAGTATTGCCTAAAATCAAGCCTGAGCTAGATGCGCTCTTACAGCACAGCGTCGTTGGCGCACTGCACCAGGCCCCGGCCTATCAGGGCCTTAAGTTTATGCCCGGTTTCGATAGTCTCTCTTCTCAACTCTCCAAGCAAGTTGTCGCTGAGCTCTCTAAAACGCTCACGCAAGCTTTGCAAAACATCTTTGCTGATGAACAAGGTGCAGCGCTCACCAGTCAGCTGATTGCCAGCTTTGGTGATAGCCTACGCCAAGAGGTTCAACAGGAAAATACCCTGCTCGAAGTGCGCGGCTTAGTCGATGACCTGCTCGAAGAAATTAAGCTCAACTATGTGGAAGGAATTGCCTCAGAAGATGTGGATCAGCGCCAGGCGGCTCGCTACAGGCTTTACGGTGTCGCCGCTGGGGGGCACTAGGGTAGGGAGCAACTAAGGTAGGGAGTGATAGTGTGCCTACGTGAAGCAGCTATAAGATGGCATAGCGATCAGACTCAGCTACAAAACGTTGTATGTCGGAACTGCTCACATCGGAACCCATGCGCTAAACTGTCTTACAGCAGCGCATTCTTTAGCTGTTTTAGACAGGCTTGGCCTAAGCTATCTAACCTAAATTCGTCTGGCCCATCTGGGCTGTAACGGAAAGTGGGAGCTCTTAATGGAGCCCGCTTTTTTTATTGGCTACTCAGCAGTTTTTATGACGCATCCTCTAGTTCCACAGGTCATTGAGCTGGCCGACCCTCTTGCCAGCAGCGTTGGCTTAGAAATTGTAGAAGCGGTTTTTCAGACCAATCAAAGCCCTCCGGTATTACGCATTACGGTCCGTAACCCTAATCAGGAAGATACCGGACTCGATGACTGCGAACGATTGAACGCTGTGCTTGCAGAAGCACTTGATGAGTCAGAGATTATTCCCGATGCCTACGTGCTAGAGATATCGAGCCCTGGCGTTTCGGATATGCTGACTAGCGATCGCGACTTCACTGTCTTTAAAGGCTTCCCTGTAGAAGTAACGCTGAGCGAACCGCATAAAAATAAACAGGTTTGGCAGGGCAGCTTAGTGGGTCGCGATGAGGACAAGGTGTCGCTCAACTTAAAAGGCAGACCGGTCAAAATTCCCCGGGCGCTGGTGACATCTGTGCAGCTCAGCACTGAAGAAGGGTAAAGCTCACCCACACTGGGTTACTTTTTCCAGATTCTCGTTATGTCAGAGTCTTAAATTTTTGCAGACTCTAATTTTTTCAAACTGTGAGTTTTAACCTCTAGTTCTTAACGCTTACTCACAGATCTAATTCTTCAGCTCCAAATATTTGGGGCTTACAAAGTACTTATAAGTTTTTCTTGAGAGGTCATAGTTCAATGTCAATGGTAGATTTGCCCGGCTTGCAAGACATGATTAAGGGCATTAGCCAGCAGAGAAACCTGCCGGAATCAGCAGTCGAATTGGCGCTTCAAGAAGCCCTGCTCAAAGGATATGAGCGCTATCGCCGCACTCAGCAAATGAACAGCCAGTTCGACGAGGAATACTTCGATAACTTCAACGTGCAGCTAGACGTTGAAGAAGAAGGCTTCCGGGTGCTTGCCGAAAAAACCATCGTTGAAGAAGTCGAGAACTCTGACCATCAGATTGGGCTTAAGGCCGTTCAAGAAGTGGCCCCTGAGGCGCTAGCGGGTGACCAGGTAGTCCTGGATGTCACCCCAGAGAAAAAAGAAGACTTTGGTCGCATGGCGGCAATTCAAACCAAGCAGGTACTGGCACAAAAGCTTAGAGACCAGCAGCGCCGATTAATCCAGGAAGAATTTCAGGACTTAGAAGGGGCAATTCTGAACGCTAGAGTTCTGAGGTTTGAGCGGCAGTCTGTAATTATGGCGGTCAGCAGCGGACTGGGGCAGCCGGATACCGAGGCAGAGCTGCTCAAGCGCGATCAGCTCCCTAATGACAACTATCGTGCCAATGCCACTTTTAGAGTTGCTCTCAAGCGGGTGTCTGAAGGATCTCATCGCGGGCCGCAGCTGCTCGTTTCACGCTCGGATGCCAGTCTGGTAGTAGAGCTATTTTCTAACGAAGTGCCCGAGATAGAAGACGAGGTGGTGCGGATTGTGGCGGTGGCACGTGAGGCGAATCCGCCCTCTCGATCTGTTGGCCCACGGACCAAAATTGCGGTAGACACACTAGAGAGCGACGTCGATCCGGTCGGCGCTTGTATTGGTGCTCGGGGCTCTCGTATTCAGGTCGTTGTTAACGAGCTGCGGGGTGAAAAAATTGATGTTATTCGCTGGTCGCCCGATCCCTCTACTTATATCTCTAATGCGCTGAGCCCTGCGCGGGTGGACGAAGTCCGCCTGATGGACTCAGAAGGGCGTCAGGCGCATGTACTGGTGCCTGAAGATCAGCTCAGCCTAGCCATCGGTAAAGAAGGGCAGAACGTTCGCCTTGCGGCTCGCCTAACTGGCTGGAAAATAGACATCAAAGACTCTGCCAAGTATGACTACGAGGCTGAGAATGCCAAGATGGCAGAGATCGCCGAGAACCGCAGATTAGCCGCTGAAGAAAAAGCAAGGCTAGAGGCTGAAGAAGCCGCAGAGATTGCGGAAGCTGAGGAGTGGAGAGCTAAAGCAAGGGCGGTCGCTGAAGCGAAAAAGCTGGCTCAAGAAGCAGAGGCTCTAGGGATTAGCGTTGAGGAACTGAGCGCGCAGCGGGCAGCTGAAGCGGCTGAGCTGGAGGCGGAGCAGGCGGCAGCTGAAGCGGCAGAAGCGGCAGGCTTGGTTGAGGAGAGTGGCGTCGAAGAGAGCAGCGTCGAAGAGAATGGCTTTGAAGAGAGTGCGGCTGAAGCGCCTGTCGCGGAAGCGGACGCGATCGCGCAGACAGAAACAGAGGAGCTCGCCGTTGAAGCCGCTGAGAGTGAGGAAGAAACCGTTGCCGACATCGCTGGCGAGGAGGAGTAGGCGCGTTAGCTATCCAATGCAGGTCATATTGATAGGCCTGTGACAGACCGGAAGTGACAGAAGATATGGCAGAGAAAAATCACCGGCTATGCGTTAGCTGCCGACAAACGGCTCACCGAGATCGGCTGTGGCGTGTGGTGCGGACCTACCCCCACAGGCAGATTCAGCTCGATACCGGCATGGGCCGCTCTGCCTATCTCTGTCAGCAGGCTAGCTGCCTACAGGCCGCGAAAAAAAAAGATAAATTGAGCCGGGCTCTGAGGACCAAAGTTCCTCCGGAAGTGTATCAGCAGCTAGCTAGTCGTTTGGACACCCATTGCTTAGATAAACTGGACTACAAAGTGTGAAACAAAAGTGCACACATCGTCTATTGTTTTGATTAGAATGTGTGCTCACTCGTTTACAGTTAAAGAATAAGCAAACAATAAGCGGCCACATCCTGCTTTGATAAGGGATGAGGGCCTGAGAGGCCTGCTAGTAATTAGCAACCGCTTTACCTTATGCTTGGGAGTTACAAGCGTGTTGATTCGATAAGGGCAATAGGTCTTATGTAAAACACATCGTTAGTCAGGTTTGAAGAGGGTTAGGATGAACACAGGCAAAGTAAGAATTTACGAGCTATCGAAGGAGCTAGATCTGGAAAATAAGGACATTTTGGCTATCTGTAAAGATGAGGGAATTGCCGTAAAAAGCCACAGTAGTACCATTACAGAAGAAGAAGCAGCCAAGATCAAAAGCGCCGCCACTGCTCCTGGCTACAAGCCAGTGAGTAAAGCCGCTCGCCCTAAGGCAAGAAGTTCAAAGAGCACCGGAGCAAAGCCGCCCGTTGCAAAACCTAACCGTCCGCGTCAGCAGCAAATTTTAGAAATTCGTCGCTACAACAAGCCCGCTAATACGCCTGCCTCTCCTCCGCCTCGGCCTGTATCGGAGCCAGCCGCTGCGTCAGCACCCAGTGCGCCCAGCGCCAGAAAGCCGGTATCGCCTGGCAGCCCGGCCGCTCCCTCACTAGCAGGGCCGCCCACTAGACCCACTAGACCCGGTGCAAACCGTAACGGGTCTAATAATGGTGCTGCTGGACCGTCTGGTGACGTGGCCTCGCCTCAGCAGGAAACCAGAGAAACCTCTAGAGAAGCCTCCAGAGAAGCGCCCAGGGAGCCGGTTAAACCGGCCAGCCCCCCGCCAGAAAGAATTGTGACCACCTCGGGAGCAACCCGCCCAGATCAGCTAAAGCCCAGACTGGTCTCACCGCCTTCTCGGCCTTCTAAGCCAGCCGATTCTACGGGTTCGTCGGGTACAGATACTGCTCGACGAGTCGCTAGACCCGTTTTGAAGCGCGATCGCCCCACAACCGATGGTGATCGCGATCGCCCAAGTCGGCCAACGCTAGATAGCGGCGACAGTAGCAGCGCCGCGCCACCAGCACCCAAGAAGCCAGTGGTAGAGCTGCGTCGCCCGGTTTCTCGTAAGACGGCTGTAGAGAGCACAGATACAGACGACAACGACGATAACGATGACGATCAGTCGTTCTCGGATCCTACTTTGGAGCTGCGTCGGCCAACGCCACCGCGTCCGCCTAAGCGACGTGATCGCACTGCGGTAGAGGAAGACGACGAGCAAGAAATGCGGCCTAAAAAGGTCAACAAGACCAAGCGTCAGCGCGTGATCGTGGACGACGACGATGATTTTGAAGATCTAGAATCTTCTAGCAGCGAAGTCACGCCAGCACAGATCACGATGTCGCTGATGAGACCGCCTAAGCCAAAAGGCCAAAAGCAGTCTAGACCCGCGCCTACAACTAAGAAGGCAAAGCAGCGGACGCCCTCTCGCCGTGAGCGTCGTGAGCGTAAGCAAGAGGCTCCGCCAGAAAGGCCCGAGATGATCGTGCTCACAGGTGGCATTAGCGTGCATGACCTCGCTGAGCAGCTGGCTGTCCCTCAAACTGACATCATCAAGCTGCTGTTCTTTAAAGGAATTGCGACCAACGTTAACCAAACGCTGGACATGCCTACTGCCGAGATGGTGGCGACTGAGTTTGGTGTAGAAGCGGTGACCGCAGAGGAAGCCCCAGAAGCTCGTAAAGTCACTGAGATGATTGAGGCGCAAGACGCCGATCATCTGATCGATCGTCCGCCTGTGGTGACCATCATGGGCCACGTAGACCACGGTAAGACCAGTTTGCTGGACTATATTCGTCAGGCAAAGGTCACTGAGGGAGAAGCCGGGGGGATTACGCAGCATATTGGTGCGTACCACGTCGATCTCCAGTCGAATCCGAACAGCGATCGCAAATCTGGCCAAATCGTCTTTTTAGACACGCCGGGTCACGAAGCCTTTACCGCTATGCGTGCGCGGGGTACGCGTGTTACTGACATCGCCATTCTGGTAGTTGCTGCTGACGATGGCGTCAGACCTCAAACTATCGAGGCGATCAGTCACGCGAAGGCGGCTGGCGTACCGATTGTGGTTGCCATCAACAAAATCGATAAAGAAGCGGCCAACCCGGACCGGGTAAAGCAAGAGCTGATGGAGTACGAACTTGTCCCTGAAGAGTACGGCGGCGACACCATTATGGTGCCGGTGAGTGCGATTACGGGTGAGAACGTAGATACCATTCTAGAAATGCTGCTGCTGGTTGCTGAAGTTGAAGACTTGCAGGCAAACCCAGACCGCTTAGCTCGCGGAACCGTGATTGAAGCACACTTAGATAAAGCCAGAGGTCCGGTAGCGACGCTGCTCGTTCAAAACGGCACGCTCAAGGTGGGCGATGCCTTTGCGGCAGGCCCTGTGTTTGGCCGTGTGAAGGCAATGGTTGATGACCGAGGCCATCAGTCGAAAGAGGTGAAACCTTCTTTCGCTGTAGAGGTGCTAGGTCTAAACGATGTGCCACCAGCGGGTGAGGAGTTTGAGGTATACGCTGAAGAGCGCGATGCTAGAGCCGCTGCGGATGAAAAAGCGATTGAGCAGCGTCAGTCGCGATTGGCGCAGACGATGGCCTCTCGCCGAGTCACGCTGAACTCTTTGTCTGAGCAGGCAAAAGAGGGTGAGCTGAAAGAGCTGAACCTGATTTTGAAGGCAGACGTTCAAGGCTCCTTGGAAGCCATTCTGGGTTCGTTGCAGCAGCTGCCTCAAGGTGAAGTGCAAATTCGTGTGCTGATGGCCTCGCCGGGTGAAGTCAGTGAGACGGACGTTGATCTAGCCGCGGCTAGTGGCGCTGTCATTATTGGCTTTAACACTACGGTGTCTAATGCCGCTAGGCTTGAAGCCGACAACTTAGGTGTTGATATTCAAGACTACGACATCATCTACAAGCTGCTGGAAGACATTGAAGGCGCAATGGAAGGTCTGCTTGAGCCTGAGCTGGTTGAAGAGCCGCTAGGTCAAGCGGAGGTCCGTGCGGTCTTCCCTGTTCGTAAGGGCACCGTTGCAGGCTGCTATGTGCTTTCTGGCAAGGTGACGCGTAACTGTAGAGTTCGCGTCAAACGCGGCGAGCAAGTTGTGTACGAGGGCAATCTCGATTCACTGAAGCGGATGAAAGACGATGCGAAAGAAGTCAATTCTGGCTTTGAGTGTGGTATCGCTGTCGGCGGTTTCAATGATTGGAAAGAAGGTGATTTGATTGATGCCTTCAAGATGGTCTCGCAGCGCCGGACATTGGCTCGGACGTAAAAGGCCCTGCCTCTTGTAGACACTTTGGTTTTTAGAGCCCCGTTCTCTCCTGTGCTTAAGCGGGGCTCTGAAGCCAGAGAAGCGGCCTTTTACGAGTAAGCTTCTCAAGGGGTGAGAAAGAGACAAGAAAAAGACAAGAGATATCGTTGTTTTCTTCGGTGGCGATGATGAGGTTGCAGCAGAACCGCTATCTTTGGGTTCATTTCGCCGGGCTGGCGTTTGTACCGCTACTGCTAGATATTTGCTTGGCAGGGCTTGCTTCGGCAGGGCCTGCTTTGGCGTTTAAAGGGCAGTTTTGGGCGATCGCACTGCTTGGTATTTTGCCAGGACTGGCCATGCAGTGGCTCAAGCCCTTCTATATTTTCAGCCTGCCGCCATCTGCACTTAAACCCGCGGCCCTCAGTGAAGATCAGCGGCGCTGCTTGCAGATATTTAAGTCTTGGCAGATTAAAGCGTTGGCGATTGGGGTAGCCGTATTCTCTCTGTGGCTGCTGGCGCAGGTGTATGGCATGACGCCGCAGGTGAGTCCGGTGTTTACCGCTAAAGCTGGCCTGGTAATTGGGGCGATCGCATTTTTTGTTGCCGCTACCTTTATGCAAATTTCTGTTAGTGCAGGCAGAGCCTTGTTGATTAGCCCACAGGCTTTGAAGCGGGTGGCCGCTGTGGATGTAGGTGCGATCGCTTCTGACTTTCTTATACTAGGCGTTAGAGTCAACAAGCTCTTGCCAGATATTTCGACTCAAGTGCCTGCAAATCAACCCGTATCAGATATTAATAAATCTGCTAAATCAAAGCGTGAATCGAAGACAGTTGCTGCTGAGGCAGCACCTCCTTCGGTAGAAAAAGAGATAGTAACAGAACAACCGGAGCAAGCTGCGATTAAGACATCTGATGAAGTCACAGAACTGTCAGAACCAGCAGCAGGTAAAGAGAGTGAAGTAGAAGTTGTCATTCCTGAAAAGCTTCCTTTGGATAAGGAAGAAGACTTTCAAGCGTAAATTGTAGAGAAGGCGCGTTGTCACTTGCCTGTGACAGAACGTGGACTACGCTGAAAGAGGCTGCAGAAAGCAGATTGTTTTAACGAGAAACAACAAATAGCTGATGGTTCTGTTGAACATTGAATAAGGTGTGTATGAAGTCTCCCTAGGTGAGGAGATCAAGAGGTTAGGATAACAAGCACTCTTGAACGATGACCAACTCTACCCGAACTGGCTGCACCAAAGGCTTGTCGAAGACGATTGACCCTGGGATAAAAAGTCAGCCCTGACGCTGGAGACTTTTTTTGCCCAGTACACCCTGCACGATTCCTACTGGGTCGGCATATTTCACCATGTAGCCTATCGGTACGGTGTTGATAGCACCTGCCGATAGCACCTGCCGATAGCACTAAGCAAAATTGAGTTCTGAGGGAACAGCTGCGATAGGCATCACAACTCTATAAATGGCGATAGAGTGATTATTGAAGCGAGTCAAGCAGCTTTTATCTTGATTGTGTGATGATGATTTGCTGCTGCTGGACTGTAACTGTTCAACCTTTAAGCAAAGCGTGCAGTTGATTCACATTTACTCGTATTCTAACTGTTGATGTTTGTCTACGAGCCGCTGTTTGATTGCGCTTTATGAATTAGTAAGATTTTCTGGGTAAGTGCTTTGATACTATTGGCACAGAACTCAGGCACTTTCGAACAAAGTAATTGGGAAAACCTCCCTTTATATGTAGAGCAAGACGCAGCTGTCTCATGCTCACACTATCTACTATCTTCGATTTTCTTTTGATATGAGCCTTCCTGTCATTGTTGATATCGCAATTGGCTTAGCTTTCATTTATCTAATGCTAAGCTTGCTAGCCTCAGAGATTCAAGAACTGATTGCAACTATTCTGCAATGGCGAGCTAAACACCTGCAAGATTCTATTGTTAACCTTTTTGCGAGCGACGTTAATTCTACCCACAGCGTTGAAAAAGCTAATAAGCTTGCCAAGAACGTCTATCGGCATCCGTTGATTAGAGGTCTCAATCAAGAATCTAAAGGCTTTTTGCCAAACCTGTTTAGAGGCATGACCTGGCTAATGTCTCGCCTTTATCAACGGATTACAGGGCGACCTGAGGGAGAATTTGGCGATCGCCGCACTGCACCCTCATATATTCCTCCGGAATCTTTTGCGACAGCCCTGCTCGAACAGCTTGGTACCAAGTACTTTATCGAAAGGCTTGTAGAAGCAAAGTTTTCTGAATTTATTGAACTAACTCTTGCGGAAATGAGCTCTGACAAAGAGATAAAAAGTCAAGAAGGATTTCAAGAACTAGAAAAGAATCTTCATCGTATTGAAGGGGACTTCATTGAGGATCGGATTGATCTTGAAAGCTCTATTGCTAGCATTAGAGTCAAACTAGATGAATTCCTGAAGTCTATAGAGTCAGATAAGGCAAGTGAGTTAAGGGATTGGAAGGAACGGGTCTTTGTTGATGATGAGCGAGTTATTAAAAACGCTGGCCTAAAGCCAACGCTGCAAGAGATTGTTGATTCGATTGACAAAGATAGTAAAACGTATCGAACCTACAAAGAGCGATTTGCGCGATATGAACAAGAGCGCGCTCAAGAAGTGGGTAAAGACTTGCATGCCTTTGAGGAGTTCCTCTCTGCGTTCTTGAATCAACTACTCACTGAGCAAAAAGTTTTTGACTATAAGTTCGACATCATTGTCTTTGAAAATCCGCCCGCTAACTGGACAGAACACGAAATAGACGCGAGTAATCCAATTCGCCGCACCAAAACGCCGATGCATCGAATTGAGGAAGTGATCATTACTCACTTACTGGAGGCTGAAAGGCGCAATGCAGGATCAGAAAAACGGCGAAGCATTCGAGCCTTTCGGGAAGGATTTTCGGGAAAAAGTAACCTGTCGAACTGGCGAGACTTTAACTCATCTGGAGAGTATGTGCTCAGCAGAATAGTTCCATTTGCTCTGCTGTTTCTTTTTGGTTTTTTAGTTTCTGTTACGCTCTCCGACCTGCAGTTGAGCTGGCTAGGTCAAGCTAGAGCCTTTTTTCGCAACCTTTTGCTCAGTAAGTGGAGCGGCTTCTTCTCCATTCTCTGCTTGGTTGGGCTACCTTTGGTGTGGTTTACAGGATCTAGATCTTACTTTGCACACCATCGCTGGAAGAGTAGCGCAGGCGTATCGGATAGAAAATCCAGCGATCGGTTTCTAGAGCCCTCCAATCAAACGCTAACGGAAATATTTGATAACTATAGCGTTGATGAGCTATCTGAGTCGATAGATGCGACGCCTGTAGATGCGGATGTAGAAGGGCCGCAGACGGCTACTCTACTCGCAGACGGCCTGACGAAAAACAACAGTACAATAATCAGGGAACAAAGATTTTCTCACGATATTGCCTCGCGGCTGAAGGCCTTAGAACGTGCACCTGCCGCGCTGCGCTACAACGAGATTAAAGATTTGGGCCGCAGCTTTCGCCGTTACTACTTGAAGCTAGCGTTAGAAAATGCGGATATTGACTTACCGTTTATCCCAAGTTCGATCAAGCAGAGTTTAGCGGTTCTAATTCGACGCTCGAAGATAAATGCTAGGCAGACTGAAGATCAGATTCTTCAGCTCAAGTCTGAAGTAGAAGATTGGTACGATCGCTCGATGGAAAGAGCCTCTGGTGTGTATCGACGGAATGCCAAAGGTATTTCGATTTTGATTGGGATTGCACTAGCGATCGCAGTCAACGCAAACTCCATCCATATCCTAGATCAGCTAGCCTTTAACGATGCGCTAAGAGAGACTATTGCTGGATCTGTTCAACAGTCTATGGCTGAACGGTCAATGGATGATTTAACCGACTCAGAAAGAGAAGCCTTACTCGCTGATCTTGAACAATCGTTGGACGATATCAACTTGCCAATTGGTTGGGATCCTGCTCTGATCAATGAAGAATTTGGCTGCCAGACGCCTAATACGTCAGCGGCTGTAGATCTGACACGTTGGAATCAGCTGATTCAAGCTTGCGTTTACAACCAGAGCAGTGCAGACAATTCACTAGAGCGTCCTGAAGCGTTTTTCTATCCGACGGCTATTCTCTCTATCTTTTTGCAGGAGCCGCTGTTGGGATTAAAGTATTTGTTGGGTTGGCTGATTACTGGCATTGCTATTTCGATGGGTGCATCCTTTTGGTTTGATTTGCTGAGCAAGCTGGTTAAGGTACGCAATACGGGTGGTAAGCCGCATCCGTCCGTGTCTGGTGCTACTGGGCAGAAGAGAGATGCTGCTGATATCGCTGTGGAGAGGCGTCGGCAAAATTAAAGAGAAAGGGCCTCTCATGTGTTCTGGTTGATCGGTACAGTGTACGTGCGGGCATGTCAGCAATGAGAAGGAAGGAGGTAGGACTGATTTAGTGACTCATTGCTGCCAACGTTAAGCACTTTCGAAACATTCCAAATTACGCCACGAAAATCGGTTGGACTGAAGCGAAAGGCAAATGCAATCATAGCGCTTTTATACAGATCCCGTTG
>ERZ1740058.1049-NODE-1049-length-15085-cov-8.820958_pt1 | contig 15085 bp, 15 predicted proteins | sample MGYA00581745_ERZ1740058 | MGnify/ENA primary metagenome ERZ1740058 (study PRJEB43018, sample SAMN04849742) | marine metagenome | isolation source: floating plastic debris | place: Pacific Ocean | collected 2008-08-30 | study: EMG produced TPA metagenomics... | reverse complement strand
ATCGCGGCGCCACCCAGCGCTGCATCACCGCCATCGCCGGTCCGCCAGGTTCGGGAAAATCCACCCTCGCCGCGCGTCTCGCAGAGCATCTCAACGCCCGCGATCCAGACAGCGCCGCGGTCGTTCCCATGGACGGCTTTCACTTTGACGACGCGGTTCTGCGCGCTCGTGGCGACTTGGCCCGAAAAGGCGCCCCGCACACGTTCGATGTGGGCGGCCTCAAATCGCTGCTCGCTCGCATCCGCCGAAACGATGAGCCCTTTATCGCCGTTCCCGTGTTCGACCGTGAGCTAGAGGTCGCCCGCGCGGGCGCTCGGATCATCCCGCGCACCGCACGCCACATTCTGGTGGAGGGCAACTACCTCCTCCTCGCCCAAAACCCCTGGCGCGATCTCGCATTCGACCTTTCGGTCTTCCTGCCCGTGCCACTCGCTGAGTTGGAACGGCGGCTATCAGAACGTTGGTCCCATCTTGCGCCCACCGCAGCGCGCGCAAAGCTGACGGACAACGATTTGCCCAACGCGCAACTCGTACTGTCGGAAAGCCGCAGAGCCGATATTTTCATCGACACGGCACGGTCAGCTTAACAAGTGGGCATGCTTTGATCGAATGTTGACCACCCGTCCCTCGGGTGTTTCCATGACATCCGGCGGTGTCACAATCCGCCGACAAGACAATAAGAGAAGCGGCCGTTCCAAACGCGGCCTTGGGGGAAACACCATGAAACGAGTTTTAGCGCTCGCCGTTGCGGCGGCGGTATCGACTGGCGCGGCTGCACAGGCCGAAACAGTCCTGAAGCTGCAAACGTCCACCCAAAGTGGCGCGTTCGAATACCAATACATGGCAGAGGAATGGGGCAAGCGCCTTGCGGCGATGACCGGCGGAGAGATCACCGTCGAGTTCTTCCCCATCAACTCCATTGTCGACCGTAAAGAGACGCCCGAGGCGGTGATGGCCGGCGTGCTCTCTGGCGACATCAACTCCATCGCCTACTTCACCGGCCGCAACCCCGCCTTCGCCATCATGGGCGACCTGATTGCGGGCTACGATTCGCCCGAGCAAGTGCAGACCTTCTGTCGCCACGGCGGCGGCCGCGACGCGCTCCAAGCGCTGTGGGACAGCGTGCTTCCGGGCGCCTACCACATTGTCGGCTGCGGCGCGGTCTCCAAAGAGGCGCTGGTCTCCAAGGTGGAGATCACTGGCGTGGACGCACTCGACGGCGTGAAAATCCGCTCACCGTCCGGCCTTGCCGCCACGGTGTTCCAAAAGGCGGGCGCGGCGCCTGTGTCCATGTCCATCAGCGATGTGTTCACCTCGCTGGAGAAGGGCGTGATCGATGCCGCCGATGCATCGGCCTACATCAACAACTCCACCAGCGGCTTCCACCAGGTGGCGACCTACCCGCTTTATCCCGGCATCCACTCCATGGCGATCCGCCAGTTTGCCATCAACAAAGGTGTTTGGGATTCGCTGTCGGAGGAGCAGCAGCTGGTGCTGGAAACCTGGTTCTACGCCGCCTACGACGACGTCCGCCGGCAGCTTGACCTTAAGGACAAGGCCCAGGTGGCAGAGGACACCGCGTCCGGTGACATCACGGTGATCGACTGGAGCCAAGCGGAGCGGGACAAATTCCGCGCCATCGCCGTGGAAGCCTGGGAAGAGACCGCCGACAAGTCGCCCGAGGCCCGTAAAGCGCTCGATGCGCATTACGAGTTCATGAAGTCCATCGGCCTCCTCTAATGAGTGAACCGGGGAGCCGGCGCGTCCGGCTCCCCGGGCTTAAGGCACCGGCGTCATGAAATACTACGTGGCCTTCGTCAGCCGCATGAGCGTCTTTTTCGGCAAGGCGTGCGGTGTCTTCTATCTCACGGCCGTCGGCCTTTCGATCTTCGAGATTTTTATGCGCTACGCCATGGGAAAGCCCACGGCGTGGACGTCTGAGACCATCATGGTGCTCGTCGCAACCGCCTGGATGCTGTGTGTCGGCGCAGTCACCCAGCAGCGTCGGCACATCACTGTCACCACGATGGAGCTTCTCGTCGGCCCCAAGATTTGGGGGCGCATGAAGAAGGTCGCCATCGTCTTGTCCATGGTGGGGGTCAGCGGTCTCATCATCATGCTGTGGGACCCGATGCTGAAGGTGATCAACGCACCACAAACGTCCGGCAGCGCGTTCGATCCACCCACCCCGACTTACGTCAAGACGATGCTGGTCTTCGCCGGGTTCCTCTATCTTTTGCAGCTGATCGCGAACCTTTTTACGCCCTCGCAGCCAGCCGATGACACCAGCAAGAGCGAACGCTGATGGGCATTGAGTTCATCACGCTCGCCATCGTTCTATCGCTGTTCACGCTAATGGCCATCGGTGTGCCGCTGGGCGCATCCACGCTCATCATCTCCGTGTCGGCGGCCTACCTGTCGTTCGGTCCCAACGGGTTCATCCTGGTCACCTCCGCCGTTACCAAGGTGATGGACAAGCAAGCGCTCGTGGCGGTGCCGTTTTTCGTCTTCATGGCCAACATCATGGAGCGGTCGGGAGTCGCCAAAGAGCTATTTGATTCCATGGCGATTTTGGGCGGCCAGATGCGCGGTGGCGTCGCTGTCCAGACCTGCGTCGTCGCCGTCATCCTCGCCGCCATGTCGGGCATTGTCGGCGGCGAAATCGTGCTCCTTGGCCTGATCGCCCTGCCGCAACTCTTTCGGCTTGGCTACGACCGAAAACTCTCCATCGGCTCCTTGTGCGCATCCGGTTCGCTGGCAACGCTTATTCCGCCGAGCGTCGTGCTCATCGTCTACGGCGCAGAGGCGGGCGTCTCGGTGAAAGATCTCTTCACCGCAGGCGTCGGCCCAGGGCTCCTGCTGGCGTCGCTTTACATCACCTATGTGCTGATCCGCGTGCGGCTTAACCCAGCCATGGGCCCGGCCTACGACGCGCCGGAAGCAGCCCTGCCCTTCTTTCAACGCCTTGCGTTCTTGCGCGGCCTCATCCTGCCGTTCCTGCTCATCTTCGGCGTGCTGGGTTCCATCTACGGCGGCATCGCAACAGTCACCGAATCCGCCGCCGTCGGTGCTGTCGGCGCGCTCATCGTGGCGGCCGCGCGGCGCGAACTGTCCATACAGAAAATCCGCGAGGCGCTGTGGGCAACCACGCTCACCACAGGGTCCATCTTGTGGCTGATCATCGGCGCAGTCAGCCTGGTCGGCATCTACAACATCCTCGGCGGCACCCGCTTCTTGGGCGGTCTCCTCACCGGCCTCGAAGTCGCGCCGATCGTCGTGATCATCATCATGATGGGGATCGTCTTCTTCCTCGGCATGTTCTTGGAGTGGATCGCCATCGTCTTCATCACCGTACCGGTCTTCGCGCCCGTCGTGGTGCAGCTCGGCTACGATCCGGTCTGGTTCGGCATTCTTTTCGCCATGAACATCCAGATTTACATGCTCTCGCCACCCTTCGGCCCGGCGTGCTTCTACCTCAAAAGCGTCGCGCCCAAAGACGTGACGCTCCAGGAGATTTTTTTGGCGGTGCTGCCGTTCATCGGCCTACAAATCATCGGCCTCGCCCTGGTGATGGCCTTCCCGCAAATCGCGCTCTGGCTCCCCGGCCTTTAGGAGAACCAACCATGGCTCCCGAGGATGATGGCGAATACAAAGTCTACGATTTTGGCTGGTGGCCGGAGTTGATCGGCGTGATCGGTGTTGCGGTCCTCATTTATTATTTGTTTGAATTTGCTCGCGGCTCGATCTGAGCGGCGGCGATGGGGCCAGCCACCCGGAAAGCCCGTGGGAGGACTTTTACAATGAACAAGATGCAATCCATCGCGGTGGCGGCCGCATTCGCGCTCGGAACACTCGCCACCGGAGCTGCAGCGCACGACGCCAAGTATCCGCACAGCCATAACGACCAGTTGGTTTCAAACCAGGTGACACCAGACTCGGAAAAGCTCGATGCGGCCGAGCTGGAAGCAACCGGACCCACAGAGACGACGGGGATCAAATCGGTCAAAATGCTCGGCAAAGTGCCGCTCGCCGGCGAGATCAGCAGCTTTGAGGACCGCATGATCCGCACCCGCGAGTTGGAGCTTGAGCCAGGCGGTGTCGTGGCAGTCCACCGACACGATGAGCGCCCCGGCGTTGCCTACATCATCAGCGGCGAAGTGACCGAGCATCGCTCCGGCGCCGCCGGCCCGGTGGTGAAGCGCGCCGGCGACGTGGCGCTTGAGCAGAACGGCACCGTCCACTGGTGGGAGAACGAGGGCGATACCGTTGCCAAGGTGGTCGTCGTCGACATCGTCCCGGTCGAGTAGTCGGCACCCGCGTGGCGCGGGGCGGTCGCCCGGCTCGCGCCCTTCCCTGCCCAGGCGGCCCGCTTTAGGTGTCGCACGGAACGAGGGAAGGAGAACGCCACATGGCGAACGTCGCATTCATCGGTCTTGGCGTGATGGGTTACCCCATGGCCGGCCACCTGAAAAAAGGCGGACACGAGGTGACGGTCTACAACCGCACCACCGCCAAAGCGCAAAAATGGGCCGAAGAACACGGCGGTTCGTTCAAGGAGACCCCGAAGGCTGCCGCTGCGGGCCAGGACTTCGTGTTCTGCTGCGTCGGCAACGACGACGACCTGCGCTCAGTCACCACTGGCGAGGACGGCGCGTTCCACGCCATGGGCGCAGGCACCATCTTCATCGACAACACCACAGCGTCCGCCGAAGTCGCCCGCGAGCTGCGCGCCGCCGCTGACGCGAAGGGTTTTGGCTTCCTCGACGCGCCGGTCTCCGGCGGTCAGGCCGGTGCCGAAAACGGCGCGCTGACGGTGATGGTGGGCGGCGAACAGGACGTGTTCGACAAAGCGAAGCCCGTCATCGATTGCTATTCCAAGATGGTCGGGCTGATGGGGCCGACCGGCGCCGGGCAGCTCACCAAAATGGTGAACCAGATCTGCATCGCCGGCCTCGTCCAGGGCCTCTCCGAGGGCATCCACATGGGCAAGCAAGCCGGGCTCGACATTCAAAAGGTCATCGAGGTGATCTCGCTGGGCGCCGCTGGCTCCTGGCAGATGAACAACCGCTGGGAGACCATGAACCGCGACTTCTATGAGCACGGCTTCGCGGTGGACTGGATGCGCAAGGACCTCAGGATTTGCCTCGAAGAAGCCCGCAACAACGGCGCGCGCTTGCCGGTCACCGCCCTGGTCGACCAGTTCTATAGCGACGTCCAAAAAATGGGTGGCGGTCGCTACGACACCTCCGCGCTGCTCGCCCGGCTGGAACGCAGCTAACCTGCCGCGGACCTTCCGGCCCATGTGGTACACTCCCTGCTCCGGAAGCTAACGCAGGACGGGCCGGGAGCGCGGTGATGACCAAGGCAAGCACCATCCAAAGTGTCGACGCGCTTCGTGAGCGCGTCCGACCGCCGGCTCGCATGTCGGTCGACAAGGTCATCGATCACATCGACGACCTTGCCGCCGAATTCATCGCGGCAACGCCGTTCATCATTATCAGCTCTGTCCGGGCGGACGGCCAGGTCGATCTTTCCCCCCGCGGAGATCCGCCAGGCTTCATGAAGGTGCTAGACCGCAAGACGCTTGCGATCCCCGACCGGCCGGGCAACCGCCGCGCAGACACGTTCACTAACATCATCAGCAATCCGGAAGTCGGCATCATCTGCATGATCCCCGGCCACGAGGACACGCTGCGCCTCGCTGGTCGTGCGCAGCTGGTGGACGAGCACGCGCTCGCAGAGACGATGGTCGTCGCAGGTCACACGCCACCGCTCATCATCAAAGTTACGGTCAACCGCCTACTGTCGCACTGCGCCAAGGCCATGGTCCGCTCGCACATCTGGGACCCGGAGCACTGGCCCGACGGCGCCAAGGTGCCGTCCCATGGCAAGATGGTGAAGACGCACGGCGCGCTCAGCCAAACCCTCGACGAAATGGAAACCCTCGTTCTCGACGATAAGCTGAACAACCTTTACTGACGCCGCCTTTGCTCGGGGCCGATCGCCGCTGTCCCAGGCAGCGCCGGCGTGCTTCACTCGCACCGCACTGGAGAGCCCGTCATGGCTGAAACTGTGATCGACACGGAGGCGCAGCTGCGCGAGGGGCAGCGGGCGCCGTCCCACCGTGCCGCTAACAAAGAGATCGACCACATCGACCCGCTCGCCGAGCGTTTCATTGCCGCGACGCCCTTCATCACCATTGCCTCGCAGCGGGAGGATGGCGGGCTGGATGTCTCTCCCCGCGGCGACCCGGCGGGCTTCATGAAGGTGCTCGACCCCAAGACGCTCGCGATCCCTGATCGGCCCGGCAACCGGCGCATGGACACGCACGTCAATTTGCTGAGCAACCCCGAGGTCGCCATCATGTGCATGATCCCCGGGAACAACGATGTGCTGCGGATCGGCGGCCGCGCCCGCATGGTGAGCGATCCGGACCTCGCCGCGTCCATGGTCGTCAACGGTCACACACCCTCGCTCATCCTTTTGGTGACGGTCGATCGCCTCATGTGTCACTGCCCCAAAGCGATGATGCGCTCCGGCATTTGGGAGCCGGAGAAGTGGCCTGACACCGCCGATGTGCCAACGCTCGGCGAGATGGTGAAGGCCCACGGCGCGCTCGCCGACAGCATCGAGCAAATCGACAGAGACCTAGCCAAAGACTACAGCACGAACTTCTACTGACAGCGATACGCCCATGACCTCCCCCACAAGTGACGAGATTTTAAAGGCGGTGGAGGACGGCTTCGCCGATCAAGTCCGCTTCCTGCAAGACCTTGTCGCCATTCCCTCCCAGCGGGCGCAGGAGATGGCGGCTCAAGACTTTTACGCCAAAGCCTGCCGGGCGCGAGGCTATGCCACCGAAATCTGGCCCATCGACCTGTCGCTGATCGAGAACCACCCCGGCTTTTCTCCTGTGACGGTGGACTACGCCCAAGTGTTCAACGTCGTCGCCAGCCACAGGCCGCGGCAGGAGACCGGTCGCTCGCTGATCCTGAACGGGCACATGGATGTGGTGCCCACCGGTCCGGTGGAGGGCTGGGCACGGCCGCCCTACGAGCCCGCCATCGAAGGCGACTGGCTGTATGGTCGCGGCGCGGCGGACATGAAGGCCGGACTCGGCGCCAACCTTGCGGCTCTCGACGCACTTCGGCGGCTCGGATATCAGCCGGCGGCGACCGTTTATGTGCAGTGCGTCAGCGAGGAAGAGTGCACCGGAAACGGTGCCCTCGCCTGCGTCGCGCGGGGCTACCAAGCGGATGCGGCGATCATCCCAGAGCCGGTCTACGAGCATGTGGTGCGCGCCAACACCGGCGCGCTTTGGTTTCAGGTGAGAGTCTCCGGGCGGCCGGTCCACGTGCGGGAAGCCGGCACCGGCGCAAACGCCATCGAGGCGGCCTACCGCGTGATCCAGGCACTGCGCGGGCTTGAGGCTGAGATGAACGCCGAACAGGGCCAATACCCCCACTTCGAAACGCTCGACCACCCAATCAACCTCAACATCGGCAAGATTTCCGGGGGCGACTGGGCATCATCAGTGCCGGCGTGGTGCACCTTCGACTGCCGCTTGGCGCTTTATCCGGGCATGAAGCCGGACGCCATCAAGGCGCGCGTCGAAGCCGCAGTCGCCGCCTGCGCGCGGGACGATGCTTATTTGTCGAACGCCCCGCCCGCCATCACGTGGAATGGCTTCACGGTCGAAGGGTACGTGCAGGAGCCGGGAAGCGATGCTGAGCGGGCGCTGGAGCGCGCGCACGAAGCCTCCTTCGGCCGCAAACTCACCAACTACGTCATGCCTGGCTATCTCGATGGCCGCGTCTTCGTGCTGTACCAGGACATCCCTTGCCTAGTGTACGGCCCCATCAGCCGCGACATTCACGGCTTCGACGAAGCAGTGTCGTTGTCCTCGCTGAAGCGAATCACGGGGGCGATGGCGTTGTTCATCGCGGATTGGTGCGGCCTGGAGCCGGTCTGATCAGCCGGCGAAAAAGACCTCGTGCATCACCCGCCCTGGCAGCAGCGTGAACGCGCCGGCGACAACCAGTGCTGTGGCATAAAGCCAGATCATCGTTGTGCGGTGGGCGGCGACGTTCCCTCGCCGCACCGCCCAAACGCCGTAAACGAGCGAGCCGAGCGTATAGGGGATGATCAGGTGGATGGGGCTGAAATAGCCAAACGTTTTCAGCGTTGAAATGAATAGCCCCGATATCGCGACGAACCCTAGCCCAACCACGAAGACCCACCCGAGCACCCTGTGCAGTAGGTTCCCCTTCGGCAGCGCCAGTTGCAACGCGCCAAGCCCAACAAGGGCACACGCCACCAACGCATGCCCCGGGATGGGTGACGGCTCAGACGCCAGCGGCTCCAGTGAAATCATCGCCTCGCCGCGGCGTCACAGTCCGCGCACGACCGGGCTCTAGCCACCCAGATACTCGTCGTCGCTGACCGGCTCGAGCCAGGTGATGTGGCTGCCGTCCTGCCGTTCATGGATCGCAACGTGGGACATGGTCGTGGTCGCGGTCGCGCCGTGCCAGTGGACTTCGCCCGGAGGAATGAAAATTGAATCGCCCGCGCGAATGTCGACCCGCGGCTCACCCTTGGTCTGAAACCAGCCGGCGCCTTGTGTCACATAAAGGGTCTGGCCAAGCGGATGATGGTGCCAGTTGGTCCGCGCTCCAGGCTCAAACGTGACCAGCGCCGAGTTCGCGCGCGCTGGGTCATCGGGCGTCGCGATCGGATTTTGCCACACCGGCCCGACAAAATACTGCGCCGGTGCCCGGACCGACGGCACATCACCGCATTTGACATGTTTCATGGCACAACTCCCCCGCTGAAAGCTCTGCGCTTCCACATCGCGAGGGAACGCAAAACGTCAACCGCCGTCACACCACAACTGGAGCACTCTGGGTTTACACGGCGTCGCGTGATGCCGTGTAAACCCAAAATGCTCTAAGGAGCCGGTGGCGATCCGGTTCCACTGCGGGTGCAGATCCAAGGCGAATTGATTTAAGCCTGGTGGCCGCGTCTGGCCTCTACAGTGCTCGCCGCGGAAACCGAGCGAACTGGGAGAGTGGCGATGCGCTATGTTCTTTTGCGGGTAGTGAACCCGATGATCACCGGCTTCTTCGCCATTTTGCCTGTGGTCATCACGGTCGCAGTCATCGGCTGGGTCGCCAGCTATGTGGCGAGCTACTTGGGACCCGATTCCTCGTTTGGTCGCGCGATGCGCGACTTGGGCGCCATCGTCGTCGATAGCGATGTCGCTTACCTCATTGGTCTTTGCATCGTCCTTGCGGGGCTATATGCCCTCGGCCTTCTCATTCAGTCGAGGCTACGCCGTCTCTGGGTCAACTTCTTCAACGAGGTGTTTGGCCGGCTGCCCCTAATCGGCACGATCTATAAGACGATCGCTCGGTTCGTTCAGCTCCTCGATAAGCGCGATGACGATGTGGACGTGAAGTCCATGAGCCCGGTCTGGTGTTATTTTTCCGACGACAAACGCAGTGCTGTTCTTGGCCTCCTGGCAAGCAACGAGACCGTGAAGCTCGACGGCGAGACCTATCGTGTAGTGATGGTGCCCACGGCGCCTGTGCCGTTCGGCGGTGGCTTGCTGTTTTTGCCGGAGGATTGGGTCAAACCCGCGGATTTCGGCGTTGAAGGACTCACCAATATCTACGTTTCGATGGGCGTCACCGCACCCGATTATATGGGTGACAAAAGCGCGATGGCTCAGATTGTCCGCAAACCAGCAGCACCCGATGAAACGCCAAGCGGGTAGCAGTGGGCATCCTTCTGGTTAAAACTCGACCAACGGACCCGCCGCGATCGCGGGGCCGGGCGCTGTCCCGGGCACTGAACCACCGGTAGGCTCGGCCGTGACAACAAAGCGGGCTTCGCTGAGGAGCGGCCGCAGGTCGTCCGGCACGGTCAGCCGCGCACCGTCTGCGGCATCAAGTAGCCCCATCGACACAGGATCCCGCTCGTTCGTCACGAGCCACAGTTCGGCGCTTCCAGACGGCCGGACTGTCAGCGGTTGAACGGCGATGACGCCCATCCGATCCACAACGGCGAGCACGATTGAGCCATCATTTTCCACGATCGCGGCACTGAAAAGCGCATTGGTCGGCGCGCGGTCTGGGCCCAGAAGCCCCGGCACTTGGATGAAGACAACCAAGGCAGCCACCGCAGCTGCAGCAATGGTCCCGAACAAGTAGGCGAGATCACGCCCCATAGTTGAACGTCGAGCGGGCGTTCGCTCTTCGTCGCCGAACAGAGACGCCGACAAGCGGCGATAGGAGCCGCGCGGTGCACTGTGCTCGGGAAGCGCCTGCGCCATCGGTGCAAACCGCTCTTCCCAGCTCCACACTTCGGCAGCAAGATCAGGGTCGTCCAACAGGTCGCGCTCAAATGCCTTGCGCTCGGCCGGGTCCATCAGGCCAAGGACGTACTCCACCGGCTCCGCGTCGGCGTTTTGGATGTCCGAAGCGCTCATGACGTCAAACACTCTCTCAACTTGGCCAACGCTGCGCGCATTCGGCTCTTCATCGTACCCAGCGGGACACCTTCGCGTTCCGCCAAAGCAGAATAAGTGGCTCCGCCAAAATATGCGATCCGCACAATTCGCGCATGATGGAGCGGCAAGCTGTTCATACAGTTTGCCAGTCGGATCATTTCCCCCTTCGCCATCGCCTTTTCATCAGGACGCAATGCCGCGTCCGCGACAGCTTCCGCCGCGTCGAGCGCCGCAGTATCCGGCTTCCTGGACCTCAGCCGATCGATGCACACGTTCCGCGTGATGGCGATCATCCAAGTCATCGGTCGCGCCTGAGCCGAGGAGTACCGCTCAGCGTATCTCCAGATTTTCGTATATGCGTCCTGCAACGCGTCGTCCGCCTCACTCCTGTCGTGTAAGATACGCAGGCACACGGCGAACAGTTTACCGGAGGTGAGCTTGTGCAGTCTCGCAAATGCTGTGCGGTCGCCAAGCGCGGTCCGGGACAGCAGATGAGCTAAGTCGTCCGTCGCCAAAGTTGCACCTTCTGAGTGTCCACCGGCGTAGACAGTCCGCCGTCACACCGTCGTCCGCTAGCAGCAGCAACGGCGACAGTCACCGGTCATCGCATCTCTTTTTTAAGCGATCGCTCAGAAACGTGATGGAACACCACGACTGGTAAGGCCGCCCCTGGCGTGCGTGCGCCGAAATTTTTCGAGGCGGGCCGCAGGAGTGCGGTTAGTTGTCGCGGAGGGGTATAAAGCTCTCAGCATCAACGGTCGAAAGCGCCGGTGGGTCACCGTCGAGAACTTTGAGGCCTGCGACCAGGAAGTCCGCGCACATGCGCTCATCACACCGGAGAGCTTCGTCAACGGCATAGGCAATCAGCCTTTTTAGCACCTCAACGTCGGTGAAGTGCTCGAATTCCTTGCCCACACATCTCTCAACCAGCATGCCGTCGCCCTGCCTTTGGCTAGTGTCCGCATTACGGGACGGTAGCCAGGGCGTGTGAATTCAGCGTGAAATAACAATTGCAGCGAGCATTCTGTCGTGTAAGCGAAATGTGGCGGCGAGCAGAACCTCATCTAATATGATGTCGAAGCGTGTGGTGCGATGCTGAAAATCCTATCGTCGGCTATCCCGCAGCCGTCTCTCAATGTGCGGCTATTGGGTCGACCCGGCGTGGAGTGTGGCGGAGAAACTGTCACTTTTCCCACCCGCAAGGTGTTCGCAGCATTTTTGTACCTTGCCTGTCGCGCACCGGAATGTGTGCCACGTGCGAAACTGTGCGAATTGCTTTGGGGTGATGTACCGTCCGAGAAGGCGGCGACCTCTCTTCGAAAAGCGCTGAGCCTTTTGTCCAAAACCCCTGAGTTGGGCGGGGCTATGGAACGTGGCCGGATGGATCTTTCCTTTACGGACGATGTTAATACCCTCGATCTGAATAGGTTTTGGCGTCTGGTCGGCATTGCGACCCCGCAAAGCTACCGCGATGCCAGGGCGCTCTGGACTGGACCACCGTTGCAAGATTTCTCGGTCGGCATCGCTGAGTTTGACGATTGGGTGACCTCTTATCGCGCCGGGATTGTGGACGATGCCATCCGCGTTTTGAGCGGGCAGCTGGCGGTCAAGCGGGGCAAGCTCGCCACGGCGGCTGAGCTGGTCCCGCTGTGTGAGCTTCTCGCGCGGATCGAACCCGCGGACGCGGCGGCGAACGAAACTCTCATCGAGATCTATGGAGAGCAAGGAAACCGCTCAGCGCTCAACCGGCAAATCCAGAGCTACTCGCGCGCCTTGGACGAGCTCGATGTCGCGCTGCCCAAAATGCTTCGCAGCGAAGTGAGGCCAGTCCCAGCCATGCCGTTGGCAAGGCCGATGGCAACGGGACGGGATGAACCGCGCGATCACCGTCCGTCCGTGGCACTTGTGGGCCCCGGAAACGCTGATGACCACGGATCGCCACTGCGTTTCGCGTACGCTGAGTTGCTGAGCCAGCTCACACGATTTCGGCGGATCCGATGCGTCGAATCGGCACCGTGCTACGACCGGGACCAACATCCCGATTCGGGCAACGACGCCTACGACTACCGCATGTTTCTTTGGCATGAGCCGGCCGGTCGGTGCATTTTTCTCAAGTGCATCAGTACCCGCAGCCTCAGCACGATTGCGGTCCGCAAGCTGCCGTACTCAGCGTTTGAGGAGCCGGAGGACGCGGCGGTGACGATCGCGGCTGCCATCAACGACCTCATCGAAGCGATCGCATCTGATGAGGCCGGCTCCCAATCAAGTGCCTACGCACGATGGCTGCAGGCCTATCGACACATCTGCGCGTTCACGCCCCGCAGCGATAACCAAGCAAACGCTATCCTGCGCGGGTTGATGCATGACCAAGACGGCCAGCGGCTGAGTGTCGTCTATTCAAGCATCAGCCATATCGCCATGCGGCGGCGCTACCGTGAGCCTGATGGGGTCTTGTCCGCCGACACCGCGGCCAATGCGCAGGCGGCAGTCGATCACGCCCTCGCGCTCGACCCGACCGAGCCGTACAATCACACCATCCGCGGTTGGTTGATGCTCCTCACAGCCAAGTCCCAGCTCGGCCTTGGCTGTTTTGAAGACGCCCTCTCGCTCAACCCCCACTGCGCCGACACCATAATTGCCGCAGCGGCCGCGCACTCATTCTGCGGCGACATGAAAACGGCCGAGCAACTCAGTCGTCGCGCCGGCGCCATCGTTGGGCGGCGCTCCCAACCTTACTTCCACGGGCTGCTCGCGGCTGTGCGCTACCTCAGCGATGATCCGATGGGCACGCTCAACCACCTTCACCGCGGCCCGCGCAACATGCTGATGGCCATGTACGGGGTCTGCGCTAACCACGATCTTGGTCTGTACGACGAGGCGGCGAGCGCCTATCAGCAAATGGAAATGCGCCAGCTAGAATCGATGGGCACGCGCGGCTTCGATGACCTTGAGCTCGACCAATGGATCAGAAACGCGGGACTGGCACGCAATGCACGTCTCCAGGATCAGATGGTAGATACAGTGCTGCGCTATAAGCGCATCACACCCGGCGAGGCACCGGCCGCAAAAGCAGCGTCTGCAGCTCGGCGCTGATTCGGACGGCCAGGTCTCGGGAGAGGACGCACATAAAATGAGCTTTGTGACCCGCGGCGGCCTCACAATCACCCGGACCGATCAACCGATCGACTACGCCGGCGCGCTGGAGCGCTGGGTCAAACGACTCGACCACGAGCGCGGTGCGGTGTTCTCATCAAGTTACGAATTCCCCGGCCGCTACACGCGGTGGGACTTTGGCGTGGTGGATCCGCCGCTAGCCTTGGAAGCCAAGGGACGCGATGTCAGCGTCATCGCGCTCAACGCCCGCGGCGCCGCGCTGCTTCCAGCCGCCGCCGATGCGTTCTCGCGCGCCGGGTTAGCCCCAGCCAGCGAAGCGAACACGGTCAACGTGAGGGTGCCGGAGCCCGAAGACGAAGGCCTGGTGGAAGAAGAGCGCACCCGGCGGCCCACCGCGTTTTCAGCGCTGCGAGCCTTGCTCGACTTCTTCTATACCGATGGCGACCCCAACCTCGGCTTCGCGGGCGCATTCGGCTACGACCTCGCCTTCCAGTTCGACCCCATCCCCCTGCGCCTGGAACGTCCAGCGGCGCAACGCGACATCGTCCTGTATCTGCCCGACGAGATTCTGACGGTCGACCACCACGGGAAAACGGCAAACGTCGCGCGGTACGAGTTTGCGTTTGGGGACAACACGACAGCCGGCATACCCAGAGCGCCGCAACCCAAACCGCTGGCGGCCAAGCGCAACGAGGCCACCCACGACCACGCGCCCGGCGAGTATGCCGACACAGTGCGTAAAGCGTTCGACTACTTCGCCCGCGGCGACCTCTTCGAAGTCGTGCCCGGTCAGATGTTCCGTGAGCCCCTGTCCGATTCGCCCGCCGCAATTTTCAGACGGCTTTCGGCAATCAACCCATCGCCGTACGGTTTTTTCATCAATCTGGGCGCCAATGAGTATCTGGTCGGCGCCTCACCGGAGATGTTCGTGCGGGTGACCGGCCGCCGCGTCGAAACGTGCCCGATCTCTGGCACCATTGCCCGCGGCCGTGATGCGATTGAGGACGAGGAGCAGGTCCGCAAGCTTCTCAACTCGGCCAAGGACGAAGCCGAGCTCACCATGTGCTCCGATGTGGACCGGAACGACAAAAGCCGCGTCTGCGAACCAGGCTCGGTCCGTGTGCTCGGCCGTCGGCAAATTGAGATGTATTCGCGGCTCATTCACACCGTGGATCACATCGAGGGCATCCTCTTGCCAGACCGCGATGCGCTCGATGCTTTCCTATCCCACGCCTGGGCCGTGACAGTGACAGGCGCGCCAAAGCGCTGGGCCATGCGCTTCATCGAGGAGCACGAGAAAAGCCCCCGCGCCTGGTATGGCGGCGCGGTTGGCATGGTGCACCTCAACGGCGACCTCAATACCGGTCTCACGCTGCGGACCGTGCATATCCGCGATGGCGTGGCCGAAGTGCGGGCGGGCGCCACCGTGCTTTCCGACAGCAACGCCGAGGAGGAAGAACG
>ERZ1740058.1048-NODE-1048-length-15129-cov-7.715404_pt1 | contig 15129 bp, 12 predicted proteins | sample MGYA00581745_ERZ1740058 | MGnify/ENA primary metagenome ERZ1740058 (study PRJEB43018, sample SAMN04849742) | marine metagenome | isolation source: floating plastic debris | place: Pacific Ocean | collected 2008-08-30 | study: EMG produced TPA metagenomics... | reverse complement strand
ATTTAATCCCATCTTTAATACTTTATGTGGTCCTATTTGAGGGGATACGTACACCGTGTATGTTTAAGCGGGCAGGTAAAAAGAATCTCAACAACCGACGGTAACAGTTCTGACAGCAACACAATCAGCTCGTAGCGCTATGTAACGTTTTGATAGTCGGGTAAAAGTTAGCTTATTTACAATCAGAATCCTGTTAAAGCGGGCTTTGTTCTTTTGATAAGTTTAATGACTTACAAGATGAAAAACCACAAGTCTGAGCGCAGCGGAGACTTGCGGTAGTGAGGTAATTGACTAAATACGACTATGGAAGACTTAATTGAGAAAATGAAAGATGATAATAATATCATTGTGCTGATAAATGTAAATAATAATTACTATTGGTATGTTAGTGAGAGGCATTTATGGCTTATGAACTATGAAAAGTATGTAAAGGCTTTCGATGAGTCAGATGATGATTATTCGGAGAGATTTGATATTGGTATTTTAGATGATAAAAACGTTACCACTTTTCAAGAGTATATCAAGGAAGACCTAGTAGCTCAATTTCATCTAGGACAAGCTGTAAGAAAAGCACTTCTTTTAACAAGTTGGGATGAAGATTATTATTTGTTTCCATCATTATACATAGATTTTACAAAGAAGGAATTATACTCCGTTTACAGTGAATCCATTTCTTTTGAAAACTATGTTCCTAATGATTGGAAAGGATGCTATGAGGATTTCTATGATATAGTTCCGAATCACATAAAATACTGGGTAATAGATAAAGAAGATATTTTCAAAGAGTTATCCTAGATAGAAGCAATTACCCAACTGGCGCAAGTCTTCAACGAAGTGGTGACTTGTGCCTTCCAAGTAACAAATAAGTTCTTTAAAATAAATGCTTTCCCCTCCTCCGTTGTTCTTAGTCTTTAGCGCAAGCGCGACTACTTACTTTTTTGCATTAGTATTTTCAAATGCGGAAATTATGAATGCTTGAGCAGGTAGGTAAAAAGAATTCCAACAACTGTAACAGTTCTGACAGCAACACAACCAGCTTGTAGTGTTAAGTAACGTTTTGATAGTCGAGCAAAAGTTAGCTTATTTACATCAGAATCCTGTTAAAGCGGGCTTTGTTCTTTTGATAAGTTTAATGACTTACAAGATGAAAAACCACAAGTCTCCGCTGCGCTCAGACTTGCGGCAGTGAGGTGGACTGTACGGAAGCTGCATTACAAATGCAGCAAAAGATGCAGACACAATGTAATTGTGCCTGAGCCATGAAAGAGATAGTTATAATAAGAATTAAAAAATGAGCAAATATAGTGACTATGAACTTGACGTAAACGCTTTTTATAATTTGGTGAGGGACGTTTCTAACTCTAAAGACTTTGACATTTGGATAAAATCTTACTACGACCTGCAACCAGAGCCGATGTACGACTTACTAAATAATACTAATTCTGTCCATGATGTTATCGATCTAACGTTCTGGTCATATTTTGAAAGTAGGTTTTCTGATCTAACCAGTGAAGAAGTGTTACTCGGTTTTACTAGAGATATACCTTTTAGATCTTTGAAAGAAATGCGCCGTGCAACTCCAGAGCTGAAGGCTTTTTCAATTTCAAATGAAAAGATATATACACTGTGTGACTCCACCTTTGAAACAAAAAAAGTTTTAGAAACTTCCATAGAGAAACTTATCTGGTTTTCTAATGAGGCTTATGATGTATACCTAGACTTAGGTCAACCACTTGATCACTTTTTTTACTTACCAGAAAGAAAGAAAATAATCATAATACATCACGAGGGAAAAAGAATCGATATACCTTTACCATTTAGGAAGAACGCAAGTAAATCCTAGCTGTTGCAAGGTTGTTCAGGCTGTTCGAGATATGCTATCTTCTGAAGAACCCTAGGTAAAGTTAGTAGAGTACGTTATGAAAGATGGAAAATCAAAAAATAGTGTAAAGCAAAAATATTGGTAATGGGTCAGATTATCTGATGGGCATAAAAGTAGATTTAGAGCGAGCAGAGAAGGTTTTATACCTACGTTGAAAAGATATTGAAGATCAATACCTAAAAAGATCCTCCGCTGTAAGTAGTCTTGAGCGCAAGTGCGACTACTTACGTTGTTGTATTAGCATTTTCAAATGCGGTAACTGTGTAGCTCGTAAGCTCAAGCTTTACGAGCTATTTTTATTGCTTTAGTAGTCAAAAAATAGTACTTACAACCCCCAACTAACGCAAGTCTTCAACGTAGTGGTGACTTGTGCCTTCCAAGTAACAAATACGTCCTTTGGAATAGTACAACTACTATCTCTTTGACGATTAACTCCCCTTCTTTTCCACTTTCTTAAAAGTAAACAGCGGGAAGTCAGGATGATTACTCTTGATGACCAGTTTGTCGTCGTCAAGTTTCTCAATGGCGAGTTGGTACTTTCGCTTATTTTTGGGGTAAAAGGTAAGTTGTGTGCCTTCTTCGTCCATTTTCCACTTACCTGCTTCGCTATGGCCCATCGACACAAAGCGATAATTGCCTAAGGTGTCAAAAACCAACTGGGTCTCGCTCATCATTTCCATCAGGGTATTGAGGCGTTCTTCTGTTTTCTCTTCTGTCTCTTCCGTTTCTATTTCTTCCCAACTCGCTTCCACGGCCTCTCGCATGTTGGCCTTATCAAGGCGCCAATCTTGAACGATTAATGCTTGGGGATCACTGCTACAAGCCGCAAAAAGTAAGATGAATAGGGTGTAGACTACCCCGTGTAGAAAGTTATTTCGAAGTCTCATTTAGTTTCTCCAGTTAGTGAGTTTAGATTTAATATCTTGATAGGCGCGTGGAATAGAAGCTGCATCGGTACTTTCGGTCGTTTCCGAATCACCACTAAAGCGTTCCGTCCAACGGTCAATATATTTATTGTCTTCAATAAAGCGCCGCACACGTCGCTCCAGCGGTAAAAGGTTGTAAGCCAGTAGAATGTTCATAATGAGCTTAAATACCGGCACACCGCCTGAGAAGCTGTCTACGTAAGGCTCTAGAATCAACACGAAGAACTCAAAGATGGTGATGATACTTACTAGTGTGATAATCGAGGCGATGCGCGATTGCTTATGCCTACGGTTAAACAAGACAGACGCCACCAATAGACTAAGCATAAAAAGAATTTCTATGGTGTAAAACCACCACGTTTCCCAGAAAGGTGGTTTTACTTTGAAGGGGAAGTAGTGGGTATCACTCTGTTGCCCCAAGGCGTTGCGCGCCCTGATTTGTAGCTCATAGCGCCCACTTGGCAGAAAAGGGAACTCTATAAGCGCTTTACTGCGCCAAGGTGTCCATTCGCTATCGTCTAAGCCTGATAAGCGGTACTGGTACTGGATGTTGTTTTCGGCTAGATAAAAAGGTAAGGTGATATGAAAGATGAAGTTACGTGCTTCACCCCCTTGATCAAGTGCTAGGTTATTGAGCGGGAAGAATACACCATCTTCAGATTTGACGGTTCTAACGAATGCCTCGTTTTCGTCTATATCGGTAAGGCCAGCTCCTCTTTCTATTTTGAATACTTCATTGTTGCCCACTACCCAAATGTTATTTTCCACATCTTCGTGGATGTCTTGTACATTTTTAAACAGTGAGATGTAAGCAAACCGATTCTCATTAAGCTCCCTTTTCTGAGGGTGAATGTTCGTCCACTTGTTTTGGTAGAGCATCCAAATATGCGCAGGCTGATTGGCAATGATGAGATTATCGGTATAAAAATACTCACTTAGGGTTTTATCAGGTAGTAGCATGCCACCCATAAAGTCGAAGTACTTAAAAGCTCCCTTAGAGGTAAGGAAAATAGGCTCGTTGTTGTATAAGGTAGCCTGTACGTGTTCTGCGTGAGAAGATTTCAACTGGTAGGTTCTGTAACTACCAAAAGTACCATCTTTCTTAAGTTTAATACGACTGACCTGTGTAATACCACCCAGCCACAAATAACCATCCTTTTCTACAATACTGGTAATCTCCTCTCTGAACATGCGCAACGTAGCTGCCTTCGACCAATATCCCACCTCTTCTCGGATAGCCATTAGGCCATTTTCAGTAGCCAAATACAGCATATTTCGATGCGCCACCCCATGTACGGCACTGATGAAGTTGTTGCCTAAGATACTTCCTGCCCTTCGGGTGGTGAGCGATACTTCGTATAGCCCCGTGTTGGTGGCAGCAATCATTTTACCCTTATAGTTGATCAGTTGCTTGCACTTCGCATCAATGTTGGCAATTCTTTTGAAATAAAACGGCGTGGAGCGAAGCGCATAAGCAGTCTTTTTGTCTTGCATGGACACTTCACGGTACCAATTATGCTGGGTAAGGTAGTAGATGCCTTTGTTGGTACCCACAAATAGCTGGTAGCCCATCCGAATTACATTCGAAATTTGCCCTTCTAGGCCCGAATAGGTAGAATAAGCAGAGACAGGTAAATCTAGCGCCACACGCGAAGTACCACTTTTGTGGCATACCCAAAGCCCTTTTTGGTTGTCTTGGCCAATGGCCAGAATTTCGTCATCAGCTAAGCCCGTTTGGGTACTTATGACGCGGCTGGCAATGCCATTAAACTTATTAATGATGACACAACCTCCTGAAGCAGTAGAGAGTACCATTTCATTGTCGGAAATACTAAGTCCTTGACGTACTACAAACTCATTGATGTAGCGCTGTGCAGTAGTTTGGTAACGTACAAAGGAAGTTTCGTTGAAGAGGTACAACTGGTTATCAGAAGTCCCTAGCATTGTTTGGTCTTTATTAAAATCAAAGTAGGTTTGAATGGTAAGATTGGCAAAGCCTTCCGTATTGGGGAGCGCCCTTAGTTCTCCTTCCACTACTTCATACAAACCGATGCCTTCTACATTGACTATTACGCGTCCTTTGTGTACAAACCAGCCTGTGAAGAGCTTTTTATCAGGTACTTTAAGGATGGCTGTTACTTTGTTTTGCTTAGTATCGTAAAGGTAGATTTTCCGATTGCCATAAAAATACACCTCATTCCCTATGATGGTAATACTGGAAAGAACACCAATACTTTTAAAACTCTCAGAAAGAGAGTGAAAGGCATAACGCCCAGTACTTCGCTTCTTTAGGTAGCCAAAGTAGTCTTTTCCACTTACATAAATGCGATCTTTGGCGCTAGAATCAATAGCAAAAGCATAGGCCGTACCTGTAATTTCCTCAATGTGCCAATCAACACCATCGTAAGTGAGCATTCCTTTTGTATTGGCGAAACACATAATCCCATCTTGCGCCTGAATAATAGCGCTATTCTCGCCGTAGAGCTGGCTATTGGGGTAGTTTTTCACGTAAAGGTTGCCCTGTTGGGCGATTGCAAAGTGTCCTATAAGCAGTATAGAAACTGTACTGAGAAGATATGCGATACGTTTCATAAATAAAGGCTGAGTTTCAGAAGCAAAGTTTTGTAAATGTCTAATATGAATGCCTTGTGCAAGGTTATCAATTTGTTTTAAAGTATAACAGTCCGTAGAACTATATTATCAAAAATAATAAATTAAAAATTAACTTTGTTTTAAATTATACCAAGCGTATGACATATCGGGTTAAAAAGGCCCTTTTACCAAATGAATGGCGGCAATGAAGCAAAAAAATACTCAAAAAATAATTATTGTAAAAAGTAAAACGAGACTCGAGCAACTGACAGCAAAGTTCAATACTAAGGGGCAAGCAGACTTTTACTTAAAGCGACAAAGAGATAACTTACTCGAGAAGCAAGATTTCCTTTCTAAAAAGATGAGGAAGAGTCTGGCTAGCAATTACGCAACAATGCAAACTAATGTAGGGTCTGGCGAATTTAAAGACTTTCAGGAAGAGCACGACGCCTATCATCGTTCACTGGAGCGGGTACAAAAGATCTGTAGCCAATTTCTAAAAGTAAAAACGATTGAAAGCGACTTCTTGCCTTCTTATCTTTTTACAGCGGGAGACATCGTAGTGGTAGTAGGGAGAGATGGACTTGTAGCGAATACAGCTAAGTATGTCAACGGGCTGCCTATTATTGGCGTAAACCCTGATAAACAGCGTAACGATGGTGTTTTATTGCGCTTTGATCCACAAACATTACAGAAAGCTTTAGAAAAAGTATTACGTGATAGCCATGAGCGAGCGTTCGTAACGATGGCGGAGGTGGTTTTAGATGATGGCCAGCGTCTTTTGGCCTTCAACGATTTTTTTATAGGGCCTAAAACCCATACCTCAGCAAGGTATCAGATTACCTATCAGGGGTTTACGGAAAACCACTCTTCCAGCGGTGTAATTGTGGCCACAGGTGCTGGCTCTACAGGTTGGCTAAGTTCGCTCTTTAATATGGCGGCGGGTATTTACCAAGTATTTGGGCAGGCTGTTCCGCTAGATAGACAAACGCAAGGTTGGGAAACAGAGCAATTGATTTTTGTGGTACGCGAGCCTTTTTTAAGTAAGATGTCACATATCGATATTCCTGCGGGTATCCTACAGGCTTCTGAAGCACTTATCCTAGAATCTTTAATGCCCAACGACGGTATGATCTTTAGTGACGGTATTACAGAAGATGCCCTACAATTTAACTCTGGGAAAATCGCTAAAATTGGTAGGGCATCTGAGAAAGCACATCTCGTGATGCCATAGCGCTAGTCACTTAATGTGCAAATGTTGGCTTAGTTACGCATCTTGACCAACTTCATCAAGAAGGCATATTGATAGGCTACTTCCTTTAGTGCCTGAAAGCGCCCTGTTTTCCCACTATGCCCCGCTTCCATATCAGTTTTGAAAAGTAAGAGATGGTCGTCTGTCTTTAACTCTCTCAATTTCGCCACCCATTTGGCAGGCTCAAAATACTGTACTTGGGAGTCGTGAAAGCCTGTAGTAACCAAAATATGTGGATAAGGCTTCTTCTCTACATTATCGTAAGGAGAGTAAGACAGCATATAAATATAAGAATTGATGTCATTAGGATTGCCCCATTCGTCATACTCACCCGTAGTAAGCGGAATGCTTTCATCTAGCATCGTGGTCATGACATCTACAAAGGGTACGGCAGCAATAATACCCTTGAACAGATCAGGACGTAGATTAATTACTGCACCCATCAGCAAGCCGCCCGCACTACCGCCACGCGCAAAGAGAAGGTCTTCGTGCGCATATTTTTGCTCAATCAAGTATTCCCCACAGTCAATGAAGTCATAAAAGGTATTTTTCTTTTGGAATAGCTTGCCGTCTTCGTACCATTGTCTTCCTTTTTCTGCCCCACCACGAATGTGCGCAATCGCGTAAACAAAACCGCGATCAAGTAAGCTGAGATTTGCATAACTAAAACTTGCATCCATCGAAATACCGTAAGAACCATAGCCATACAGCAAGCAAGGTGCGGAGCCATCCAAAGGCGTCGTCTTTTTGTAAACGATGGAGATGGGCACTTGTATACCATCTCGTGCGGTAGCCATTACGTATTTTGTGGCATATACATTGGGATCAAATTCACCCATTACTTTTTGCTGCTTCAGCAACGTTTTTTCTCGGGTATCCATATGGTAGTCCGAGATAGTATTAGGTGTAATAGGAGAAGAGAAGCCATAGCGGAGCAAAGGGGTGTCAAAATCTAGGTTGGTAGAGAGATAAGCGCTGTAGGTAGCTTCGCCAAAATCAATGTAGTGTTCTTTTTGATCTTTCCAGCGGATAACCCGTATCGCGTCTAGTCCGTCTTTCCTTTCCTTTACCACCAAGAAATCCTTGAAGATGTCGATGTATTCCAGATATACATTTTTCTCGTGTGGAATGAGTTCTTTCCAGTTCTTTTGCTCTGTTTGATCAAGTGGGGTTTCCATGAGGCGAAAGTTGATCGCCTCCCAGTTAGTCACAATGTAGAATTTATCTTTGTAGTGATCTATACTATACTTATGTCCTTTTTGACGGGGTGTAAACACGCTGAATGTCCCGGTAGGATTATCGGCATCCAGATAACGCATCTCGTCTGTGAGGGTACTCTCAGAGCCTATTACGATGAATTTCTTAGACTTGGTACGGTATACGTAGCTGTAGTAAATATCGTCTTTTTCTTCATACACCAATACATCTTTGGTAGGATCTTCTCCAAGCTGATGGCGGTAGATTTTATCACTTCTTAAGGTAACTTCGTCCTTTACAGTATAAAACACGTATTTGCTATCACCCGCCCACACGGCACGTCCTGTAGAGAGTGGAATACGGGTAGGGAGGAGGGTGTTTTTGGCTAAATTCTTAAAGTTGATACTATACTTACGGCGTCCTTGGTAGTCTACGCCAAAGGCAAGCCATTTATTATCGTCACTTACGGTAAGCCCTACTACTGAGCAATACGCTTGCCCTTCTGCCAATTCATTTACGTTGAGTAAAATCTCTTCTTTATTATCTAAATTTCCTTTTTTACGACAGTAGATCGGGTATTCCTTTCCTTCCTCGTAGCGCGTATAATAGTAGTAACCATCTAAAAGGTAAGGCACTGACTGGTCATCTTGTGGCACACGCCCTTTCATTTCCTCAAAGAGTTGCGTTTGCAGCGCTTCGGTATCTTTCATAGTGCTGGCAGCATATGCATTTTCAGCTTCTAGGTAATCAATGACCTCTTGGTTATCTCGTTCATTGAGCCAATAGTAGGGATCGATACGTCGATGATCGTGCTTTACAAGTTCCTTAGGTTGCTTTTTAGCCTGAGGTGCTGGCATAGATTTTTGTGCTTTGATAGAGGAAGTCGATAAGGTGATCGCTATCCCGATGAGTAAAAAGGTTCGTAATGTCATAAGTGAAAATAGTAGATGTTCTAGTAGTATCCAAACGATCTGAAGGAAGCATTTGGTATTTAAAGATAATGAAAATCTTTCCTCGCTTACTTTACAACTACTTGTTAGCTGTCGAAATACGCAAATCACGGTTTTCAGGGTATCGTAATACACAATGATACGTTAACTTTGATTGATGAATTAAAATGCTATTCAGTATTTGCTATATAAATGAATGACAAAGAAAATAAAATAACCTTACAGATCCGTAAGATTAACACAGCACGCCGCTATTTAAGGTACAATGCTTTTTTATACGGATTGTATGCTTTCTACATGCTTACAGAGGTGTTGGATTTAGCACAATTACTGTTCGTAAGACCCGAAAATGCAACCTACGACTTAGTATATGTTATTTTTCATATGGCAGAGTTCATAACTTGTACAGCCTTGGCGTTTGTTTTCGTGATTGCCGCTTTACAAATGAGTGATACTAAGTATGTAATACTGCTTTGTGTCATAGTGTTATTGTTCAGGATAGGCATCGTATACTACTTTTACTTTTATCAGGAGCCTTTACATCAACGTACACCTTTTATCTATAAGCAACCAACTGAAATAAGCCGTTCTGTACGAAGGTTATTCATTACGTTACAACTGATTGGCAATGTACTGGTAATTTTCCTATGGGGAAGAATTGCCTATATAATTCATAACTGAATGTAGTATGAAAATAAAGAATATTCAACAAGGGGGGGAAACTAAAAAATCCTCCCTACTTTATAAGGTACTTTTTACGAAAACAATTCTTCTAGCAAGCCTGTTTTTACATGTATTTGGATTGCCATTTCAGGCAACGTGTTTAACATACGATCAATCAGTAAATAAACTGATAGATTCATCACTAATTTCACCAGTCATTTTGCTCAAAATTGAGCATATGAAAGTAACAAAACGCTGAAAACTTTTAACTTTATGAAAATAATCACCAGCTTTTTTATCTGCTTTATATTATTTTTTGACATATCCGTTGCCCAACAACCTACTTGGGTATCGAGTCGCCCGAATAGCTCCTTGCATTATATTGGGGTAGCTTCTGCTGCCAAAAGCAATACAGATTATCAGAAAATTGCCAAGCGAAATGCGCTCAACGACTTACTGAGCGAGATTCGCGTTACCATTCAGAGTGTTTCTATCCTGAATCAAATGGATAAGAACGGTACTTTCAAAGAAGAGTATCAATCTACCATCAAATCGACCGTAGCCGATGAAATTGAAAACCTAGAGCTTGTAGATACCTACGAAGACCAAGAAAACTATTGGATTTACTATCGAATTCTGAAGTCTGAGTATGCCGACCAAAAGCAACGCAATCAGGAAAGAGCGCAAAAAATGGCGTTACAGTTCTACGAAAAGGCACAAAGTGCTGAAGAAGCGAAAAACTACGTCACCGCCATAGATTTTTATCTACAGTCATTACTTGCCATAAAAGCCTACTGGGGGGAAAACATAGAGGTGACTTATCAAGGAAAGTCTATCTACTTGGCCATCGAAAGCTACACCAAACTGCAAGAACTCTTAGATAAAATCAATATTGTACCCAGTGTCAGTGCAGTCAATTTTTCTTCAATCAACGAGAATAAATCTTTGGTTATCAAAGTTGAAGACCAAAGTAACGTAGCTATTCCTAAAATACCTTTATCAGTAGCCTACTTACCTCAAAGGATAAATCTTAGCAACTACTTCTCCAATGAAAAAGGAGAGGCAAATGTCACCGTCTCCTTGGCCAACGGTACTAACTTCAATCAGTTAGAGGTCCGCTTAGACCTCAAAAACTTCTCGAAGGGCAGCTCGGATGATCGTTACTACAAGTATTTGATGCAGAGCTTACGTTGTCCTACCCAAAAGATAGATGTGGTGATACCCAGCAATGTAGCAAACGCTTCTAATACCAATCGCGTGGCAGGCGATATGTTTCCTTTTAATCTAGACTACTTGAATGTTGATTTTAGCAATACAAACCTTTACACATTTAAAAATTTAAGGCTTGTACCCATTAGAGTAAAAGAGAATTTTAAGCAAATTGTAGGCAATATGGGCTACTATATTTCTTTACAAGAAGCCATTGACGCGGATAAAGTTGTGATTAGTGAAGTCAATAGAAGCGGGAGAGTCAATACCTTATTGGTGAGAAATTTATCTACCGATACGCTATTTGTAATGTCAGGAGAGATTTTGATAGGCGGGAAGCAAGACAGGGTGATTGCCAGTGATATGCTCATTGCACCCAACAGCGGTCAGGTAAAACTACCCGTATATTGCGTAGAAAAAGGGCGTTGGAAGTATAAGAATAACAGTAATGATTCAAAATTTACCGAATACTATGGCATGGCAAACGAGCATTTAAGAGATATTATAGATCATCAGGAAGGACAACAGGCGGTTTGGAAGGAAGTTTCTAAAACAAATAAAAAAGATGGTATCAGCAGTAGTACAGAAGCTTATACGGCACACGCCAACAACAAAAGATTTAGAAGGCAAGAGCAAGAGTACATCGACTTTTTTGAAAATATTTTTGCCGATCAAGATGATGTGATTGGGGTAGTTGCGGTAACGGGTAATCAAATTGAAGGCGCTGATTTGTTCATTTCTAATAGACTGTTTAAACAAGAGTATAGAAAACTGATTTACTCGTACTTGGATGATGCCATCACCTATGGAGCACCCGTCAATGCTCAAAAAAGCGTTATAGACAACTACATCAATCAATTATTAAATCCCCAAACGCAAGTAAGTTTTATTGAAGAAAAAGGACAAGCTTTCAGAAGAGGTAATCAGGTGATTCATATTGCCGTGTATTAAAGGAATAGTTAGTTTTTCAGCCCTTAGTGAGGTGTTACATCACTCGATTAAGCTTATTTTCTTTGTGTAAGTCTCTAGGTAAACTTAGCTTCTAAATACATAGTAACGCCAAGGTAGACTTTTACCTTTTGAAAAGGGTAGTAGATAAAAAACGGTAGCTTCGATGTACAAAAAGCTTACAGTATCATATAACTAAGAAGCATTTTCTCTTTTAGATAGATAAAACTTTTGGTTCATTTATTCCTTCCGCTATTTACGGGCTAAGATATATTTACAAATCAGTAACAACGCGATGATCACACATTAACATCCATCCAGTATCTTGTCGCGAATTATTTATCTACTTAAAAAAACCTTTATCACTCATGTTTAAAATTACCCAGTTTTTCGGTATTTTGACGCTACTGCTATGGCTTTCTTTTGAGCCAGCAGCGGCACAAGTCGTCCCTAGGGTGGAACACGTACTACACATCAGTGTAGATGGCCTAAGACCAGACGTTGTAACCGCCATGGGGGCAGCACGCTTACCTAATTTTTTCCGTTTTCGTGCCGAAGGTACTTGGACAGACAACGCCCGTACCGATCGCTACAACACCTCTACCATTCCAGGACACACCTCACAGCTAACAGGAAGACAATTTTTAGGAAAAAACGCCCATAACTTTGTCCTCAACACCGATCCAGGACCAATCACATTACATACATTTGGGCCTTACATTGCCTCTTCCTTTGATGTAGTACACGACAATGGTCTTTCTACCGCTCTCTATGCAGGAAAAAGTAAATTTATTGTATTCGAAAACTCCTACAACGCTTCTAATGGAGCAGAGGATATCACCGGTGAAGACAACGGAAGAGATAAGATTGATACCTATGTGTACGAGGGAGATATGGAGAAGCTGACAACATTATTTGTGGCTGATTACGCCGAAAAGCAGTACGATTACGCTTTCTTTCATTTCAGAAATCCTGATGGTCAAGGACATAGCACAGGGTGGGAGCTTTCTCCTAACGAAGATTACGCACAGAAAGTAGCCGAGGTAGATGTCTTGTTAGGACAACTATTTGCAGTAGTAGAAAATACTCCTGGACTAGCAGGAAAGACAGCGATTATTCTTACTGCAGACCACGGAGGAGAATTAGGGGGAAAAAATCACGGTAACCTATTCAGTCCTGATAACTATACCATTCCTTTCTACGTTTGGGGCCCAGGCGTAGCAGTAGGTGCTGACTTATATGCGCTTAATGCAGCGCTTCGTATAGACCCCAGTACAGATCAAATCTATGACGAAGATGCCGTACAACCCATCCGCTATGCCGATATAGCGAACCTAGCACTGGCTTTTCTAGGCTTATCTGCTGTACCAGGTTCTGGCTTCAACGTAGAGCAGACATTAACTGTTGTTCCGGCAGCAGCAACCAATCTGGTAATCCAACAAGGTTTAAATGATTACAATGGTACTGTAGACACTTACGTAAGAAGAGATGAGAAAGATAAAGTGTATGGAAGTAACAGCACTTTAATTGTGGACGATGCTGACCCTTGGTGGAGTGGGCGAGACAACCAAGTGCTTCTCCGTTTTGAAAATATTATCGGCAATGCCGCACAGCAAGTACCTCCCAATGCGACTATTACGAAAGCGACTTTGAATGTGCGCGTGGTCAATGCAGGAGATGGTGGTAAACTCCATAGAATGCTCCGCCCTTGGACAGAAAACGACACTTGGAATACCCTTTCTGGTGGGCTTTCTGCTAATGACGTAGAAGCAGTAGCACAAGCAGATAGCGAAGTAAGCGAAGTAGCCGAAGGAATGTTAAGTATAGACGTGACGGCAAGTGTACAAGCTTGGGTCAATGGCGCTGAGAACTATGGTTGGGTAATACTCCCTGAAGGAGATAATGGCTGGGATTTCTACAGTAAAGAAGGCTTTATGCCGCCTCGTCTTACCATCAGTTACGAATTTGACGCTTACCAGACGAGAGCAGCCCAACAAGAGCAAACAGCTACACAAACAATAAGTAATGAGTTGCTTCCAGCAGTAGCCTCTTTAGAAGGCAGCCATCCGAATCCTTTTTCGGGAGCTACTACTATTCATTACAGCATGCCTAGCAAACAACAAGTAAAGCTGGAAGTCTTCAATAGTCAAGGACAGCCCGTAAAAGTACTTTTTGAAGGAGTAAAAGAAGCAGGTCGTTATGAGATCACTTTCAACGCTCAACAACTTCCTAAAGGGTTGTATGTACTGCGTTTTGTAGCCCAAGGTGAAGATGCTGAAACCATCTTAAACCACAGAATGATTGCCAACTAAAAGCCTTTTTTGGTAAAAGTCAAGGTAAAAAATAACGAAAGCCTACACAGAGATGTGTAGGCTTTCGTATAGCTAATGATGATAGCTGATGTACTACGTCGTCTGCAACTTCTTCTTCCAGTAACGCATCAAACCCGCCACACTCATAAAAGCAGGGTTAGCACTCTCATACTGGCCTAGTAAGTGTTGCGGAACATTGTTTTTGATCAACTCCTCCCGCACAAATTGCTGAAAAGTACCCACTACTTCTGCGGGTTTTTTCCCTGCCTCAAAATGCGGCTTTACCCAATGGGCCCAAGTAAGTAGATTTTCTTCTAGTGCTTTGAGGTGAGGAGCAATATCCGTGACTTTCCCAAAGTGAGTCAAGTACATATCCGTAAGAGTCAAATCACGGATAATCTTCAGCGAATGTTGCCAGTCTTCTACGTGAATATCAGGCGGTGGGCAAGGAGGAACCACCATCCCATTTTCTATACGAATCCCTGCTACATCTCCTGCAAACAAATGTTGGTCGAGCTGCCAGGCAATATGATGTACCGCATGGCCAGGTGTATGCCAAGACTTGACGGTCGTATCACCTATATTGATGGCTTGTTCGTGGGCTACCTCGTGTACTCGGTTAGGAGGAATAGCGTGCATCTCTCCCCAAAGGCTGTCCATTTGGTCTTGGTAGATACGCTTGGCAGAATCCATCAGTTTAGAAGGATCAATGAGATGCTTTGCGCCTAGCGGATGCACATAAATGTGTGCACCCAGATCAGCCATGGCCCATGCAGCTCCTGCGTGATCCAAATGAATGTGGGTGAGGAAAACGTGTTGAATATCCTTCAGTTGAAAACCCTTTTCAACAACGGCTTTCTCTAAGTTCTTGAAAGTGGCATAAGGCCCAGTTTCTATCAGTATGGGGCCATCAGGGGTTTCTACTAGAAAAACAGCAATCACTTGCTTCTGTCCTAGAAAATCTAGGTCGAGAACGTGTATCTTGAACGACATAGGTAAGGTATTTTAATCAATGATGGTTTATGGTAAGCTTTTTTTGAAAGCCTCGTATTCGATGTTGTCTTGAGGTACTTGACTACAATTAATTTCTTTCCCTTTTTCTTTGATACGCTCTACCCGATTTCCTGGATCAGGATGGGTGCTCAAAAAGGCTGGTTGGCTACTCTTGCCTTCAGAAGTCACTTTCTGGAAAAAACCC
>ERZ1740058.1045-NODE-1045-length-15201-cov-6.544764_pt1 | contig 15201 bp, 11 predicted proteins | sample MGYA00581745_ERZ1740058 | MGnify/ENA primary metagenome ERZ1740058 (study PRJEB43018, sample SAMN04849742) | marine metagenome | isolation source: floating plastic debris | place: Pacific Ocean | collected 2008-08-30 | study: EMG produced TPA metagenomics... | reverse complement strand
TAATCTCATGTTCAAAACATAAAAAATGGCCGGAATTTCTTCCGACCATGACTGCGCAAATAGCGTCCCTTTTCATTTTTATTCTCTTCTAATTTTTTAGTTGACTGAGGCAGTAGGTTCTCCTCCACCGGAAGCAACAATATCAAAGCCTATGTTTACAGTATCGTAAATTAACTCATCTTTAGCGCGAGCTTCGTAGCCATTCTCTTCACGGAAATTAACTCCCCACTTAGACCGGTCAATATTAAACTTAGCCTGAGCAGTTACTTGGCCGTCAGTTACACTCACGTTCGCCGGAAAAGTAACGTTCAAGGTTGTTCCTCGCATGGTAAGGTTTCCGGAAATAGTGTGAGTAGGACTCTCAATGCTATAATCATCCACTTCTTCATCGTTTACCACTACTTTCATCTTATCCTCACCATCGGTAGCGGTCATTTCACCAGAGTAAGGCTTCACTTCGGTAATTTCAAAGGTAGCTGTAGGATGCTCTTCTACACTGAAAAAATCACCAGACTTCAGGTGATTAGTCAGCTTTTCTTTGTACTCGCCTTCTAGGTCTTCTACGTTAATATTGTTCATGTCCATAGTGAAGCTACCGCCCACTACATCGCCGTTCAGTACGGAAATAGTTCCATCCTGAATACCGATAGTTCCGTTGTGGCGGCCAGTGGGTTTAAAACCAAACCACATCAGTTGGCTTTCGCTGGTGTTTACTGAGAAATCAGTAGCCGAAGCACTTACTTCTTCTACTTCTTGAGCTTCAGATACTTCGGCGTCAGTTCCACCAGGTTTTTGTTGGCAACTAAAAAGTAAGGTTGCGGAAAACAGTGATAAAATAAAAATACGTGCCATGTTCATAATCAATTAAGATTGATAGTAATGTAATTAGTAAGTCTGTATAACGAACCCTGAGAAAAATTGTTTATTGTAACTACAACGAATGTGATTTTTAACATTTGCTTAACTTTCAACCTCAGGCTCTTCCCAGTCATCGGTGCGGAATGGTGAAGCCGGTAAGCCTTCCGAATTATACAAATTCACATCCGGATTGCTGTACCAGCCGTAGCGCACCGCTACTGGTTGATTGACTGAAGGGCTTTTTATCGAAATCTCGGTATTACTGATAATGGTGGCTTGCGCGGAATAAAACTGCCGGTCTTCTCCAGCTACTTCAAAACCTCTAAGCTTCTCGTCAGGCATTTTAAATAATCCTTCGCCTACCTGCTCAAATGTTAAAACTACTGAATCACCCGCTACGCGCATTGATTCGTAGATGGGACCAGAATACACATTATCTTCACCGTAAGCTACCTTCCGGGCGGCAAGAGCCAATCGGTAGCCTACATCCTGCTTATTACGAGGGTGAATATCAGTAGCATCGCCGATATCGATGGAGACGGCCATGCCGGTGTTGGGTAGGCCTAGTGTCATTAACTGAGCTTCACGGAGGCGAGGCCAGTCTTCTGGACCAGACCCCGGAGCATTGAAATTGGCCAATTGCACAAACAGAAAGGGAAAATCGCCAATATTCCACTGCGAGCGCCAATCATCAATCATCAGGGGGAACAGGGTTTGGTACTGAGCCGCCCGGCTAGCATTGCTTTCGCCCTGGTACCAAATAGCCCCTTTGATCACATAAGGCAGTAACGGGTTAATCATGGCATTATACAAAATAGCTGGTTCGCTCGGAAACATTGACACTTCAGGAAACTCTCCTTCCTGGGTTTCATCGTATTTCCAGGAGCCAGAAATTTCGGCCGATAACTTCTGGCCATTTCCCTCCAGGTACATTTCTTCTTCGGGTCCGTAGAGACCTCCGCCCCCGCCAGTGTCCAACACTCGCACCGTAATAGTATTTTCTCCTCCTTTTACCACCTGAGGCGGAACCTCGTACACTCTGCTTACATTATAGCCCTTAGTCTCTCCTACCTTCTGGCCATTTACCCAAGTAATGTCGACATCGTCAATCATTCCTAAATACAGGGTTAGCGGTTGACTTTCGTAAGAATTAGGCACTGTAAAGGTTTTCTGAAACCAAACGTAGCCATCATAACCTTCTAAAGGAGTATCTGCATTCTCCCATAAGGTAGGCAGACTCATCGTCTCCCAATCTTTGGCATCCTGCGGAATAGCCATTCGGGCTAACCGCTCATCGGCCTGAGCGATGGCTTCTTCTTGTAATTTTTGTTTTTCGGCAAAGCTCAAACTGCCCGACTCAGCCGAGCGGATAGAATCCAGCAGCGTACTGAAATCTTTTATCTGGCGGACAGAAGCTTCGCTAGTCCAAGCTTCGGCCGGAGTGCCACCCCAGGATGAATGCAGCAGGCCAATAGGCACATCCTGTTCCTGATGTATTTCTCGACCAAAGAAGTAGGCCACCGCCGATAAGTTAGCTACGGTTTCAGGAGAACATTCGTTCCACTGTCCACTATCCAGCTGGGTTAGCGGCTCAATGCTGGTATTACGATGTACGGTAAACAGGCGGATATTCGGATAATTGGCGTTGGCAATTTCGTTTTCGTAGTCATCAATCTGCCCACTCAATGGCCACTCCATGTTTGACTGACCCGAGGCCAGCCATACATCTCCGATCATAATATTTTCCAGTACAGCTTCTTCTTCTCCCCTGATGCGTAGTTCGTAGGGACCTCCAGCCTCCATTTCGGGTAAATTTACCTGCCAGTTACCGTCCTGACTTACTTCCGTCCGTTCAATGTGGCCATTTATTTCGACCTCTAGTGTCCCTCCCGGATTAGCAGTACCCCACACTGGTATGCTAAGGTCACGCTGCAACACGGCATTATCCGTAAATAGTTGGTGAGGTTGAACTTCGGTAGCAGTAGGGGATTGACAGTGGGTAAAAAGAGTTGGCAGAAGCAGAGAGGTTACTCCGGCAAATAGCGATCTTACGGACATGTTGGTTATCGTTAGGAATAGCAAAAGGCCTAAAGATAACGAGTTTTTAAAGATGTGGGAAAGAAAAGTAAAAACTAAGCGTAGGCTAACTTTCGGCTCCTCTCGAAGTTTACCAAATCTAATAAAGTGTTAATAATGTCAGCTTCATCATTTATCGGTTTAAGATAATCTCGGTAATGAAGATTGATCATTTTGCCGGTATGGGTATTGTACACTAAAATCCCCTTAATTTTCCGATAGTTGCCTTCGTATACAATAATCTCCAATATTGTCTGACCTAGCCGGTTGGTGTAGGCACCCCGCTGGCACCAGTACACATTGGCTTGATCACTTACTAATAAATCCAATAAATGAGAGACGGCAGATCGGTCGTATAGGGCAGTTGTCATATCAGCTTAAAATTTGGATGGGGGTGATGAATATACAAATTTTTTCGCAAATTTCCTAGCAAAAATTTTATTGCAACTATCTCACTTACAGCACTATATGGCTTATCGTTGTGTTAATGACCTACTTCTCGAAGTTGATGCAAATGTTCAAGAAAAATTGATTTCCAGTATAGATGATATCCAATATCCGTATCAAGCGGTGACACTTATAGCAAGGAGTAAGAATCTCCACAAATTCGGGGATAACGACACCGGCCTGTCATGTTAGATTAGAGATACTGATATCCCAAAACACTGTTTTATTCTATGCTATTTGACAGTGATATTAATGACAAATAGTTAAATTAGTGACACCCTCAATAATTATCACTATGCAACGACTTACACTACTAATTGTCACTCTTCTTATCCAGATTACAGCCTATGCTCAACTAAACTGGATACATGATCTTAGAGCGGCACAAGCACTGTCTCTATCCGAAAAGAAATTGATTGTAATGGATTTCTGGGCGATTTGGTGCAGCCCCTGCCGCGAAATGGATCATCATCTGTGGAACCACGAAGAGATGGCTACTCTCTCAAACAATTTTATTCCACTTAAAGTTGACATTGATCACCATCGAGATTTAGCTCAAAAATATGCTGCTAACGCTATTCCAAAAGTGGTTATTACCGATGCAAACGGTACGGTAATCTGGGAGGAAGTCGGTTTTCAGAACGTAGATTATTATCTAGATATTTTAAAGAACCTCCCAACTGACCTGGACAAACTCAATAAGTGCTTGATCCCTATTTTACACGGTAGCGAAGATGCTCAACACCATTTCAACGTAGGTATTGCTTACCAGAGAGTGAGTAAACAAACCGATCATCTCGCACTGCGGTCTGCCTTTCTCCAGCAAAGTAGTAATGCTTTTAAGCAAGCCCAGAAAAGATCAGAAGATACCATCCTAGACGAGCAGGCTAGCTTACACTTAGTGTTAAATGATGCCTACGCCGGAAAAACCAATCGAGCCTTGAGAAAGGTAGGTAAACTAGATCACCTCACGGCTGAAGCTTCCGAAGATCTGAAGCGGTTTATTCAGGCTTACTGCTATCAGTGTGATGGGAAAACTGAGACGGCAAAAAGCTTGATGGCCAACATCAAAAACCAGCGATATATCACCGAACTGAAAGAACTTCCCTAACCTAGTCCGGTCTTTGACTAGCCTAATCCAATTTGGTTAGCAAGGTATACGATTGCAGATTCCCTTTGCCATCGTAGCTCTCCGACCGTACCATACCCACATTTCGGGCAAACCACTCGGCTCCGGCATAGGTACTGGTTCGGTTCATGCCCATCGCCTTCATGGTTACATCGGTGTTGTAGGTGATTTTATAACAGTCGAAGGTGCCCGCCGGGGTAGTGAGTTCTTCGCGTACGGCTACTTTCCGATCCTTAATGATAATATCGTTTGACATCATGTTAGCCCCGCCACTGCCCATTTTCATTTTGATGGTAGCCTTACTATCGGGCAAATCCTGACCTACTTCTAATTCGGAAGGCAGCATAATAAAATCAGTTTCAATTTCAGTATCCATTCCTTCCATTGCCTTCAGTTGCTCCATAGACTGAAGCATTTGATCCATATCTATTTTGATGCGGCTACCTTCGCAGACTACTTCAAATTCTCCTTCGGTTACCAGTTTATCTTTTTTATCGTACAGCTTAGTTTCAATAACTGCGGTCATACCATCGCTACTGTTATCTACCTCCAGCACTTTATTCTCTTGTCGGCCAACTACCTTATCTTTCTTATCATAAGAGGTAAGATGAAAAGTAGCATCTTCTTCCATACGGTAAAAGTGATCGTTACATTCTTGCGCAAAAGCAGTAGCAAAAATTGTTAGACTGAGTAGTGTTAGCACAAAGTATTTCATGAGTTTAGTTTTTGGTGTTAATACTATATCAGGGTATTTGGTAAACCTCAATTTCGAAAAATACATAATTTTTTGATTTCGTACCGCTGGTTAAATCCATCAATTCCTTGCAAACCTCCCGTGTGTATTGCCAATAGTCGAGTATCTGCTGGGAAATATTTTTGTTCAATAAGGTCGAGTAAGCCGTACATCATTTTTCCGCTATAAATGGGATCAAGCAATAGCTGGTGTTTTTGGTAGAATTTGTTAATAAAATCAACTAATAAATGATTAGCTCGAGCATATCCTCCGAAATGATAATCGTGAATCAGCTGATAATTCTTAAACTTTTGTCCACAGTAGGCCTGAGTTAGCTGATCAATATCTGACCGAAGAAACTCTCCCCCTTTCAGCGCAGGAAAGCCCAGCACCTGTTTTTGTCCGGCCAGTTTTACTAGCATTCCGGCCAAGGTGCCCCCCGTGCCCGCACTACAACATACTACATCAAACTCTGGCGAATCGGGTAGTATCTCAGCACAACCCCGCACCGCCAGTAGATTAGTTCCGCCTTCTGGAATCAGGTAAAATCGGCCAAACTGGCCCCGTAGATGATCAATGAAATGCGTTTCTGTTTTATTTTGGTACTCCTCTCGGCTAACAAAGTGTAGTTGCATTCCCTTATCTTCGGCAAACTTTAGGGTAGGGTTGAGTGGATCAATTCGCTCGCCTCTAATGATCCCGACGGTTTTAAAGCCGAATCGCTTCCCGGAAGCAGCCGTAGCGTAGATATGATTGGAGTAAGCACCACCAAAAGTTAACAACGTTTGATATCCTCCTTGCCGAGCCTGTTGAATATTATACTTTAGCTTATACCACTTGTTTCCCGATGGCTCGGGTTGTAATTGATCTAACCGGAGCACCGAAAGCCGTACTTGGGCCACGTCGAGTTCGGCGTTATGCAGCGGCTGAACAATGGGGCGTACTAAAGGTGATTCCATTGGGTTTGATAAAATCTGTAAATTTGCAACGGCAGAATAAGCAATGTTATGAAATTTCCCGATCAGCCCGAAGATGAAGAGCCTTCGGAGGAACTGTTTGAGCACCATCGGTTGGTAGTTCCGCCGGGACAGGAACTCACCCGTATCGATAAATATCTGTTCGCCCGCTTACCCAACGTGACCCGCTCTAAGGTACAGACGGCCATAAAGGATGGCTACGTACAGGTAAATCAACAATCAGTAAAGCCTAATTACAAAGTTCGGCCAGATGACAAGATTGTGATCTCTTTACCCGAACCACCCCGCGATACCGAAGTATACCCAGAGGATATTCCGTTGGACATTGTATACGAAGACGACTACTTATTAATTGTTAATAAACCAGCTGGGATGGTAGTGCATCCAGCCCACAAAAACTGGTCGGGTACGTTGGTAAACGCGCTGGTTTATCATTTTCAGCAGCTACCGCATATGCAAGGTAATGAAGGTCGGCCCGGTCTAGTACACCGCATTGATAAAGACACCTCAGGCCTATTGGTAATAGCCAAAACGGAAGAAACCATGACCGGGCTGGCTAAACAATTTTTTCATCACACCATTGAGCGTACCTACCAGGCGTTGGTATGGGGAGAGTTTGCCGAACCTCAGGGAACCATTGATGTACATATCGGGCGCAGCCTCAAAGACCGGCGGGTTACCGTTGCCTTTCCAAAGGGCGATATGGGCCGCCACGCAATCACTCATTACCAGGTACTAAAACCTTTGCGCTACGTTTCGTTAGTGCAGTGCCGTTTAGAAACCGGGCGTACGCACCAGATTCGCGCCCACATGAATTACATCGGACACCCCCTATTTAACGATGCTTTGTACGGAGGCAGCGATATTCGTAAGGGCACTCGTTTTACGAAATACAAGCAGTTTGTAGAGAATTGTTTCAAGCTACTACCCCGGCAGGCGCTGCACGCCAAGTCGCTAGGCTTTGAGCATCCCATCACCAAAGAACAGCTATTTTTTGATTCTGACCTACCCGAAGACTTCCAATCAGTACTAGAGAAATGGGAGCACTACGTGCAGTATAATTAGAATTGCCACCTGATCAGCTTTGAAATAATATAACCTATTTTATTTTTATCTAAAAAATAATAATAATTGTAAAGTTATTATTGATAATTTTTATTGAAAATATTCATTATTAGTATTGACATTATCTGGAGAGGTTAGTATGTTTAGCGATAAACCTAACCTGAATTTTTTTTACTCATGACAACTTTTAGAACTGTCCGATTTTTACTTTTTCCTATTCTCATGCTTACTTCTTCTTCAGCTTTTAGTCAGTTTGGCGACCGACAAGTTATTCAAGAAAATGAAGTAGAAGACGCTAATTACCGTTTCGTTGGCGCATATGACTTTAATGGCGATTCCGTAGAGGAACTTTGGTACGAAAAGCGGGAACCGGATAATGACGGGGTTTACACCCAAGCCTCCCAAATTTTTCTGCAGAAAAACGGAGACCAATACGAAGAAGTAGAAGTCAATAGCCTAACCGACGATGGCACAAGAGTAATATGGTTTAACTCCAAAGTTAATGATCTTAATGGAGATGGACTTCTCGACTTGGTGCACGTCAGAGCTGATACATTACAAGTGGTAGTTAACACCGGCAACTTTGTTTTCTCATCGCCTCGAAAGATAGTACTCGATTTTACTATCGATTTATTTTATGATTACTACTTAAGAGGAATAGATTTCTTTCTAGAAGACTTTGATGGCGATGGTCTAGATGATATTGTTAATACCAAGGATAGTGTAGTAATATGGGCCAAGAATCTGGGCGATTTTGCGTTTTCAGAAAGCAAAATTATTACTGAAATTGATGAAAGGTCTTCTTGTATTGGATTAGTAAACTTAGATAATAATGGTACTAATGAATTATTAGTAAGTAGTTATAATGAATTAGAGGTTTACAAAGAAATAGCGGGAGAGTACAAAAAAGCTCAGTCAGTTAGTGTTAGCCATGAAGGTATAACAGAGATTTTGGTGCGTGATATGAATCAAGATGGTTACCTGGACATCTTAGCTATAGAGGAAGTTTATTATTTAGAGGATGCGTTGATTTATTTTGAGAATAATGGCAGTGGTCAGCTAGAAGAAGCGAAGAAGATCTATCAGAATGGAATAATTAGAAGTATTGCTACAGAGGATACAGATTCTGACGGTGACAAAGACGTGCTATTGAGTGTAATTAGCGACTTCAATTTTGAAAGTGAATTCTTCGAGGGAATTGTCCAGCTAGAAAATATAGGGAACCAATCGTTTACTCTACAACCACTTCTCCCCTTTGAGAGTGGCCAATTTTTTGACATTGATAATGATCAGCGTACGGATATTGTGTTATCCAACAACTTTGCCTGGGTGAAGTTCTTTGATTATTCAGACAAAGTATACCAACACTATTATCTGCATGAATCGGCTGATGTCAGAAGTATTAGAAACATAGATTTTGTAAGGAATAAAGGAGAGGTAGAGCTACTTGCTAAATCTAACGAACAGTTGCATTTGTTTAGGGATATTCAAAAGCAGCCGGAAAAAATGCTCCTGCGAAATATCTGGGGTGGGGGTGGTGCCGCACTCAATACGGGAACTGGATTAAATAACGTAGAAGATATATTTAACGGGTTTATAACGGATCTAAGCCCGGATTTCGATGGTGATCAGGGTGCTATAGTCGAAGTGCTAGAATACAATCAGTCAATAGACTCATACATATTCAAGAGTGATATACAGCTAATCAATGCTTACGGATTAGAGAAAGTACTTAGTGGCTTTTTAGATGAGGACTCAATATCGGATATAGTTTTAATTGACTTTGGCAACCAAGAAACCTCAGTGTACCAAAGAGAGCAAAAAGGTGGGCTTCCAAAAAAGGCCAAGACTAATTTCTATCAGGAGGTATACGATTTAATCGGTAGAACCGGAAATCAGCCAGCGCAACTGCTGACCGAGGAGGCAGTCTATACCTACGACAATGCTACACTGACCGAAATATCTTCAGTAGGTGGCATCAGGTTTGTAGACTTGGATGGAGATGGTGATCAGGATATTATCTCGGCTGAGTATCCGAGCCATGAGCAACTCTTTAACGTATTCTGGCAAGAAAAGATGGAAGATGACACCTACGCTGACAGAGTTCTTCTAAATATTAGGATAGATGGACCAAGGGATAATACCTCCAATTTCTTTGATCTAGACAGTGACGGTGATTTAGACTTTACAAAGGCTACGAATGAAGGGCTTTATTGGTGGGAAAATACGAACGGTAAAGGGCAGTTTTCTGAACCAAAGCTTATCGATGGTATTTCTCCTACGGTAATTAAAACCGAAGACATTGACCAGGATGGAGACGATGATATTGCCGTAGGTGGAGAAGGTTATATTTACTGGTACGAGAACCAGTCGCCTCGTTTTGCTAAGAATCCACTCACGCTGACGCTCCCCCCCACTACAGCTTATACCAACCAAGCTATTAAAATTCCAATAAATGCCAGTGGTTTTGAAAACCTGACTGAAATATCGTTTACTATTACTTGGGATGCTGAAGCCATTTCCTTCCAAGAGGTTGAACAAACGAAGTTTCAAAATGCTGAAACCAATCAGGAGAATGGAAGACTATCAATAAGCTGGACTAGCAGTGAGGGACAAACATTAGCTAAAGACGCTACTCTGGTGGAATTAGTATTTCAACTAAATGGTGAAGAAGGTAGTACTACCTCAGTTCAGTTTGCCGAAGAGACTACAGCCAAGAACACTTCTGGCGAAACAGTTCGAGTAGAAACCACTACCAGCACGGTTACTATCCTGGTTAATCAAGCTCCCATTGATATTACGCTCAGCAATAATGAAGTAGAAGAAAATCAGGGAGAAGGCACGCTAGTCGGGAAGCTACTCACCGAAGATACCGATGATAGCGAAGGCTTTAGCTATACCCTGGCTGAGGGAGAAGGCGATGAGGACAATAGTGCCTTTCAAATAGTAAACACTAACGAACTGGTTACAAACATTTCTTTCGACTTTGAAGAAAAGCAGCAGTACAGCATTCGGGTACAAACCACTGATCCTAAAAGCAAGTCATTTCAAAAAGCCTTGACCATTGCTATACTAGATGTTGACGAAAATACCAATCAAGCCCCGACCGCTATCGCTCTCTCGAGCACTTCAGTGGATGAAAATCAAGATACAGGTACTGAAGTGGGCATATTATCCACTACTGATGAAGACGAAGGCGATACGCACGAGTATAGGTTAGTAGAAGGAGAAGATAGTGGTGATAATGAGTTATTCTTCATTAAAGAAGATCGGCTTCTGACGTTAGAAGTTTTTGACTTTGAAGAGCAAGAAGACTACAGCGTCCGAATTGAAACCGAAGATCAAGACGGAGCTAAATTCGCCCGAGCATTTACCATTACTATCAACGATCTTGAGGAACCTACCAATGCCGTGCCCACGGATATTCTCCTTTCTGATCAGGAGTTATTGGAGAACGTACTTCCCGGTACCCTGGTAGGTACTCTTTCAACGGTAGATGCTGATGAAGACGATGAGCATACCTATGCCCTAGTAGATGGCGAAGGTGACACCGGAAACGAGCAATTTACGATCCAAGATAATCGCCTGCTGACGCTGGTGAGCTTTGACTATGAAACCCAACCTGAAACTAGTGTCCGGGTTCGGGTGAACGATGAACAAGGGGGTACTTTTGAGAAGAGCTTCACTATTACTATTAAAGATATTGCTGACGATGAAAATCAGCCTCCGGTTTCGCTAACACTTTCAGGTAACAACGTGGATGAGAACCAACCTTCCGGTACGGTAGTGGGTACCTTCTCTGCTGACGATATCAACGACGATAACTTGACCTATACCTTAGTAGCGGGTAACGGAAGCACCCACAATATCAGCTTCATTATTGATGGTAATCAACTTCAGACCGCCGAAAGTTTTGACTATGAATTAAGAAAAAGGTATTCCATCCGAGTGCAAGCCGACGATGGTCGGGGGGGTACGGTGGCTGAACAGTTCTGGATTGAGGTAAACGATTTAGACGACGCGCTGAATAGTACTCCTACCGCAATCAGACTCAGTAACCAGCGTATTGAAGAGAACCAAGCAGCAGGCACTATCGTCGGTGAGTTCAGCACCCAAGATCGGGACGAAGATGACCAGCATACTTATACGTTAGTCACTGGAACCCGGCCCAACGACAACGATCAATTCTATATTCAGGATAACCAACTCCTATCCGATGCTGAATTTGACTATGAGGAAGATCAGTCGTTCGTTGTTCGAGTACAAACCGATGACGGTAAAGGGGGAACATTTGCTACTTCTTTCCTCATTGAAGTATTAGACGTAGAAGAGAATATCGCCCCTTTAACGGGTAATCCTCTATCAGATCAAACTACGGTTGTAAACGAAGATTTTGCATTTACAATTCCGGCTAACACCTTCTCCGATCAGAATCAAAACGATAGTTTATCATATACTGTAACGCTCGCCAATGGTGAGCCGCTACCGACTTGGCTAACGTTCGATCCAATTACTTTAACGCTAAGCGGTACACCAGCAAAAAGCGAAGAGCTAACCATCCGAGTGACGGCTACAGACAAGCAGGGAGAATCGGCAAGTGATGAGTTTATTCTGACTATTGAGGGAGTTACCTCCTTAATAAAAGAGGTAGATAAAAACTACCTCATATATCCTAACCCTTCCAAAAAATTTTTAATCGTCGAAACTTTAGTCAAAACAGATCGCATCCGCTTTTACCGACTCATTGACCATACCGGGCGCGTAATTGACAGGCGAGATGTAATTGGAATTGAACCCGAACTCAAAATTGAAGTAACCAATCTTAAGTCGGGAAGCTACTATTTAGAATTGGCTACTGATAACGATCTCTATCGTAAAAAGATACTGAAGCAATAGTCAACCTTTCTTTATCTACTTATACCTTCTACTTCTTCACCTTTCGGTTCCAGCGCTAGAAGAAGTAGAAGAGGATAAGCCATGCTGATCTATCAGATAGACCAGAGAAGTCATAGCAGCAGCGCCTAGCAATAATTCGCGCCGATTTACGATCTCAAAAACGTCTAGCTCCGAATGATGCATATCGAAATAGCGTTGGGAGTCGGGACGTAGACCGAGAAGTTCTACGCCTTGGGGTTTCAAAGCGCTAATGTCGGCTCCACTGCCACCGCGATCAAACTTATGCAAATCGTAGGAGGCAAACAGTGGTTTCCAGCTTTGTATCTGCTCGTAGGCTATTTCGCTTACATCCAAGCTAAAGCCCCGGGGAGTAAAGCCCCCGGCATCGGATTCAATAGCCGCTAAGTGGTTTTCGTTATTTTCTTCAGCCAGTTCGGCGTACTTTTTTCCTCCGGCTAGACCGTTTTCTTCGTTCATAAACAGTACTGTTCGCAGCGTTCGCTTGGGTTGATAATTCATTGCCTTCAACGCTCGCAATACTTCAATGGAATGTACTACCCCAGCTCCATCGTCGTGGGCACCTTCGGCCAAATCCCAGGAGTCGAGGTGACCACCCACCACAATATATTCCTCCGGATACTCACTTCCTCGCAATTCACCTACCACATTGTAGGAAAGCACATCGTCCAGCATCTGGCAATGAGTTTCGAAGTAGAAAGAAAGGTTAGGTTCTTCTTTCAGAATATCACTTAGCAGGTCAGCATCGTTGGTGCTGATGGCTACGGCCGGGATCTTCGGTATGTTGAAGGAATAAACGGTACTACCGGTGTGAGGATAATCGTCGAAGGCAGTAGATAGCGAGCGTACAATAGTGCCCACTGCACCGTACTTGGCCGCTTCAGAGGGGCCACCCCGCCGCTGGTTTCCGGCTAGCCCGTAGGCCGCACCGGTCTGAATTTGGGTTTGATCCATCGGGCGGTTGAAAAATACAATTTTACCCTTCACCTTTGATTCACCCAAATCGGCTAGCTCTTCAAATGTATGTACTTCTACCACTTCGGCCAGCACACCTTTATCACCGGTTCCCACCGCATTCCCCAGAGCCGTGATGTTTACTTCGTGGGTTCCTAGCTTCTTGGAATTAACAATACGACCTACTTCTTGCTTTCCACGCACCCAGTGGGGTACCATTACCGGCTGAAGAAACACACTATCGAAACCATACTGCTGCATGAGTTGGCGTCCCCACTCTACCGCAGCGGCTGCTTCGGGCGAACCACTCACCCGGCCGCCTACATCTTTGCACAAACTCCGCAGATTATCGTAAGCCTCGCCACGCAGAAGAATTTCGTCGTATACTTGACGCACCATCTCGGCATTGTCTTGAGATTGTGCCCAACTCAGGGTTATTGTAGCTGATAGCAGGCAAATGATTAGTAACTGAATTTTTTTCATTATCTATAAGGATAGGATTACGTATCAAACTTAGTCTTCTAGTAGTTTAGCATCATGAAGAATGTACATCATATGGTCGGGATTATCAGCATTAAGCTCCAACCTTCCGCGTAGCTTAATTACCTCCGAAGAGAGTTCAATATTATTCTGGCTAAATACTTCCATCACCGTTTCGGGTCCGGCCCCACCGCAGAAGAAACAGGCCGCAATGGGCAGTGCCGATAAGATAAAGTATTTGGGTTTTAGGTAAGCCTCGAAGGGTTTCATATAGACATTCACTACACCTTGCTGATTATCCAGAACTTGAGCTCGTTCGCCAAAAACAGGGTACGATACTTCGTAACCCACCGAAGCATCGTAGCGATCTTCAATCGCTACATCGGCCAGGCTTTTCCATACATTCCCTCCGGTCTGCGCCCAAAGAGTGAGTGATGTTAACCACAGTGACATTACGTACAGTAAACGTATCAGCATAATGCTTGGATAGGTACTCTCGAAACTCTAATTTAGTACGATTCTGCAAGAATGCTATTAGCATCTATGGCTTTCTTATCATCTTACCAATATATTTTTGCCTATGCCTACGTCAGCCGACCAATTGGAAGTAGCCCACCAACCGGAAAAAAAGCGGTTTGCTATTCTGCTTGACGAAAATACTGCCGTGCTAGAATATATTCCGGCCAAAAACTATTTAGTATTTACCCATACCGAAGTACCACCGGCGCTGGAGGGTCGGGGGTTGGCTGGCAAACTGGCTCGTACCGGACTAGAATACGCCAAAGAGACCGATCAGCAGGTAATGCCGTTGTGCCCCTACGTAGCTATGTATATCCGTCGCCACCCTGAGTATAAACCGCTAGTGTTGCCGGGATTTAAGGTCTAACTGGTGGATTTTACTAATCCGATTTATCTACAACGGGGCAATGATCGTCAGCGGTCAGCCTACCAAACCCTGAATAATTTAGCACTATTTTCTCATCTCGCAGACTTTCAACCGGTACTCACCGGCACTGTTCCTCTGGGTATTGATATTCCGGATAGTGATTTGGATATCTGTTGCGAAGTGTACCAACCTCAGTCGTTTATGCAAACTGTAAGTAATCGATACAGTCGCCTACCTGGTTTTGAGGTCCATCCTACTATCAACAATAACATACTAACCACTGTAATTCAATTTCGCCACGGGCAATGGCTGATTGAATTATTCGGTCATCCCCTCCCAACAATCCAACAGCCAGCGTACCGACATATGGTAGTAGAGCACCGTATTTTACAGTTGGCTAACGCAAATTTTTGGGAGGGCATTAAGGAGCTAAAGCGAAAAGGTATTAAAACCGAACCCGCATTTGCTCAATTGCTGAACTTACCAGGAGAGCCTTACGACACAGTCCTTTCGTTGGAATCTTACTCTGATGAGCAGTTACAACAACTAATACGAACAGTGAGCTACCACACCTGATGTTATGCTTGCTGGATAACGGCATACATCATACACTTGAAAGTTTACAGCTAGTTTAAAATTAACCTGTCGCTAGCCAAATAATGGTATATTCAATACTATGTAT
>ERZ1740058.1043-NODE-1043-length-15212-cov-7.106090_pt1 | contig 15212 bp, 14 predicted proteins | sample MGYA00581745_ERZ1740058 | MGnify/ENA primary metagenome ERZ1740058 (study PRJEB43018, sample SAMN04849742) | marine metagenome | isolation source: floating plastic debris | place: Pacific Ocean | collected 2008-08-30 | study: EMG produced TPA metagenomics... | reverse complement strand
AATACAAAGAAAAGTACGGAGAAGAAATCGACTTCAAGTATCACCCTGAAATAAGAAATGAAGAAGCCTGCCTCAAATCCTCTCAGTTGGCGGTGGAGCTAGCCAAAAAATACAAAACTCGGCTACATGTATTGCATATCTCGACAGAAGAAGAAATAGCCCTTTTCAGAAATGATATTCCATTGGAAGAAAAGCATATTACTGCCGAGGTTTGCGTACATCATCTCTGGTTTACGGCTGAAGGCTACGCAGCAAAAGGCGCGCAAATTAAATGTAATCCAGCTATCAAAGCAGCACGTCACCAACCCAAGCTATTACAAGCCTTGTTGGATGATAAATTTGATGTCATTGCAACGGATCATGCCCCTCACACGTGGGAAGAGAAACAAAACAACTACTGGAAGGCACCCTCTGGGCTTCCGCTAGTACAGCATGCCTTGCAGATGATGCTATCTTTCTACAAGCAAGATAAGATTAGCCTAGAGAAAATTGTTGAAAAAATGTGCCACGCACCTGCCCAATGCTTTCAAATTGCCCAGCGTGGTTACATCAGAGAAGGCTACTGGGCAGATTTAGTAGTAGTTGATCTTAACCAGTCCTATACTGTAAGTAAGGATAATCTACATTACAAATGTGGTTGGTCGCCTTTAGAGGGTACTACCTTCGAAACCAGTATTCTGCATACCATTGTCTCAGGGCACTTAGCCTATAGTAATGGACAGTTCGATGAGTCAATAAAAGGACAGAGAATCTTATTTGAAAGGGGATAGGAGTTGGTAGACCCTTTAAAAATTCATATTTTTAAAGGATCAATTATGAGCAACCGCATGAGTGAATATGCAAAGGTATTGTGGCTATGCTTTTTGCTTCTTCTAGTAGGAGGGAAGTCAGTGAATGCACAAAAAAGAGCACAACTCGAGGCAAAGAAGAAAGCACAGTTAGCCAAGATAAAAGAAGTCAATAAAATACTGAATGAAACAGCAAATGCCAAAAGGGTAAGTGTAGGGCAATTAAACGCACTACAAGCGCAAATTAACGCTCGGCAAGCCCTGATTAGTAATACGCAAAAAGAGCTGGCGCTTATTGATGAAGATATTATTGAGACGGGCTTGATCATTAAGGCTTTAGAGAAAGACTTGATTGACTTAAAGAAAGAGTATGCTAAGATGATTTATGAGGCTTCTAAGACAAGTAGTACTTACAATCGTCTGGTGTTTGTATTTTCTTCAAGCAACTTCAACGAAGCTTTCAGGAGAGTACAATACTTAAAGCAATACTCACACGCACGGAAAGTACAGGTAGAGCAAATTCAGAAAACGAAGAAGTATCTAGAGCGTCAGAATAAAAGGATTGCTCAGCAGAAAGAGAAAAAACTTAAGCTGGTAAGTAGTTATAAAGACGAAAAAAAACAACTAGATCGCCTGATTGTAGCTAAGAATAAGGTAGTAAAACAGCTAGCCAGTAGAGAAAGAGACTTACGGGCACGATACAATCGAGAGAAAATCGCTTTAAAAAAGCTTGAGAATCAATTGTTGGCCGTTATTAATAAGGAAATTAGAAAGACGAGCGGGACAGAAAATGCTACCAAAATTACCCTTACACCCGAGACAAAAGTAATCTCTACCTCCTTTGCAGCCAATAGAAGAAAGCTAATTTGGCCTGTAAGTACCGGCTTTATTTCTAAAAAATATGGAAGGAGTGTACATCCCATCCACAAAATAGTAGAAGATAATCGAGGCGTCAACATTCAAACAAAAAAAGGTGCTACCGTGCGTGCTGTGTTTGATGGAGAGGTAGTCTATGTAGGAGAGCGCCCCGGCTTTGGCTATACAATTATGATCAACCACGGAGAATACTTTACAGTATATAGTAACATCAAAAATGTAAAAGTAAAAAAAGGAAGCCGCCTAAAAAGAAAAACAGTACTAGGCGATGTACTCACCAATACACAAGGGGTCTCTGAACTACTTTTCTGCGTATCTAAAAATACGAAGTTTCAAGACCCTGAAAAGTGGCTTACAAAAAAATAGAAAGATATTGGTACTTTGAGAAAAAGTACTTAGCTTTGCTACCTAAATTAAAATGGAGGTTGTAGCTCAGTTGGTTAGAGCGCCTGATTGTGGTTCAGGAGGTCGTGGGTTCGAATCCCATCTTCCTCCCAAAGTGGGTTTTAATCGCTTTTAAAACCCACTTTTTTATTGCTACCCCTCTATAATCCCCATTCCTATGAAAAAAATCAAAGACAAGTACTTTGAGCCCTTCATCTCCCACCAGAAGATTTTACATCGCATTGGTGAACTTGCCGCAGAAATAGATAAAAAATATGCCCAGCAAACGCCCATTTTATTAGGTGTGCTTAATGGTTCGTTCAGAGTACTTGCTGATTTAGTTACTGCCCTTACTATCCCTGTAGAAGTATCTTTTTTAAGGGTGTCCTCCTACGAAGCTTTGCAAACAACAGGTCAAGTAAAGGAAATACTTGGTCTGGAAGAAGATATACAAAGTAGACCTGTAATTATTGTAGAAGATATTGTCGATACAGGTACTACTTTATTACAAGTGAGAGAACAACTGCTTCGAGCGCAACCTGCCTCACTTGAAGTATTTACATTACTGCATAAACCAGAGGCCTTACAGAAGGAACTCACACTTGATTATGTGGGCTTTAACATTCCGAACGCTTTTGTAGTAGGGTATGGGCTCGACTACGATGGTCTTGGGAGAAGCCTCAATGACTTGTTTATTTTGAAAGCGTAGTCCTACTTAATAATTTTCAGCCGTAGAGAATTAAAAATAACCACTATATCCGAAAAAGCCATCGTTAGCGAGGCAATCAAGGGGGTTAGTAAACCTACCGCTGCGAAGGGAATCGCCAATACATTATAGAAAAAAGCCCAAAAAAGATTTTGCTTGATTACCTTGATTGTCTTTTCTCCCACCATAAAGGCATTTTGAAGGTTTTTCAACTCACCTTTGAGTAAAATGATTTGGGCTGCTTCGATAGCTACCTGGGTAGCATTACTTAAGGAAATACCCACAGTAGCCTTCGCTAGGGCAGGAGCATCGTTAACACCATCGCCAACCATTGCAGTAGACTCCTCTTGTGTCAATTTTGTAACGATCTGAAGCTTTTCTTCTGGAGTTTTCTCTGCAAAAAACTGGTCGATCTGTAGTGTCTCGGCAAGTGCTTTGGTTCTGTAAATAGAATCTCCACTAAGCAATACAGTACGAATACCCTTCTCTTTAAAATAAGCGATGAGTTCTTGTGCGTAAGGTTTTGGCTGATCTGTCAGGTAAATACGTGCCACCAGTTGTCGGTTTTTCAAAAGATAAAGATTGGCCTGTTCGTCTATCATATGTCCCAGCTCTGCCTGATGAAGTAATTTAGCCGAGCCAAGCTGATAATGATTACCTACAGTATCTTGCCCTTCCATACCCAAGCCTTTTATTTCTCGTACCGCTTGTAGTGTGGCAGCCGCTACCGTCTGTAATTCTTTCAAGATAGAGGTAGCAATAGGATGGGAAGAGTGGCGCTCCAAGGCAACCAAAAGCTGTTGAATTTCTTTTAAATCAATACCAAAAGTTTCTATGTGCTGTATTTGAAAGTGACCTGTCGTAAGTGTGCCAGTTTTATCAAAGACGACTACTTTGGTTTTTTTTAGGCGCTCCAAGGTATCGGCTCCTTTGATGAGCACGCCTTGGCGGGCGGCTTTTCCAATACCTACTACCACTGCCGTAGGAACCGCTAGCCCCATAGCACAAGGGCAGGCGATTACCATTACCGCAATACTATGAATAAGGGCGGCTTGAAAGCTGATATTGAATAAGAAATAAGAGAGTGAAAAAGTAAGCAGCGCGATGGCAAATACGCTGGGAACAAAAATACTACTTACCCGATCGGCAAGCTGCTGAATAGCTGGCTTCTTTTGTTGGGCTTCTTTTACCATCTGGATGATTTGTGAAAGAAGCGTTTCAGTACCTACTTTCGTCGCTCTTACCGTAATACTACCTGTAGTAAGCAAGGTTCCTCCTATCACTTTATCACCTAACTGCTTTTCGACGGGTACGCTTTCACCAGAAATCATTGCCTCGTTAAGACTGCCCGCTCCCTGTACAATGATCCCATCCGTTGGGATCACATCCCCCGTGTTAACCAATAATACATCATTCTCTTTAATTTGATTGGCAGTAATACTTTCGGTTTGTTCTTTGCCATTTACCACCTGAAGGCGTTTAGCAACCGTATGCTGTAGCTTTACAAGCGCATCTACCGAAGAAGTAGTTTTCTGCACAGCACGATGTTCGATCAAGTTGCCTAACAAGACAATGGTAATGATACTAGCAGCCGTTTCATAAAATAAAAAATCACTACCCAACTCCATCCAGGTACCATATAAACTATAGCCAAAGGCCGCCGTAGCACCCAATATAATGAGTACATCCATATTGGCAACGCCTGCCTTTAAAGAAAAATAAGCACTCTTCCCAAAGTGGATAATACCTATAAAAAATACAGGTAGAGCAAGGCAAAGCTGTACATAAGGATGGTGTAGCCAGTGCCAGTCAATAAACATATGGAGTAGTAAAGGCAATGTAAATATAGCCGATAGGATAAACTTATGCTGGAGCGTAAAAGAAGGTTGGTTGGGCGTATCCGTTGTGTTTTCGTTTACCTGATATCCCAGCTTTTCTATACCTGCGATGATTTTAGGCAGCTCTTCTGTATTTTTTAGCTGAAAGTAAGCTTCTGCATTAGTAAAGCTTACGTGAGGCGCATCAATACCTTTTCTTTCTAAGAAACGTTGAATGCCCAGCGCGCAGTTGGTACAGTCCATCCCCTCTATATTCAAAGTGACTTTTTCCATAAATATTGGTTGGGTTATTTGAGCAGGGTAGCATCAAATCCTGCTTCTTCTACGATTTCCTTGATTTCATCAGAAGAAAGTGATTCTGTTGCCACAGTCAAAACTTTAGCAGGATGAGCGATGTCTACAGACCATTGGTTGATCTGCGTTGTGTTAAGAAAACCACTTACTGCCTTGATGCAACTTTCGCAATGGATGTTGGTTTCGTATTGATAGGTTGCCATAAAGTCCTGATTTGAGTTTATACGTAAATACACTATTTATACAAATAATGAATAAAGGCAAAAAGTTTCCTGTTCTTGAGATAGTTAATATCCTGCTCGTTTTGATAGGCTTCTTGCTCAAAGCATATATGATAGTAGGCCTTACGATGCTGTCGGTAGCGTAAGAGGTTCCAGAGGTAATTTATGAGATAAAATATATAGAAAGGTAAAATGAGAAGTTCTTTTTGCTGTTGGAAGTGAATGAGTTCGTGGTTAATAAAAGTAGCATTTGTACATAAAGACTTACGCTTTACTAGAATAAAAGGATAGAGTGCCATACCATTGTAGCCTTTCAAAAAGATGGGTACTACAAGCGTAATATAGAAAATAGGGCGAATCCTTGCCATAGGGTTAGTGAGAAGTAGTTAATCCGAGTTGTTGCTCTATTAATCCTATTAGAATATGGATAACTTTAATATGAATCTCTTGAATACGATCTGCATAGCCGTAATGAGGTACATTGATTTCTACATCTGCAGAGGCTGCTAATTGTCCCCCATCTTTTCCTGATAATACAACAACTGACATCCCTTTTTCATGAGCAGCCTTCGCTGCATTGATCACATTTTGCGAGTTACCACTCGTACTAATACCTAATAAAACATCTGATGGCTGGCCTAGTGCTTCTACAAAACGAGAAAAAATAAAGGCATAACCATAATCGTTACCCACACAAGAAATATGACTAGGATCGCTAATGGCGATAGCGGGTAAAGCCTTCCGATTCTCTTGGTACCTGCCCGTTAGCTCTTCAGCAAAATGCATGGCATCACAATGAGAACCCCCGTTCCCACAACTGATGATCTTTCCTCCTTGTTGAATGCTTTGCACCATTAGTGTGGCTGCCTTAGTAATGGCCTCTATATTTTCGTCTTCTTTCAGAAACTTATCTAGTAATGATTGAGCAGCGACTAACTCATTTTTTATATACTCCTGAGGTGTCATACAGGTAATTTATTAGTAGGGTATCAATTTACTAAATTCTGAAAATCTTTGTGTGTCCATAAGGGGCGAAAAATCTTCTCTGACAAAGCGCTCTCTTTAAACTGCTCATTTATTTGGACGGCTTCTGCTAAGTATTTTAAGGAACGCTCTTGCTCTCCTTTAATAGAGAATAGGAGTGCTAAATAATAAGAAGCTGCACTATAGTGTGGATAGATATGTAAACTACTTTGAAAAGCCGCTACCGACTGGTCATAACATTCCAAAGAAAGCAATGCTTCCCCTTTTTTAGCCCATAAAACAGCCGCTGCGTAGGGAGCAGCCTGCTTAGTAGGTTGGGTACTCAAAAGGCTTAGGCCTTCTTCTGCCACCTGAAGTGCTTTTTGATATTTACCAGCTCTATGATAAGCAGAGGAAAAATGGGATAAAATGACTGTATTTTGAGGAGAAACGGTAAGTGCTTGCTGAAAAACCGCAAAGGCTTCTTCAAAGCGACCTAACTGTCCCAAAAGAATCGCTTTTTCTGTGTAAGCAGATACGCTTCGCTGATCAAGTGACAAGACACGATCAAAAAGTGATAGGCGCTTTAATTGCTCTTGACGTCCAACAGGTTCTATACTGTTGGCCTGCATAAAGTATTTTCTAGCGTAGATTTTAGGAAACGTAACCTCTAACATACGCAATGTACCGTCATTAAGTGGGGTTTCTTGATGGTGTATTTCTTCTAAAGAAGAAAGCTGGTAAATTTCAGAAGGAATGGTCTTGAAATTATTATAAGAGAGGTGGAGTACTCTGAGATGACGGAAGTCACAGATAGCCTCTGGAAAAGTATCAAGCGCAAAACGTCCGATTGAAAGCTCACCATCCGTAATGTAGTGGGTAAGCACCTCCTTTGGGGTAAGTAGATTATTTTCAAGACAGTATTTCCCTCCTTTCTTAAGGTAGGTTAATGCCATACGGCAAATCGTTTCTTTTTCTAGTAATGCATTAGAAGGGAGTTTATCAATCGCTTTGAAGTCCTCTTCGTGCATATTTTTATGGAAATGCTTTAAGATGAGACTGGCTTCTTCCACTGCCCGCTTAAAATCGTCTGTAACGTGTTCTTCAAATAGTTTTTTGGCGTTTACACGGATATCATAGTTTTTGACAAAATAGATAATACACAAAAGATGTGTGTAAAGCGCCGCGTGAATGCCCATCCCTGTCATCATTTCTAGTGCCAACGATATATTGGTATATTCCTTACTCTCAATAAGTTCTTGAAGGTTTTTGATAATAATGGCTCTATTTTCTCGCTGCATAGTATTATTGACATTTTTCGGTAAGAGGCTGCTTAGCTTGCAAGCTACCCAAGGAGACAGCTTGCTGCCAGTCTTCACAAGCGCGAAGAGGTGCATCTGTATACCAATAGGCCCAACCTCTGTTTTCCCAAGCGCTAGCATAGTTGGCATCTACTTGAATTGCCTTATTGAAGTCTTCGATAGCCGACTGATAAGCCTCTTTTTCTAAGTAAAGCATTCCTCGCAAGAACCAAGCCTCTACTTTCTGCTCTTCTACTGCTAGTGCTTTATTAATACTAATTAAAGCTTTTTTATACCTTTCTAACGAATAATAGAGTAAAGCTTTATTGTAATGTGCCAAATAAAAATCAGGTTGTACATCAATGGCTTTTTGGTACACGTCAAGAGCTTTCTTAAACTCTTGCCTATCTTCCCAAATGACTCCTAAAGCTACATAAGCAGGTGTATATGCTTGATTCAATACAAGTGATTGTTCGAAATCTCTCTTAGCTGCTTCCAAATCATTTTTTTGATAAAAAGCGGCTCCTCTGTTGTAATATATCTCGGCTTTTTGAGCACCCAGTGCCATTGCTTGGGTGTAGTCTTCAATGGCAGCTTCATATTGGGAATAAGCGTAGTGGGCTAAGCCTCGTTTGATATAAGCACTTTCTAGAAGAGAGTCAAGTGCAATAGCCTTTGAAAAAGCCTCTATGGCTTTGGTAAGCTTATTTTCTTCGAAGTATACTTCTCCTTGATTAAAATAGTTTTGAGCAGTTTGCGCAAAGGAGTGAATATTGCTAGCTATGCTAAAAAAAATAATCAAAAAGTATTTTTTCATATACTTGGATACTTACTTAAATGTGTAAATTAGAACTTGTTTACTATTTTAGTTTTAGTGCGAAAATGAGGATATTTTGAATCCAACGAGGCTCTTTTCAAGAACCGAAACAAAGTGTAGCTCAGCGCAGCTACCATAGCAGCGCTATTTAATGAAGAAAGTAACAAAGCGGGGCTCAAAATAGACCATTTATAACAAAAAGAACTCATAGTAGAAAAGCGCTTATATAAAAACTAACTGAATGCATTTTATATTGGTTCGATACACCCTTTTATGGTTTTTGATGATGGCAGCTATACGGTGTACTTTTGGTCAGCAGGTACCCTCTTCGCCTTTTGAAGTAGGCGCCCAAATGGACTATGGATTTATCCATGAACATACACGAAAAATAGCTCATTTGGTTACCCATTATCCAAGAGCGCTCACCATATATGCCAATAAACTACATACTGGAGAGAGTGCCTGGGAAGAACGATTGGGCTACCCTAAAACTGGACTAGCCCTTACTTATTTCGACTATGGTAACAAACTTCTTGGAGAAACTTGGGCCGTCACGACCAATATATTTTTGCCTTTGGTAAAGCGTGGTAAAAATTATGAGGTAGAAATGAAAATGGGTACTGGTATCGCCTATGCTACACATCCTTTTGATATCGATGATAATTTTCGGAATACATTATTGAGTAACCACTGGCTATTTGCTATACAAGCAGGATTGCATTTCAATTACAAACTATGGGAACGTATTTACCTTAAATCAGCCCTAAGCTTAACGCATTATTCCAGTGCTGCTTTTAAGCAGCCTAACTACGGGGTCAATATGGTTACGGCTGGTATAGGGGCCGCTTACTTGTTTCGAGCAGAGGAGAAAGTATATCGTAAAACGGAACTACCCCCTTTTTCCAAACGAATAGGGGTAGAGTTCTCTGTATCAGGAAGTCTTATTGAGACAGAAGTAAATCAACCAGAGAAACATCAAGTATGGGGATTTTCCATTTATGGTACTAAAAGATTAAGCAGAGGCAGCAGGGTCAACGCAGGTCTAGACCTCTCTTTGAACGAAGGAGTTCGTTATCAAATTCAGCGTAAAATACTTGCAGACTCTACCTTTGAAGAAGTAGATTATAAACGTGTTGGTTTAGTAATAGGACATGAGTTGACAGTAGGCCGTTTATCCTTGCTAACACAGCTAGGTTATTATGTACACAGACAGTTTGAAGCTATCGCTGAGCAGCCTTTATTTCAACGATATGGTCTACGCTACTATCCTTCTGGCCGCTTATTTACAGGATTATATTTAAAGTCACACGGCTTCACTGCCGAGTGTGCGGAACTAACTATAGGATATCGATGGGAAAGATAATGTATTTATTTTTATTCGGGCTACTTGCCTGTCAGCAAGTAGATCAGTGTCTTGAGGCTACTGGTAGCTTTGTGGAGGAGCAGCGATCATTACCCTTTTTCCATAGAGTGGAAGTCTACGATGGTATTCATTTATCACTAGAAAATAAAGAAGGGTCAGCTATAAAGGTACAAGCAACCGAACCAGATCAGGTATCTTTAGAAGTGAGAGAAGATAGTACGTTGGTTATTCGGCAGCTAAATCGTTGTCGATGGAAAAATACTGCTGCCCCAGTGATTAGCTTGCCCGCCAAGCAGCTTTCTCTTGTAAGAAATCACTCTTTTGGTACAATTAAAAGCCTCGATACGCTTCAGTTAGAGACATTTTTTATTGAAAACATAGATGTAAATGGTATCATCGCCTTACAACTAGAGGCACGCTTTGTATCCATTTATTCCAATGCGGGTGCTGAAATAAATCTATCAGGCAGCAGTCAAACGCTACAAATTTTTACACAAGGCTGGGGAAAAATAAATGCACAACATTTACAAGCAAGGCAAGTCCAAGTATTACATAATGGCCAGAATGATGTGGCTGTCTCTCCAATAGAACGGCTGACTGCAGAGATAAAAAATTTTGGGAATTTACATGTGTATCATCAACCTGCTCATCAAGAAATACAATTGGTGGCAGGTACCGGGAAGGTTATTTTTAAACAATAGTTATTTTTTTTGGTAATTATTGTGAAGACACTGATTTTATCATTATTCCAATTAAACATACATAAAGATGACTAGCAATTATGGCTGGGAAACCATTAAGGAGTTCCAAGAAATAAAATTCGATTTTTTTGAAGGTATTGGACGCATTACTATTAATCGCCCTAGGTATCGTAATGCTTTTACACCTAAAACAGTGATGGAAATGATAGAAGCGGTAGATTACGCACGATACAGCGATCGCATTAACGTAGTAGTACTGACAGGAGAAGGAGATAAGGCTTTTTGTAGTGGAGGAGATCAAAACTATAAAGGTGTAGGAGGATATGTAGGAGACGACGGCGTACCCCGTTTAAATGTATTAGATTTACAGAAAAAGATACGTTCGCTTCCTAAGCCTGTCATTGCAGCCGTAAATGGCTACGCGATTGGAGGAGGACACGTGCTTCACGTAGTGTGTGATTTAAGTATTGCTTCAGATAATGCTATTTTTGGACAAACGGGTCCTAAGGTAGGTAGCTTTGATGGTGGGTTTGGTGCTTCTTACTTAGCTCGTATTGTAGGGCAAAAGAAAGCGCGTGAAATATGGTTTTTGTGCCGCCAGTATTCTGCTCAAGAAGCGTTAGAAATGGGCTTAGTAAATACTGTAGTGCCCTACGATCAATTGGAAGGAGAAGTAGTAGAATGGTGTAGAACCATTCAAAAGAGAAGCCCCATGGCGATACGTATGGTAAAAGTGGGTCTAAATGCTGAGCTGGATGGTCAAGCGGGTATTCAAGAGTTGGCAGGCAACGCTACTTTACTTTACTACTTTACAGAAGAAGCCCAAGAAGGGAAAAAAGCCTTTTTAGAGAAAAGGGATCCTGATTTTCAGCAGTATCCTAAGTTTCCTTAATCCTATACCATACGTAAAGCAGTGTTACTCATACAACACTGCTTTATGCATTTCAAGAAGCAAAAGAGATTTCTTGTAAAATATGGCTGCTAAGTGGCTTTGTATAAAAGCCGCTTAATGCTTCATTTTCTTCAGCTTTCTCTCGATCAGAGCTACTGAGAGATGAAGAGAGAATATATACTTTTACTTTTTGTTGTATATCTTGTGGAAGCTGCAAGAATTCTCGCATAAACTCCCAGCCATTCATCAATGGTAAGTTAAGGTCTAAGAAAATCACTTCTGGAAGTGCTTCGGGTCGCTCTCGGGCTAACTGCACCAAGTCATCAATGGCTCTTTCAGCCGAAGTTTCAAAAGAAACATTTTCAGCAAACTTCTCTTTTTTTATTAAAGCTTTACAGATAAGGTTACTCACAGAATTGTCGTCGATAACCCATACATTATTTATAGTGTTCATAGTATTAAAAATTTACATTATAATTTAGACAGTGGGTAGGTATACACGAAAACAACTACCCTTATTTAATTCGCTTTCTACTTCTATCTTTCCTTTTAAGGTTTCTACTTGCGATTTTACAAGCTGTAGTCCCATACCTTTCCCTTCTATAGGAAGGTTGCTATGAAAGCGCTTATACATCGTAAATATTTCTTCTCCATATCTCTCTAAATCTATACCAAGTCCGTTATCTTGTACGCTAAGACATATCTGATTGCCTATTTGGACGGAACGGATCGTAAGCGTTAGAGGACGATCACCACTACTATACTTAATCGCATTACTAATAAGATTATACAAAATGCTGTATAAATAGCCTTTAATTGTAAAAACTGCTTCTACCTGCCATTCGATTGTAATATGCTTTTTTTCCTTTACATTAAGACTTTCAAAAATCTTATTAATAGTATCGTTGAGGTGTACCCACTCTTTGGTGCTTTTTTCATTTTTTCTAAGCTCTACAATCTTATTTAAATCTTCTAAGGTCTCATCTAATACTTGCGCTGAGGCCTGTAAAGCCTCAAAAAGCTCCTTATTAAGAGGGTTTTTGAGTTCACTTGTATCAAAAGCACTTAGCAAACCGATAATATTGGCAACAGGTGCACGTAAGTTGTGTGAGGTAATATAATTGTATTGTCGTAACGCTTCATTGTGCTTTACAATAGCCTCATTACGAAGTAGCTCTTGCTGCTTTCTCTCTGTAATCTCTACTTCTATAGCAATGAATTTCTCAAGATCGCCAGCTTCATTGTAAATGGGGAGAATATCGATCCAAATCCAGTAAGGCTTCCCACTTTTATGATAGTTGAGAATTTCTTCTCGAACGGGTTCGCATTTTTTCAAGCCTTCAGAAATACGAGTAATTGTTTCCACATCTGTGGCCTCACCTTGCAATAAATTCCCCGGTTTTCTACCTATTACTTCTTCGGCTGTGTAGCCTGTGATTTTTTCAAAGCCTTGATTCACCCACTCTATATTACCTTTCTTATCGGTAATAATAATGGCATTATGACTATGGATAGGAACGGAGGCAATACGCTTGTAGGTTTCGTCTTGTTGCTTACTACTAGTAATGTCTACATCTACCACATTGATTTGTGGATTACCCTCTGTGGGATATTGTATTACTCGCTTACTATGAAACCAACGTACCTCTTCTTCCAAGGTGATTTTGTAATCAAACTCTACAAATCCCTTCTGGTGCAGAAGCGCTTCATAAGCCTTATACTCACTGATATCTTCAGGGGCTATAAAGCGCTCTATAAAGTTTTTTTCTGCATAGAGCAATGCTATGGACTTACCAAGTACCTCGGCTGTCACTTCACTGATAAACAAGTTACGTTTATCATGAGCGTCTTGCACCCAAGCCATCACACGGAGTGACTTCAGTATCTTGGATAGTTGCGATAATTCGATATACTCAATTTTTTCGTCCATAATATCATGCGCTCTAAAGTTTAACGGCATGTTCAATTTTTAACTAATATACGAGTTAAAAACTATATCGGTTGAACAATACGGGTCAACTCATCCAAATACTCGATAAAAGAGTTGGTGTGATTGGTAAACGTTAATAATTATTTTAAAACAAAAGCCTGTAAGCTATAAAATATACAGAACAAATAGTAGTTTATAGCACTTATTATCAATATAGCATGAAAACCAGATAAATGAAAAATATTTCAAGTGTATGTTGTTTACTCCTCATACTATTCATAATAGCTTGTAATCAAGAGGACTCGTCTTCTAAAAAGAAAGAGAAAATGAAACAACCTCGTCTTACTGCTCCAGAGATTAATACAAACTATGGATGGCTTAATACAGATAGTAGCTACTCGCTCAAAGACTTCCGTGGAAAGTTTGTTTTGCTTGACTTCTGGACATTCGGTTGTATTAATTGTCAGCATATTTTACCAGACTTGAAGCAATTGGAAGAAGAATATGCAGAGGAGCTTGTGGTGGTTGGTGTACACTCGGCTAAGTTCAAAGGAGAAAAACTCAATAAAACAATTAGAAAAGCCATCTTAAAGTTTGGTATAACACATCCTGTTGTTAATGACGCTGATTTTAAAGTTTGGGAAAACTACGCGGTGAAAGCTTGGCCTACAGTGGTGTTGATAGACCCAGAAGGGAAAGTTGTAGGTAGAAAGGCAGGCGAGGGTGTATACAAGGCTGTAAAACCGTATATGGAAGAACTAACAGCAGAATTTAAAGGACGTATAGATCGTACACCTATTCGTTTTCAACTAGAAAAACAAAAAGAAACCAAAGGCTTTTTACGTTTTCCTTCTAAGCTAATAAAAGATGGCAATGGCTATATTTACCTTTCAGATAGTGGTCATAATCGTATTCTTAAATTAAACGAAGCAGGTAAAGTAATCGAAGAGATTGGTGCTGGTAAGGAGGGTGATCAGGATGGAAGCTTTACTAAAGCAACGTTTTACGAACCTCACGGATTGGCCTTAAAAGGAGATTTATTATATATCGCCGATACGAAGAACAATAAAATCCGCTTGGCTAATCTTACTACCAAAGAAGTGACTACCATAGCTGGTGATGGAAAATTAAGTTATTACTCAGGCGATAAACAATGGGACACCCCTGTAAATCCCAATAGCCCCTGGGATTTATTGATTGAAGGTGATCAGATGTATATTGCCAATGCTGGTAACCACCAAATACTTCGTATGGATTTGAATACTAATGAAGTTTACCGTTTTGCTGGCTCTGGTAGAGAAGCATTGCAAGATGGTACACTCAGAGAAGCAGCTTTTAATCAACCCAGTGGACTAACTAAAAAGGAAAATACGCTTTATGTGGCAGACCCCGAAGCGAGTGCTATTCGGGCTATTGCACTTGATAAGAAAGAGGTAAATACCCTAGTAGGGCAAGGTTTATTCAGCTTTGGTGATCAAGACGGGAAGGTAGAAAATGTACTTTTGCAACATGCGGTAGGGGTACAAGAGCAGGATGGCATATTGTATATTGCTGATACCTATAATGGAAAAATCAAGAAACTTGATCTTGAGCAAAAACGAGTGAGTACCCTTGTTGCAGGATTAGATGAACCTAATGATATACTCTTTATAGGTAATACCTTATGGATTTCTGACACCAATAATCACCAAATTGTACAGGTAGACTTAGATACCAACGAAAAATCAGTGTTGGTGGTAGGGGAGTAGTGATTGTAAGGACTGATGGATTGAATAACTGAAGAAGGCTATACGACCTGTCTCTTGCCTCTGACTTCTTGTATCTAAAAAGAACCTATTTTTTCTTCAAATCAGGTCTTTTGTTATCGTTTCTGCTGCTCCTCTTGAGCTCTACACCCAGCTTGGCCTTCAGTTCAGCGATGGCCTTGCCAATATGGTCTGAATAACTAATCTCCGTCTTCCCCTCCTCCGCTGCCAACTCTACCGCCTTACCCACAATCCACTCAATCTCCAACTCATTCACCTTGAAATGCTCATTGAGAATAGCTCCCATCCTAGCCGTTCCAAAGCGACAATGATCAGGGAGATAATAATACCAGTACTGGCTATTGGTTCCTGTAGGACTGTACCTGAGCGGCA
>ERZ1740058.1042-NODE-1042-length-15259-cov-18.254473_pt1 | contig 15259 bp, 12 predicted proteins | sample MGYA00581745_ERZ1740058 | MGnify/ENA primary metagenome ERZ1740058 (study PRJEB43018, sample SAMN04849742) | marine metagenome | isolation source: floating plastic debris | place: Pacific Ocean | collected 2008-08-30 | study: EMG produced TPA metagenomics... | reverse complement strand
CTCAATGTCTGGGCCGAGCCGATATGCACCGGATTGACGTGCAGGCGGTCGAGGCTCAACCGGGCGATCGCTTTCTCCTTTGCAGCGATGGCCTGACAGAAGAACTCCCCAACACGATTATTGCGGCCCATCTCAAATCGATCAGAGCGGTGGAGAGTGCGGCTCAGGCGTTGATCAATTCGGCGAAGAAACATGGGGGGCGTGACAATATCACGGTGGTGATCGTCAACCTGTTAATGGAGAAGCTGGAGCAGGACGGCCAAGATACCGACGTCGAAACCGGCTTTGTGGTCGAATAAACCAGCGTGCTCGATGTCGCCTTAAGGAGCGCGTCGGGACTCATCTCATCTGAGATTCAAAGGCCTGCCGCGACTTACTTGGGACGGGTGTCGCTTAAGTATTTGCCCACCAGCATGGCGATCAGCACGGCAAGATAAATCTGCCCTGATAACCCTAAAAGCAGAGATAAAGAACGCGCCGTCGGCACGGCCGGCGTAATGTCGCCATAGCCAATCGTGGATAGCGTCACTAAGCTGTAATACATCAACGCGTTGAATAGATCGGCTCTTGCTATTACCTCCCCTCCGGCCACAAAGGCACCGGGGTGAGCCAGCTCTAACAAGATGGCCAAAAAGGTACCGGTCAGGCCAATCAATAAATAGCCCGAGATCGCCCCACACAAAACATTGCCGGTAACGCGATCGCTCTGGGCAATTTGAATGATGATTGAGACCGTGACTAGAGCCACAAATAGGCAATATAAGGCAAAGGCAATGAGCGCTAATTGAGGCCATTGAGGGCCGAGTAGAGATAACCAGTCGAGTAACAGCGTGAGCAAGCCCAACGCCATAATCTGGCGGATGATCTGTCGTTCATTGCTGGCTGCGACAATGCCAGACAAAATTACAAAGGTGAGGAACAGCTTAAATGTGTAGGCTCCCAAGCCTTGGTTAGGCAAGATGGGGTTGCCAATGATCAGCAGAAACAAAGCCGCCAAGATATAAAAAAACTTGGTTTCTGACTGTTGGAAAACTAACAGCCTAGAGGCCAGGGAGCGGCGACGGGGTTTGAATGACATTGAGACTTCCGATTTATCCCCAGTCGTACTCTAAAAAAGCATCTCCCAGCAGCTCTTGAGCCGTGGTGCGAATGGTTTCGAGTTCTTCAAAGGTCACTTTGTGATCAGCATGAATCAGGGCTCGAATCTTTTGGATTTCCGTTTCTGACAATTTGCCATCTGCTAAAGCTGCTTGCACCAATTCTCGCAGCTTTGCTAAATGAGCCTGTTCTTCCGGCGTCAATTCATGTTGGCTAGAGCGTTCAATTTCCATCGGTGATTCTCCTAGATAATGAGTGGACGTTCAGAAAGTGGTGGCCTGGGCTCAATCCCGTCGTCCCATGCTATTGGTCGCAGCGGGAATGTCATTCATCTATACTCTTCAATTCGTCGGCTAGCAACGCCGTCACATTCCTGCTTGCTGCCGGATTTTTCCTGTTTGGGAAGGATCATTGACGCTTAGACCTTGGGGTTATGTCTACGGTAAACAACGTGCTACATCAATCATTCCTATGGCCTCAAACTACATTAACTGAAAGATACAATCCCCTCTGCTGCCATATTTTTCAAGAGTTCTGTTTGGGCTCTTTGGGTCATTTGTTGTAGTACAAACCTCTGATAATCTTCGGCAGCGCTGGGTGATTCCTCCCCAATGCGGTTGAGTTCCGCTAAAGCCTCGAGTTGCCACTGCTCATAGGCTGCCAGGCAGGTGGTTAACAGCGACTCGGGTAAATTAGCGAGCATCACCACTTCCTGCAGCTTCTGAGGAATTTGTTTGGCGGCTGAATAGAGGATCGCGTGATAGGCATATTGGGCGACTAATAGCTGCGATCGCTTTTTCTGAAACGCTGGCCCCTCTTTTTGAAAGCGCTCTAAAAATTGATACCACAAGGTTTGGAGCCTGAATTCTAAGGGGGTTTCGGCTTGTGGGTTGGGGGGCATTTGCCCTTGGCGCACGGCATCACTTTTGAGTGAGATCATCAGGTTCACCTGATCCAAAACTTGGGGTGTGATGAAACCGGCATCATAGGTATGGCGATAGAAGGTTTTCTCCGCAGATAACGCGACCGTCCACACCATTTCCTGCACCTTATCAGTATCTAATTTGAGCTGTTGGGTTAACTCACTCAACGATTGTTTGGCCGTGTCGAAATTTTCCTGTTGTTCCGCTACCGCTTGTTCCAGCAGGTTGGCAAAGGCAATTTCGGAAGTCTCTTGCGTCTCTGCTAGCTTTTTTAAAGCGGCTTGATTCGCGATCACTTTCGCGAAGCCCCGCTTGATTTGGTCAACGGCGGGGGGGCGGTCAAGTCCCAGTCGGCTCATCAATCCGGCAATGGTGGTGCCTGGAATTAACAGCGTAAACAGGGCGATCCCCAGGGTGAGCAGCACGATGAGATCCCGATCAGGAAAGTTTGGATCAAAGCTCAAGGCCAAGGCCAGACAGACGGCTCCCCGCAGGCCCCCCCAATAGCTGACAACCTGAAACCGCCAACCGACTTTGTGTTTAGGCCGTAGAGCATTGACCAGAGGCGTCAGGCCAAACACCACCACCGCTCGTGCCACCAAAATCGCCAATAGCGCCACCCCGAAGGAAGCCAGCAGGGTTTGGGTCTGGGTCAGTTGGGAGAATACATCAAACCCAGCAGCCGTAATCCCGACGAGGAGAAAAACCAGACTGTTCGCTAAGAAAGCAACGTATTCCCAGAACTCTTGACAAAAATTCTTGACTTCGGGGTCGATGAAAATATCAATAAACCACCCAATGACGAGTCCTGCGCTCACGACGGCGATGACGCCAGAAACCGCAAAGATTTCTTCGGCGACGATAAACGCCCCATAGGCGAAGACGAGGGTAATGGTTGAGAGTACCAGGGGATTGCCTTTAGCCCAGCGCATTGGCAACTGGGCCAGGTATCCCAAGAGGGCACCCACGGCCAAACCGCCGACGAAAGAGACTGCAAAGTTGATGCCGCCATCAATCAAGGTTTGCCCACTCAGGGGGGCACCTGATAAGACAAGGGCCAAAATGATGTTAAACGTCACGATCGCCGTCGCGTCGTTAAAGAGGCTTTCGCCTTCGATCAGCACGGCCAGCTGTTTGGGTGTCCCCAGCTCCTTAAACAGGGCGATCACTGCGACAGGATCGGTGGCGGAAATTAAGCTGCCAAACAGGAGGGCCGGGCCGAGGGTGAGGGGTGTGCCCCAAGTGACCAGACCACCCACAATGAGGGTGGAAATCAACAGTCCAGGCGCAGCTAGCGTGAGGACGGGGGGCAAGTTACGCAACAAGAGCCGCCCATCGAGGTTTAAGGCCGACTCAAAAATCAACGGTGGCACAAAGACGAATAGAATCAAATCATGGGACAAATTGAGAGTCGTAAACACCTCTAAAGCGGGCACCCAGTCACCTAAGGCTCCTACCAGTAGGCCCAGCAATACCAGTCCAACCGTGTAAGGAAACCGCAACCGCTTGAGAGTGACGGCGGCCAAACTGGCGGTCAACAGCAAAAAGAGAATGTTGACTTCGATGGAGAGAAGCGGGTTATGCTCCATGGACTAACCCCCGAGAGCATGGGTGGAAACTAAAGTCATTCGTACAATCCCGTAATGATTTCAAGGCCGGATGGGCGATCGCGGTCAGTCAGCATTAGTCTTCTGACTGCGCCGACTGGGCAAGTTCCTGCTCTTCGCGATCGCGCTTTTCTTTGAGTTGGCGCAAGCCTTCCCAGCTCCAGCCCAGGGCAAAGCCGCCGCCGCCGCCGATGATCATATACAGCCGTTCTAGATTTTGATAGCCGCGACTGGTGTAAGGCGACGCCGCAACATTGGCCATGACTAACCCCAGGCCGACGCCGACGACGGTATTCATCAAGCCGGTATAAAACATTCTGCGCCAGTTCATCTGTCACCTCCTAAGCGGGGTTGTCACCTTCCTGAAATGGGGTGGGGGCTGGACTTTCCGTTTCGGTGCTAGCGCCCGTGCCGTTGGGGGAGGGTAATGTCAGGGTGCCATCGGGATTAGTCACCAAGCCGCTACCAGAACTGCCGTTATCCGGATTGCTCGGCGGTGTTTTAGAGCCGAGGAAATGAGCTTCGAGGCTTTTAATCACCACATACAGCACCGGCACCACGAGGAAACTGAGCACCGTGGCTACCAACAGTCCCCCAAAGAGGGCCGTCCCAATGGCCCAGCGCGAGGCTGAGCCCGCCCCAGTGGCAATGACCAAGGGGAAGAATCCGACCAAAGAAGAAATTGCCGTCATCAAAATCGGTCGGAACCGCTCTTCCGCCGCTCTTTGCGCTGACTGAACGATCGTGAGCCCCATTTCCCGTGACTGATTGGCAAATTCCACAATCAGAATGGCGTTTTTACTCGCTAAGCCAATTAGCATCACCAGGGCTACTTGCACATACACGTCGTTGTTCAGACCACGAGCTGCAATGAAGGACAACGCGCCGAGCATGGCCAGGGGCACCGTTAGCAGAATGATGATGGGGTCAATATAGCTCTCGTATTGGGCCGCCAAGGTGAGGAACACCATGATGATGCCAAAGAGGAACACCAGTGCGCCCAAACTGCCTGCCGCCAATTGTTCTTTGGCCAGGCCAATCCAGTCGGCCGCCAAGCCCTGCTGGGGCGTTTCGTCCAAGGCCTCATCCATCGCCGCTAGGGCCTGACTGCTGGAGTAGCCAGCTGCTTCGCTCATTTGAAATTTGATGGAGCGATAGCCGTTGTAGTGAGTGATGATCTGTGGGCCAATGGTCGGCGTGACTGTTGCCAGCTTGCTCATTGGCACCATTTGGCCCGATCGCGATCGCACATACAGGGATTCCAAATCATCGGGGGCATCACGATAGTCGCCCTCGGCCTGCACGTAGACTTTGTAGCTGCGGGTGCCTAAGACAAAGTCGTTGACATATTGCGACCCTACCGAGGCCCCAATGGTTTGTAACGCCTGCTGGAAATCAATGTTGAGGGCCTCTAGTTGATTGCGATCAATGTCGATTTCTAACTGGGGCGTTCCCGCTGTGAACTGAGTGTAGGCGGTACCGATTGCGGGCTTTTGGTTGGCGACTGCCAAAATTTCATTGGCTCCAGCCAAGAAGTCATCAATGGTATAGCTCCCACCAGTTCGATCTTGCAGCTGCAGTTCTGATTCTCCGGTGGCGCTAAAGCCCGGAATCGGCGGCGGGTTAAAGGCGACCACGCGGGCATCCTGATTTTGGAAAAACTGCCCATTTAAGCGTTGCAGCACTCCGGTGACCGTCTGGCCCGGCCCGGTGCGAGCATCCCAAGGCGTGAGCTTCGCGAAAAATAGGCCCTGGTTTGGGCCCGCTCCTTCTAGACCTGAGCCACTGGCGACAAAGTAGGATTCAATTTCTGGGGTTGCTTTCAGGGTCTCGACAACTGATTCTAGGACGTTGTCGGTGTAGCTCACGGAGACCCCATCGGGCGCTTGCACAATACCGATGATCACCCCCTGATCTTCCGAGGGCACGAAGCCACCAGGCACCGCCGTAAACATGTAAAACGTGGCAAACAGACCGGCCACAAAGACCGTCATGACGACGTACCGCAGACGAATTAGGGCCGCAACGGATGCTTTATACTTGGCTGCAACCCACGCCAGTCCTTGATTAAATTTATCGAACAGCCAGCGTAATGGCCCGCCGCCAGAGGCTTGGTCGGCGGCTGCCTCAGATTGCGATCGCAACAAAATTGCTGACATCGCCGGACTGAAACTTAACGCGTTAAAGGTGGATACCGCTACTGAAAATGCAATGATCAACGCGAATTGCTTGTATAGCTGCCCCGTGGTACCGGGAAAAAACGCCACGGGAATAAACACGGCCATCAGTACCAGCGAGGTGGAGACGATCGCTCCCCCAATTTCATCCATCACGCCAATAGAAGCTTGCTTGGGCGTCAGACCCTCGTCGTTAATTTTGGTCGTAATCGCTTCTACGACCACGATCGCGTCATCCACTACCAAGCCCGTAGCGAGAATCAAGCCAAACAGCGTCAAGCTGTTCAACGAGAAGCCAAAGATATAGGCAAAGCCGAGCGCCCCAATCAGCGAGACGGGAATCGCCACCGCCGGAATGATCGTCGTGCGCCAATCTTGCAGAAAGATGAAAATCACCAAAATCACCAAGCCAATGGCTTGTAGTAGGGTGATAAATACCTCTTGAATTGAGACCTGAATGAATTCCGTCGTGTCATACACCACGGCTGAGGTCAATCCCGGTGGAAAACTGGCGCTGAGCTCAGCTACTGCGGCCTTGACATTTTCGCCCACATCCAGCGCGTTACTCCCGGGTAGCTGGTAAATCCCGATACCGACCCCGGCCTGATCATTCACCGAGGCATTACTGATGTAGTTCTCTGCCCCCAACTCGGCATAGCCTACGTCACGCAGCCGAATCAGCGTGCCGTCTGGCAGGGTTTTGATCACGAGATCTTCGAACTCGGCCGCATCTTGAAAGCGACCATTGATCCGGATCGGCAATTCATAATTTTGGCCTTCAGGCACCGGCTCTTGACCAATCGAGCCCGCACCCACCACTACGTTTTGCGATTGGAGGGCACTGCTGACATCCAAAATGGTCAGTTGCCGGGCCGCGAGAGCGTTGGGATCAAGCCATAAACGCATGGCGTTTTGTTTCAGGCCAAAGACGCTCACGTCTCCGACCCCAGGCACCCGCTTCAGAACGTCGGTGATATTGAGATCAACATAGTTACTGATGAAAATCTCATCGTACTCACCCGCTTCGGCGTAGATGCCATACACCAGCAAAATACTGGTGGAAGAGGCGCGGGTCGAAACCCCCAACTGCTGGACGGGGGACGGTAACTTCGGCAAGGCCTGGGCCACCCGGTTTTGCACGTTGACCTGGCTAATGTCTTTGTTAACCCCGGTAGGAAAGTAAACCGAGATGCTGCTAGTCCCCGCATAGCTCTGGGAGGTCATGTAGTCCATGCCCTCAACGCCGGTGATGTCCCGCTCCAAAATCGTGGTGACGGTACTTTCTACGGTTTCGACATCGGCCCCGGTGTAAGCGCCCCGCACCTGAATCTGAATCGGCGAAATATCGGGCAGATAGTTCACTGGCAAGAGGGGAATACAAATGCCGCCCACCAGCAAAATGACGATGGTGCAGACTGTCGTGAGTACCGGGCGTTTAATGAAATTCGTGGCGATGGAAAATAGCGCCATGATGCTCCTCTAAAGCTTAGGACTCCGACTCGGACGCAGGCTCAATGGGAACGCCGTCACTAAGCTTGAGAATATTGGAGGTGGCGATGCGATCGCCCTGCTCTAGCCCTGACATCACTTGATAATTGCCGTCTTGAATATCCCCTAGCTCAACCGGGCTCAAGCGCACGACTGCTTGATCGTTTGCATTCGCTTCTTCATCGACCACAAACACAAAATTTTGCCCCCCGACTCGCGTAATCGCTGTCGTGGGCACCAAAATACCTGGCTGGGTATCCCAAACGATGCGTGCTTCAACGGCTTGGCCATCGCGCAAATTACCATCAGGATTGCGAAACTGGGCCTTGGCTAAAATCGTTTGCCCCTCAGCCTCGACCGTCGGCGATACAAAGGTCAGGCTGCCGGCGGCCAGCGGCTCTTTACTAATCGGATCTAAAAGTTCGACTGCCAGCCCTGTGCGCAACTCCGCTGACCGATTTGACGGTACTTGCAGATTGAGGGTCAGCGCGTCGAGCTGAGTGACCTTTGCCACTGGCTGGCCGGTGCTGACGTAATCTCCCAGTTTCACCGGCAGATCATCGACAATGCCCGCGATCGGGGTCACGACTTCTTTAAATGCCACACTGACAAGTGAAGCATCGGCCTGCGATTGGGCCTGACGAACGGCGGCATCGGCCTGCTGAATTTGCACCTGCGCGGCAGACACCTGTTCTTCTGCGGTAATCACCGCATTCTGCGAGGCCTCTTGCTGAGTTAGGGCTTCGTCTAGGCGAATTTGGCCGAGGGCACCCGCTTCTACGAGCTGTTGCGCGCGGGCGACATTGACTGTATCAAGTTCCAACTGAGCGCGGGCGGTCTCGAGCTGGGCTTTAGCAATATCCAGACCTTTAACCGCGTTTTCACGGCTGCCGATCGCCACATCCACGCCAGCCAAACTCCCTTCATAGTTGGGGACTGTTTGATCGGGCTTGAGCACCATCACCGACTGTCCCGCGCCGACTTCTTGCCCTGGCTCGACTAAAATCTGCTCAATGCGACCCTGAATTTCTGGCCGCACTTCTACAATTTGCACGGCCTCAAGATTGCCGACAAACTTGGAACTGTCTTTGACGGTGTCAGACTGTAACGTTGCGAGTTTGACTGGCACTGCCGGTACGGAAGCCTCAGCCTCTGGCGTTGATCGACAACTCGCGCTCAACAGCGATAACGAAATCGCTGTCCCTAAAAAGAGGGGAGATAGCCATCTTTGAGACATCGGCCTAACACTCATCGTAATGAACAGACTCTCGCGGCTAAAGCGCAAATCAAGGGAACACAAACGGTCGACTTGGCATCAAGCTAAGACTACAGCAAGCCATCGTTCGTCAAGCTCAATTTAAGCATGTCTATCAATTTTTTTTATATCTGAAGGTCGAGTCGACTTTCAGGATTTTGCGTGCTATTGCGATCGCGAACGTAGCCCTTGCCTTAGTAGTAACTCATAACAAATGGTCAGGCTGTGCATTCACATCACAATTGAGTGACTGATGAGTGACTGAGAGATGCGCCCATGCCGATAACTGTGCCCACAGACTGGGGCACGATCGACTCGTCGGGGATACTTGGAATGCACGGCATAGTCAGCGCAACAGAGTTCCCTGGATGGCCGCCGCGCGACATAAATACTCTGCGTCCCTCGTCAAGTCACCCGACTGCTGATATCGCTAGCGTGGGCAATTTGTCTGTATTCGGAATTGATCTGAAACGCTCAGCAGTTCGCGTTTGTCAGCGATCTCTGCCTATACAAAACAGAGAAAGCCGTCGATACTGTTAACAGATTATTAAAAATGTGTCGATTCAACACTCTACTGGCCGCCTGTGTTGACTCAACTTAAGAATCCTTTTCCACTCTTTATGGAAAAAATCTCAGCTGAGTCAGATGACAGCCGGTCGGTTAACTCTTGATGATCACGTTAGTGGATGCTCTGGTCGCTCAACCACCTGGCTGAGGTTTGTCCGAATGCATCCTGGTTTTTCGTAGCTCACCCCTGACTTTTGGCGATGACGTTGACAGACCTATTTCCCTTTTCATTCTCAATTGACCCGATGGCTGTCTCGGGGGCTTTGCTGTGGGCGTTGGCGCTATATCTGGCCTTCTCGCCGTTGAGTGACTGGGTCATTGAACAGCTCACCCGCTGGTTTAACTTTGCTGAACGATCGCTCTACCTATCGCAAGAAGAGTTTGAAAAAACTCGTCAGGGTCGGGAATCACAAAATGCTTTCTGGGCCTCAATGTTCAGCGTCTTACCGTTTATCTTGCTGGGCACCGTGATTCACTACGGCGTGATTTGGGGGCTGGGCGGCAGCTGGTCGATCAGTCTCGGCCTGCTATTTGCCATGGTCAGCGGTGTCTATGAGCTGGGCCGTCGCGACAGTCAACCCTCAGACTCTGAGTAAGCCAGCGGCCATGCACTGGCCGGGGCGAGGGCAACGCGATGAACGGTTTCAGGGGACTCTGGTTCAGGGGAATCTGGCGATATCTGAGCCCCGCAAAAGACGCTGCACTATTTGGCGTCGCGATCTGGGGTGTCGCGATCGCTCGGCGCAGGCGAGTCTTGCTGAGCGATCATGCGGCGCTTCAATAACGATTCCAACATTTGCTGTCGGACTGCCGATGACCAGGCATCAAAGTCAAGGTTTTTGAGATTGTATTGCTGCATGACGTTAAGCACGATGGGGCGATGCGATCGGGTCATTAGAATTGGCTCAAACCAGTTTTAGATCTAGCGCTGGCCACTTTGCTGAGGACACCGAGAAGCGCTCTGATCCTGAGCGCATCAGCAAAGTGACTCCGCAGTCTTGTCCTAACCAGACTGGCGACTGCGATAACACCCAAACTATTAAAAGCAGCTGGCATTAAGGCAAGGCTAAGGTTGCCTTTACAGGGGCTTAAATTCCGACCACCCCACAGGACTACTGGTCAGAAGTTTCCCTAAACCTTGGGCCGTTACCCACCTTGACCTTTAAACCTTGAACCTACCCCAGTTAAGGTGATCATTCGTACTATTGCAGTCGATTGGATCAGCTAAAGACGCTACCCTTGGCTGCTTAGAGTCGATGAGTGAGCATCCTATGATAAACGCGCTATTCGAGCAATTTGTTGAAGCCAGCCCGCCAAGCGTCATGATGCGAGCGCTCATGGAACGAATTTTTGCTCCCGATAAGTTAGATGCGTTATTTGAGCAGACTGCCGAGCGACAGTACACCCGAGAGCTGTTATTTTCTAGCGTCGTCGGGTGGATGAGCCTGGTGGTCAGTGGCATTCATCCGTCCGTGAGTGCCGCCTACAAAGCCTTGGAGAAGCTCGTCGGGGTCTCTAGACCGGCCCTCTATAGCAAGCTCAATGGCCTGGAACCGGGCATCAGTCAAGCCTTCGTGCGCTACCGCGACGCTGAACTGAGACCCTTGGTCGAGGCCTTGGGAGTCTCGAGCGAGGGGCTCTTGCCGGGCTATGCAGTCCGGATTGCCGATGGCAATCTGTTAGGGACCACGGAGCACCGCATCACGGTCTTGCGACCGACGCGCTCTGGAGCCTTGCCCGGGAAATCAATTGCCGTGTTAGATCCTCAGCATCACCTCGTCAGCGATGTCTTTCCCTGTGAAGATGCCCATGCGCAAGAACGCTCGCGCTTGCCCCAGGTCTTGGCGACGGTGCAGTCCCAGCAAGTGTGGATTGCAGACCGCAATTTTTGCACCGCCGACTTTCTCTCAGGGATTGCTCAACGCCAGGGGTATTTTGTCATTCGCGCCCCTCAAAACTTGCCTTGGCAAGCACTAGAGCCGCTCCAGGAGGTCGGCGTCTCTCCGACCGGCAGCGTTTGGGAACATCCCGTGTGCCTGGCGACTCAGCAGGGTCATGCCCTGCCGATGCATCGCATCGGGGTGCGCCTCAAGCAACCGACCCGTCACGGCGATCTGGAGGTGACCCTCTTCACCAACTTGCCGGTAGAAATAGCCGATGCCCTCACCGTGGCTGAGTTGTACCGCTCTCGGTGGACCGTTGAAGGGATGTTTCAGGTGATTACCGATGTCTTCTCCTGCGAACTCAATCCCCTGGGCTATCCCAGAGCCGCTTTATTTGTCTTCTGCATCGCAGTGGTGGCCTTTAATCTCTTATCTACGGTCAAAGCCGCGCTGAAGGCCGTCCATGGGGTAGGCAAAATTGAGTCGGGCTATCCGACTTCTATCTCGTTGAAGACGTCCAGGGCACCTTCCGGGGCATGATGATTGCCCTGCCGCCCCCAATTTGGCTCCCCTTTGCTCAGATGCCGGTCGCGGCCTTGGCCGAGGCCCTGAAAGCTTGGGCCGCTCAGGTCGACCTCAAACGCTTTTCGTCTTCTCCTAGAGGTCCCCAAAAACCCCCTAAAAAGGAGCCGTTTAATCCGAAACATCCCCATGTTGCCACCGCTCGGCTCCTCAAGCAAAAGGAGAACAAACGTTCACCTTAACAGGGGTAACCTTGAACCCTAAACCTAAGTCATTGCCAAGATTGCGACCTGCCCTAGCCGATTCGTCAAGACTTGATAGGCTGAGACTGATGCGACCTTGCTACCGCCATGACCTCTGCCACCAGCCTGCCGCTACACCAGCAAACCTATTCCCTTGAGCACGATCGCTTCATCGATCTTGTCGCCAATACGGATAATTTGCTCATCATTCAAGATTTAGACGGTGTTTGTATGAGTCTGGTCAAAGATCCCCTTGATCGCCAAATTGACCCCGATTACGTCACCGCAACGCAAGCCTTTGATAGCCATTTTTATGTACTGACCAATGGCGAACATATTGGCCAGCGCGGCGTTAACGGCATTATCGAGCGAGCCTTTGGTGACCCTGCCGCCGTCCGCGCCAACGGGCATTATTTGCCGGGATTGGCGGCGGGCGGTGTGCAGTGGCAAACGCGCCAGGGCGAGATTCAGCATCCTGGCGTCAGTGAGGCGGAGCTGGCGTTTCTCAAAACGGTGCCCGATCGCATTCGCCAAACCCTGCAGCGCTTTGCTGCAGCCCAAGCGCTGTCGCTAGAGGCTGACGAGCTGGAGCGCTGCCTTCAGTCTTCGGCCCTGACCAATGTGGCCTCGCCGACGGCTAACCTCAATACGTTTCACGCGGCGATTGGGGGCGATCGCGATATCTACGTAGCGCTGCAGCAAGCCATGCAGTCGCTGATGGAGACCCTGCTGTCAGAAGCGGCAGAGCAGGGTCTGGCTGACTCATTTTTTGTGCACTATGCACCTAATCATGGCCGTGATGAGCAGGGTAAGGAAGTCATCTGGCTCAGCCAGGGTGACGAATCAGGCACCACCGATTTTCAATTTATGCTGCGGGGGGCGATCAAAGAGGCCGGTGTGCTGGCGCTGCTCAATCGCTACTACGCTCAGCAAACGGGCACCTATCCCCTCGGGGCGGACTTTAGCGTCCGCACGGCACCCCATGATCATCAAGCCCTGATTGACTTGGTTCAAGATCGATTTGACCCCGCTGCCATGCCCCTCATCGTGGGCGTCGGTGATACCGTCACCAGCAAAGTGATGACGGTGGCGGGTGAACCGGTGGCTAAACGCGGCGGCAGCGATCGCAATTTCTTGCACCTGGTACAAGAGATTGGGCGATCGTTCGACATTGGCAATATTGTCACCTATGTCGATAGCAGCGGCGGCGAACTCAAAAACCGCAAAGCGCTCAAACTCCGCCAAGATGAGGGCCAGTTAACCGTCGTCGAAGGCCCTGGTGATCCTGATGACACTACCGATCCCCTTGACTTAAACGTGGTGTTTCCTGAGGGCTATCAGCAATACTGTGCCGCCTTTATCGCCGCCGCCCAGCAGCGATCGCGCTGAATCGCTTTCCTGGCGGGAGGAGCAATGATTCGCTAAAACAGCTGGCAAAACCCGTCTCCCCCCGCCCCCTGGCTTCCCGGCGTCTCCAGAGACCAGGGACGTCCGCAACCTGACGGTGGCTATGGTGTGGGTTCAGTGGTCAACAGCTCAACCGGAATCAGCTGATCGAGGGCAACGGCCTCTAACAGCGCATTCCAATCGGCGGAACTATCATCTTTTTTCAGCGCCGCCGAAGCGGCTAAAGCGTCATACCACACGCCTTCCCCCGCATAGAGTGCGGGTAGCGCTGCCGCTGGCGTAGTGGATGCCGCGACTCGGACATCAATCCGCTCGATAAATCCTTCGGTGACAACATCGGCACTGGGGTCAGTTTCGTCGCAGACCACTGACACGTACCAGACATACACTTCGCCTTGCATCAGGGGCTGCTGTAGCCCATTGTTCGGTAAGCTGACTTGGGCAATCCCCGAGTCGCCCGCGATGTGGAAGCGCCCTTCGTAAACGAGATCACCCGTCACTTCATGACGAATGACCAACTTGAGCTGGTCTGCCTCGGTAGGCGGCAGGTAGAAGTAGAACGAGGGATAGCCCGTTTGGGTATAGCCGTAGTTGGTTTCTGGAATTAGGGCAATCAGGTTGTCATCAAAGGCGATGCAGGAGGTGCTACGAGTTGACCCTGATTCGCGGTTGCCGGGAGCGCTGATATCGGGCAATCGGAACTGTAGAGAGCCTTGGGCGATCGCCGGTAGCATTCCCGCCATCAATCCTCCACTCATGAGTAGGCTGACGGTGCTGAGGAACCCAATTTGCTGAACGTGACGAAGACCTTTCATAGAACCTAATGCATCCAAAAATGAGCAGTGATGAATAAAACGCAATTGAGGGGCGGTGAAATCAGGCTAAGACAGGGCGGAGCGATCGGATGAATGCGACTGTTACGAAATAACCCGTAACCCGTAACCGCCTAATGACTTTCCCCGATAGCCTTGCCTATATATCCTGCGAGGTTTGACCTGAGTGATCTACCCTATCTTTACCTATGTCTACACCAGGCAACTTCACAATGACGGAGAACTGTTACGGTTTTTACGGAAAATTTCTCACTGCATTGGTGGTATGACAGGGTTAAAGAATTCACCTGGTTAGAATGTATTGACGCCAAACGCTAGGCGTTTTATCCCGGTTTTCTGTCTTTATGGTCATTCCCAAGTCTGCTGCTAGTCAAAAACTACCGCCGCAATTGCAAACAGCGCTCAGTTGGGTTGGTCATTTGGGGCGACCAGCGGTGATCTCGACTTTGGCCACGGGAGCGGTCATTCTCGGTCTGAGAACGTTGGGGGCACTGCAGGGATTAGAACTGGGGGTTTACGACAAAATGATGCGGTGGCGTCCTACCCCGCTGCCGGACGATCGCATCTTGGTGGTCGGCATTAGTGAGTCAGATATTCAATCCCGTCAGGAATGGCCGATTGAAGACAGCACTGTGGCCGAGCTACTGGAGGTGCTGCTAGAGGCTGAGCCTCAGGCGATCGGACTCGATATGTTTCGCGATTTGCCCATTGGTGAGGGCCAAGGTGAGCTGTTGTCAGTGTTGCAAAGCAGCGATCTCATTTTTCCCGTTTGTAAAATTAGCAGCGCTGATAATCCGGGCGTGCCGCCGCCGACCGATACCTCGGAGACGCAAGTGGGCTTTTCCGATTTGGTCGTCGATTCTGGCGGCATTTTACGTCGCAACCTGTTGATTGCGGCTCCCCCCGCTGAGGCTGAAGCGGTGAGCACCCACCTGTGTAATACCCCCGACAACCAATTGTTTTCCCTGGGGTTACAGCTGGCCTTGCGATATTTAGCGGAAGCAGGCATCAACCCGGAACTCACCCTCAATCAAGAGCTGCGGCTAGGCCAAACGGTGCTACCTCGTTTGACACCTAACCTAGGGGGCTATCGAAACGTTGATGCCAACGGCTATCAGATTTTGTTGAACTATCGGGCGGCGCAGACTGCCGTGCCGCAGGTGAGTTTGACTGACGTGTTGTCTGGTCGGGTGGAGCCCGCCCAAATTCGCGATCGCATCGTTTTGATCGGGGCGACTACTCCCGAAGCCAAAGACG
>ERZ1740058.1041-NODE-1041-length-15272-cov-5.818821_pt1 | contig 15272 bp, 7 predicted proteins | sample MGYA00581745_ERZ1740058 | MGnify/ENA primary metagenome ERZ1740058 (study PRJEB43018, sample SAMN04849742) | marine metagenome | isolation source: floating plastic debris | place: Pacific Ocean | collected 2008-08-30 | study: EMG produced TPA metagenomics... | reverse complement strand
AGCTGTTGATGTTAGGATAGCGGGTGGCTTGTACTGGGTCAACCGGAGGGTTCATAGATAAAGCAGGCATACCCGCTCGGCTCCGTAGTTGGCTTACCGTCATATCCAAATCCTCCTGAGTAAGTTCCCCTAGTTCAGCGCGAGCTTCAGCGTAGGTGAGCAGTACTTCGGCAAAACGGAGAATTGGAACATCAGCACTGTTTCGTACTGATAGATCGGTATCGTTCACAAAGCCTTTGATCTGGTGGTAACCTGTAAAATTTTTTGCTAATTGCTGAATGTATATACCACCGCCCTGCGAGTAAGTGTCAGTAAAGATCAGCTCCCAACCTGGATAAGCGTAAGTTTGGTTCAAACGTGGGTCACGGCTCTGAAATTCCTCCACAAATAAGTTCGTCTCATAGTCGGGCTGTTCAGTATAGTAACTACCATCAGCCATCAGATACGATTGTAGCAAATCTTTGGAGGGACTGACCTCAAAATTACCGAAAATAGTCGCTGAAAAATCGCTGTTCAGCAAATCGTTTTCAAAAGCACGAACCAGGATTACTTCTGGATTATTACCCAAGTTTGCACTGACAAACAGTTGATGATAATCTTCCGTGGGGTTTCCGGTATTGTGGAGGGCAAACCCGCCGTTATCCATGATGTCTTTGGCTACATCTCGAGCCATTTGCAAGTAACTATCGGCTGAGGCTTGCGAAGAAAGTTCGGGGTGGTACTTGCGAAACGTGCCTTCGTAGAGAGCGTAGCGGGCTAGATAGGTTTTCACTACCCACGCGGTTACTTCTCCCTCTCGACCGTTAGAAAAAACGTGCTCAGCTGCAAACTGATAATCAGCCATGATGCTGTCGACCACTAACGCTCGGGGATCGCGGGGCTGCATGAGTAGCTCTTCATCATTAGAGGCAATCGTCATGCTGTACCAAGGCACATCGGAGTAGCGTTTTACTTTCTCTACGTAGAACTGTGCCCGAAAAAAACGGGCTAAGCCTTCGTAATGATCTAACCGCTCCTGAGGAATATCAGCTTTGCCAAAGTTTTCTAGAAAGAAATTGATGGTACGTAAATCCTCCCACTCCCAGCCATCATTAATGTTAGCAGAAGACGGGCTTCCTACCATCATGGTCTTGAGTTCGGTATTACCCGTGGTAGCGGCATTGTCGGTCCCACCGTCGGCGTTATACTGACTGAAGTCGGTGAAATCATAGAGGTTATTGATGTAAATTGATAAATCCTCTTCGGTGTTGAAAAAGCGTTCGGCACCGATAGCTGTTTCGGGAACGCGATCCAGAAAATCATCTTCGCAGGCAGAAATTCCCGCCACTACGATTATGCTGATGAATAAGTAATATATACGTTTCATAAATATATTTGATTGAATTATTGATGGCTTGGGGCGGGGAGCTGGGCGCAGGAGGGCTTAACTTCTGACACTTTGCGCCCAGCTCTTGGCCCCCTGCTAAAAGTTAACATTGATACCAACTGCGTAGCGGCGTTGGATGGGGTAAGCGTAGCCTTTACCCTCGCCTCGCCCAGTGGATACCGAAGGATCAAATTTTAGGTTGTCGTTAATTGCTTCTGGATCATAAAAGTCTCTCAAAGCCGACCATTCGGTAAGGTTCTCGCCACTGAAGAATACCCGCAGTTGAGAAAGCCCCAGCCGATCTACCAAAGTACTTGGTAGTGTGTAACCTACGGTGAGGTTTTTCAAACGTAGATACGAAGCATCTAACAGGTAACGAGTTTGCGGAATTGCCAAGCCTTGCGACTGGTCAATGCGTTCACCCAGGTTACGGTCAGCTAGCCAGGATTGCAGCACTGGATACTGAGCATCCAGATTTTGGTCAGCTAGTCCAGCCTCGATGTAAGCATCCGAATGCTTGGCTCGGTCTACGTCGCTATCACTGGCAGCGCGATAGTAATCTAATGTGTGAGGTGAGCCACCAGCGTAGGGCTGCTGATAGAATCCCCAGTACAGATAGTCTAGTGGATAGTAATCGCGTTGAGCCACTCCCTGGAAGAAGGCACGTACATCAAAGCCTTTCCAGTTCATACTTAGGTCAAAGCCAAAGCGGAAACGGGGTGAAATATTTCCGATGACGGATAAATCCTTAGGATCATCTACGGTTAGCCCTTTTTCAATAGCTCCGTTACCGTCCTGATCCACGTAGCGAGGCCAACCCGGTACGATAGAAAGGGCGCCCCAGGGAATAATACTAGATTGATCTAAGGCCTCAATCTCGTCTTCGCTCTGGAATAGACCATCGCTAGTTAATCCCCAGATCTCACCAAGCTCCATGCCTTCGTAAAACTGGGTCAGGTTACGGTTAGGATTATCAAATCCGGTGATGAACGCTCGGCTATCAGACAGTACGAATCGAGTGTTAAATGTCAGGGGTGCATTTCCTAGAGGAATGTCGTTACGGTAGTTTAAACTTAGCTCCCAACCTTTGTTTTGTAGGTCAGCTGCGTTTTCGCTAGGTTCGGTAGCACCAAGTACACCGGGTAACTCACGACCGAGGGTGAGCATTCCGGTGGTATTGCGTTCGTAGATGTCAAAGTTCACCATCAAGCGGTCGCCGAAAAAGCCTAGATCAGCTCCGAAGTTTAGCGTAGAAACTTCTTCCCATGTATAATTAGGCGAAACCAAATCGGGTGGAGTCACTCGCTGAGGACGAACACCACCGATTAGATAATTTGATGGAAAGGCATTCATGGTAGCAATGTAGTCGTAAGGACCAACTGCCTGATTACCTAGTGAACCGTAAGAAGCCCGTAGCTTAAACGTGCTCCAGAAGTTTTCCAGTGGCTGCATGAACGATTCTTGATCGACGCGCCAGGCGGCGGAAGCTGAAGGGAAGAAACCGTAACGGTTACCGTCGGGGAAGCGAGAAGAGCCATCGTAGCGACCGTTAAATTCTACGATGTACTTGTCATCAAAAATATAGTTTAGGCGGTAGAAGTAGCCGCGAATCGCCCAATCAAAAATATCTTCATTTACAGTAGTCTCTCCGGTGGCCAGCCCGATGGTGGGCAAGGAAGAGGAAATAACTTTTTCCCGAGCGGCACTAAACCATTCCGAACGGAAATATTCTTGGTTAAAGCCAGCAATGGCAGTCAGCTGATGGCGACCAAATTGCTTGTTCAGAGTTCCGTAGATGTTGAAGACTGAATAGTCATCGTAAGTAGTACTGCGGTAAGCGTAGTTTTCACCTTCTTCTCGCACATCGCCGGGACCATAGCCAATATTATATTTGGTAGTGTGGTAGTTGAAGTTAGTCGCGCCCCTTCGGTAAGTGAAGTCAGTGTTGATCCGAACGACATCCTGCCACAGCGAAGCTTGAGCGGTAAAGCGGGACTGTAAACTATTGTATTTATTCGTAGTAGTTCCACCATCCACTAGTTGGGCTTCTAGTCGCCCCGCATCCGTATTAGCCCAGGTACCGTCGGGGTTAACGTTCCAATCAGTAGGGTGGAGGTTATAGATGGTGGTCATACTAGATTGGGTAAAATCCCGAGTATTTTCGTTGCCCTGTCCAGCAATAACCAGTGGAGCCAAGGCGGTAGGGTTCTCCCGAAGAGTATTGGTAAGAAAAGTATTGTTACCAATGGGCAGCCAGTCGTTAGGGCGATAATCTACTTTGCTACGGAAGCTAAAGCGGTCGAAGTAATCATCGGCGATATTGAGCACACCATTCTGGCGGTTGTAACCACCCGAAATAAAGTAGCCCACTTTATCTGAAGCTCCATTGATTGATATATCGTGGTTCTGAGAGGTGGTATAATCATTCAGAAAGTATCCAATCCAATCCTGCCCGCCCATATATTCCCACTGAGAATCATCGGTAGGGTTGATCCGAACGGGGGCAATACTAGGGTCATTGGATCGCTCGCGAGCGAACTGATACATCTGATCGCTGTAGTTCTGGTTATCCCAGGGAGTATTATCGGTGGAAGTTTCTCGTACTCGTAGATAGATATAGGGATCGGTGACTTTGCGGGGTAGTACCGTGGGGGTATCCCACGAGAAGTTATTCGCGTAGCTAAAGGTTACCCCTCCTTCAGTACCGCTTTAAGTGGTAATCAGAATTACCCCGAAGGCAGCTCGAGCTCCGTAAATAGCCGCTGCTGAAGCATCCTTAATTACCGAAATATCCGAAATGTCCTGAGGCGCAACACGGTTAAGTTCAACCGGGTCGGAAGGCACACCGTCAATCAGAATCAGCGGATTACCGCCGTTAATAGAAGTAAGACCGCGAATATTGATATTAGCCGCGGCACCCGGCTCACCGGAAAGAAAATCAATATTTAGATTAGGAATTACTCCTTGTAAGCCCTGAGCGGTATTAGAAATGGGTCGGCTTTCCAGTACCTCTGAATCTACCTGGTCTACCGCACCCGATAGGTTTACCCGCTTTTGGGTTCCGTAACCCACAACCACAATTTCTTGTAGCTGAGCCACATCTTCGCGTAAGGTAACATCCAACTGACTACGATTATTCAAAGGAATTTCCGAAGTCATGTAACCGATGTAGGAAAAAATAAGAGTAGGTTTTTCCTGAGTGATTCGGACCTGAAAATTTCCGTCAACATCGGTAATGGTACCATTGGTGGTGCCTTTTTCAAGTACCGAAACTCCAATAAGTGCTTCGCCATTTTCGTCTTGCACCTGACCGGAGACGGTTGATTGAGCCCAGGTGACTTCTGCCAAGAAGAGAAAGCAGAGAGTACTCAGGCAGGTGTACAAATTTCTCATAGTAAGAGGGGTTTAGGGTAAGCCCTAAAGGTAGTATCAGCATATTAACTCAGTGTGAAAGGAGTATTAATAAAAATTAACTTAACGTTCAGTCAATTTATTTGTAATCGGTTCGGTTAGATGATATATTGATGGGTATGGGTCGGAAAAGTCTAAAAGAAGATCGGCAGAAGGAAATAATAGAAGCCTTCTATCGGGTAGCACAGCAAGAAGGTGTAGAAAATACTTCCTTTGCCAAGATTGCCAAGGAGTTAGATATTACTCCCAGTCTGCTAGTACATTATTTTCATACTAAAGAAGAGTTGCTGTTGGGATTGATTGATTTCATTGTGGATCGCTATCAGCATATCTATCAGTTAGAGGCCCGCAAAAACATTTCGGCATTAGAGCATCTGTTATTCATTATCGATAATATTTTTTCCCGCAAGTGGAATGAACTGATTGATGATGGCGTGTTTTACAGTTGCTTTGCTTTCGTATTCCGAGACCAGCGTGTTCGTCGCAGATTCAAAGATATGACGTTGCTATTGCGTAAATGGTTAGCCAATGCCATTCAGGCCTGTGTAGACGAACAGCAATTAGAGGTGGTAGATGTGAACCAGACGGCTGATCTGATTTTTGTGATCTCTGATGGAGCCTACTACTTACTGAGCATGATTGACGATCCAGTTGAGTACGAAGAGAGGCTAGCGGGCTATCGTCAGCAAGCTCTGAACCTGCTCAATTTACAAAGCGAGACATCTCCTCTTGATTAATTATTTTGAATTGCTAAAGCTAACACCAGTTTCCGCTCTGAGGAGAACATATTTTTTGTACGACGAATAATTGTCAAGCCCTATACTTCCCTCACTGTTATTGCTCTCATCCCATTTACTCCAAAATCTCAAAGTTTAACTTGATTTCACTTCCTGAATCGTCGACCAGCGTTAGCGTATGGGGGCCAGGGGCTGATTGAATTCCTTGCTGATGCCTTCCCTGAGTAACCCCCAGATATTGTTCATCCAGGTGCCAGTAGATACGGGCATTTTTATCCTGATGCGCGGCCTCAAAGACAGCTAACCCGCGTTGACCCGACTGCTCTCGGGGAATATGTACTTTATTAGTATGGCGGGGATAGATAAGTTCAAACTGCCGATCTTCTTGAGCAGGAATGCAACCAGGTAAGTAGGAAGGAGGCTTACGGTAATTGGCATGGTATTTTTTGTAGTACCAGGCTTGGGCGGGGGGTAAAATAAACCACGGTTCTTTTCTGCTTTGGGCTAGGGCATAACAACGATTGTTTACTTGATGAGTACCGGCTTGGTTCAGATGAATTATCCGGTGGTAGCTGCAAGCTGGGGAAGATACCATAAACTCTGGTAACGGTAACTCGTATGTTTGAGGGCACACCGGAGAGGCCAGCATACCGCTGTGCTGGCAAATCTTCTTCGGCATGCCAAAAGGTTGTACAAGCTCATGGTTTCCGTCTACCAATCCAAACAGATCGAATAACAGGGGGGCGGCTGCACTTACTCCCGTCAGTCCGGGTCGGCCTTCACCATCAGCATTACCCACCCAAACCGCAATCACATATTTACTATTCAGGCCAATAGCCCAGGCATCCCGAAAGCCATAACTTGTACCAGTTTTCCAGGATATTGGTCGGGCCGACTGAAATGATTTCCATCCAGCTTCCTCGTAGGGCCGTTGCAGTTTCTGCATAGCTTCCAGTGTAAAGCGAATGGAAGGGACTCGTAAATATCCGTCAGAGCTTAGGGATTGGGATTTTGTATTTTTCTGGTTAGGGAAGATGTATGTATTTTCCTTATAATCATCGGGAGAGTACTCGCGATGGAAAGGGCGTCGGTCAAATTTATACATGGCGCGGGCCATGCTAGCGTATACCCCCGAGATTTCCCATAACGTAGTTTCTGCCCCACCTAGGATCAGAGATAGTCCGTAGTGCTCTGCTGGGCGGTCGAAGGTGGTAAAGCCCATTGTCTTTAATTTCTGATGGAATTTTTCGTATCCGTACTCTATTAGCAAATGCACGAAGGGTACGTTCAGACTGCTAATCAATGCATCGTTTGCGGGTACGGCCCCCCGGTATTCTTTATCAAAGTTCTTGGGAGCAAACCCCTTATAGAAGATAGGGATGTCGGGTAAAAGCTGATGAGGAGCAATGAGGCCATCGTCTAGAGCGGCAGCGTATAAAAAAGGCTTAAGTAAACTACCTGGGCTTCTTCGGGAAGTAATAATATCAACGTGCTGACCGTGGCGGCCCGGATTATTACTATTTCCTACGTATGCCAGGGTATTTCCCGTTTGAATATCCAAGATTATTGCCGCGGTATTATGAATCTCGTTAGCAGCCATATGCTGACTGTACCTTTCTACTCTTTGCTGAACAGCGTACTGCCAATCGGCCCGCAGGGTAGAACGTACCGGGGTTTGCCCATGTCCTTCGGCAATACTTCGATATAGTAAATGGTAAGCATGGTTGGGCAGTGGCTTAACTTTCTCGGGCAGACGTTCTTCTTGAGCCACTGCCCCTCTGATGAATTTTGCGGAGCAGGCGATTCCTTTTACTTAGTAGCCTAGCTTGCTGGCTACCCGGAAAAATAGAAGCCGGATCGTTGGGTAAGATGGCTAGGGTAGCAGCTTCTGCCCAGGAAAGCTGATGGGGTGGCCGACCGTAGTATCGCCAGGCGGCTGCATTGAGTCCTACGATATTTCCTCCGAAAGGTGCATGATTGGTGTAAGCCTTGAGAATGCCCTCTTTGCTGTAGCGTATTTCCAGTTTAAACGCAGCCAGGATTTCCCAGAACTTCTGCTGGTAGGTTCGGGCCTGGTTACCCATTGCCATCCGTACCGTTTGCATCGAGAGGGTACTTCCGCCGCTTACCACTCTATTTGCTTTGATATTTTGCCGAATGGCTCGCACCATGGAAACCGGATTGATACCGGGATGATCGTAAAAGTATTCGTCCTCGAACAGCCGGATGGCCACTTCAAATTTGTGCGGTATCGAGTCGGAAGGGGGAAACCGCCACTGCTGGTCGCTCGCAATGGAGGCGCTTAACAGTACGCCTTCCCGGGAGCTCAGGGTCGTGGAATATGGGTTCTGAAACAGCGGATTGGGCAGGGGAGTAATAAGTATGAGAAGAATAAAGGTCAGGAAGCTGGCTCCCGCTAAGGTTACGACAGCCAGCCTTATTCCGAGCTTCTTTATTACTTTATTCATGGTTGGGTTAGTACTTTTACCCACTGCCCTGCTTTGGTAGCCATGATGGTATGATCATACATGGCCTCAACTTTAGCTGCTGGTAGATAATAATTACCCTGATAAGACGCATTCAGAAGCACTTCAAATGTACGGCTCTGGTTGGCTTTCAAGTCGAAATAATGCATTACCCGGTCGTCTCGAATATCCAGATAGTCGGCATTCTGCTGATTTTGTCCGGTATCGTTTAGGCGGGTATTGATAATTTCCCAACCTGAGGGAAACAACTGGGTCAGTGCTAATTCGTGAAAGTCCCCCCTTAGCCCTAAGTTGGTGACCGTTACTACGGCTTTAAAGTTAGTACCGGAAGGAAGGCGGGAAACGTCTACCGGCCGAGCGTTCATATCTTCGTAGGCTATGTTTAACCGGATATTTCTTTCTAACGATTGTTCCTCTCCTTCTAGGGGAATACCAGTGCTGATCACCCGTACGAAGACCGGAGCATCACCGTAGTTTCTTACGTTTACTTTAGATTCCTCATCTGGCTGATTCAGGGATAAGGTGTTAATAAAATTTTGGTTGTTGACGGGCACCTTATTTCCTTCCAACATGAGTTCAACATCAGTTTCTTTTTCAAGATCGAAGACATCGGCGTATGTAGCCAGGGCAATAAAGCAGTAGGCAGTGGTCTGCGTACTCATCCAATGATCTTTATCCCCCATTTTACCAGCAATATCCATCAGAATCTCAAAGGCAGTTTGAGACTTTTTCAGAGCGATTAATGTCTCTAGAATCATGGCCTGGTTTCGGATGGAGGAACCGAAAGAAGCTCTATGGTACTGTGTTTGACTATCAACCTGGTGGCTTAAGCCATTTATCAGTTTTTGGGATTGATCCTGATAGCCCGCCGCCGCATAGGCAGACGCCAGTCGCCATTTGGCTTCCAACTGAATATCACTTTTCTCCTTCATACGGTTCATAGCACCCAAAGCCGGATTACCAGCTAGCGCCAGCGTGTATAGACGGTAGGCCTGAACGAGATCGTCATCTTCGTCTGAGCTTAAACTATTCCAGGATTCTGCCTTACCAGTCTGATAGCTGACCCAGCGTGAAAGCATACCTTCCGGTACGGCATAGCCTGCCGATTGGGCTTCAACCAAGAAGTGACCAGCGTAGTTAGAGCCCCAGTTGTTAGGATAGGTGTGTCCAGGCCAGTAGGAGAATCCTCCCGAAGACACCTGAAACGAATTCAAGCGCTGAATGGCTGCTTCTACGTTGCGTTGTACAGCCTGTTTCCTATCCTCGGATAAATCCGTAAGCCGGTTCAGATACAGTTGAGCGAACACCGCCGAGGTAGTTTGTTCTATACAACCGTGCGGGTAACGAATGAGGTAGTTGAGTCTCTGCTCCAGGTTAAGTGGAGGCATTGTACTTATCTCTAACGAAGCCCGGTTCTCTCCCAATAGTCCCAGTGGTTTATACGAATGAGACCAGGTAGCATTACTGGCCAATACCGTGTCGGTAATATGAGTGACTGATGGGTTTCGGGGAATCACGTTCATCTCTACATCGTAGGTAGCCCTGAACTTAGCTGATTGGGCGGTCACCTTTACCTTGCCAGTTCCTAGCGCTGGTTTGGCTTGCAGGTCAAAATAGAGTACTTCGTCTCCGGCCTTGTTCAGCTGGGTTTTTAGTGATTTGGCACCTTCCAACGCTAGCATGCCCGAAGCTTCTACGGTTACTTTAACCTCGCCTACCCGGTCTTCTGTAGCAAATACGTTCACCGGCAGTTTTATCAGCTCCCCCGGCCCAGTCACCCGAGGTAAAGTAGCTAGTACCATCATCGGTTGTTTTACCGGAGTGACAGCGTCAGCACTGCCGTAGGCCCCGTTAGCGGCGGCTACCACCATCGTTTTTACGCTGCCCACGTACTGCGGCATGCGAAGGGTGTGTGTTTTCTTTTCGCCTTTTTCCAGATAAAAAGGACCCAGATACTTAACCACCGGCTTAAAGCGGTTAGCTTCGTTTTCGTCCCGAGGTTTTATCTCACCATCTCCGCCAATAGCTAATAGATAGTCTATTTTCCCAGTAAATGCCCCCATCACATCATCGTAGATATCCCAGGTTTTTATACCCAAAGCCTCGCGGGCGTAGAAATTTTCCCAGGGTTGTGGAGTTTTATAATTAGTAATATCCAGTAGGCCCTCGTCTACCATGGCCAACGTATAGGCCATAGCCTTACCGGATGCTTCCGATACCTGAACCTCAAACGTTTGTTCCGGGCGGAGTTCCTGGGGGAGGGTGATAAGGGGTTTTAATTCGGTGGCCGGATCTACTACCTTAATGGATTTTACTCCGTACAAACGAATGGGTAAATCGTTGGCCGTTTGTCCGTGGGGCTGAACCATGGTCAAGTGAGTGTAGATATTGGGAGCCATATCGGCAGTAGCCTCAAAGGAGAGGGTGGTATTTCCTTCTTCGGTATCTACCCAGAAGGTTTGTAATATTTCGCTTCCTGTTTCCAGGCTGACTAGCATTTTATTGCCAGCCGTAGAAGGGATTGACATTGTGATCTGTTCACCTATCTGGTATTCCTCTTTTTCTACGGAGAAATCTAGCATGGATGCACCATCCAGTTCGCCACGTTTACCTTTTCCAGCCCATCCTGGCCAGTCCAGATACACTACTTTTCCGGCGGTGTGTCCGGATGTGGGGTCGGTGACTCGGAGGTAATAGCGGCCCCATTCCGGATGGTTGATCCGCAGGGTCCATTTGCCTTCACCATTGCTGGTATTTACCTTTCCTTGGGCGATGGGCTCGTGGTAAGATCGGCCAACGTAATTGCTAATGTGTTCGTAAGAGTTATCCCACCACCATTTCCAATTAAGTTTGAACAGCTCCACTTTTACTCCACTTCGGCTTATTGGATTTCCGTTAGCATCTACGCTAGCAATTCTCACGGTATGATCTTTATCGGTTAGCAGCATCCCTCGCTTATCGCCTTCGGGTGTTTTTACACCAACAAAACTAGTGTAAGGGTAGTAAGGAATAGCCGTATGACTAATGCTAAAATCGCCGCCCTCTTCATATACTTTGCCGTAAAGGTTCGCCATCATGGCTCCGGGAGCTTCATCCGTTTTACCCAGATTAATATTTACCTTTTTAAAGCCACTCTCGTTGAGTTTTCCCTCGAAAACCAACTCCCGACTACTGGCATACTCCTTAGCCTGATCGTCAAAACTAAAATTAGGGTACCCCTTAAAAGTTGTAGCTATTGGTTTTAGTGACAGTTCGTACTCAGCCTTTAGACCTCCTGCATTCGCTCCGGTTAACCATTTAACCTTTAAGTCTCCGGAAACCGACTGATCTGCCGCGGTAAACTTGTCTTTATCTAATTGTAGGTCGATCTTCAGTCGATTGGGCTTGATGGTTTCAATCTTTAGGGTTTTCTGAAAGGTAACCCCGCCTACTTTAGCCTTGGCTCGCCAGTTGCCAGTAGGGGCATCCTTTTCGGCACTGAAGTCAAAACGATACATACCGTGTACCCCCTCGCTGCTCACCTTCCGGTAGCTAAGCTGCCCGGCAGGGTTGTAAAGCTCCATAACTACCGGGTGTTTTTCCGGGAGGTTCTTCTCAATATCTTCTAAAACGAAAGCCAGATGAAGGGTATCGCCCGGACGCCATACACCCCGCTCTCCGTAAATAAATCCTTTCAACCCTTTTTGTATAACCTTACCCGATACATCAAAGTTACTCAGCGAAAGTGCCGAGCCGTCGTTTAATTTCAGGTACGCAGTCTGACCTTTCTTTTTAGCTACCAACGCAAAAGGGGCATTGGTTACCTCAATTCTAGCAAAACCGTCACTATCAGTTGCTCCACTACCAATAAGGCGCTGCTGAAAATCGTACACTTCTACGGAGACATCCTCTTCCGTCTCAGCACTCATCAAATTAGATACAAAAATGGATAAGTTACCGCCGTCTCTTCGTTTAGCAATCACTCCCAGGCTAGAGGCCATCAGCATTTTACTGACACTTCGGCGCCGACCGTAGTAGGACTCACTACAGGGGTTATCTCGTTCTTCCCAGTTGTAATTCGGGTTATAGTAGTACTCGTAGTTGTCCCAGTAGGATTCTTCTTCGGTTGGGTCTAGCTCTTCCAACTTATCACCAAGTGACTCCAGTTGATCGCTATTAGCACAAAAATAGAGAGAATGCTTCCTTTTGAAGCCAATGTGCATCTGATAGTACGCACCCGGTTCGGCTTGAAATACCTCTTCTAAACTAAGTGTAAAGCGGTTCCAGGTATTCAGGTTGGTTACCCCGCTGGTATTGAGCGGGATTGTTTTCCGAGCTACTGGTTTGCTTACCCGGTTCAATTCGCTTTGTCCCCCTAAATCGTTCACCTGAAGGTACTGTAGCATATTATCCTCAAAAATTCTCACTACAGTTACGTCTACAGCCTTCAATCCCACTGCCTCAAAGGGAAGGAACAATTCGCTTGAGTTGGGCAAGATGGTGGCTTTCTGACCGTCGGGCAAACGCACCTCCGGTTTGGCTTGAGCGAATTGCAAGACTGTACGATAGCTTTCTTTTAAGGGATAGCCTGCGGTATTTTTAATGCCGGTATTTACGACTAATTCAGTTTCGGATGAGAGTTCCTGTGTAGGATAAATCTTAAGCTCGTTAAGATCCACTACTGTGCGGTGACGGTTATTGGTATTGGACAAGGTAACCATACCGACCAGGTTCTGGCGGGCATCCAACGGGTCAGAGAATAACACGGAGATGTAATTCTCTGCTCCCCGGACAACGCGGCTGGAAATTACTTTATAGTCTCCTAGCGCTGGTACCTCTACCTCATGCTCTAGTGTTTTATCTACTAAAATAGCTTCGCCGTCTACTTCAAGCACAACAGTTTCTGCTTGATCTTTTCTTTGTATCTGTTCAACCGTAAAATTTACTGAGTGGTCATCTTTTACTGCGCCCCAGTTGACGGTAAGCGATTTTTCAGACTGAGTTGCCGAGATAACCTTCTTCAGTTGTGCAAAATCCACTAGGGCGGCGGTTTGTAGGCTGCCCTCCAGTTTCAGTTTGCTAAGATCTTTGCTGTCGTATAGTTTAAAGCCGCCTATACTTAGTTCAAAGTTCTGGGTGAGCGTCTGAAACTCAAACCTGAATTGACTTTTTTCTGGGTCGATATCCGGGATAAGGCTTTCCATATCAACCTCGGCTTCGTACTTCTGGCCGTGGGGCAGGTGATTAGCCGGAGTAAATACTAGGGTTCGCTGATCCTCCCAGTGGGTACTACCCTGAATATCTGGAGAAAACTGAAAAATATCATCCAGAGAAAAATCTGCCAGACTGTCGGAAACGGAGTTGGTTAGCTTCAGACGAATATCACTACCGACTGAAATAACCCCACCGGTGTACGAGCGAATATGATCTACAAATAAAGTTTTGGGGCTACTAAAATTTTCGGTTAAGTTATCGCTAAAGTTACAACTACCAATAGCAAGTAGTAAGAGAATAAAGAAAAAGCGAGCCATGTGAAATTTTTGCCCCAAAATTAAGTGAACCGTAAATGGTGTAGGACGCATCCTTCACCGATACCTTACAATGTTTGCTTATTATCACTTATTGAAAAAATGGGAGCAGTAGCTAGATATTTACTGTAGATGGCTATTGGGCATTATTAAGAAAAACTGCTTAGAGAAATACTAGTGATTTATTGAGTGGTACCTCCATTTTACACATGAAAAAATCTGCGAAAAACACTTCACAGGCTTTACTTAACATCTTTAGAAAACCGTCATTGACAGGTCAGACTGCCCCTACTCATTGTCATAATCAATAGGTAGAGAGCAAGTTACTAGCGGCTTGGTCACCCTGAATAGCATACTTTGGCCGAGGGTGTTGGTCGGTGAATACTTGCAACTGGTTGTGGGGTATTATCGTGGCAAAGCTTTCGTCAATCTCCCCTTCATTATTCTGGATTCTATCCAGTGAAAGGCTCAGGTGTTTGGCTAAGAAGCGGTACATAGCGTTGCGCTTACTCGGTCCGTAGTCGTGTTCTTCGTCAGGTAAATGGTGATTTTCTACCAGTTCTTCTTTCCCGTATAATCGGTAAATATTGCGGATGTAAGGATACTCTACTTTGGGATTGTTTTTGGTCCAGTCATCACCGTCAGATACTAACAACATAGGGCGAGGAGTGGCCAGAGCGGCAATTTCCACGTTACTGGTCTGGTGGTCAACGCTACGATGAATGGGTAAACCGCTCTCGCATACGCAACCTCCGAAAAAGTGAGCCGACACCATCACTACCGGTACCGATACTGCAATGCGATCATCCAGTGCGGTTAATAGAAAAGTTTGCGTTCCTCCACCCGATGCCCCGGTGACGGCAATTTGCTGACTGTTAACTTCCGGCAAAGAAGTTACAAAATCTACTGCTCGTAAGCTGTTCACCGTTTGCAGTGCCGCTGCCTTAGGGTGCTTGTGAGAAGTTTGGTTAGCCTCTCCGTAGCCAATCATATCGTAGGCTAATACAATAGCTCCCATACGGGCCAGGCTGGCGCAGCGTTTCTGCATATCCTCTCGGGTGCGGGCTGAATAAGTATCTTCTTGAAAGTGACCGTGGGGTGAAAGTACTGCCGGATAGGAAGACTTAACTTTGGTAGGTCGGTAGAGATTACCGGTTACGAAAAACCCGGGCAAACTTTCAAAAGCAACGTTTTCTACCGTATAACCGTCAAACGTTTGTTTGCCCCGAATGATCGAGTTGAGCGGAGTGCGTTCAAAGTGCTCGGTCAGTCCTAATCCCTGCCAGATACCCCGCCGAATGCGCGTAGCCCGGATTTCCCAACTGGCCTGATCATGGTAAGTTCGGGCAAAACGCTCCAACGCAGTCTTCCCTTCAGCTTCGGTGAAGTAGTGGCCCTGACAAAGCAGCGTAGTATCTACCGATTGAGCAGCAGTGAAAGAGGTTAACAGACATAGCAATATAGGCAGCAGTGTAGACTTCATAGAGAGTAAGTTAGTCAGAATGCCTACGGGCTTCAAGAATTAGAGAGAGAAAAGTTGAACCATACATTGAATACCGTATCTTCGCTACAAACGACAGACTACCATGAGAAAATTTGCCGGAGCTTGCCTTATACTAATAATAAGTTATCAAACCAGTCTTGGCTGGGGGCAGACTGCACATCGGGCTATTGGACAGCTAGCCCAGTGGCACTTAAGCCGGGCGGCGGAAGCGCGAATTACCCAATTCCTGGGTCCGGTTGACCTGGCGATGTCCAGCACCTG
>ERZ1740058.1039-NODE-1039-length-15307-cov-5.872935_pt1 | contig 15307 bp, 16 predicted proteins | sample MGYA00581745_ERZ1740058 | MGnify/ENA primary metagenome ERZ1740058 (study PRJEB43018, sample SAMN04849742) | marine metagenome | isolation source: floating plastic debris | place: Pacific Ocean | collected 2008-08-30 | study: EMG produced TPA metagenomics... | reverse complement strand
ACGACTGCTTTCTTAGAATTTTACTACCACACAAACCTAAAGGCGGCGGCCGCTCTAACACCAAAACACTATAACACCAACTTTACGATTCTACCCGTAGGCCGGATTCGGTTTCGCTTTCATCGGCTTCCATCACTTCGGTTTGCTTGCGGATGGATTCTACGTGCAGCAGATTGAATAAGTCAACGATGAAGCGTTCACGTAGATTCGCGTTCTTGGCCCAATCTTTTCTCGCTTCAAACACTCGGTTCCAGCGATCAAGCTGGAAAGCGGCTACGTTGTTTTTCTTCTTCCACACACCAATCTGGGCTACCAAATCCAGCCGGTGGGCCAGCAGTTCTACCATCTCCCGGTCCGAGTGGTCAATCTGGGTGCGCAGTTCTTCCAGATGGGTGATGTACTCAATGTCTTCGGATGAAGCCTGCCGGATGTGCAGGTTGCGGATAATCTCGCCCAGCGTTTGCGGAGTAATCTGCTGGCGGGCATCGCTCCAGGCATTTTCCGGGTCACGATGAGTTTCAATAATCAGCCCCTCAAAGCTTAGGTCCATCGCAATCTGGCAGATTTCGGCCACATCTTCCCGCTTACCCATAATATGGCTAGGGTCGCAGATCATGGGGAGGCCGGGCAATTGCCGCTTCATTTCAATAGGTAGTTGCCACATGGGCACATTACGGTAACGAGATTTCTGATAGGTAGAGAAGCCCCGGTGAATCGCTCCTATTTTCTTCACGCCCGCTTGGTAAAGCCGCTCCAGTGCGCCCATCCAGAGCGCTAAGTCGGGATTAATCGGGTTCTTGACTAGTACAGGCACATCGCAGCCGCGCAGGGCATCGGCAATCTCCTGCACAATAAACGGACTTACCGTGCTGCGAGCACCTACCCAAAGCACGTCGATGCCATAGTGCAGAGCCTCCTCCACGTGCATGGCATTAGCCACCTCTACCGAGAACTGTATGTTTAACTCTTTTTTAATATCCTGAATCCACTGTAATGCTTCCTGACCGATGCCCTCGAAGGTATTCGGGCGGGTGCGGGGTTTCCAGACACCAGCCCGCATCAGGGTGACGCCCTGCTCCTTAATGGCTTTTACGGTCTCATAAAGCTGCTCTTCAGTTTCGGCACTGCACGGCCCGGCAATAATAAGCGGATTGGTTTTGCCAACACCCCACTGCTGTAATTCGGTGATTTCCATAGCTTCTTAAACAAATGTATCTACTGAGATGGTTTACTAGTAATGATTGATGAATAATGATTAATCATTATTCATTATCTTTTGCCGTTAATCATGGAATACGTTTTCACCCAAGCCACCCCGGTTTCATTTGACAATACAGAGATTGCCTTTTCCTATAAATCCGATCAGGATTTGCGGAAGACCTACTGGCTGTTTAAGGCGATTAATTACCCATTTTTAACAAGCGTAGGGACAAAGTTGGTGAAAATCGCGCTAAAATTAAAGCTACCCATCCACGGCCTACTAAAACACACCCTATTTCAGCAGTTCTGCGGGGGCGAAACTATCGCCGATAGCGCCGATACCATCCGGCTGCTGGCCTTGCATAACGTAAAAACCATTCTGGACTATTCAGTAGAGGTTACTAAGAACGAAGCGGGGTTTGAGCACACCACAGAAGAACTGCTGCGGGTAATTGAGGCCGCCCGCACCAATCCGAATATGCCCTTTTGTGCCTTTAAGATGACCGGTATTTTGAGCTTTGGGTTGATGGAAAAAGTGCAGGCTGGAACCAAGCTTACCGCAGAACAACAAGCAGCTTATGACCGGGGGAAAGCCCGGCTGGTACGCCTCTGTGAAGCCTCTCACCAAGCGGATGTGGGGATTTTTATTGATGGGGAGGAGTCCTGGATACAGGAAGTAATCGACGATCTAGCCGACGAAATGATGCAGCGCTACAATCAGGAAAAAGTGATTGTGTACAATACCTACCAGATGTATCGCCACGATATGCTGGATCATTTAAAAGCTGGCTACCGACGAGCCGTAACTCATCAGTACTTTCTGGGAGCCAAGCTAGTACGCGGAGCGTATATGGAGAAAGAACGGGAGCGGGCCGAAGAACTGGACTATCCAGATCCCATTCAGCCCAACAAAGAGGCTACTGATGAAGATTACAATCGGGCTATATTGTTTTGCCTCAACCATAAGCAGCGAATTTCTCTTTGCTCCGGCTCGCATAATGAATACAGCAATTATTATCTGGCTATGCTGATGGAGAAGCATTCTATGAAACCTAACGACCCCCGGGTGTACTTTGCCCAGCTCTACGGCATGAGTGACAATATATCTTTTAATCTGTCGCGGGCTGGTTTCAATGTCGCTAAGTATCTTCCCTACGGCCCGCTGGAAGCTGTAATGCCTTACCTCTTCCGCCGGGCCGAAGAGAACACTGCCGTGCGGGGCCAGAGCAGCCGCGAACTTACGATGGTGGACCAGGAAATGAAACGCCGGAGGTAAGGGTAGCCACCTTTACATCACATACTGAAAAGCGAAGGTTACTCCAAAATGCCCTACATTGCTATCTAAAATCATTTAATTCGAAGATGTATGTTTCGGTTAGTGTTACTTTTTTGGCTACTATCTTCTCTTGCGCTTTCTGCTCAGGATCAACCAATTCTTTCGTTGGGAAAAGTAGACTCTCTCTATTCGGAGATACTGGATGAGCAACGACCGTATTGGGTGTTGCTACCGAACTCCTACGATGATACTACGGCCAGTCCCCAGCAGTATCCGATATTGATTTTATTAGATGCTCGCCGAAATTTCCAGATGGCTAGTGGTGTAATTCCGTTTATGAGTAGAAATGTTCAGATACCGGAGATGATCGTGATAGCTATTCCTAACACGAACCGAGTCCGTGATTTTACGCCTACCAATAGTACTACCGGCCCCGAAGGGGAAACGTATTCTGCCTTTGAAAGTAGCGGGAAGGGTGACCAGTTTCTGAAGTTTTTAGAGGATGAATTGCTAACGACGATTGATTCATCGTACCGAACCATGCCCCTACGGGTATTGGTGGGACATTCGCTAGGAGGGTTGCTGGCCTGCGAAGCCTACTTATCTCATAACGCATCCTTTAGTGCGTATATAGCGGTTGATCCAAGTTTGTGGTGGGACAATCGGTTACTAGTAAAACAAGCAAAGTCGGATAGTGTGTATCAACAGCCTCTTGATAGTCGGCTGTATATTGCAGCCGCGCATAAACAGATGACTACCTTGGATAACTCTTCTATGAGGTTAGCTCAAGAAGCCTTCTTTGTGGCTCTGGAAGAAAACAGTAATCAGTCACTACAAGTCAAGTTTCAGCACTTTGATCAAGATGATCATGGTACCATTCCGCTTCCGGCATTGTACCACGGGTTACAGTATATCTTTGAGGGGCTGCATTTATCTTCGGACAAGATGCTAACGTACGAACCGGCCGCTATCGTTGAACATTACCGAGCGTTTTCCGAAAAGATCGGGTTCACCTTCACTCCTTCAGAAAGTGAAATGAAGCTATATGCTGATTACTTCTTTTACCGAAATGACGAAAAAGAAAAGGGGTTAGCATTTTATCAGATGAATGTAGATAACTATCCCAAATCCTATCAGGCTCATCAATATCTGGCGGACGCGCTTCGTGAATTAGGACGTACTGATGATGCTATCAGACATTATCAGCAATCATTGGAGTTACATGCTGATAATGAGAAAGTAAAAGCAGCTTTGGGTGAATTATTGGGAAAGTAGCCAAGTATCTTAACATCTTAGAATAAGATGTCACTCAGCAATTAGGGCATCTAAACTTTTTAGAGCACTATCAACCTAACTGTACCTTCAGGTTGTCGTAGGTTTCTTCAGGAGAAATATCTTTAGCCTGATTTATTTCAATAACACTTAAAATACTGATTACGGTATCGGGAGAGTAACCGAGCTTCATCACAATATTTTCGGTTATTCGCATTTCTTCCGGATGGATTTCATCGTCTGCCAGAATCAGGTTGATTAGATAGAACAGCATGAAGAACTTTTCCTCTCGGGTTTTGGGTGCTTTGTAGGATACGATGGCTGGGTCAAAGTTATCTCGTACTTCCTGTAATTCTTCCTGAGTCATGCCCAGCTTTTTCCCCACTGAGAGGATATACTGCTCTTCTACCCGGTCAAGACTGCCATCGGCCCAAGCTATTCGAAATAGCTGATTCACGTACTCTCGCTCACGATTTACATTCTGGCGGTTAAAAAAAGTGTTCCAGATACCCATAAGTACTATAGACAAGTTATTGAAAGTTGGATAGAGAGGTTCAATAACTAAGCCATAGTGACTCAGATTTTTATACAATTACGGTTCACTTCTTACTCCAACATGCGTAACAACTTGCTCAGGCGATCCTTCAGGTTACGACGGTCAACGATAAAATCGAGGAAGCCGTGTTCGAGTAGAAACTCTGAACTTTGAAAGCCCTTGGGTAGGGTTTTACCGATGGTTTGCTCAATTACCCGTGGGCCGGCAAAGCCTATCAACGCCCCTGGCTCAGCAATATTAAAGTCGCCCAACATAGCGTAAGAGGCAGTCACTCCCCCGGTAGTAGGGTCAGTCATTAGCGAGATGTACGGGATTCCGGCTCGGTCGAGCTGGGCTAATTTAGCGGAAGTCTTGGCCATCTGCATTAGTGAGAAACCTGCTTCCATCATACGGGCTCCACCCGACTTGGAAATCATCAGAAAGGGAATTTTCTTCTCTAGGGAGTAGCTAATAGCTCTTGCTATCTTCTCACCCACTACCGAACCCATTGATCCACCAATGAAGGAAAAATCCATACACGCAATTACCAGCTTAACGCCGTGCATCTTTCCGTGAGCGGCGCGTACTGCATCTTTCAGGTCAGTCTTCTTTTGCGCGGCCTTCACCCGATCCGGATAAGGCTTGCTATCGACGAAATCGAGCGGATCAGCCGACTGCATTTTAGTATCTAATTCAGTGAACTTGTTATCGTCAAACAGTAACTCAAAGTATTCTTTGGAGCCAATGCGCACGTGGTAGCCATCGTCAGGCACTACGTAGGCATTGTTTTTTAATTCCCGAGTATGAATAATTTTTCCACTTGGGGTTTTATACCACAAACCGTCGGGAGCTTCTTTCTTCGCTTCGGTAGGAGTTTGAATACCCTTATCTTTCCTTCGGAACCATGCCATACTGGTATAGTGTAGTTTTTACTAGATAGCCTCTGCTTGTAGGACGGGCAAAGTTAGAGAGAATTTTGCATTTCCAAAAAAACCAGCGGATTACCATCTAGTTGTAACCCATTCAAGTATAATGTAGCTAGAAAACGGCTATTAAGCTCGTTAATAATGGAGCTACCCAATACCTACATACTTTGGTAAAATAAACCTGATACCATCCAACTTGTTCCGCTTCGCTCTGATACTCAATTATTGTAGTTTGTTAGAACTTCTCGCGTAAGTAGCGAGCAGTGTAGTTATCTTCCAGTTTGATCATATCTTCGGGGCGACCGGCAAAGGTTACGCCCCCTCCCTGCTCGCCACCTTCAGGCCCCAGGTCAATAATCCAGTCGGCACATTTGATTACCTCCATATTATGCTCTATGATCAGTACAGAGTTGCCTTGCTCAATCAAAGCGTTAATGGCATCCATCAGCTTGCGAATATCGTGGAAGTGCAGCCCGGTGGTAGGCTCATCGAAGATAAATAGTAGGTGCTCGCTCTGTCCATTGCGAGAACTATTTCCTTTACCCAGAAACGAAGCTAGCTTCACTCGCTGAGCTTCTCCTCCGCTAAGGGAGTTAGACGATTGCCCTAACCGGATATAGCCTAGCCCTACATCCTGCAATGGCTGCAACTTGTTGATAAGTCCTCTTTGGTCGGCAAAGAATTCAATGCTTTCGTCTACGGTTAGTTCCAGTACTTCGGCAATGTCTTTTCCCTTATAGGTTACTTCCAGAATTTCTTTCTTGAAGCGTTTTCCCTTACAGACTTCGCAGGTGAGGCGAATATCCGCCATAAATTGCATTTCTATGGTTACTTCCCCCTCACCCTGGCAGTTTTCGCAGCGTCCACCGTCTACATTAAATGAGAAGTAAGCCGGTTTATAGCCTCGCTGTTTCGCTAGTGGTTGGTCGGCGTAGAGTTGTCGAATTTGATCGTAGGCTTTCACGTAAGTCACCGGATTAGAGCGGGAAGACTTCCCGATAGGATTCTGATCCACAAACTCTATTTGGGTGAGCTTTTTGAAATCTCCTTCCAGCCGGTCGAACTTACCGGTAGTTTCGTTTACTGTTCCGAATATTTTACCGAGGGCCGGATACAGAATGCTCTTAATTAGGGTAGATTTCCCGGAGCCGCTCACTCCGGTTACTACCGTTAGCACGCCCAGCGGAATATCCACATCAATGTGCTTGAGATTATTTTCCCGCGCTCCTTTAATTTCAATTTTGTGCTTGAACGAGCGTCGTTTCTTCGGTAGCGGAATAGCCTCCACCCCGCTTAGGTAGCGAGCGGTGTGGGTGTTAGCTGTACCGTTCATCTTGTGTAGCTCAGTCAAGCTCCCCTGAAATACTAGTTTCCCGCCGTGTCGTCCGGCATCGGGACCAATGTCAATAATCTGATCGGCAGCCCGCATCACTTCTTCTTCGTGCTCTACTACAATTACGGTGTTGCCCAGGTTGCGTAGTGTTTTCAGTACTTCTACCAACCGGCTGGTATCTCGCGGATGCAGTCCGATGCTGGGTTCATCCAGAATATACATGGAACCTACCAAAGCACTACCCAACGAAGTAGCCAGCTTAATCCGTTGATACTCCCCTCCCGACAAGGTGCTGGTTAGTCGATTCAAGGTCAGGTACCCTAACCCAACCTTATCTAGATCGTACGTATCTAGCGATAGTTACTGTATAAAGCTGATTAGCCGAGGTATGGGCAGCAGTACCAGTTCGGTGATGGATGTACCGTTGATTTTTACGTATGCCGCATCTTTCCGCAGACGGGTTCCTTTGCATTCGGGGCAGGTGGTACGGCCCCGGTAGCGCGATAGCATCACCCGATACTGAATTTTATGGGTTTTGGATTCCAGGTGCTTGAAAAAAGCGTTTAATCCTTTAAAGTACTGATTGCCCGTCCAAAGTAATTCTTTCTGCCCTTCAGTTAGATCTACGTAGGGGCGGTGAATGGGAAAGTCGAAGCGGATACCATTTTTAAGCAGTGGTTCAACCCACTTTTTCATGGAGTGGCTACGCCAGGGGGCAATGGCTCCTTCGTATACCGAAACGCTTTTATCCGGCACAACCAAGTCTTCGTCAATACCCAGTACCTTACCGAAACCCTCGCAGGTACGGCAGGCTCCGTAGGGATTATTAAAGGTAAACAGGTTGACGCTGGGCTCTTCAAAGACGATTCCGTCTCGCTCAAACTTATCGGAAAAGCGATGTAGCTCATTACTCTCTCGCGTAACAATCTCTATTTCACAAATTCCTTCCCCCTCAAAAAAGGCTGTCTGCACCGAGTCGGCTATTCTAAACTGTAAGTCTTCATCATCGGGTTGCACCGAAGCTCGGTCAATCAAAATGCGATACTCTGCTGATTCATCTAATTCATCTTCCAGTACCTCCTCGATAAAGAGTACTTCATCGTTAACCTTGATCCGAGTAAAGCCCTTCTGCAACAACACCGTGAGTTCTTCGGATAATGAGCGTTCCTGATGTTTAATTAAAGGACAAAGCACCATGAGCCGAGTGCCTTCCTCCTGGCTAAAGATAAAATCTACCACACTTGTCACTGTGTCGCGAGTTACCAGTTCGCCACTCACCGGGGAGTAAGTTTTGCCTACACGAGCGTAGAGTAGCTTGAGGTAATCGTAAATTTCAGTGGTGGTACCTACGGTAGAGCGCGGGTTGCGGGTATTCACTTTCTGCTCAATGGCAATGGCCGGGGATACTCCTTTTATATACTCCACTTCCGGCTTTTCCATGCGACCCAGAAACTGCCGGGCGTAGGAACTCAGGCTTTCCACGTACATCCGCTGCCCCTCGGCAAACAAGGTATCAAAAGCCAAAGATGATTTGCCCGAACCCGATAATCCGGTAACTACTACTAATTTGTTGCGGGGAATGGCCACATCAATACCCTTCAGGTTATTGACCTTAGCCCCTTTAATGATAATAAATTGCTTAGGATCTAGTGTATCAACAGAAACAGGTTGGGCAGTATCCATATGCACTTAGCTGGTTTGAAGGCTAAAACGTCTGTGGTGAGCATTCAAGATTCTCACGATAGCAACTTAAAAATACTGAGACTGTCAAAAGTACGAACTTTCGTTGGCAACCCATCATACTTATTATAAGATTTTTTTAGCATAAGCAATTATGATTTTACTTAAAACAAGTATATCTTATTATGCCGCAAAATTTTTCTTATTTTTAAGTTTACCTGTTTGCCTCAGTGCGCATAAACTACCAAAAGACCTAGATTACCATGAAAGCAATTTTAACATTATTACTAACCAGCTGGACTTACTTCGCCTTTGCTCAGGACGCTCGCATTTTTGACTACGTAAAAACTGGAGATGACGACGACTTGTTTATTATTGGCGGCAACGAGCAGGGAGTTTTTACCGGCATTGGTGAAGATTACTACTACAACGGTATCAGCAATAAGCAAGTACTGAGCTACTACAGCCTAACTGATGGCTTACAAGAAAGCAAGGTGCTTAAGCCAGACGACAAATCCCGCGACTACTTCTACACTTTTTATTTTCAGGATCAGTTGCATACGATGCTGTACGAAGATGAACCTAATGAAGAGCTGCTATACCCTATTTACTTGGAGACATACGGTACTGATCTTAACCAAGTGGGCGACACCCGACAGGTAAGCGGTTTGTACCCGCAAATCTTTTCAATGAATGTAGGTAACTATTTCCGCAGTTACTTTTCCAGTCAGTACAGCAAGATGCGGCGCAGTTACTTCTTTAGCCACTCCGAAAGTACCGACGGAAACAAACTGATGCTATTCTTCAACTATAACTTCTTTAGCAATGTCACCAATGATCTGCAATGCATAGTATTTAACGAAAACATGGAGCAAGAGTGGTCAGACTTTATTGATCTGCCTCAGGAGTACGGTGATTACCAGATGGTAGAAAGTCGTATTTTAGCCAACGATGGCACTCTTTATCTGTTAGTAGCTTCTTTTGGCGACGAGGGTTTTAAAAAGACCGCTACCGATTTTGAGTATATTCTTTATAAGTACCACCCAGATCAGGAAGAAGTAGAAACTGTAGATATTCCGACTAATGACCGGTTTATTATTAATCTGGGTTTGCAATTAGACGATGAACAACAACCTGTGCTGGCCGGAATCTACGCCAATCCCAGCACTAACGATCTGGAAGGCGGCATCCTGATTCGCAACGGCAAGGCAACCGAACACGCCTTTCCCGCCGCTGATGCGAAAGAAATTAATAAAAAGGACGATAAAGAATATGCTGAAGAATACACTGTGAAGCGAGTGATGCTGGAAGAAGACGGTGCCGCAGTTTTCTTTGCGGAATCGTATAAGCGAGGCCCGGTAGTAAAACCTAAATTAAGCTTAGGCGGATTTAGCCCACTGGATGCTGACGTAGAGTTAGGAGATATTTATCAAAAAATTCTGGCAGTAAAAATTCACCCGCAGAGCGAGTCCTGGCTGCGGATCGTGGATAAAAGTCAGAAATCGACTGAGCCGCGGGATGTATACACCTCTTTCGCGTTGGCCCGCCACAACGACACCTATTATCTAGCATTCAATAACGACATTAAAAATTCATCCGACGTATCACTGGTTAGACTTACTTCTTCGGGCGATATTAAGCTGGAAACGATTTTCGATAAAAAAACTTATCGCTTCAGAGTTGTACCTTCTTTTGCTAAAATAGTACATCCGGGAAATTTAGTAGTGCCGGTAGAGAAATCGGGAAAGCAGGCCTTAGCTCATATTCAGTACTAAGCTTTCCGCAAAAGAATATCACTTTTCTGGCGGATTTGGGTATTATCCTGAGTCCGCTTTTTATTTTTCCGGTTAAACTTACATACGTTTCTTTTCTGTTAACTCGATAAATTGTCGGCTAATTGCTAACTTATTTTTCAAAATTCGCTTATCTTTTAATAAAATTTTATGTTCTTTTGAAGAACAAGGTGTTTTTATACTTCTGAATACAAAAAGTTGCATATTATTTGCTACTTATCTATTTTTGAAGACTGTTCACTAATATAAGATCAATCCTTTCACTTTAAACCAGTACTCTATGCCATAAACCTCTACGCTCACTAAACACTTGGATTAATGAAGAAGTACACAGTAAGTGACAGTAAATTGGTGTCTCTGTATAAGGAAGGGCACGAGGAAGCATTTGAACAACTGGTAAACCGGCACAAAGCCAAAATTTTCACTGCGATCTATATGATCGTGAAAGATGAATGTATTGCGGAAGATATTCTGCAAGAAACTTTCATTAAAGTCGTAAACACTATCAAGTCAGGTCGCTACAACGAAGAAGGCAAATTTTTGCCCTGGGTGATGCGTATTGCCCACAATCTTTCTATTGATCACTTCCGAAAAACCCGCCGTTATCCAACCATTATTATGGAAGATGGCAACAATGTTTTCAATACGTTAGATTTTTCTGAAGATTCTGCCGAATCGATTCAAATAAAAAAGGATACACATACGTTATTAAGGCAATTGATCAAAGAATTGCCCGAGGCACAGCGGCAAGTGCTTACTATGCGCCACTATATGGACATGAGTTTTAAAGAAATTGCCGACGCGACTGGGGTTAGTATCAACACGGCATTGGGCCGTATGCGCTACGCTCTCATTAACCTGAGAAAGAAGATGCAAAAACATAATATCGCCTATGATCCAAATATTTACCCTAGATGATGCAGTACGTTATACGTACGAAGAAATGTCGGCGGAAGAAGCCCGACGATTTGAAGAAGCGCTCTGCGTAGATAGTGAGCTAATGGATACGTTTCAAAAGCTGCATTCGGTAAAATGCCGATTGGAGAATGTATCTATCGATAAAGAACCTTCCAGCCAGGCTGTGAACAATATTCTGGCTTATTCCAAAACGTACGATATCCGGGTGGCCCAGGAGTAGCCGCCTTTTTTTATGACGAAAAAGGAGCGGTTTCAGGAGTTTATCTCCTACTTCGTGGAACACAAGCCCGAGCCAGAGACTGAGCTGGCTTATCGTAACCCCTATGAGTTATTGGTATCCGTGATACTCAGTGCCCAATGTACTGATAAGCGGGTGAACATGGTTACTCCGGCCCTGTTTGAGCAGTTTCCTACTCCGGAACATCTGGCAGCAAGTCATTTCGACGAGTTATTCCCCTATATTAAGAGTATTTCTTATCCGAATAATAAAACCAAGCACTTGCTCGGTATGGCCAGGATGCTTATTGAGGATTTTAACTCGGAAGTGCCCAGTGACGTGAAGGAACTACAAAAATTGCCGGGCGTAGGCCGAAAAACAGCGAATGTAATCTCTTCGGTTATTTTCAACCAGCCCACTATGGCAGTAGATACCCATGTATTTCGAGTATCGAAACGGATTGGTTTGGCTGCGCAAACCGCTAAAACTCCGCTGGAGGTAGAAAATCAATTGATACGGCATATTCCTAAGGAATACGTTGGCAAAGCCCACCACTGGCTGATACTACACGGCCGCTACATATGTTTGGCCCGTAAACCTAAGTGTAATCAGTGTGAATTAACCCATTTTTGTCGTTTCTTCGAGAAAAATGGCGAGGGATGAGCACCCCGATTATTATTCACGATCGGCTTCAAGACTTATTCAATAACTTAGGTATCCCAATTGAGCAAGATGCAGAGTTTACAGTACATCGGTTAGAAGATGTGCACAGCGAGGTACGGCAGTCGCCGACTTTTCGAGCTAATTACTATTCCTTTGTTTTCTTGGAGAGCGGCCACAGTCAGTATACCCTAGATGGACATCAGTTTCAGGCCAAGCCAGGTACAGTGTATTTCACTAATCCTGGTCACCTGAAATCCTTTTACCTTCAAGAGCAATGCACTGGATACCTCATCACTCTTTCTGAAAAATTTCTTAAACAGAATGTATACCCCGATGTATTTGAAGATTTTCCCTTTCTACTGGCCGAAACAGTTCCACCGGGCTACTTGGATGAAGATACTTTTCAGGAATACCAGAAAATAGTAGAGCAAATTGCTGATGAATACCAAGGGCTATCACGCTACCGCTATCGCATCATCGGAAATCTGTTTGTAGTGCTGTTGCTGAAAATCAAAGATCGGTTTTGGAAAGATTATAATCCATTACGGGAATCAGACCGAGGATCGGTGATCGTGCAAACCTTTAAGCAGGACATGGAAAAATCGTATCGCAACCTGACGAACCTCAAAACGTTACCCAACGTGCAAGACTATGCTCAGGCTCAGCAATTACACCCCAATTACTTTAGTACGGTTATTAAAAATAAAACCGGAAAGTCGGTAAATACCTGGATTCACGAAAAAACATTGCTGGAAGCCCAGGCTTTGTTAAGTAATAAATCATTGTCGGTGAAGGAAATTGCTTATCAACTAAAGTTTTCCGAACCTACCCACTTCAGTAAATTTTTTAAGAAACACACCCAGCAAACCCCTAATAATTACCGTCAATCGTTAGCATCTTAGTTTTACGCCATCGATGCTGAGAAATGTGCCTTTAGTAGCCGTACCTCCCGCCCTACCTTTGTCGTGTAGTCAATTGAAAACAAACTTAAATCAACAGAACCATGACAAAGTTAGCAAACAAAATCGCACTAGTAACCGGCGGAAGCCGAGGTTTAGGAAAAGATCAGGCGTTACGTTTAGCCGAGTACGGCAGCGACGTAATTATCACCTACCGTAGCAACGAAGATGCTGCTCAAGAAGTAGTAAACGCTATTGAGCAGCAGGGACGAAAGGCCGTAGCTTTACAACTAGACGTGGCGAATATCAAAGCGTTTGACGCTTTCTTCGCTCAGGTGAAGGAGCAACTAAACGAGCACTGGAACCGAAATAATTTCGACTTTTTGGTAAACAATGCGGGGGTTAACGCTCACGGAATGATCGGTCAGGTAAACGAAGAAACCTTTGATACCTTAAATAATACGCACTTCAAAGGAGCCTACTTTCTTACGCAGAAAGCGTTACTTCTGCTCGCCGACGGCGGACGAATCATCAATATCTCTACCGGATTGGCCCGTTTCTCTTTTCCCGGATACAGTGCTTACGCCGCTATGAAAGGAGCGATGGAAACCTTTACCCGCTATCTGGCAAAAGAGTTGGGCAGCCGAAAAATCACTGCCAACGTAGTAGCTCCCGGAGCCATTGCTACCGATTTTAACCGCGGTGACTTTGAAGCTATGCCCCAAATGAAAGAAATCATAGCGTCTCAAACTGCCTTAGGACGAGTAGGTGAGGCCGAAGATATTGGCGGAGTAGTAGCCTTCCTATGTACCGAAGATGCCCGCTGGGTTAACGCCCAACGCATTGAGGCCTCGGGAGGTATGTTTTTGTAGATTGTCGGTAGTAACGTTTTTGGTAAAGCTGGCTAGGATTAGTACCTGGTCAGCTTTTTTACTCCTCATCTCAATAAATCGCTACAAACTATTAGTGTAGAGAATTTGCCAAACGTTTTGTTGATCACTTCGTTTAATAATTAATATTGAAAATTAAACAAAAAGATATGGCTAGCGCTGTGATAGTTTGGTTTAGGAATGATTTACGCCTACATGATAATGTGACTCTCACCGAGGCAATCCGCAAGTCGGATAGAGTGTATCCAGTGTACTGTTTTGATCCCCGGCATTTTGCGGATACTGAATTAGAATTACCTAAAACAGGTTCGTACCGAGCTCAGTTTCTGCTAGAATCGCTGCAAGACTTGCGCGATAGTCTTCAGGCAATTGGTTCCAATCTTATCATTCGTCAGGGAGTGCCCGAATCGGTGATTCCCCAATTGGCGAAGGAAATAGGAGTCAGCAAAGTATTTGCTAGCAAAGAAGTCACTTCAGAAGAACTATCAGTAGAGGAGGGATTAGGAAATACGCTATTATCTCAGGGCGTGGAGTTGGAGTTGATCTGGCAATCTACCCTGTTGCACGTAGACGATATTCCTTGGCCAATCAATAACGTACACGATGTAATTTCTCAGTTCAGGCGCGAGGCGGAGCGCATTACGCAGGTACGGGAAGTTCTGCCCGCTCCCCAATCGTTGAATAGCATTGATATTCCCACCGGTGATTTACCTACTCTAGATCAATTGGGATTATCTCAGCCCACCTACGATGACCGAAGTGTGTTACGCTTTCGGGGAGGAGAAAGTGCGGGTTTGGCTCGGCTAAAGGAATACTTCTGGGAAAACGACTGCTTGAGGGAATACAAAGAAACTCGCAACGGTATGCTGGGGGCTGATTACTCTTCTAAGTTTTCAGCTTGGTTAGCCAACGGTTCGCTTTCACCCCGAAAGATTTATGAAGAAGTAAAACGCTACGAACAACAGCGAGTGAAAAATAAATCAACTTACTGGATGGTATTTGAGCTGCTCTGGCGTGATTACTTCCGGTTTGTTGCCAAGAAATACGGTAACCGCATTTTCCAATTTGAGGGAATTCAAGGTAAGAGCTTAGACCTCAGAAACGATATTGGTCTGTTTTATAAGTGGAAAAACGGAGAAACTGGTGTGCCTTTTATTGATGCCAACATGCGGGAGATTAATGCTACCGGCTTTATGTCGAACCGAGGACGGCAAAACGTAGCTAGTTTTCTGGTAAAAGACCTGAAAATTAACTGGACTTGGGGCGCATCTTTCTTTGAGACTATGCTGCTTGACTATGATGTCTGTAGCAACTGGTGCAACTGGAATTACATGGCAGGAGTGGGTAACGATCCTCGAGAAAATCGCTACTTTAATATTATGAGCCAAGCGCAGCGCTATGACCCCCAGGGAGAATATGTGCGCTATTGGATTCCAGAACTATCAGATGTAGTTGGCAAAAAGGTACACTACCCTACCGAAATCCCCCAACCGGAGTTGGCCGAAGTAGGAGTAACTATTGGAGAAAATTATCCTAAGCCACTAGTTGCGTTTAGTAAATGGCTGTACTGATAATGAATAATAATTGATGCACCATGGTGCAGACTAATGATTAGTTTAATGGGCAATAGCCTGGAGTGCAATTCATCATCCGCGATTTCTATGGTTCATGCAAGTGCTGGTGCATAGTTTTTTTCATATTTACG